>Ga0134126_10008877_pt1 | contig 12660 bp, 10 predicted proteins | sample KB31752_FD_96881 | JGI IMG/M metagenome (GOLD analysis project Ga0134126, IMG submission 96881) | Terrestrial soil microbial communities with excess Nitrogen fertilizer from Kellogg Biological Station, Michigan, USA - KB3-175-2 | ecosystem: Environmental > Terrestrial > Soil > Unclassified ...
CGGCGACCGGGACCACGATCACATCACCGGGTTTGACCACGACGGTGTGCGAACCGACCGCTAGACCGCCGCAGGTCGGACCGTTGGGACCGCCGGGCGTGTTCGCGGTGCCGTGGCGTCCATTGACGATATGGCCGTCCAGGAACATCGTGCCGCCGCCCGAGACGATGTAATAGCCTTCGGATTGATAGTCGTGGGTCAGCGCGCCTTTCTGCGCGTCGGCGGGCGCCGATGCCATCTGCTCGCCGCATGGCTCGCGCTGGGCCGCCGCCGCCGCGTTACCGCCGCCCGCGGGCGCCGGGGGAGGATTGTGCGTCGACTTCCGGTGCACGATTCCCAGCTCGAAATTGACGGGGCCCAGATCGACCACCCGCGAATTCTCGTCGCGCGTTTGTTGATTCTGTTCCGTGGCGCTGATCTTGGCGATGTCTTCCTTGGAAATATAAACCGACGGCAGCGTCGTCTTGGGTACGCCTTGCGCGTATGCCCCGACCGGCGTGAGAACCGACGCGGCCAGTAGAATCTTGAATGCGGTGTTCACTGTCTTCCTCCCTGTTTTTTACTGTCTGGGGTGAATAGCCCGACCCCCAAAGGGTCGGCGGAATGCCTGCCCCCGACCGACTATAGCATGCCGTAAGCGGGCGATCCTCTGGCGTGCTTTGGCCCCCGCGACCACCAGGCCTAGGGCCAGCTTCAGTCCGCCCCAATCCCTCCGAAAGGCTTAGGTTGCCCACCACTGGGAGCGAGATTAACGGTTTGCGTCTGGCCGCCGGAAATCTTGGCCACCTCGGGGCAGCGACGGATGCCGCCACGCGTTGGCCAGCTTTGGGCCTTTGCCGGTCAACACGCCTGCCGACGCGGACAAAAGGCACGAATGTTTTAGACCCATTCAAGGGTTGGCGGAGAGAGTCATTCGGTTCAACAACTCTGTTTGTCTCCGAATAGCATCGCCTCGGGGCGGTGTAGGTCGGGCGCAAGGCCGCCTTGTTTTGCTGCCGGCCTCAGGGCGCGGCACTTTTTACTGCCCTGCCGCTTCGCTGCTTGAGGGCGTCAGACTCACGCTCTGCAGCGGAGATTGCTGATCGACGTCATAGTATTTGGGGAAGACGTCATGCATCGATTTGATTTCCGGCAAAATATAGACGATGCCGCTGGTTCCCGTGAAAGCCGTCTGCACCACCTTGTCGAAGAATTTCGCCGGCACATTGATACAGCCCCAGGAAATGCGATGCTCGAGCGGGTTCGGCGACGCCAGCCGCTCGGGCCTGCGTTCCGCGCGAACATTGTTGACCACCCGATGCAGCGAGATGGCGTCGGGATAGTCCACCCACAACACATCCAGCTTGCCCAGATCATGGCCCAGGGCGGCGACAAAGCGCCCGGCCGGCGTGGTGCGCATGTCGGGGGTTATCTGGGCCAACGTCATGGTCCCCACGCCGGGAACGGAGTTGTCGCCCGGCTGCAGGCCGATGAGACAGGGCGCCGTGCCGAGGATCAGGCCCTTTGCATCGAAAACAAAAACCACCGCTTGAGGCTTTTCCACGATCACGAAGGGCAAGCCCTGGTTGTCTTTCGCGGCGACGACCCAATCCGCCATTTGCCGCACGTCGGCCGGCGCGCGCGCGCCATCGAAGTTTGCCCGTTTTGGCGTGGTCACGGCGTGGGCCACCGGCAGCGCCGCGCCTAGCTCCGCCGCAGCGGAGGGCGATGCGTCTTCGTCAGCCGCGGCCCGCGAGGATGCAAGAGCCGCAATGGCCAGCCCAAGACAAATTCCCTGAATCACCTTTGCAAGACGCGGACCGCTCCCAGTCTTCATCGCTGTCATGACGCCCATCGATCACGAGAAAAAGGCCGTCCGATCACGGGAACCGGACGGCCTCCAACTTCCACTCCACTCCATTCCGCTGTTCCCGCGCGGAAAAGGCGGTTTCATCTCTGGCAGCGGCGCAAGAAACCGTCTTAGTTGCGGTCCTGCTTGCGCGGCATCGGTGCGGGCGTCGGTGGAGGCGTGGTAGCCTCGGCTTCGACCGGAGCCGGCTCCGCTGCCGGCGGGGGCGCCGCCTCCGCTACGATCTGGTCGCCGCAATTCGCGTCGAGTTGGCGATCTTCGTGAAGGTGCCGGCACGCCACCGCGTTCGCGGTCACGTTGTCACGATTGGTTCCACCCAGTTCCAGGATTTCGTCGGGCGCGAAGTTCTTCCCGTCCGCCGCCACCTGGTGGAACATGCCGTCGGCTTGCCCAACGTCACCTGCCTGATGATAGGAATCGCCCATATTGAATTGGGCAATCGGAGAACCGGGGCGTTCGCTGATATCTTGCTGGAAATCAGCCCTCGCCTGCTGATAGTTCCCGGCCTTGAATTCGTCGTAACCGGGATGGCCTTCGCCCTCAAGCGCGGCACACCCGCTTGCAAGCAAGCCGATTGGAATCACCGTGCAAATCAACGCGCCCCGGAAGAAACGTCTATTCATAAATCACCACATTCGCGACGGCTATAACGTGGGATGATTCCCAAGAGATGCGGTCTGCGCCTTTCTGATCGCCAGATCGCAGATAAAACGCGACTGCGTTGCGCAGGTTCCAATCGCGGATCATGGAACCTAACATTCGTGCATGGGTTAGATACGTGGTGAAGACCACAGAACGGCCTTCCCCGTTTCGACGAGTCCGCGATGGAAAAATCCCTGAAGAATAATCCGCGGACCAATCGATTGCTTGGCGCTTTGGAACCTGCGAGCCGGGCGAGAATCGAGCCCCATCTTGTCCCGGTGACATTCAAGCGTGGTGCCGTGGTCTGCGAAGCGGGCGGCCTGCTCGATCATGTCTATTTTCCCCAGGGTTCCGTCCTCGCGCTGTTGACCATTCTGGAGAACGGATCGGCGATCGAGACCGCGAATATCGGTCGCGAAGGAGCCTTCGGGTTTTTCGCCGCCATGGCCGGCCGCGGTTCCTTCAATCAGTGCCTTGTACGAATGGAAGGCGGCCTGGTTCGCTGCCCGATCGAATTGCTGCGGTCGGAATTCAACCGCGGCGAATATGTGCGTGATCTCTTTATCGGCTATTCCGAGGCCCATCTGTCTCAGGTTCAGCAGACGGTCGCGTGCAACACCATGCACACGGTGCGCCAGAGGTTATGTCGCTGGCTTCTGATGATGCATGACCACGCCCAGGACGAAGCCTTGCCCTGCACACATGAGATATTGTCCCACGCGCTGGGCGCCAATCGAAAATCGGTGACCTTGGCGGCGCAAGCGATCCAGGCGGCCAGGTTGATCCGTTACCGGCGGGGCAGGATTCGCATTCTCGATCGCGCCGGCCTCGAAAAAGCGGCTTGCGAATGTTATGCCGCGGTACGGAGCCGTTTCGACGCTTTCCTGAAAGCGCCTTTCCACGCGGTTCACGGCAATCTGAGAAGGAAAGCCTCGTAGCGGCTTGCGCGCGCGGAGCGTTCACTTTCCGATATTGGGATTGAGCTGCCTGGCCCGGGCGATATCGGCGTCCGCACCGGCCTTATCCCCTTTGGCTTGTTTTGCCTGGCCGCGTTGGTAATAAGGGCGGGCGTAATCCGGTTCCAGCATAATGGCCCTGGTGCAATCGGCGATGGCTTGGTCGGTAAGGCCCTTTTTCATGTAAAAATCGCTGCGATTGACGTAAGCCTCGGCCAGACTAGGCTTCATCGTGATCGCTTGTGTTTCATCGGCGATGCCCTGATCGGTAAGGCCTTTTTTTCCATAGGCGACGCCGCGGTCGGAATAGGCCTCCGCATAATGCGGCCTGAGCGCGATTGCCTGGGTGTAATCGGCGATGGCTTCGTCGGCACGCTCCGTTCTGAGATACGCCTCAGCGCGATCATAATAGGCCGGTCCAAAATCTGGCTTGAGCGCGATGACTTCGGTGTCATCGGCGATCGCCTCATCGATGAGACCCTTGTTGTAATAGGCGATGGCGCGGCGCTGATAGATGGCGGCCCAAGCCGTTGGTGTTCGCTCGCCCCCCTGAAGCAGGGCGGTGCACCCTTCTATGGCGGTATCGGGAACGTTGCTGCCGCAGCGCGCCACCTCTTGGGCCGTGGCCGGCGTTTCCGGCGCCGCCGTCGCGATTCCGGCAGGAAGAAAAGCGGCGATGGGGCACAGGATCAGGATGGCCGACCTGGCAAAACCCGGAATATGAAGCATTTCTCTCTCCTTCATATCCTTTGGCTGCGAAGTATCGCGAAAATCAGGAATGCCTTGAATGACGTGGTCAGAATTGCCCAAGCAAATTGAAACGCATGAAACGTCATGCTGGCTTGAGCATAAAGGACTTAAGGGCCTAAAAGTTCCGGAATAAAAATGCCCGGCCTGCGCTTACCGCTGGTTGATGAGCAGCATCAATTTGCCGTTGTCCATGGACCACGACTTCAACCGGCTGAGGAAGCTCTGCCCCAGCAGGAAGTGGCTTTTCTCCGCGGCGACGCGAACCGTGACATTCTGCATGACCAGGTCGCCGATTTTGAGGGACGAAAGGCGATAGGTATCCGAGGGGACCCGTGACCCGTCGGCCATGACATAGGTTTTGCTGCCGATAAGGTCACTGCCCGACATCGTCCCCGATCGGATCAGGGCGGCCGCGACGCCGGCGGGGATGCTGACATCGGCGGATCCGCTGTCGATGATGAAATTCTCGGTGAGGACGCCGTTTATGACAACGGGAACGGCATAGGCGCCGTCATGGGCTTCGATCGGAACGACGCCTTCTGCCTGCGACGCCGGATCGCCGATCAGCGCCGCCGCCGCGGGCGACGCCGCCAACCCCAATGTCAGCACGGCCGCCATGCAATATGACCAGCCACGCAGACATGCCCACGCACGCTTCCGAAATTGGTTCGACACAGCAGCCACGCTTCGAAACACCCGGCGCCATGTTTGCACCGCGCCTCAAACTTCGTCGGTGGTATACACCACAGAAGGCGGCAAACCCAGATCGGTACCGTCTACGGATGGACGACGATCTTGCTCACGCGCCAGTTCAGCTCCTCGGCCGCATAGATCAGATGCTCGCTGGCGCAGGCCAATTCGTGAATGTCTCCGAAATGGCCCAGCTCCTTGCCGGCGGCGCCGATCGTGCCCAAGACAGTGCCATCCAGCTTCATCTTGTAGATGCGGCCCGGATAGGAATCCGACGAATAGAGGAATTGCTCGCCCGCCTTATTAGGCGGCGTGATGCAGATCGCCCAAGGCGCGCCTGGAGAGATGGTCTTGTTGGCGGGCGGCGGCGCGTCGGGCGCGCGCGGCGCCGGAGGCTGGCGGATGGCATGAATATCGTTCGGCAGGGTGACGTCGGCCGGCTGATTGATGATCCGTTCGAACTTTCCCGTCTTGTCGAACACTTGGATGCGGCCATTGCCGCGGTCGCCGACATATATATTGTCCTGGGCGTCGGCGGCGATGGTGTGCGGGGTGTTGAACTGGCCCTCACCCGAGCCCGGTTCGCCGAACGAGCCCGTGATATTGCCGTTGTGGTCGAACATGGCGACGCGGGAATTGATGTAGCCGTCGCTGACGAAAATGTCGCCCGCGGAATCAAACGTCACGTCGGTCACCTGGCGGAACATGCCGGGGACCGGCGGGCGGGGTGGATTGACGCGCTGGATCGGACCAAGGCCAAAGTCGGCGGATTCCTGCTTGCGTCCCAGGACCAGCAAGACTTCGCCCGCGGGGTTGAACTTGACCACCATGTCGGTGCCCTTGTCGGTGGTCCAGATATTGTCGTCCTTGTCCACGCGCACGGTGTGAGCGAAGCCGAAGCCGTAGAGATTATGGCCGATCTCGCGGATGTATTTGCCGTTGGCGTCGAATTCCAGAAGCTGCGCGGCCTTGGGACCAAACACCGGGCCGTCGGTGTTGCCGCGGCTGAAGACGAAAACATGGCCCTTGGAATTGACGGCCACGCCGGCGGCTTCGCCCAGATACATGCCCTTGGGCAGGTGGCCGAACTGCGTGATGGTCGCGTTCAGGCGCGGCACATCGGTGGTGGCATGGACAGGCGCGGCTGTGCCCAGCATGAGCGCCGCAAGCGCGACGAGCGTTTTCTTCATGAGATGTTTCCCCAAATTCCCCAGAGCCCCGCTGTTAGGCCCGCGGGCGCCATCGACTGTTCCAGAACACCGCCGTCCCGTCAATCGACCAAATCTGCGGACCTATCGCTCACCGGTTCCGGCTATATTAGATTCGCCACCGTGCCAGCCAAGACCAAGTATCGCGATGTATCTGCGCCTATCCCGCTTCATACACTTGTTGCCCATGGGTGCCGACCGCGTGTTGCTGGTGGACGCGATCGGTCACGCGAGAATGCCTGTCAGCGCGGAATTGGCCCGGATTATCAGCGGCTTTGACCGCGGCCGAGATGTGCCGGACGAAGACACAACCAAAGGCGTTCTGGCCGGACTCATCGAACGCGGAATCCTCACGCGCAAAACGGCCGAAGAAGAACTTCAGCATGTCGCGCAAGTTTTGCGCCCCTATCATGGCCGCGATCCGATCGAAATGCTCGATCGCTTCCGGCGCGAATCCCGGGAAGGGGTTGCGCCCTATTTTGCCGCCGGCGTCGCGCTGACGCCGAAGGATTTCGCGCCAGGGAATTTGCGGATTGACGTGCTGCTTTTTGGCGCCTGCGACGTGCAAATGGAAGCCGATTTCTTGCGGCGTGAAGCGGCAGAGCATGGCATCGATTTGAAAATCGCCGCCAGTTTTCCCCACGATCTGCGTTTGGCGGGCGAGCGCAAACACGACGCCATCCTGATCGGGGCCCTGCATGAACGCCGCGACATCCCCGTCCGCGCGAACCATCCCCCGCATCAGACGTTTATGGAAGCGGTCAGGAGGGTGTTGGATGGCCTGAGGGCGCAAACCGCAAAACCGATCCTCGTCGACAATCTGCCGGAGCCGACCGTCCAGCCGCTGGGATTGGCGGAGCGCGGCGCCGAGGGACATCGCAACCGGTTCCGGGCGGCGAATATTGCCTTGGCGGAATTGGCCGGGGAATACTCCGACGTTTACGTTGTCGATATCGCGGCAGCCATCAACGCAGCCGGCGCGGAACGGTTGATTGACGACGGGTTGGTCGATTACTCCCATCTCGGATCGCCCGGCTGGATGCTGCAGCGGGCGGAAAGCGAAAAAGGCGCCGTGCATGGCATTTTCCCGGACCTCGGCCCATTGGCCCGATCACTGGATGGCAATCCTTACTTGCGAGAACCCATAACGGCGCGGGCGCACCTCGATGCGCTGGCGACCATACTGGGCCTGGACCGGAAAAAATGCGTCATCGTGGACCTCGACGGTCTCTTGTGGCCGGGCGTGCTGGCGGAAACGGGCGCGCCGTTTGCATGGCGCGAAGACGTCAGCGGCCCCTATTCATATGTGGGCCTTTATTTTGGCATTCACCAGGCGCTGGTTGCGCTCAAAGCGCGGGGAATTCTTCTCGCGTGCGTGAGCAAAAACGACGAGCAGACGGTCAGAGAGCTGTGGAAATACGAGGCGCACTACGCGCCGCTCAAACTCTTGACGCCGGACGATTTCGTCACGTGGCGCGTGAATTGGGATGATAAAGTCAGCAATATCCAATCCATCGCGGATGAGTTGGGCTTTGCCCCCAGCGCCTTCATATTCATAGACGACAATCCGGTGGAACGGGAGCGTGTCCAGCAGCGCCTGCCCGAGATTGAAGTATGGGGCGATAATCTTTTCGCGCTTCGTCGAAAGCTGCTGAATGATCCACGGCTTCAAATCGCCAGAGTTACGAAGGAATCGGCGAATAGAACCGAGACGATGCGGGGACAACTCGAGCGGAAGGATGCGCAGGCAAAAAGCCTCAGCGAGGAGGACTTTATTGCCTCGTTAAAAGTCGAGACGCGTTTCGAAAAAATGATCCAGGGCGACGGCAAGGACCTGCCCCGGGTCGCCGAGCTTTTTCAGCGCACGACTCAATTCAATACGACAGGAATCAAATTCGGCACGGCAGAACTCGAAAACCTGCTCGGCGACCGAGGCGCTCATGTTTTTGTGGCGCATGTCAAGGATCGCCTGAGCGACCATGGGCTGGTTGGCGCCGCGGTCGTCCGGGACGGCGACATAACCGGCCTGGCGCTCAGTTGCCGGGTGCTGGGAATGGGCGTCGAGCACAAGTTTCTTCAGCACATCATGCAGAAATTATCTTCGGAGCATGAGCGCATCTCAGGCCGCATCATCGAAACGTCGAGGAACATTCCGGTGCGCAACCTGTATCGAGATAATGGCTTTGCCCTGAATGAGAGCACCTGGTGGCGTTCACTTAGGAATTAAGCGGTCAAAAGAGGCGAGATTTGGCGAAATTGCTTTCCGATTGCATCAAGGTCTATGAGCGCACGCTTTCGCCGGAGCGATGCCAAGCCTTGATAGAAAGGTTCGAAGCGGCGCCCGAGCTGCATGAGCGCAAGGCGGCGGACGGGTCTTACAGCTTCGTGCAGCTCAGCGTCAGCCGTCACTGGAAAGACGTGGAGACCGAGGTCGGCAAGATTTTCATCACGTGCCTGGGACACTATTGGAAGGCGCTGGAGATCGGCCCCTATTGGCCCCAGAAGCCGGTCAGTGAGGAGCTTCGTCTCAAGCGGTATCTGCCCGACGGGCGCGATTCTTTTCCCCCGCATGTCGATGTGATGGACGACGCCAATTCCCGGCGGTTCATTACCGCGATCCTTTATCTCAATGAGTCCGGAGGCGGCGAGACCCTGTTCCCCGGTCTGGATGTGCGCGTGCCCCCTGCACCAGGCCGGATGGTCGTATTTCCGCCCTTGTGGCTTTTTCCCCATGCGGGGATGCCTCCGCGAGATCGCGCGAAATATATATTGCATGCATACCTTTGGTATCCGCCCCCGGACTCGGGCGGTTAATGGCCGGCGCGACAGACCGCACTTGCCAAGGGCGCCATAAGTTCGAACAATCCCCGCATTATGGCGCCAACTTCCGACGTTGAAATGAAGATTTCGCCTGCGCCCAAAGCGCCGGCGCCGATGATACCGGTGGCGTGGGGAGAACTCTTTGACAAGATCACGATTCTGGAAATCAAGAATCGCCAGATCGCAAGTCCGGACGCCGCAAGGCATGTGGCCGAAGAGCTTGCTCAATTAAGGGCCATCGCAGCACCATTTCACGCGAAAAATGAAATCATGCCCCTGATCGCCGCGCTCAAAAGCGCCAATGAAGCGCTATGGGAATGTGAGGACCAGATTCGCAGAAAGGAACAGCAGCATGTTTTCGACAACGACTTCATCGAGCTCGCGCGGTCGATTTATCTGACCAACGACAAGCGGGCGGCGTTAAAGCGGCAAATCAGCGTGGCGCTGGGCTCCATTCTGGTGGAAGAGAAATGGTACGGGGATTAGCCGGGTGCTGACGTGAGCAGTTCGAGCGATGCCCGGCCGGCCGTGCAAGCCAAATTCAAGAGCGGGCTTGCGCTGCATCAACAGGGCAAGCTGAACGAAGCGGCAAAAATCTATGAAGACGTCCTGGTCGCCGACAAGGCGCATTTCGCGGCATTGCATTGCCTGGGCGCCATCGCCTACCAGACCGGAAATCTCGAACGGGCAGTCGAACTGATAGACCGGGCGGTCAGGATCAATCCCAAAATCGCCGCCACTGATCCATATCGCGGCGCCGCGCTCAATCGGCTCAACCGCCACCAGGAAGCGCTCGCGGTCTGTGACGAAGCCATCCGGCTCAAGCCGGATTTCGCCGAACTTCATTATAATCGCGGCAATGCGCTTTACGGCCTCGGCCGGCTGGCGGACGCGCTTGTCAGCTATGACAAGGCCATCCGGCTCCGAGCGAATTTCGCCGAAGCCTGGTCCAATCGGGCCAATGCCTTGCAGGGTCTGGGGCGCTTCGAGGACGCGCTTTTCAATTCCAACAAAGCGATCGCGCTCAAGCCGGACTATGCTCAGGCCCATTATAATCGCGGCAACGCGCTTTACGATTTGGGGCATTTTGCCGAAGCGCTGGCCGGTTACGACGCGGCAATCGCGCTCAAGCCGGATCATGCCCAGGGCTGGCATAATCGCGGCAAGGCGCTGGGCGAGCTCAAACGCACCGATGAGGCCTTGGCCAGCTTCGACCGGGCCATCGCGCTCAAGCCGGACTACGCCCAGGCTTGGGACAATCGCGGCAATCTTCTCAACGATGCCGAGCGCTTTGACGAGGCCGTGGCAAGTTACGATCGGGCCATCGCCGCCAGGCCGGACTTCGCCGACGCCTGGTCCAATCGCGGCACAGCCCTGCAATATCTCTATCGCCTGGACGAGGCGCTTGCCTGCCATGACAAGGCGATCGCGCTCAAGCCGGATTCGGCCCAGGCCCATTGCAACCGCGGCAGCGTGCTCAATTGTTTCAATCGCCCGGCCGAGGCCCTTGCCAGCTTCAACCAGGCCATCGCCTTACAACCGGATTTGGCCCGCGCCTATTTCAACCGCGCCATCACCGAGCTTTCGACCGGCGACCTGGAAAATGGCTGGCGCGATTTTGAATGGCGGCGAAAAATCGTGGAAATATCCGGCGACCGCGTTTTCCCGCGGCCCCCGCTGAATTCGCTGGCGGGTATCCAAGGCAAGACCATCCTTATTCATTATGAGCATGGCTTCGGCGATACATTGCAGTTTTATCGCTATCTCGAACTTCTTCATCAGCGCGGCGCGAAGATCCTGTTTCATGTCCAGAAGAAGCTCGAACGCCTGCTGACGCCGCGGGACAATTTCATCACCTTCGTGGAGTTGGACGATCCATCCCTGAACTATGACTACCACGTGCCGATGATGAGCCTGCCGCTGGTGTTTGGCACCACCCTGGCGACCATCCCCGCCAATATTCCTTACATAGCACCCGACGAAACGCTGGTGGAGAAATGGCACGCCCGCCTCAACGGCGGCGGTTTCAAGATCGGTATCTGCTGGAGCGGCAGCCTCACCCACATCAAGGGCCATAACGGCCGGATTTTTCCGCTCACCTCTCTTGAGAAGCTGGCGAGACTGCCCGGCGTCCGTCTTGTAAGCCTGCAGAAAGGTGACGGCGAAGGCGAAGTGAAGTCCCTGCCCGCCGGTATGACGGTCGAATGTTTTGACGATCTCGACGCCGGAGGGAACGCTTTTGTGGACACCGCCGCCATCATGAGATGCGTGGACCTTGTCATCACCAACGACACGTCCGTGTCGCATCTGGCCGGCGCACTCGGTGTGCCCGCGTGGGTGGCGCTGCAATTTGCCGCCGACTGGCGCTGGTTGCGGGATCGGCCGGACAGTCCCTGGTACCCGACGCTGCGCCTGTTCCGTCAGAAACGTGATCGCGATTGGAGGGACGTGTTTCAGGAGATGGAAATCAGTTTGCGTCACCGCCTGGGACAAGAGCTCTCCCTTCCCTAGCGTAAGCATTCTTTGCAGATGATCTCGGTAGCGATCAATATCGCTCAAACTAATGGCAGTCTTTGTCGCAAAAACACTCAAACAGGGAGTCCGGAAATAAAAAAGACACAACTTGGTCGAGTACAAAAATCTTGCTTATCCGATAGTATTACTTGCCAACCGCCTTTCGTCGGCGGAAGCTTTACAAATCAAAAACTTATCCCGGGGGGGAACCAGTCATGGGGAATTCCGCGCTTGGCCGTCATACGCATGTAAGCAACGGACAGTCTAAAGACCTCACCAAATTCGCGTTGCTCGCCGGCTCTTCGGTGCTGGCGCTTTCGCTCGGGATGAACACCGCGGCCTACGCTCAGGCGCAACCGACCACGCCGCAAACCGTGGTGGCGCAAAACGCTCCGGCAGAAACCGCGGAAACGGTCATCGTTTCGGCCTCGCGCATTTCCATCGCGGGCTACACCGCGCCGACCCCGGTTTCCGTGATCGACTCGGGGGCGCTTCAGCAAGCCGCGAACAACGATATCGGCGAGACGCTGCGCCAACTTCCCATGATGGGCACGGCCCAGACCCCTATCGCGGCCACCCAAGGCAATGCCGGTAACGCGGGCGCAACGGGCATCAGCAGCATCAACTTGCGCAATCTGGGCGTCACCCGCACCCTGGTCCTGGTCGATGGCGAGCGCGAAGTCTGGGCCGGCGTGCAATATGGCGTGGACCTCAACACCATTCCCAGTGCCATGATCCAGCGCGTGGACGTAGTGACTGGCGGCGCTTCGGCCGCCTGGGGCTCGGACGCGGTCGCCGGCGTCGTCAATTTGATCATCAACAAGAATTTCACCGGCCTGAAGGGCTCGGTGGATTTGATGGACAACAATTACGACACGCGGCGCCAGTATGGCTTCACCGTCGCCAATGGCTTCGACTTTGGCGCCGGCGACCGCGCCCATGTCGAATGGGCCGTCACCTACGCCGACGCGCCGAACACGACCTATATGGGTCAGTTGAAGTGGTTCAACAATCCGGCCTTGGTCATCAATCCGGCCTATAACGCCGTGACCAATCCCAATGTGCCGAAACTGATCCACATGAATAATGTGGGCAACAGCAGCACGCCGGGCGGCGTCATCACCGCGACCACTCCCAACAGCGGAACCAGCACGGCCTTGAACAATATCCAGTTCGGTCCTGGCGGCTCGATATCGGCTTTCACGGCGCCCAACTGCAACTATTACTCCAA
>Ga0134126_10008878_pt1 | contig 12659 bp, 13 predicted proteins | sample KB31752_FD_96881 | JGI IMG/M metagenome (GOLD analysis project Ga0134126, IMG submission 96881) | Terrestrial soil microbial communities with excess Nitrogen fertilizer from Kellogg Biological Station, Michigan, USA - KB3-175-2 | ecosystem: Environmental > Terrestrial > Soil > Unclassified ...
GTCGATCCTGCTGTCGGGCTTCATGTTTCCCTTTGCGGGCATGCCGGGCTGGGCGCAGGTGCTCGGCACCGCCGTGCCGGCGACGCACTTCCTGCGCATCATCCGCGCAGTGATACTCAAGGGCGGCAATATCGCCGACGTCGCCCCGGCATGCGGGGCGCTGCTGATCATCCTCCTGGTGATCTCCGGTATCGCCATGCTGCGCTACCGTCAGACGCTGGACTGAGCCGCCGGCTAACGCGTGTTGCCGCCGTTGATCCGGCCGAAGCGGTAGGACATCGCGACGCCGAGGATCGCTACACCGAGGCCGCAGGCGATGGCATCGCCGGGATCGCGCAGGTCGAAGCTGCCGACGCGGGCGAGTAGGAGCCAGGCGATGATCAGGTTCACCAGTGCCCAGACCATGTTGGTGGTCGAAGACGACAGGCCGACGCCCGGCGGCTTGGCGAAGGGCGACTGGAACGGCCGGCCCGAAATGCCGGCAACGAAGTGCGGCACCGCGTTGGTAAGAAACGCACCGCCGAAGACGTAAGCGAGATATTCGAGCCACGGCATCTGAGCCTCCTAAGTCGAAAGCCCGAACATCTGGTCCTGCCGTTGGCGCAGGGCATAAAGCCGCGTCGTCGGATCCGGCGCCGCATTGTGGCGGGTGAGGAGCTCGCCCTTTTTCACCGGAGCGATCACCTTGCCGCCCTCGAGCAGGCCGACCGGCACGGCCAGCTTCTCGCGGGCTTCGCCGATGGCCAGGATGAAGCTGCGGTAGCAGGTCTCTCCGATGGCATCGAATTTCTCGCCGATGGCGAGGTCGCGCTTGGCGACGGCGCAGACCTCGGCCACGGGATTGGGGAGCGGCACCATGTCGGGCTTGCCGTAGAGCATGATTCTGGCGGCGGTCAGCGGGACCTCGAGCGAGGTGAGGTGATAGGGCCGGAAGAACGCGTAGTACGGACCCTTGCCGACATGGAGATCGTCCATGCGCTCGATGATGCGCGGATGTTCCGCCTCGACGATCACGAAGACGCCGGGCGCCACACCCTTGCCGATGGTGAAGTCGACGACGCCCTTCCTGTCGAGGATGCCGCCATCAGCCTTGGGGATCAGCACCTTGACCATCTGGTCGCGGTCGGCCTTGGGGCCGTGCATGCCGGGAATGTCGGGAACGAGGCCGGTGGCGTTGGCGATGGCGCACATCTCGACCATGGTCTTGGAGCCGTCGACAAACTCGACCAGCATGCGCGGGTTCATGTTCCGGCGCGTGGCTTCCTCGCGATAGTCGTCGGGCACCGCGTCGTGGTTGAGCGGATTGTTCTTGCCCTTGCCGGCCGAGACGATGCGGTAGCCCAGGGTCGTCGCGAACTCGATGAGCTCCATGCACGAGCTCGGCTCATCGCCGGCGCCGACGGAATAGACGACGCCCAGCCGGTCGGCCTCCTTCTTGAGATAGGGGCCGATGGTGACGTCGGCTTCGACGTTCATCATCACGAGGTGCTTGCCGTGTTCCATCGCCATCAGGTCGAAATCGGCGGCCACCCCGGGCTTGCCGGTCGCGTCGATGATCACGTCGATCCCGGGCGTCCGGACGAGCACATCGGCCGAGGTGATCGCCAGCTTTTTGCTCTCGATCGCCGCCGACACCTTGCTCTGCGTCTCGGCCTCGACGGCGTGCGAGGTGTCGCCATAGGCGATGGCGGTGGCCTCGAGCGCCGTATGCGGGCGGCGCGTGGCGATCGCGCAAATCTCGATGCCGCGCATCAGCATGCCCTGCGTCACGAGGTCGGTGCCCATCTCTCCCGAGCCGATCACACCGACGCGGATCGGCTTGTTCTCGTCGGCGCGCTTGGCAAGATCACGGGCAAGGCCCGTCAGGTGGACGTTGGTCAGGGATTTGTAGGTCGGCATGACAGGCTGGCTGTAGCATTGAAGGAGAACGTGGGAAACGACAATTGCGCCGGGAGGTGACCTGCCGGACCGCTCGCGCTAAGGACTCATTATGACCGACGAACTCGAAATCTCGATCAATGGCGCGTTGGGCCAGATTGCGCTCAACCGGCCGCAGGCGATCAACGCCCTGAACCTCGACATGATCGAGGGCATTGAGGCTGGCTTGCTGAAGTGGCGAGACGATCCGGCCATCAGCGCCGTCCTGTTCACTGGCAACGGACCCAAGGGCTTCTGTTCGGGCGGCGATGTGCGGGCGGCGCGGGCGCTGGTCCTCGACGGCCGTGGCACCGAGGCCGATGGCTATTTTGCCGCCGAATACCGGATGAACGGGCTGATCGCGGCGTACCCCAAGCCGCTGGTCGCGATCGGTCATGGCATTACCATGGGCGGTGGCATCGGCATTGCCGGGCACTGCGCCTTCCGCATCACACAACCGGGCGCGCGCTACGCCATGCCGGAATCGGCGATCGGCTTTTTCGCCGATGTCGGGGTCAACGCCATTCTGGCCAAGGCGCCGCTCAACCGCGCGCTGCTGTTCCTGCTTTCCGGCGTGAGCGTTGGGCCTGCCGACGCCGTTGCCCTCGGTCTCGCCGACGCCGTGCTCGAACCGGGCGCCGTGGAGACATTCCGGGCCGAGCTGCCGCGCGCCGCCGGGTCGAGCCATCCCCAGACAGCGATCGTGCGGCTGATGGAGGCGTATTCGGTCACCGGCGATACCCCGTTTTGCACGATGGCCGATCGGCTCGCGGGCGAAGCGGAGTCGCCCGCCGAGTTCATCGCTGCGGTGGAAGCCGTGCCGGAACTTGGCGATATTGCCGCCATCCTTCATTCGCGGTCGCCGGGGTCGCTGGTTGCGACATTCTTCGCCCAGCATGCGGCCCGCCGGTTGATGGACGTCGCGCAGACCCTCGCGATGGACCTGCGGCTGGCCCGCGTCATGGCCCGGCGGCCCGATTTTGCCGAGGGCGTGCGGGCGGTGCTCGTCGACAAGGATCAGACCCCCCGCTGGTCTCCGGCCACGCTCGCTGATTTCGATGTCATCGCTGACGCCGGTCCCATTCTCGACGCCGTCAAAAGCCCACGAGAGCGGGCGATTTTGCAGCCCGGCAAAGCTGACGGTTAGCACTTCTTAAACCGTTCCCATGGATGCTCCACGAAGAGGCAAATCGCCCTCGGGGGACTAATCGGTTCATGGCGGATCAAGCCGCAGGCAAAGTCGTGGCATTGCCCGCGATCGTCGATCTCGACGCGCTTGACGTGGTGCGGGACCGGCTGATCGACGCTGTCGAGCTGAGCGGAGTCGACGTCGATGCCAGCAAGGTCGAGCGGGTCGCGACCAATGCGCTGTTCATGCTGATCAGCGCGGCGGAGACCTCGCGCCGCAACAGCTTTGCGTTTGCCATTTCGGGAGCCAGCGCTCCCATGCGCGCTGCCATCGACCGGCTGGGTCTGGGCGGCAGCTTCGCCGGTTTGATGAAAGGATAGTCGCGTATGCGTGTTCTGACGGTTGATGATTCCCGCACCATCCTCGCCATGCTGCACCACACGCTGTCGAACGCCGGGTTCGAGGTGCTGCAGGCCGAAGACGGCCAAAAAGGCCTCGACGTGCTGGCCAGCGAGGATGTCGACGTGGTCATCACCGATATCAACATGCCGGTCATGGACGGCATCGAGTTCATCAAGCATGTGCGTGCCTCGGGTGAGCACAATTCCCTGCCCATCCTGATCCTCACCACCGAAACCAGCCAGGACAAGCGCGACCAGGGTCGCGCCGCCGGCGGCACCGGCTGGATCGTGAAACCCTTCGACCCGGAGAAGCTGATCTCGGTGATTCACCGCGTGGTGCACTGATTTCCGGCGCTGACCCAGAAGGGGGAAGCTAGACTTGAGCGATCTCGACGACTTCAAAGCCACCTATTTCGACGAATGCTCCGAGCTCCTGACCGAGCTCGAGGAGCAGTTCGCAGCGATCCAGGGCGGTGACCGCACCTCCGATCGCCTGAACGCGGTGTTCCGCGCCATCCATTCGATCAAGGGCGGTGGCGGGGCTTTCGGCTTTTCCGAGCTGGTGGCCTTCGCGCACGCCTACGAGACGCTGCTCGACCATGTTCGCGATGGACGCATCGAGCTTGGCGAGACGGTCACGGTTCTGTGCATCAGGGCCAACGACATCGTTGCCGATTTCGTCAATGCAGCGAAGGCGGGGACCAAGCTCGGGGCCGGCTATGGCGCCGACGAGCGGCAGCAATTCGATGCGCTGACGAGCGGCAACGCCCCCGAAGTGCGTGCGTCGGCCGGCGGCGATGACGAATCGGGCCCGGCGATGGACGAGTTCGACATCGACTTCGTCCCGGTGATGGTCAACCTCGAGACGGCGGCCCCGGTGCCTGCGGCTGAAGAAGCCGCGATGGACGACAACTTCGCCGCCGCACCGCTGGTCGCCGACAAGCCGCAGTGGGAAATTCGCTTCGCTCCGCACAGCGAGCTCTACGCGCGCGCCAATGATCCGCTGCTGCTGTTTCGCGAGCTGGCCAATCTGGGCGAGCTCACTGTCGTCGCCCGGCTCAATGAGATTCCGCCACTCGCCGATTTCGAGCCGTTCGGCATCTATTGCACCTGGGACCTGACTCTGGTGTCGCCGACGGCGACGGCTGAGCAGATTGCCGAGGTCTTCGAGTTTGTCGAAGGCAATTGCGATCTGTCGATCGTTCCCCTGGCGCCCCGGTCGGTGACCAGCAAGGGCGACCCGTCCCTGGCCGATCTCGCAGCGATCGTGACGCCGCCCGCAGATGCTGCGGAAGAGGTGATCAGTTTTGCTGACCTCGCCGATGCCGTGAAGAAGGACATGCCCAAGCGTGCCGTTCCGGTACCGGCTCCCGCTGCACCCGTGGCCAAGCTGCTCAAGCCGGCCGAAGCTGCCGCCGATCCGGCGCCGAGCATGGCCTCCGAAGACGATGAGCGCCGTACCGGCCCCGAAGATCGCCGCGGCGCCGGCGTGCAGTCGATCCGCGTCGATCTCGACAAGGTCGACCGCGTGGTCAACATGGTCGGCGAACTGGTCATCACCCAGTCGATGTTGACGCAGCAGATGGACGACACGCTCCGTGCCCGCTACCAGGAGCTGGTGCGCGGTCTCGAAGTGCTGGCGCAGACCACACGCGGGCTGCAGGACGCCGTGATGGCGATCCGCGCACAGCCCGTCAAATCGGTGTTCAGCCGGATGCCGCGCCTGGTGCGCGAGCTGGCGCAGAAAACCGGCAAGAAGATCAAGCTCGAAACCATCGGCGAAGCGACCGAGATCGACAAGACGGTCATCGAACAGCTATCCGATCCGCTGACCCACATGATCCGGAACTCGGCCGACCACGGCATCGAGACGCCGGACAGGCGCAAGTCGCTCGGCAAGCCCGAGATCGGCACCATCCGCCTTTCGGCGGAGCAGGCCGGCGGCAACATCCTGATTGCGGTGGAAGACGACGGCGGCGGCATCAACCGCGAGCGCGTGCTCGAGGTCGCCCGCCACAAGGGCATCGTGGCGGCAGACACGACGCCGACGGACGAGCAGATCGACCAGTTGATCTTCGCGCCGGGGTTCTCGACCGCCGAGACGGTCAGCGACATTTCCGGCCGCGGCGTCGGCATGGACGTGGTGCTGTCCAACATCAAGAAGATCGGCGGCTCGGTGCACGTCAAGAGCAAGACCGGCCAGGGCACGCGCATGACGCTGCGGCTACCGCTGACGCTGGCGGTGCTCGACGTCATGCTGGTCAAGGTGAGCGGCAGTCCATACGTGATCCCGCTGAGCTCGATCGTCGAGACCATCCAGTGCTCGCGCGCCGATTTCGGCCGTGCGCCCTCCGGCGCCAAGGTTCTGCGCGTGCGCGGCGAATACGTGCAGGTGGTCGATCTGGCTAACCGCTTCCAGATGATGAGCGAGGCCGATCTGGGCAACCGCTTCGTGGTGCTGTGCGAAGCCGAGGGTGGGGTCAAGATCGCGCTTATCGTTGACGACATCATCGGCCAGCAGCAGGTGGTGATCAAAAGCCTCGAGGAAAACTTCGAGTCGATCGACGGCATCGCCGGCGGCACCATTCTCGGCGACGGCAACGTTGCGCTCATTGTGGACGTGCAGGGGCTCAAGGCCACCAAGCTGCACAAGAACGCGGCCTAGGACGGGTCGCAGAAGGATCAGAAGATGGACAATCTGGCTCTCAAGGACGATTACGGCACGGGTACCCAGGTTACCCAGAACTCGCTGCAGCTCATCGCCTTCTCGATCGGCGAGCAGACCTATGGCGTCGAAATCACGACGGTGCGGGAAATCCGGGCGTGGAACGGCGCCACGCCGCTGCCGAACACGCGCGAATACGTGCGCGGCGTCATCAATCTGCGCGGCACGATCGTGCCGATCTTCGATCTGCGCGCCCGCTTCGGCGAAGGCCAGACATCGCCGACCAAGAACCACGTCGTCGTGGTGATGTCGGTGGGCGACAAGTGGGTCGGCATCCTCGTGGATGCGGTGAGCGACATCCTCACCGTCGACCGCAACGACATCCACAACGTGCCCGAGGGCAACACCATGGACACCGAGCTGTTGAACGGCATCGTCACCCATGAGAGCCGCATGGTCGGGCTGATCGACCTGCACGCGGTGGTGTCGGGCGCCAAGGTCGACGGCTGACCGACCGGACATCGGCTGGACGAGTGAGGACGCCGCTGGCGCCCTTGGTTTTTGCATTGCGGCGAACGACGACAACCCGGCTCACGCCGGGTCCGGAACGATTTCGGGTTGCGGACTAGAACAGGTCCACGTCGCCGGTGGACGGGGTGGCGGCGACACCGGACAGAGCCGGCACGCGCAGCTCGTCGAGCACCAGATTGGCCCAGATCTCGTCATAGTCGGAGTCGGGAGCGGTGGGCGGCAACAGGGCAAACTGCCGGACGGCCAGCGCCATGTTCTGGCAGCGCTGCTCAATGCGATCCTGGCCCTGTAGCGCATTGACGATCATGGTGATTGCCTGGCGCTTGGCCTGCTCGCAGTTCAGGGACTTGTCTCCGAGAACCTCGAGGGCATCGGTAATGCCCTCGACCATCGACGCAGTCTGGCGCGCGGTTTCCTCGAGTTCACGTGCGAGCTTCTGCAGCGACATAGATGGCAATACCCCCGAAGTCCCCGACCACTACCGCAGAAGTCTAAAGCTACTCTTGCTTCGGTGGCTGCCTTCATATGGTTGCCGAAACTGGTTAGAAGTTCCCTAAGGAATGGCACTCTATCCTGATGATAACCTTGTCAGGGGGCGACAAATTAGCATCCAGCCGAGCCGTGCCGGCGCGCCGGCCTTTGACCGCGGCGTCGTGACGACAATTCACCAGGGTGACTGTCTCGTCGGCAACGAGAAAGACCTGACCTTCTCGACCATCCTGGGCTCGTGTGTATCGGCGTGCATTCGCGACGTGGAAGCGCAAGTCGGCGGCATGAATCATTTCCTCCTGGCCGAGCCATCGGGCAATGCGAGGGACCGCTATGGCGCGTCGGCACGCTATGGTGCCTTCGCCATGGAACAGCTCATCAACAAGGTGTTGCAACGTGGCACCGGACGGAAAGCCAACCTCGAGATCAAAGTCTTCGGCGGTGGGCTGATCAACTCCGCCCTGACCGACGTGGGCGCCAAGAACATCGAATTCGTGCGCGAGTTTCTGGAGAACGAAGGTTACACGATTGCCGGCGAAGACGTTGGCGGCACGTTCGCGCGGCGGGTCATGTTCAAGCCGCATTCCGGACGAGCCTTCGTCAAGCGCCTCGACAGCAGCGCCGCCGCGAATGTGGCCCGCGAGGAACTCTCGATCGTGGGGCGCCGCAGAGCGGCAGTCGTTGTCCCCAGGCCCGCGGCCGACGATATCGAACTGTTCTGACGGCAAGCCGGCGCTCCCCGGCGGCGCAGATGTGCAAAACTGCGCGAAAGTAACCCAATCCCTACCGGCCCAGGCGGCCATAGAGGTTTGGTTAACCATTCGGATTTTAGGGTCGAATCGCACCCTTTTACCCTCTCGATCCGGATGCGTCGCACCAGAGTTGCGTTGATCGTCGATATCGTCTGGGTCGTGGCCATTGCCGCGGCTGGAGCGGGCTTGCTCCTGTTCGGCGTGACGCTGCTGAGCGTCCTTGCGGGTCTGGCTGTCGGTTGCGTCGCGATCTTCGCCAGCCTCGTCTTTGCCGCCAGTGCCGAGCGCGAGGTGCAGCGCAAGCTCGCCGTGCTCGGCGCAGCCGTGGGAGCGGCCGGCCGGCGCGACCTCGACAATGGCGTGAGCGTGGAGGCGATCGTCGCCAATCTCGCGGGGCGGCTGGACCGCGCCACGCAGTTCAAGGCGGCATTTGCCGGGTTGAATCAACCGGTGCTGGTGGCCAGCTCCGATGGCGAAATTCTCGGCGCCAGCCGGGGTCTGCTGGCGCTCGAGCCGCGGGCGGTCGAGGGTGCCAGCATCGATGTCCTGTTCGGGTCCGCCCACCGCGCCGGCGGCCTGGCCGAGGAGGAATTGGTCAATCTCGGCGGGTTGCGCCATGCCGCCAAGCAGAGGCAGGCCGGAGCGGGCCGGACGGTGATGGAGTTCGTGCCGGCAGGTGCCTACATCGCCGACGACGACCTCGATGCGTTCACCACGGCGATCGCCGAAGGCCACACGAGCTTCCGCTTCGATCCGAGGGCGCTGCAGGCGTCGCCGGGCCTCAGGACATTGAGCGAAAGCCTGGAGAGCCTGGACCTGGGCGTTTCGGCGCTGGGCAAGATCCTGGCGGGCGAGGCGCTGACGCCGCAGATGCGTCGCGCCAATTCCGGCATCGTGCCGCAGATGCGCGAGCTCGAGGACATGGTCAACGCGCTCGCGGAGGAGCGCGACGAGCACCTCGAGGCGCGCGATACCCTGGAACGCAAATGCGAGGCGGTGATCGGGGCCATCGACAAATACCGCCAGGCCGTGGGGGTCATGGGCGAGCATGCCGAGGGCGCCCGGGCCGGGCTCAAGGTCGCGGGGGATGCGGTGCAGCGTAGCCGCGACCACGCCAAAATGGCGCGGGCCCTCGAGAACCAGGTCCGCACCATTGTCGGCGAGGCCAGCCAGGCGGCCGAGCGGACCAGCAAGGCGGCCGGCGGCGTCGACGGCACCACGGTCGAGATCGACAAGCTGGTCGCGGCGATCGAAGACGTGAGCTTCCGCACCAATTTGTTGGCGCTGAATGCTGCGGTCGAAGCGGCACGCGCGGGCGAGAAGGGGGCGGGATTTGCCGTCGTCGCCGACGAGGTGCGGATGCTGGCGCAAACGACGCAGAAGACCGCCCGCGAGATCCGCAGCCTGGTCGGAACCAGCCGCGCCCAGTCGGAGACCGGCCTCGCCGAAGCCGAGGCGCTCAAAAATATTCTGGGCGGGCTTGGCGGTCATTTAGAGAATCTAAGCAATGAAACCGCAATGATTGCCGGAGCGCTCGACGAGGGTAACGGCGCGATCAGCCGGCTCGATTCGCATGTCGCCGCAGTGGGGGACGAGGCGACGCGGGCCCTTACGCTGCCGGCACGCCGGCAGCAGCGGGGATAACAGGGAATGATGGATCAGACCGAGTTGGCGCTGGGGGAGCGCGAATTCGAACGTATCCGCGAGCGGCTCTACGACGTGGCCGGCATTTCGCTCAGCGACGCCAAGCGCACCCTCGTCATTGCCCGGCTCAGCAAGATCGTCCGCGGCATGCGGCTGCCGTCGTTTGATGCCTATCTCGACTATCTCGAGACGCGCGGCACGCCGGACGACGGGCAGGACTTCGTCAATGCGCTGACCACCAACCTCACGCGCTTCTGGCGCGAGGAGCATCATTTCACGCACCTGGTCGACTATGTCGGCGACCTGATCAAGTCGCGTACGACGCAGTCGTCGAAGCGTTTGCGGATCTGGTCGGCAGGATGTTCGACCGGGCAGGAGCCGTACACCATCGCGCTGTCGCTGCTCGATGCCTGGCCTGACCTCAAGCGCTGGGACTTCAAGATTCTCGCAACCGACATCGACACCTCGGTGATCGCCAAGGCGGCGGCCGGTCTCTATCCGGACAGCGAGCTCAACGGCCTGTCACCGGAGCGCGCGCGGCTCTTCGAGCGCACGAGCGACGGCCGGGTTCGGATCCCGCAGGGCGTGGCCTCGCTGGTCTCGTTCAAGCCGCTCAATCTGATGGCACCACAGTGGCCGATGAGGGGGCCTTTCGACGCCATATTCTGCCGCAACGTCGCGATCTATTTCGATAAACCGACGCAAGGGGAAGTGTTTGGCCGCCTCGGTCACATCCTGGCGCCGGGCGGCTTTCTCTACATCGGCCACTCCGAAAATCTCGGGGCGGGCAGCACCGGTTTCCGCCTCGTCGGCAAGACCATCTACCAATCCCGCGTCGAGCGGGCGAAGGACGCAGCATGAGCATCAGGGTACTGATCGTCGACGATTCCGCGCTGATCCGCGAGGTGCTGAGCCGCACTCTTGGGCATGACGGCGACATCACCGTCGTCGGCACGGCCGAAGACCCGATCGATGCGCGAGCCAAGATCAAGTCGCTGAACCCCGACGTGGTGACGCTCGACATCGAAATGCCTAACATGAATGGGCTGGCGTTCCTCGATAAGCTGATGCGGCTGCATCCGCTGCCGGTGGTGATGGTCTCAACGCTCACCACCAAGGGCGCGAGCGAGACGCTCCTGGCGCTCGAGTTGGGCGCCGTCGACTTCGTGGCCAAGCCATCGACCGATCTCGCCGGCGGCCTCGAAGCCTTTGGCGCCAATCTGCGCGAGAAGGTTCGCGCTGCCGCGACCTCCGACGTCCGGGGTCAGGCAGCCAAGCACGCCGCCGCTATTCCGGCGGCGCCATCGACCCGTCTGCGGACCGCTGCCGGTCCGAGCGGGTCGCTGATTGCGATCGGGGCGTCGACGGGCGGCGTCGAGGCGATCCGCGTCGTCCTCAGTGAGATGCCGGCGGATTGTCCGCCGATCGTCATTGCGCAGCATATGCCGGCGGGCTTCACCACGCGCTTTGCAGCGCGCCTCGATGAGCTCAGCGAGGTCAGGGTAATCGAAGCCCAGGACCGTATGCCGATCGAGCCGGGCAAGGCCTACGTGGCCCGCGGCGACTGGCATCTGCGGGTGGAGAAGAGTTCCGGCCAGCTCAAGTGCCGACTGACCCAGGACGAACTCACCTCCGGCCATCGGCCGAGCGTCGATGTGCTGTTCGAGTCGGTGGCCAATGTCGTCGGTCCGATGGCGGTCGGCGCGATCCTGACCGGTATGGGCCGGGACGGCGCCCGCGGCCTCAAGATGATGCGCGACCGCGGCGCTTACACGGTCGGCCAGTCGCCGGGCTCGGCGCTGGTCTACGGGATGCCGCGCGTCGCCTTCGAGGAGGGTGCCGTGGTCGAGCAGGCGTCTGTCGAAACCATCGCCGCAAGGCTTGCGAATGCTCTCAACCGATTGAGAACAGCAGCATAAGGCGACCAGCGTGGTTGATGAAATGGTAACGGTTTTTGCCTAGCTTCGACGCAAGTGCCGCGTTCTTCCTCTGGCACCCTGAAGGTATAGCGTACAATGCCCAAAGCCAGCGATGTCAGCGTTCTGATCGTGGATGACCAGCAGTCGATGCGAGGCATCTGCAAGTACATCCTGACGCAGCTCGGCTTCAAAGACATCATCGAGGCCAAGAGCGGCCGGGACGCCTTGGGCAAGCTCGAAAAATCCAATGTCCACCTGATCATTTCAGATTGGAACATGGAGGACATCGACGGGTTGACGCTGCTGCGCGTGATCCGCAAGCACCCCAAGACCGCCAGCATGCCGTTCATCATGGCCACCGGCCGCTCCGACAAGGAGCAGGTGAAGGAAGCGATCTCCTTCGGGGTCAACAACTACATCATCAAGCCATTCGACGCCGGCACGATGAAGAAGCGGATCGAAGCGGTGATCGGCGCGCTGAGCTAGCGCGCAACCTTCAGCAGAGCGACGTTCCAGCCGCGTGGCCATGAGGTTCGCGGCTTTTTCATGCCAGTTGCAGCGCGACCAGCGACCGCTCCGTAAGGGAGTATTCATCGGACGCCGCCTATAGTCCGATACCTAGCCATTGCCTCTTGGGGGAGAGGCACGGCATCACGTCGACTTTCGGCGACCGCCTGCTCCCTCGATCCAGAACGGAGCCTGCGTCTGCGATGAAATTCCTGCCGTCTTTGAAAATCGCACAGAAGCTGTTGCTTGTCGTTATCGGCGCGGCGATGCTGGTCGCCATCGGCGTCGGCGCGACGGCCTACCTGTCAGGGCTGCAGATCGTCGACGAGCAGCGGCAGGAACGCATGGATGCCGCTGTCCAGTCGGGCCTCGAGCAGGTGAAATCCTATTTCGACAATGTGTCGGCGGACCTGAGGCTGTCCGCGGCGCAGCCGCAGACAGCGACGCAGATCGAGGCCATGACACAGGCCTTTGAGGCGCTGAATGCGCAGGGCCATGCGACTGAGGCCTTGCAGCGGGCATATATCGGCGGCGATCCGAAGCCAACCGGCCAGAAGCTCACAGATAGTGCGGGGACCGGTCCCGGCGACTACGATACGCAGCACAAGCAGTTCGATCCCGCTTGGCGCGCGGTGCTGCAGGCCCGCGGCTATGCCGACATACTGCTGTTCAATGCGAACGATGTTCTGATCTATAGCGTCAAGA
>Ga0134126_10008879_pt1 | contig 12659 bp, 9 predicted proteins | sample KB31752_FD_96881 | JGI IMG/M metagenome (GOLD analysis project Ga0134126, IMG submission 96881) | Terrestrial soil microbial communities with excess Nitrogen fertilizer from Kellogg Biological Station, Michigan, USA - KB3-175-2 | ecosystem: Environmental > Terrestrial > Soil > Unclassified ...
CGCTCGGCCGTCTCTACGCGCCAACTGTACGACTTGCCGGATAAACGCTTTGCCGGCGCAAGGACGGTTCGCCGCGCGATAGTTCCTGGTCAGTGATGGGCGGACTGCGGGTCAATCGCCGCCGGTAAACGATCTCGAACAGCTCAAGAAAGGAAAATCTCTTATGAAGCGAATAGCTTTCAACAGTGCCTTTAGGCGGCTTCGCCGCAGTGTGGGATTTGTGGCCGTAGCGGGCTTCCTGCTAATAGTGTGTACTACCGCTAAGGCCACCGTCGTTTACAGTTATACGGGGCTCGAATTCACGAACTATTCCGGGGCGGATAACAGTTCGAGGCAGGTCAACATTTCGGCGTCGGTGACGTTACCCTCCGCGTTGGGAGCGAATTTTCAAGGCGCGGTCACGCCCGAGTCGTGGGAGATCAGCGATTCTTGGACCACGTTGACGAATGTCAGCACGAACATCGCACAACCATCCTTCGACTTCCAGACGGATAGCACTGGACAGATCACCGGATGGGCAGTCGAAGTGGATGTGACAAGCAGCGCACCCGATTTTATTCGTTTATTAACTCAATTCGGCTCGGATGACTCCGTTATGTGCGGTGGCACGAACCTAAGCTTCTGTAACCCCGTCCTTGGGGATGCCTCCGTGGGATATCCGAACAACGCGCCTAACTTTGTCACCACGACGCAGCCGCAGCCTGAGTGGTTGTTGGCAACGGCGAGTTCCGTGCCGGAACCTGGAACCCTGGTGCTGTTGGGCGTTGCGACCCTGGCCGCTGCGGCCTTACGAAAACGGGGCAGATTGAAGGTGTAATTTATATTGCGACAATCCCGCCGCGTTGATGCAATTTTCGATACACTCAGTAGGCCGTGTTCGAACAGGTACCCCGAGGTTCAATCGACCCCTTAGCAGGCGACCAGTTACTGCTCTTTCTCTATCATGAGATTCGCGCCGTTGCGCGGAGGCATCTCGCGGGCGAACGGCCCGGACACACGCTGAGTCCGACGGCGTTGATTAACGAACTCTACCTTCGCTTGGCGAGCGGAGGACAAATTTTTCCGAGTGAAGCCGCATTCTTGTCGGCAGCCTCAAATATGATGCGGAATCTCCTAGTGGATCATGCCCGTTCACGCAGAGCCGCTAAGCGAGGCGGCGACCGGCAGAGGATCGATCTAGATCAGATTAGGTTTGAGGTCACCGAAGGCCATTCCCTCAACGCAGAGGCAATGGACGAAGCATTGACCGCCTTGGCGACGATCGGTGAACGGCAAGCACGCGTAGTCGAACTCCGCTTCTTTGGCGGCCTAAGTGGCGACGAGATCGCCGCCGAACTCTGCATTTCGCCAAAAACAGTGAAGCGCGATTGGGCACTGGCCCGCGAATGGCTGCGCACCTGGATCGGGGAGCACCGACGATGACAGCGGAACGCTGGATGCGTCTGCGCGAGTTGCTCGACTCGGCGCTTGATCAGCCGGAAGCGCGCGCGGCATTGCTGGAGCGGGTGTGTAATGAAGATCCGGCACTAGGCGAGGACCTGAAGCGGCTGATTCTCGATGCCGAGGAGGATGCCGCAGACGACGTCGCGCTGGAAGTTCCCGCACTATTAGGACAAAGGGTGGGCGCTTATCGAATCGTACGCGAACTGGGCCGGGGCGGGATGGGAACGGTCTTCCTCGCGATGCGTGATGATGGCGAAGATCCGCTGCCGGCCGCTTTGAAGTTCCTGCGGCACGATTTTCTCGATCCCGAGATGTCGCGGAATCTGCGCCATGAATGGCGCGTTCTGGTGCGGCTGGATCATCCAAATATCACCCGGTTGCTCGATTGGGGCACCGCGTCAGGCGGTCTGCATTATCTGGCGATGGAATACGTGGACGGCCAGCCGATTACGCGATACTGCTCTGAGAACGGTCTTAGTTTGAAAGCGCGTCTCGAGCTGTTTCTTGACGTCTGTGCGGCTATACAGCATGCACATCAGAACCTGATCGTGCATCGGGATTTGAAACCCTCGAACATTCTAGTGGCGGCCCCAGGGAAAGTAAAGGTAGTCGACTTCGGAATTGCGGCGCGACTTGGGGCCGCGACGGCGCTTGCGACCGCCATACGCGGGCGCTGGAGCCCAGGTTATGCCAGTCCGGAACAGATACTCGGCGAGGCCGTTACGACGGCGACCGACGTCTATTCGCTCGGCGTATTGCTCTATGAGTTACTCACGGGCGGTCTCCCCTACGGCAAACACGCCGCTGGCCGGTTCGCCGCGATGGAAACGCCACCCGCGCTTGCCAGTCAGACGGCATCGCTTGCTGGAATCGGCGCGCGCGATCTGAGGGGAGATCTGGATTGTATCGTATCGAAGGCCTTGCGTATTGAGCCGGCTAAACGCTTCCGATCCGTCGAACAGCTTTCGAGCGATATTCGTTGTTACTTAGAGGGAGCGCCCGTGGTCGCACGTCAAGGCTCGCGTTGGTATGCTATAGGCCGCCACGTCCGCCGCCACCGGGGGAATTTGGCAATGGTGGGCGTGGCCGCGGCCGCGCTGATCACAGGAACGGCCGTGTCAGTTTCCAAGTGGAGAGCAGCTGAGAAGAATTTGTGGGTCGCGGAGGGCCGCTACCAGTCCCTTCGAAGCTTTGCGCGATCAGTAGTTGCGGACGTGGATACGAATGCCGCCGTGAGCGTTACCGAAATGCAGCACTCTATGGCGATCATCGCCGTGAAGTATCTTGATCAACTGAGCCGGGAGCGGCCGGAGGATGGGGACCTGCAGAGCGAAATCGCCGCCGCTTACGTACATGTCGGCCGTTCACAGGGTGGGATCAATAATGCGAATCTGGGTGAACCGGCGAGCGCACTCCTGTATTTTCGTAAGGCGCACGCGATTTATCTGGCGCAATGGACATCACGCGCGGATTATCGAAGTGCGCTCGGGTTGCTCCGGGCGTCGACGGCGATCGAGAACGTAGTCGCCGACCCTGCCGAGGCCATCGACTCTACAAGGAAAGACGAAGCTCTGGTACGCTCGGTTTCCCAAAAGTGGGAAAAGGATGCTAATCTCCTCGATGCGGCGGCCTTGTTCCTGCTCATCCGCGGGCAGAGGCAGCGGACGACTGGCGACTTGCGTGGCGCGCTGGCTACAATTCAAACGGCGATTGCCCTCTCCGCCGATACCTGCCGTTTAAGCGGGGACGCACCGGCCAGTCTCGATATTTGGGCGACATCCACGTCGGAATTCGCGTACGTCCGCAGTTTGCAAGGCGACAACGCTGGGGCGTTGCCTCTCTCGCGAGAGGCGGTTCGAGCAGGGGCGAAAGCCGCTGCAGCGCAGCCGAGCAACAAGTATAAACGACAGCTCGCATTCAAGTACACGGCGCTCGCCGAGCTCTTAATCCGTACGAAGTCATATTTTGAAGCCATGCAGCAGGCACGGCGAGCGCTGGGCGAACTTCAGGCCATCGCCTCCGGCGATTCCGGCAATGAGCAAGCCAAATTGGACCTATCGCTCGCTTATGTCAGGATGGGAGACATTGAACTCGGTCAAGGGAGGTATGAGAACGCGCTTAGAGATCACTTTCAGGCGTTGCGGCTGCGTCAAGCGCAATATCTGCAGCACCCTTCCAATTCGCAAGCGGCAGGGAAATATGTGGCCACTCTCAATCGTGTTGCGCAGGCGCTGCTTGCGCTCCACCGCGACCCTAGCGCGGCTGATGGCGAGTTCTCCCAAGCCGTTGCGACTGGTCGCCAATTGATCGTTCGAGAACCTTCGAACGTCTACTATCTGACTGAAGTCGCTAGGGCTTTCCGTGGGCGGGCGGAAATCGCCGAACGGCGCCGCAACCAAGCGGCGGTGATCGAGTACTTGCGCCAGAGCGCCGACATTTGGCGTGAGGTCGAACGCCGCTGCCCGCTCGATGTGGAGCTTAGGGCGGAGGCACAGGAGTGCAACGCCGCGCTAGTACTGCTTCAGCGTCGGCAAAGCAAAGGGCGCTTTAATGCATCCTCTAAATCTGGATATCGTAATCGATGATAAAGCTTGTCCGCATCCTTCAGACATTTCAGCGTGCGTCAGGAGCACGGCGAAATCCGCCGAAAAAACATTTGCCTCCCCGTCGTGGACACGTTTCGAACTTTGGCGGTTGCTCCTGCCATTTTTGAATGAGCGGCATTCCGGCCAGTGCCATATCGTGCTAAGTGCCTGTTTTCCGACTTCCGGTTCGGCCCGAGATCCCCACTTCAGAGCGTCACCGCCGTGGGCTTCATGGGGACGTCCTGGGACCAGTACCAGCAATTCATTATTGACGCTTTTCGGACCGACTGCCTTCCGGCGGACTGCCTGGTAGTGTCGGAAGTCGACAGCCGTGAGCGTCTCCAGCCGCCGCTTGGCACCGAGTTGCTCCTTCAGGTGTCGAGCAGCGGTTCTCTCGGGTGGCAACGTGGTACGCGACCTCGTCGCTTCCCTGTATTCAAGCCACTCGTTGAGCGCTTGCTCAAGCGTCCATTTCGCCTGATCGTTTGGTAGACACCCGTTGCGGAGGTCCTCGAGAAACCGAGACCTCTCGCTTCGGGCGTCCGTGATTTTGCGTTTCCCAGTGGACTTCCACTTTCTCGTACCGTCCGCAGCACGGTACCAAAAATGCCAGATTGCACCAACCTGATGCAGCCCATCGCCATCCCGGGCCATGTTTGTTATGCCGCGGAAACAGCCCGCGCATCGGCCTCGCTGCTGTTGCGTGAAATGAAGGCAAGCAGTTCCGCTTTCGAGTACCGGATAATGTTGCCCAGTCGGAAGTGCTGCGGGCCCGTCTTTTGCTTGCGCCAGCGGCGGAGTGTCGAAAGTGATACCTGGAGGAAGACGGCCGCTTGGTCTTCGGTGATGAATACGTGTGCCTCGGGCATAGTGCCACCTTTCAAAAATGAGTTTTGAATTGGGTGCCACTCCTGATTGAGGAGCCGAGGGGGCTAGTCGGTGGCGACGACACTCGTGAACAAAGGCCCGCGAGCAGGACCGTCTCTTATAGTTTTAAAGATACACGCCTATGCCCGGAAGCACAAGGGTACCCAAACCGATTACTGGCCAGCGTTGCGCGCCAGCGGAAAGGCCGGCCAGTCGCTGCAACCTGTTGAGGGAGTTGGTTGCGGGGGAAGGATTTGAACCTTCGACCTTTGGGTTATGAGCCCAACGAGCTACCAGACTGCTCCACCCCGCACTCTCATCCTATCTCACCCATCACCTCCGGTCAACGTCGCCTCCCCAAATTCCTCCCGACCTCCCCGCTACAATAGGACTGTGCCCCGCTTCGTGGTCCCAGCGGTCCTCGCGCTCACCGCTGCCCTTTCCGCCCAATCCAACATCTTTCCCCTCAAGGACGTTCGCCCCGGTATGCGCGGTACCGGCCGCACCGTCTTCACCGGCAGCCGCATCGACGAGTTCCAGGTCGAAATCCTCGGCGTCCTCGATAACTTCGGCCCCAAGGAATCCCTGATCCTCGCCCGCCTCTCCGGTGGACCCCTCGAGCACACCGGTGTCATGGAAGGCATGAGCGGCAGTCCCGTCTATATCGATGGCCGCATCGCCGGCGCCGTCGCTATGGCATTTCCGTACGCCAAAGATCCCATCGCTGCCATTCGCCCCATTGAGGACATGCTCAGGCCTTCCGCCAACATCGCCTCCGCGCCCGTTCCCTCCACGCACGCCGCGGACCTCATTCTCGCCGCTGCCAACAATCTCGCCAGCCTTCTCCCGCGGCTTCCCAAGCCCGCCGCCACGGGCAATGAACCCTCCCTCGTCCCCATCGCGACGCCCTTCTCGCTCGGCGGCTTCACCCGCGCGGCCATCGACGCCTTCGCGCCCCAACTCCGCTCCCTCGGCCTCGAACCCAGGCAGGCGCCCACCGCCGGCTCCGACCTCAAAGCCCCCCACATGGGCAATCCCGCCGACCTCAAGCCCGGCTGCATGATCAGCGTCCAACTCCTCTCCGGCGACCTCAGCGTGGGTGCCGCCGGCACCGTCACCCACATCGATGGCTCGCGCGTCTACGCCTTCGGTCACCGCTTCCTCGATATCGGCGCCACCGCTCTGCCCTTCGCGCGCGCCGACGTACTCACCCTCCTCGCCAACGTGAATACCTCCTTCAAGCTCGTCTCTTCCAAAGAATGGATGGGCACCATTGACCAGGACCGCAACACCGCCGTCACAGGCTCCATCGGGCGCCTTCCCACCATGGTTCCGATTTCCGTCAGCGTCGCGCGCGGCGCAACCAACATCGCCTCCTACACCATGGACATGGTGGACGATCCGCTCCTCTCGCCGCTCCTTACCCAAATGGCTGTCTTCTCCATCATCGATTCCACCGAGCGCACCGTCGGACCTTCCACCATTCGCGTAACCGGCGAAATGGATTTCCAGAACGCGCCGGCGCCCATTCGCATCGATAACATGTACGCCTCGGATAACGGAACTCCGATGCAGGTCTCTCTCTCCGCCGCCATTCCGCTCGCCTACGCCATGCAGGCCGGCTTCAATTCCATGAAGCTCAAGCGCGTCGCGCTGCACGTCGATACCTTTGACACCAAGCGGCAATTGACCGTCGATTCCCTCACCGCATCCCGCAAGCAGGTGCGCGCCGGCGAGAAGGTGACGCTGAACGTCGTGCTCGCCGGCGAGAACGGCGTCGAGGTGAAGCGCTCTGTCGATTACGATGTCCCTATCGGCGCCGAACTGGGCGCGCTCTACTTCACCGTCGCCGACGCGGCCAACGCCAACATCGCCGATTTTAAACAGGTGCTCACCGCCACCCCACACAGTCCCGCGCAAGTGATCGGCACAGTCAACGCGCTTCATCCCAACACCCGCGCCTACGTCCGCGTCTGGCGCACCGACCCTGCGTTTCAACTCGAAGGCGCCGACCTTCCCAACCCGCCCGCCTCCGTTCAACTGATTCTGGAAGGCTCCCAGACCAGTCAGGCCGGCATCACAGAGGCGCGCAACTCCAAGATTGCGGAATTCGAAATCGATGGAGGCGGCGCCGTCATCTCCGGCGTCAAAACCATTCAGGTGGAAGTGAAAGAATGACCGCTTACCGCACCCTCCGCCGCGCGTCGCTCTGCGCGGCCTTGGCCCTCACCCTGTCCGGCAGCGGCACCACCGCCTGGGAGATGAACTCGTATAGCGACTTCATCCGCGGCCGCTTCAACGGCATTTCGCTCAGCCGCGAAGGCCGCCTCTCGCTCGCGCCCAAGGTCGATACCGTTTTCTCCTCGGACCAGCCGGTCATCTGGAGCGCCGCGCAAGCCCCCGATGGCTCCATCTATGCCGCCACCGGCCATCGAGGCCGCGTCTATCGCATAGATCCCGCGGGCAAATCGTCGCTCCTATGGACCGCGCCGGAGCCGGAAGTCTTTGCGGTCGCCGTCGATTCCACCGGCACTGTCTACGCCGGCACATCGCCCGATGGCAAGGTCTATCGCATTCAAAACGGCCAGGCCTCCGAGTATTTCGCGCCGCACGCGCGCTACATCTGGTCGCTCGCGGTTGCGCCGGGCGGCGTCCTCTACGTCGGCACCGGCGACCAGGGCAAGATTTTCCGTGTGACCGCGCCGAACGCCTCGGAGCTCTATTACGATACCGGCCAGAATCACATCACCGGCCTTGCCGTCGATTCGCAAGGCCGTCTCCTGGCGGGCACGGAGCCGAATGGAATTCTGTATCGAATTTCCGCTAAGGACAAAGCCTTCGTTCTTTATGACGCGGCTCTGCCCGAGATCCGCGCCATCGTTCCCATGCCCGATGGCACTGTTTACGCCGCGGCGCTCGGCGGCTCCGTAGCGCGGCAGGCGCGCGCCGCCGCGCAGGCTTCGCAGAATAGCAGCACCAACACTTCGGGCGGTGCGGCCGTAACCACTACCATCACCGTGGAAGCGCAGAGCAGCGGCCCCGGCGAGATCAAGCCGCCCGTTCCCGCTGCGCAACCGGCGCAGGCGGGTGTGACGTCGTCCGCGCAGCAACTCACTCCCGGCGCGTCCGCCTCCACAGACACCAGCGGCGTTGAAAAGTCCGCCGTCTATCGCATCAACCCCGACAACACCGTCGAAACCCTCTGGTCGTCGAAAGAGGAGAACGTCTACGATCTGCTCGCCCTCGAAAAGCAGATTCTTTTCTCCACAGATGAGGATGGCCGCATCTACGGGCTCGCGCCGGACCGCCGCGTGACGCTCGTGACCCAGACCAACGAAGGCGAAACCACACGCCTGCTTGCGTCGGACCATTCGATTCTCGCCGCCACCAGCGACATGGGCCGCATTTTCCGCCTGGGCGAAACGGCCGGAGCGTCGGGTTCCTATGAAGCGCCGGTGCACGATTCCGGCACTGCTTCGCGATGGGGCAGCATCAGTTGGCGCGCCGATGTTCCCGCCGGCGGAAGCATCGTCTTCCGCACGCGCTCGGGGAACTCGGCCAAGCCCGACCGCACATGGAGCGATTGGTCCGCGCCGCTGAAAGATCCGCTGGGCTCGCGTATCACAAGCCCCAACGCCCGCTACATTCAGTGGAAGCTGGAAATGGCATCCACCAAGCCTGGCGTTACTCCTTTCCTCAACAGCGTCACGCTCGCCTATTTGCCGCAGAACTCGCCGCCGGTGGTCAAGAGCATTAACGTGATCACGCAGGCCGTCGCGGCGCCGAACGCCACCAAATCCGCGGCCTCCGCCGGCACGTTCAGTGTGACCGTCAGCGACACCGATACGAGCTCGTCCGGTTCCACCGGGACACCTACTCAGACGCTGACCCGCGCGGCAGTGCAGCAGATCACCCTCACCTGGCAGGCCGAAGATCCCGATGGCGACAAGCTGGTTTACAACGTCTACTTTCGCGCCGACGATGAGACCCAGTGGAAGCTCCTGAAGGGCGCCACACACGATAATGTGCTCAGCTTTGACGCCGACGTGCTCGCCGACGGTAAATACTACTTTCGCGTCACCGCCTCGGACAGCGAAGCGAATCCGCCCGCCTGGGCGCGCGATGCGCAGCTCGTCAGCGCGCCCGTGATGATCGATAACACGCCGCCGGTTCTAAAGATCGGCCCCGTGCGCTACGCCAATGGAACAGCACACATTCAGTTCGAAGCCGCCGATGCCGCCAGCGCCCTGCGCCGCTGTGAATATGCCCTGGATGCGCAATCGTGGATTCCCGTGGAAGCCGCTGACGGCGTAATCGATTCTCTGCACGAAACGTTCAATCTCGAATTAACGAAGCTCCCCCCGGGCGAGCACCTCGTAGTGATCCGCGCCGCCGACGCCGCGAACAACACCGGCACCGCCAAGGTCGTGCTGAAGTAACCGGGCGCTCGTGGAGGGTTCGGAGCCGTCGCGCTTGCCGCCGGTCTGTGAAAACGCACTCGCATTCCCGGCACCTTTTACCGCTCCCTCACGGTCACGGCTCTGTAAGCACTTGATGCTGCTAACGGAGCCGTGACCGTCAGGGAGCGGTAAAAGGTGTATCGAAAGGAGAATCAATTGCGACGAGAGCGACAGCCGGATTCTTTCACAGCCCCGTCAGGAAGCGGTAAAAGGTGCCTCGAAAAACGAAGGAGCGCGACGAGAACAGCAGCCGGACCCTTTTGGATACTCGGCGGCGATGTCGAAGCGCGGCCATACTCACCTACCCACACCCTCCCCCGCAGGAGGCAAAATAAGAGGCATGCCGCTCGAATTCACTACGTCGTACGTGAAAGACGCCCTCACCTTATTCCGCTATTACAAAACCCTCGCCGAACGCGCCATCGCGCAAGTTACGGACGGGCAACTCTTCCTCACCCTCGATGACGAAGCCAATTCGATTGCCGTCATCATGAAGCACATGGCCGGCAACATGCGCTCCCGCTGGACCGATTTTCTGACCACCGATGGCGAGAAGCCCGACCGCGCTCGCGATACGGAATTCATCGATCCGCCCGCCACGCGCGAAGCCCTGCTGCGCATGTGGGAAGACGGTTGGAGCCGCCTCTTCACCGCTCTCGAGCCCCTCACCGACGCCGATCTCTCGCGCACCATTGCCATCCGCGGCGAAGCGCATTCCGTGATGCAGGCGGTGAACCGTCAGCTCGCCCACTATCCCCATCACGTCGGCCAAATCGTTCTCCTCGCCAAACACTTTGCGCATGACCGGTGGCAAAGCCTGAGCATTCCGCGCAACCGTTCCGCGGATTTCAACCGTCAGGTTGCCGCCGGCGAGAAGAGCCAGCGATAACACCTGTGCCAAACTACGGATGTGCGTCTCACTCCGCGGACCCTCGCCTGGTTGCTCCGGCGAAGTGTCCTCGCGTCATTTGACGACAACTGTTTCTCCATCGCCAAAGGCGCCGCCTACTCGGCGCTGCTCTCGTTCTTTCCGGTGATTACCTCGGCCGCCACCATCCTCGTGCAGACACGCGCCGACTTCGTCTCTCACACCCTGCAGGACGCCCTGTCGCAAATCGTTCCGCCTGGCTCGGAAGATCTCGTGGTGCAGCAGTTCCGCGTCGCCGGGGTGCGGCACAATTCGCTGATCGTCGTCGCGCTGTTCGTCTCTTTGTGGGCGGCGTCGAGCGTCATCAAGAGCCTCATCGAAGGTTTCCAAGCCGCCTATCGTGTCCCGCGCAATCGCAGTTTCCTGCGCGGCAGCGCGCTCGCCATGTCGCTCGTGCTCCTTGCGGCCGTCCCGCTGCTCGCCGCCAGCGTGCTGATTCTCTTCGGCGGTCAACTCGAAAAGGCGGTCCTCGCCACCATCAATTCGGATAAGCTCATCAGCAGTTACGCCTGGGTCTGGCTGCTGCTGGGTAGGGTAGCGCGCTACCTTCTTGCGTTTGTCACAACCGTAACAGTGACTGCCATTCTTTATTACTTCGGCCCATACCGCAAACAGCGATGGCGCTTCGTCTGGCCGGGCGCGATTCTCGCCACCACGCTCTGGCTGCTCGCTACCTCGGGCTTCGCCTGGTACGCGGGACACATCGCGCATTACAACGTTTTGTACGGCTCGGTCGGCACCGCGCTCGCGCTTCTGGTTTGGATGTATCTTCTTGCTGCCATCGCGCTCATCGGGTGTGAGTTTAATGCCGAATTCGAGCGCGCGTCCACCGCGTAATTCACACTTAACCAACTGCATCTATCCGTTACAATCAGTGTTTAGTGAAATCCGCCGTCTTACTTGTGTGCGCCACATTGGTTCGTGCAGCCGGACTTCCGGCGACCCTCCTCTCCGACGATGAGGCCGAGCCGATTCACAGCGCCATCATACGCCGCGAGCCATGGACGCAGGATGCCGTCCGCCGCCTGCGCGCCGCCGCCGAGCAGCGCCTCAAAGAAGGTCCGTGGAGTGTCACCAGCGAGCGTCCTCAGGGCTTGGATCTGGACCCGCACAGTTATTACAGCGAAGCTCCCTATTGGTGGCCCGACCCGGCCAACCCTACCGGGCCGTACGTTCGGAAGGACGGGCAAACCAACCCGAATCGCTTCACCGCCAACAAGGCTTCGTTGAACGCCATGGCCGAAGCCGTCTTCGCGCTCGGCACTGCCGCTTATTTCCTGGATGACACGCGCTACGCACAGCGCGCCGTTCGCGTGATCAATGTCTGGTTCGTGAATCCCAAGACGCGTATGTCGCCGAGCCTCGATTATGCCCAGGCGATCCGCGGAGTCAACGAAGGGCGCGGCGCCGGCATTCTGGATGGCCGTGTCTTCATCCGCGCGATTCAGGGCATGGAATTCCTCGCGCGCACCGGCCAGTGGGACCCTAAGGATCAGGCCGCCGCTCATAAGTGGTTTGAAGAATATCTGCACTGGCTGACCCACAGCAAGAATGCCGATGACGAAAAGAACGCGGGCAACAACCACGCTTCCTGGTGGACCGCGCAGACCGCGGCGGTCGCCAGCTTTGTAGAAAGTCCGGCGGATGAGAAGCTCGCTTTCGCTCATTACCGCGATGTCATTTTTCCGCGCCAGATCCGCTCCGATGGCAGCGCTCCGCGCGAAGAGGCCCGCACCAAATCGCTTTGGTATTCCGCCTTCAACCTGGAGGCGTTCGCCAGTATCTGCCGCATTGCCCAGGTCAACGGCGTGGACCTGTGGGACATAAAAACCAGGAACGGCGCCACCCTCAACACCATCATCGATTACCTCACGCCCTATCTGACTGACCCCAGGCAATGGGCCAAACAGCAGATCACCGAATTCACCAACGAGGGGCTCTATTCGCTGGCGTTCGCCGGCATCGGCCTGAAGAAGCCCGAGTACGTCGCGCTCTACCGCAAACTCGAGCGATCCGAAGGGGCATGGCTGAGCCTTGTGGACCTGATGGTGGGCCGCTGGGAAGCCGCCTCGCACCAGACACGACATTGAAAACCATCATCGAGCCATTCCGCATTAAGAGCGTGGAACCGCTCCGGCACACCACGCGCGAACAGCGCGAGCACTTCTTGGAACAGGCCGGCTATAACCTGTTCCAGATCGACGCCGGGCATATACTCATTGATCTGCTGACGGATTCCGGAACCAGCGCCATGTCCACCGAACAGTGGGCCGGCATCATGCGCGGCGATGAAAGCTACGCGGGCAGCGAGAGCTTTTTCCGCCTGAAGCGCGCCGTTGATGCACTCACCGGACTCCGCCACATGATCCCCACCCA
>Ga0134126_10008880_pt1 | contig 12658 bp, 14 predicted proteins | sample KB31752_FD_96881 | JGI IMG/M metagenome (GOLD analysis project Ga0134126, IMG submission 96881) | Terrestrial soil microbial communities with excess Nitrogen fertilizer from Kellogg Biological Station, Michigan, USA - KB3-175-2 | ecosystem: Environmental > Terrestrial > Soil > Unclassified ...
GCCGGCACGAAACGGGCAGCTGCGAGCAGAGCCACAACAACAGGCAATCCCCACCCGACGGCGCGGACGTCACCGGGCCAGACCAGCACGCCCTCTTGACAACAGAGGTCCCCATGGGTGCGGTTATGCTCTCGGCGGTTCTCGCTGTCTCGCGGCAGATTACAACGCGATGTGCCTGAAAAGTGCCCGGCCCGGGCTAACGGCCCGGGGGCACGCTCGGCGGCCACCAGTCACGCATGCGCTCGGCTAGGTCGTCTAGGACGCTGGCGACTGCCCGTACCAGTGCCTCGCCGGATGGGCTCCCTGTGACGTGCCATGTCTCGTTGTCGTTCTCCGTTACGCCGGTGACGCCTGGCACCAGCTCCATCGCGCGTTGGACGCGCTGGCGGAGCTCCAGCCCGAGCTGGTCCTGGCGGAAGAACTCTTGGGCCGCGACCACGACGTGCCAGACACCGAGCCAGTCGATCCGGCAGGCGCTGACGCCGAGGATTTGTTCGTCTGTCTCGCGTCCCCACTCCTCGGAGACCTCGTCATCCTCGGGCGTGACCTGCCGTATTTCAATGGTCATGGGAGCGATCGTAGTGAGTCCGGCGCCCGGCATGCGGGCTGCGCGAAAAGTGGAGCCGCATTGCGAGGCCGGCAACTGTCAAGCGCTGCCTGACGCGGGAGCCCGGTGCCGATCGGCGCGTGACGGCGGGCCACCACCGGCCCGGGGAAACGGAGACGGTCTGCCAGGCGTCGGCTCGCCGCGCCCGTAGGGCCACCGCCCGGCAGGGCGCGGCTTTTGCCGACGCCCCCCGGCGCGGTCAGTCTCCCGTCATTCCCCGCGTAGGCCGCCGCCCTTGGTGGTCACCGCCGCGCTGCTCGCGCCCGGACCACCGGCTTTCGGCACTTCTCGCGCGAACAGAGCAGGGGGCTTGACAAGGGGCGGCGGCCCGTAAGCTGTCCGGCGATCGGGCGGCTTCTTGCCTGCCCGCTTTAGCCCGATGTGGGCCGCCGCGAGGGTTCCCTTGTCAAGCCCCCTGCGGCCTGGGCCCCGGCGCGCGTCAGCGCGCCCTTGACCGCATCGACCAGTCACGCGGCATGATCACCGTTGACCAGCAGGTCATCATCGTGGACCGGCGGCCTGTGCTCGCCCCGCCCAAGACCTCCGCGTCGCTGCGCGACGTGCCCATGCCCCGCTTCGTGCTCCAGGCCGTGACCGCCTACACCGACCACTTCCGCATCGGCCCGTACGACGTGTTGTGCCGAACCCCTCGCGGCACCCTCTTGCGGCGCGACTACTACAACCGGGAGATCTGGAAGCCCGCGATCACCGCAGCGGGCCTGCCCCCGAAGACGACGTTCCATGACCTGCGGCACACGTTCGCCAGCACTGCTCTCGCCGAAGGCGTGCCCATCTCCGAGGTATCCCGCTGGCTGGGCCACAAGTCGATCACGACGACGGTTGACCTCTACGGGCATCTCGTTCCCGAGGCCAGCGGCCGGGCCCGTGACGCTCTCGACAGGGCATTCCAGACAGCGGGGCGGGCCCTGTGAGCCCCGCAGAGCGCTGCCGCCGGGTCCATGGCTCGCAGCCAAGGCCGCAGCCTGCGGCCAAGAACACTGTCAACGTCAGGTTGACATGCGATGGTACGGTACCGGCCGCGACAAATGTGCCCGGAATGTGCCCGGTCTGGCGCCCGGCCAAGAATCAGGGCAGGTCAGAGCGATGGGTGAGGGGCGAGCCGGCCTGTAGGCCGGGTTCTGTGCACCCGCGCGAACGCGGGCCGACGGCCATCCATCTAGGACTGCCGTTGCCGGCAGCCTCATGCGGTCTACCCGCGAGCATCGGGCGGGCCGCCCTCAATCGCTCGCGCAGGCCCCGCGCCCCGGAAGGCGCGTGGGCCCTTGTGACCTTGCTCCGGGTGGGGTTTACCGAGCCGCCCGGATCACTCCGGGCGCTGGTGGTCTCTTACACCACCGTTTCACCCTTACCCCGGGCCCGGCCGAAACCTGGCCCGGGGCGGTCTGTTCTCTGTGGCACTGTCCCGCGGGTCACCCCGGGTCGGTGTTACCGACCACCCTGCCCTGTGGAGCCCGGACCTTCCTCACCGGACCATGCGCGCACGGCCCGGCGCGACCGCCCGGCCGGCTCGCCCTTCCCACAAGGATAGGCGCTTGTGCCCCACGGGTACCCGCGCTCACGGCACCCGGGCGGGAACGACCGCGGGTGTCACCAAAGGCCGGCCGTGCCGGGAGGCTGCCGCCCGCCGCTGCTTGCACCGGAGCCACGCGCGGCCCCGTTGCCACCCGTGGCCCTGGCCCGCCCACTGGCCGCGTCCATGGCCTCGTTGGCCAGGCGGTCGGCGTGGGTGTTGCGCTCCCGCGGCACCCATGTGTAGGTCACCTGGCCGAGCGCGCGCGCCACCCGGCTGGCCTCCGCCGCGAGCGGCCGCAGGTCGGGGTGCTTGATCTTCCAGCGGCCGGACATCTGCTCGACGACGAGCTTGGAATCCATCCGGACCTCGGCCGTGGCGCCGGGCGCGAGCTTGACAGCCGCGCGCAGGCCCGCCACCAGCCCGGAGTACTCGGCCACGTTGTTGGTTGCGTAGCCGATCGCCTCGTTCACCTCGGCGAGCACCTCGCCGGTGACGGCGTCCAGCACGACGGCACCGTACCCGGCCGGGCCCGGGTTCCCCCGGGAGCCGCCGTCGGCCTGGATGATGAGCCTGCGGGCGGTCATGCGGCCAGCTCGGCGCGGATCAGGATGCGGCGGCATTCCTCGCACCTGAGCACCTCGTCGGGCGGCGCGGCGCGGATGCGCCCCAGGTCAACGGTGTTGAGAGACAGGTGGCAGCCCTCGCACCGGCCGTTGCGAAGCACGGCGGCGCCGACCGTGTGCTGGGCGCGCAGCCGGTCGTACAGGGCGAGGAGGTCATCGGGCACGTCCGCGGCGATGCCGGCGCGGCGGTCACGGGACTTGCCGGCCTGCTCGTCGATCTCGGCGAACGCGGCGTCACGCCGGGCCGCGATCTCCGCCAGCCGGCCCGCGAGCGCCGTCTGCTCGGCGCTGAGCGTGTCGCGGCGGCGGGTGACGTCCTCCAGCCTCTCCATCACCTCGAGCACGACCTCTTCCAGGTCGCCCTGCCGCCGTTCCAGCGAAACGATCTCCGACTGAAGGTTCTCCAGCTCCTTGGGCGAGGAGACCTGGCCCGCGTCCAACCGGGCTCTGTCTCTCTCGATCCTGGTCCGGACCTGGTCCACGTCACGTTCGGCCTTGGCCTGATCCCTGCTCAGATCGCTGCCGGTCGCCTCCAGCGTGGCGAGCTCGTCCCGCAGCTCGGAGTCCCGCTGCTGTGCCGCCTCGAACTCGGCGTTCTCCGGCAGGGTGCGGCGGCGGTGATCCAGGCGGCTCAGCTCGGTGTCCAGCTCGGCCAGTTCGAGGAGCTTCAGCTGCGCCTGTGGAGATGCTTTCACGAGTCCTCACGTTAGTGCACCGGCCGCGTTCGGCTGTCGTTCACCGGCCGGCCCGCGGCCTCCACGGGCAAAGGACCGTCGCTCGGCCTGCAGGGCTCCGAGGGCAAGGACACGGCGCGGAATGGTACAAGCCCGGCTCAGGCGGAGGGCAGGGCCAGCATCAGCACCGGCGGGGAGGTCGGGTGCCGGGAGCCACCGGCCGGCTCGACGGTGACCCCCATCCGGTCCCCGGGCGCGATTCCGGCGACGATCATCGGGGCGGTCATGCCCTGCTTCGGCGACGGCAGCCGCCCGGCGGAGCGCATCCGGTGCGCGCCCATCACCCATACCTGGTAGCACTCGGTCGAGGGCAGCAGCGGGAGCCGTGCTGTGGTCAGCACCAGGGCGCGGTCGGCGTGCGACATGACCACGGTGGCCTTGCCGTGGGGCCGTGCGTGCACCGTCATGATGTCCGCGTCCGGCGCGTTCAGAACGGCCGCGATCTGGCCGCGCTGCGCCGCGTCCATGTGCAGCTGGTGCTGGTCGTTGATCAGCAGCGTGCCCAGCGCCAGGGCCACCAGGATGCCGACTCCGGCGATCGCGACCGCCATCCGCGGCGCGGCCGGCCAGCCCACGCCGTGCCAGGACCTGCGTACCCGCTCCGCGACCCGGACCGGCGGCGGCTGCTGCCGGGTCCGGGCGGCCTCGGCAAGCACCTGCCCGCGCAGCCGGGGTGGCGGCACCGCGGCGGTGGGCTCGGCCAGGCGGCCCGCCGCATCGCGCAGGCTGGCGGCCTCAGCGTGGCACGCCTCGCAGACGCCGAGGTGGCGCTCGAACTTCTCCCGGTCGACGTCGCCGAGCGCGTCCAGGGCGTAGGCACCCGCCAGCGTGTGCGGGTCGGTCCGGCGCAGCCTCATGACTCCGCCCCCAGGCAGTCCCGCAGCCGGATCAGCCCGTCCCGCATCCGGGTCTTCACCGTCCCGACCGCCACACCGAGCAGGGCCGCCACCTCGCGGTAGGTGTATCCGCCGTAGTAGGCGAGCGTGACCGACTCCCGCTGCAGTTCGGTGAGCGAATCCAGGCAGCGCCGCACCCGCTGTGCGTCCAGGCGGGTCTCCACCTCCTCGACCACGACGTCGTAATCCGTCTCTGTCACGGCCGCCCGGGTCTCTCGCTGCGCTGAAGCTTGTGCCGAGCGCACGCGATCGACGGCGCGGCGGTGGGCGATCGTCATCAGCCAGCTGCGCGCGCTTCCCTCACCCGGGTCGAAGCGGGACGCGGTGCGCCAGACGTCAAGGAGCACCTCCTGCGTGACCTCTTCGGACTGCGCCGGGTCCCGGACGATGCGGCGGACCAGGCCGTAGACGACCGTCCCGAACCGGTCGTACACCCCGGCGAAGGCCGCTTCGTCACCGCGCGCCACCTTGGCGAGCAGCCCGGCCAGCTCACTGGCGGGCGCCGCGCTCGGGCGCTCGCCCGGCAGCTCCACGGTCATCGCCCTGGTCCTCATCCTCACATCAGGTACATCACGTACGTATCCCGCCCAGCTACGGGCGGGGCCGGTCCCATTGCACCTCGCCGTGCGGCGCTCTTCCTTATGATTCGTGGCCGGCGGCCTATCGGATTGGCCTTCTGCGCCCCGGGGCCAATCCTTGCCGGTGACTACAACGAATAGAAGATGTGACAGTGTCCCCTGATCTACAACTTCCCGCGCCAGGCCGGCCCCGAACCCGGCCTGGCGTCGTCACAGGCCTGTTCACCGGCCTGATCACCGCCGCCGTCGCGCTGGGCGTGGGCCAGCTCGTGGCGGGCCTCACCGGTTCGGTGGGTTCTCCCGTGGTCGCCGTCGGCGAGGCCAGCATCGACCTGACCCCGCCGCCGGTGAAGAACTTCGCGATCTCGACGTTCGGCTCCAACGACAAGACCGCGCTGGTTACCGGGATCCTGGTGCTGCTCACCGTGTTCGCCGCGGTGATCGGCGTCGCGGCGGTGCGGCGGTTCAGGTACGGCGTGGCCGGCCTAGCCGTGTTCACCGCGATCGGCCTGGCCGCCGCGCTCTCCCGCCCCACCGCGAGCGCGGGCGACGCGCTGCCCTCCCTGGTGGGCGGCGCGGCCGGGCTGTTCGCCATGTGGCGGCTCGTTCAGGCGGCGCACGAGGACGCCGGCGACCGCGCCGCCCTGGACGAGGCCGGGGAGCCACCGGCCCGGGCCCAGCTGGGCGCGGGTGAGCTGGGCGACCCAGGTGCGTCCTGGGTGCCCCGGCGGCCCGTCATGCCCGGGGCACCGCCTGGTGAGGCGCTCCCGGCACCGCGGGGCGCCGCCGTGCCGGGGTCAGCCCGGCGGCAGTTTCTGGTCACCGGCGGGGTGGCGATGGTCGCGGCCGGGGCGAGCGGCCTGGTCGGCCGCGTCCTGGCGGAGCGCGGCAACGTGTCGCGGGCCCGGGCGGCGATCAAGCTGCCGCCCCCGGTCCAGCGCGCCCCGGCACTGCCCTCGGGAGCGGACCTGCACATCCGGGGCCTCAGCCCGTTCGTGACCCCCAACAACTCGTTCTACCGGGTGGACACCGCGCTGGTGCTGCCGCAGGTCGCGCCGTCGAGCTGGCAGCTGCGGATCCACGGCATGGTCGCCCATGAGATGACGCTCACGTTCGACGACCTGCTCAAGCTCCCGCTGCTCGAGGACTGGATCACACTGTGCTGCGTGTCCAACCCGGTGGGCGGCCCGTACGTCGGCAACGCGCTGTGGCTGGGCACGAGCCTGTCCAAGCTGCTGCGCGCCGCCGGGATCCGCGCCGGGGCCGAGCAGTTGCTGTGCACGTCGGTGGACGGTTTCACGTCGGGGACCCCGGTGCAGACGGTCATGGACGGGCGCGACGCCCTGCTCGCGGTCGCGATGAACGGGACGCCGCTGCCGGTCGCGCACGGATTCCCGGCCCGCCTGGTGGTCCCTGGCCTGTACGGCTACGTGTCCGCCTGCAAGTGGATCACCGACATCAAGGTGACCACGTGGGCTGGCGAGTATGCCTACTGGGCGACGCGCGGCTGGTCGCAGCGGGCGCCGATCAAGACCGAGTCGCGGATCGACGTGCCGAACGGCTCCTCCACCGTGCGCGCGGGCCGCACGGCCGTCGCGGGTGTTGCCTGGGCCCAGCACAAGGGCATCGAGGCGGTCGAGGTGCGGGTGGACGGCGGCAACTGGCATCAGGCCCAGCTAGCCGCGGTGCCGGGCATCGACACCTGGCGGCAGTGGGTCTGGGAGTGGGACGCGACCCGCGGCGACCACGTCATCGAGGCCCGCGCCACGGACAAGACCGGCTACACGCAGACCTCGGCCCTGGCGCCGCCCCCGCCCAACGGGGCCACCGGGTATCCCACCGTCAACGTGATGGTGCACTAGCACCTGCCCGCGCTCCCCGCCGCGGAGCGCGGGCAGGTCATAGCAGCTGATCGTGGATCTGCCCGGACAGGTAGGCACTGAGCCAGCGGCCCAGCTCGTCGAAGACCCGCCGCCGCGCGGTGCCTTCCGGCATGGCCTGGCCGGGCAGCCCGCCGGCCAGCTTCAGCCAGGTCACATGCTCGCCAAGCCGCATCGCCGCGGGCGCCGCAGGGTCAGCGCCCGCGGCACCAGCAGGCCCCCGGCGCCGCCCGGCGCGTTCCAGCCGGTCGCCGGGCACATCACCAGGACCGGGCAGGCGATGTCCAGGCCGCGCCGGAGCCTGCGGCGGGCACCGGCCAGCAACGGTGAGGGTCGCGCCGCCGATGGCCGCTTGGCCGCGCCGTGCCTGGCCCATTCCGGCCACGACGGCGCGGTGGCCCAGCTCGGGCTGGCCAGTACCAGCGCGTCGGCGGGCTGGCTACCGCGCCGCGCATGGCACCACAGCGCGGCGATGACCGCACCGGCGCCGTGCGCGGACACGATCTTCGCGTCGATCGCGTCGACCTCGCGCATGTGCGCGGCGGCGGCGTCCAGGCAGGCGAAGCAGTCCCCCAGGTCCTGCGCCACCTGGTTGCCGTCCCCGCCCGGGCGCTCGTCGGCGCCGACCTCCCGCAGGTCGGCGGCGTAGAAGTGAAACCCGCGGTCGGTGTACCAGCCGACAAGGTCCTCCGGCGCGAACGAGTCCCCCCGGCAGTGCACGTACATGACCGCGCGCCTGCCGGGCCGGGCGCTGCGCCGCCGCAGCACCGCCGCGCCGCTGCCCGGCAGGCAAGCTTGGTCCGGCAGTGCCAGCGGCACCGCCTCGTAACCCTCGACCGTCTCGGCGTGTTCCATGACCTGACCCATGACCCCTTGTCCCGGCCGGCGCGGGACAGGACCCCGTCTGCCCTGTCCCGCGAGTCCCCCGGTACGGCCGTGCCGGGCGGCAAGGATCAGCCATGCCGGACACGGAGCGTTATTAGGTAGTGTGGCATCGTAATCGGGTCCCGGCCCGGAGAACACGCAGAGCGATTTTGCCGGCCACGCCGTAGGGTCGCAGGTATGAGCGCCCCCGACAGCTCAATCGAGATCGAGCGCAAGTACGCGGTCGAGGCCGGGTTCGTGCTGCCCGACCTGTCCACGGTGCCCGGCGTGGCGGCGGTCACCGGCCCCGACACCTACCACCTGACCGCCGTCTACGTGGACACTCCCGGGCTGGACCTGGCGGCGGCGCGCATCACGCTGCGGCGGCGCACCGGCGGTACCGACGCGGGCTGGCACCTGAAGCTCCCGGCGGGGGCCGGGGCCAGGCGTGAGGTGCACGCCCCGCTCGGCCCGGGCGGCGAGCCGGTGCCCGCGGAGCTGTCCGGCCTGGTCGCCGAGTGGATCCACGGCCGGCCGCTGCGCCCGATCGCCCGGCTGCAGACCACCCGCACGGTGCGCCGGCTCACCGATGCCGCCGGGCAGGTGCTGGCCGAGGTCGCCGACGACGAGGTGACCGGTTCGCTCCCTGATCACGATGCATACGCTACGGACGGCCCACCAGACGCGGGCGCCTGGCGCGTCGCGACGTCGTGGCGGGAGGTGGAGGTCGAACTGGGCAGCGGGGACGCCGGGCTCCTCGACGAGGCCGGGCGGCGCCTGCTCGAGGCCGGTGCCCGGCCCTCCCCCAGTGCCTCCAAGCTCCGCCAGGTGCTCGACTCCGCGCGCCCCCAATCCTGAGCGCGTGTGACTACCGGCCGGGCAGCGATCGCGGCAGCCCGAACCACGGGAGCACGCTGCTTTCGAAACGGGTCATGGCGCTGATCCGGTCGCCGGAGAGGGTGAGGACGATGAGGCCGGTGCCATGGCGGATACCGGTAGCGGCGTGCAGGTAGGCACCGAACGCCGGCTGGCCGTTGGCCCGGGTCGGCACGAGGTCGAACCTGCGGCCCGCGCCGAACAGGCTGGCGCAGAAGCGGCCCACGATCTCCCGGCCCTCGTACTCGAACGGCATCGGCGGCATCGAGACGAAGACGTCGTCGGTCAGCAGGGCCACCAGCGCGTTGAGATCGGCCGACTCGTACGCGCTGACGAACCTCGCCACGAGCGCATCCTCGGCGGCTGAGCCGGAGGCGGGAGGCCGCTCGTGGCCAGCCGCCGGCCGCCGGTGCTGCAGGCTGGCACGCGCCCGTTTGAGGGCGCTGTTGACCGATTCGACGGTCGAGTCCAGCATGCCGGCCACTTCGCTGGCGTGGAATCCGAGTACGTCGCGCAGGATGAGCACGGCGAGCTGGCGAGGCGGCAGCACCTGAAGCGCGGTCACGAATGCCAGGGAGATGGATTCGGCCTGCTCGTAGCGCGCCTCCGGGCCAATCGGCGTGCCGGCCGCGCCCTCGAGCAGGGCATCGGGATACGGCTCGAGCCACACGACCTCGCCGAGCCCGGTCGGCTCGGGCGGTTCAACCTTAGGGATGTTCCACTCCTTCGCGGATCGCCGGCTGGCCGACCGGCGCGCGTTGAGGCACCGCGTGGTCGCGATCCGGTAGAGCCAGGTGCGCAGCGAGGCGCGCCCCTCGAACCCACCGAAACCCTGCCAGGCGGCCAGCAGCGTGTCCTGCAGGGCGTCCTCGGCATCCTGGAAAGAGCCGAGCATCCGGTAGCAGTGCACCTGCAGCTCCCTGTGGTGCGGCTCGGTCAGCGCACGGAACGCGTCGCCATCCCCGGCCCGCGCCCTTGAGATCAGCTCGTCTGCCGCCAGTTCCACCCTTGCCTCGCCTTCGTCGCGCACCTTGCCGCACTTCCATCGTGTACAGACACCGGCCAAGGGGCGAACTGGGCGGTTGGCGGGTGCCCAGTTTGGCGGCGCCGCGGTGTCTGAATCCCCGACGGATCTCCTTTACCCAGCGCAGAAAGGGAACAGCGATGCTGCTACAGGACAAGGTTGCGGTGATCTACGGGGCCGGGGGCGCGATCGGCGGCGCGGTCGCCCGCGCCTTCGCGGGCGAAGGGGCCAGGGTCTTCCTGACCGGGCGCCTCCAGGCGCCCGTAGAAGTTGTCGCCAAGGACATCGTTTCCGCTGGCGGAGCCGCCGAGGCGGCCGAGGTCGACGCGCTCGACGAGCCGGCCGTGGACCGGCATCTGCTCGAGGTGCTCGACAAGGCGGGCCGAATCGACATCTCGTTCAACGCGATCGGCATCCCGGACACAAAGATTCTGGGTGTCCCGCTGGCCGAGCTGGACACCGAGACGTTCTCCCTGCCGATCACGGCCTACACCAGGTCGTACTTCCTGACCGCGCACCTGGCCGCGGCGCACATGATCCCGAAGAAATCGGGAGTGATCATGACCGTCACCGCGCTCCCCGCGCGGATGGGCACCCGGATGAACGGCGGCTACGGCGCGGCGATGGCCGCCAAGGAAGCGCTCACCCGGGACCTGTCCGCCGAGCTGGCACCGCACGGCATCCGCGTGGTCGGCCTCCGGCCACATGGCATACCGGAGACACCCACGATGGCCGAACTCGCCGAGATTCGCGCCAAGTCATCGGGCCTGACCTGGGACCAGTTCACCGGGTACTTCGCGAGCACCGCGCACACGCGACGGGTCATGGCGCTCGACGAGGTGGCGAGCATGGCGGTCTTCATGGCCTCGGACAAGGCGAGCGGGATGACGGGAACCACCGTCAACCTGTCCATGGGCGCCCTGGCCGACTAGCGCGGGTTGCGGTCGCGCACTCAGAGGACAGTCAGAGGCAGTCCCGAGGATTCCCCGACTCCGGGCCCGCAGACTGCGGGAAAGAACGACGAAGGGAAGCCCATGAACTCGCAACAGCCGAACCCGGTGGCCGCGGCCGCGGCCCGGAGCCGGGGACGCGCACGGGTGCGCGCGGTCACGGCCGGAATCGGTGCGGCGGGCCTGGCCGTGGCGGGCATCATCGCCTACGCCCTGCCCGGGTCGTCGCACGCGAGCACGACCGGCTCCTCGGGGAGCGCGGCGTCCAGCGGCTCCGGCACCTCGTCCGGCTCGTCCAGTACCTCGGGGTCCGACGACGGCTCGGGCTCCTCGGCCAGTTCCGGGTCGTCGGCCAACTCGGGATTCTCCGGCGGCTCCGGGATCTCCTCCGCGCAGGGTTCCGGCGGCCAGACCACGTCCGGCGGGTCCTGATGCCGGCCGCGGCCGCCGCCGGGCCGAGGGGCCGGGAGGGGGCCGCGGCCTGGCCGGCGATCGGCACCAGCGTGCACCTGCTCGTCACCGACCTGCGCGCGCTGGCACCGGCGCGGCGCATGCTCACCGAGGACCTCGCCGCCCTGGACGCGGCGTGCAGCAGGTTCCGCGCGGACTCCGAGATCGCGGCGCTGGATGACGCGCCCGCAGATGGGCGTGGCCGCATCGGGCCGGTGCCGATCAGCCCGCTGCTGGCCGGGGCGCTGGCCGTCGCGCTGCGGGCCGCCCGGCTCACCGACGGGGATGTGGACCCGACCGTGGGCGGCGCGCTGAACGCGGCCGGCTACGACCGCGACTTCGCGCTGGTGCGCCGGGACGGCCCGCCGGTGCTGCTGACCGTCCGCAGCGTTCCGGGATGGCGTGAGGTCGAACTCGACGAGGCGGGCGGGCTGGTGTCCCTGCCCAGCGGCACGCGTCTGGACCTGGGCGCCACCGCGAAGGCCTGGGCGGCGGACCGGGCCGCGGCGCGGATCGCCGGCAAGCTCGGCTGCGGCGTCCTGGTCAACCTGGGCGGGGACATCGCGGTGGCCGGGGATGCCCCGCCCGGCGGGTGGCGGGTCCGGGTCCAGGACGTCACCGGGCGCCCCGAGGACCCGCCGGCCGGCCCGTCGGCGGTGATCGCGATCGGTTCCGGTGGCCTGGCCACCTCCAGCACGGCCGCGCGACGCTGGCGCCGCGGCGGCGACGTGCTGCACCACATCCTTGACCCCCGCTCCGGGCTGCCCGCCGCGCCGGTGTGGCGGACCGTGTCGGTCGCCGCTGCCACCTGCGCCGACGCGAACGCCGCCAGCACCGCGGCGATCATCCGCGGTGAGGCCGCGCTGGCCTGGCTGGACGGTTTGCGGCTGCCGGCCAGGCTGGTGGCCGAGTCGGGCGCAGTGGTCACCCTCGGCGGCTGGCCGCCGGAAGTCTGCTAGCCCGGGGGGCGACCCCCCTGGAACCCCCCGGTGGCCTGCGGCCCGGTTCCTCCGTCACCGGGCCGGGGCCCTGCCGGCTGGGGCGGCAAGCCGCCCCAGAACCCTAGTGCTCGCCCGGGGACGACTCAGGACCTAAGAACGTCAGTCGGCCGGGCCTGGTTCCGGTCCGGCCTCTCCGGGGCCCGCGGCCCGGCCGGCTGGCTCCCCGGCCGGGGCAGTGCCGGCTGCCCTGGCCGGCCCCTCCCCCGTGCCGTGCGGCGCGATGGTCTCGGCGCGGTAGCGCCAGAACTCCGGGATCGCCCAGCAGGTCACCAGGGCGGATACCACGCTGAGCAGGCCGCCGGACCAGGCGGCGAACTGCGGGCCGCCCAGCGCCGCCGCGGCACCGGCCTCCGCGTCGCCGAGCCGCGGGCCACCCTGAAGACCGACGAAGATCAGGCTGTTGACCCGCCCCTGGATGGCGTCCGGTGTGACCTGCTGCACGATCATCATCCGGAACACCGAGGAGATCACGTCGGCGGCGCCCGCGAGCACGAGCAGGGCCAGCGCCGCGGGCAGCCACGGCACGAACCCGAACCCCATGATGGCCAGGCCCCAGATCGCGACGCAGATCGCCACCGCCCGCCCGGCCCGCCGCACCCGCGGGATATGGCCGGTCAGCAGCGATCCCGCCAGCGCGCCAA
>Ga0134126_10008881_pt1 | contig 12657 bp, 9 predicted proteins | sample KB31752_FD_96881 | JGI IMG/M metagenome (GOLD analysis project Ga0134126, IMG submission 96881) | Terrestrial soil microbial communities with excess Nitrogen fertilizer from Kellogg Biological Station, Michigan, USA - KB3-175-2 | ecosystem: Environmental > Terrestrial > Soil > Unclassified ...
GCGGTGACGGATTCCGGATGGAAGCCGGAAGGCGACGAGGAGCGTGAGCGCACCGGCGTGATGATCGGCTCCGGCATCGGCGGGCTCCCGGGCATCACCGAGGGCGCGGTCACGCTGCATGAGCGCGGGCCGCGCCGGCTGTCACCCTTCTTCATCCCGTCCAATCTGATCAATCTTGCCTCGGGCCATGTCTCCATCCGCTACGGCTATCGCGGCCCCAACCACGCCGTGGTCACGGCGTGCTCGACGGGCGCGCACGCCATCGGCGATGCGGCGCGGCTCATCATGTGGGACGACGCCGACGTCATGGTGGCAGGCGGCGCCGAGGCCGCGGTTTGCCGCCTCGGCATCGCCGGCTTCGCCGCGGCGCGGGCGCTCTCCACCGGCTTCAACGATGAGCCGGCCCGCGCGTCGCGGCCGTGGGACCAGAAGCGCGACGGTTTCGTCATGGGCGAAGGCGCGGGGATCGTCGTGCTCGAGGAGCTGGAGCACGCCAAGAAGCGCGGCGCCAAGGTCTATGCCGAGGTCGTGGGTTACGGCATGTCGGGCGACGCGCATCACATCACCGCGCCGGCCGAGGACGGCAACGGCGCATTTCGCGCCATGCGCAACGCGCTGAAGCGTGCCCAGCTCGCGCCCGACAAGATCGACTACATCAATGCGCACGGTACCTCGACCCCGCTCGGCGACGAGATCGAGTTGGGTGCGGTGAAGCGCCTGTTCGGCGAGCACGCCTACAAGGTCTCGATGTCCTCGACCAAATCGGCGATCGGCCATCTGCTCGGCGCCGCCGGAAGCGTCGAGGCAATTTTCAGCATCCTCGCCATGCGCGACAGCGTGGTGCCGCCGACGCTCAATCTCGAGAACCCGTCGGAAGGCTGCGACATCGACCTCGTGCCGCTCAAGGCGAAAGAGCGGCGGGTCAACTATGCGCTGTCGAACTCCTTCGGCTTCGGCGGCACCAACGCCTCGCTGATCTTCGGCCGGGCTCCCTAGGATGTCATCGATCTCGCGCCGGCTTTGGCGCGGAGCGGCGCTGCTCGTTGCGGCGGCGGCGCTGCTCGTCGGCGCCTGGGGCTGGTACGCCTACACCGCGCCAGGGCCGCTCGGCGAGGCCAAGACCGTCGTCGTGCCGCGCGGCGCGTCCCTACGCGCCATGGCGCGGGAGCTCGGAGACAGCGGCGTCATCGCCCATCCTTGGATTTTCGTGGCCGGCGTCGAGCTCGAGGGCCGGGCCGGTACGCTCAAGGCGGGCGAGTACGAGTTCGCCGCGGCGATGAGCCCGCGCGGCGTCGCCGAGCTGCTGGGGAGCGGCCGCGTCGTGCAGCACCGCTTTATCGTCATCGAGGGGCACATGACCGCCGAGGTCGTGGCGCAGCTGCGCGAGCTGCCCAATCTCGACGGCAGCATCGACCGGCCGCCGCTCGAAGGACATCTGCTGCCCGACACCTATTTCTATCTGCTCGGCGACAAGCGCCAGGAGCTGCTGACCCGTATGCGCCGCGCCATGGACAAGGCGCTCGCCGCCGCTTGGGCCGAGCGCAGCCCCGATCTGCCACTGGCCACGCCCGAGGATGCGCTGATATTGGCCTCGATCGTCGAGAAGGAGACCGGCCGCGACGACGAGCGGCCGCGTGTCGCTGCGGTCTTTCTCAACCGCCTCAGGATCGGCATGCGACTCCAGGCTGATCCCACTGTCGCCTACGCCGTGACAGCCGGCGGCACCAAGCCGATCGACCGGCCGCTCAGCCATGACGATCTGGCCATCGAATCGCCTTACAATACCTACATCAACAAGGGCCTGCCGCCGACGCCGATCGCCAATCCCGGACTTGCGGCGCTGCACGCCGTGCTGCACCCAGCCGCCACCGACGATCTTTATTTCGTCGCCGACGGCAACGGCGGCCACAGCTTCGCGCACACCCTCGACGACCACAACCGCAACGTCGCCCATTTGCGCAAGGCGCGCGGCATCGGCGACGAACAGCAATAACCCCGCCCGTCCGCGCCTATGCTATAAAACCAACCAGTCCGGGGGTTGGGAGAGGATGGCCGCGCGTGACCGTGTCCAGCATGACCGGCTTTGCCCGTGCCGATGGGCACGAGGACGGCGCTTCTTGGGTCTGGGAGCTCAAAAGCGTCAACAGCAAATCGCTCGATTTGCGCTTCCGCTTGCCGCCTGGGCTGGATGGGCTGGAGTTGCCGTTGCGCACCAGCCTGGCACAGAAGCTGAGACGCGGCGCGCTTTCGGTGACGCTGACGGTGACGCGGGGCGCCACATCCGGCGGCCTGCGCATCAACCGCGAGGCGCTGGAACAGGTAGTCGCGGCGAGTCAGGCGTTGGTCGCCGAGGGGCGCGCCGCGCTGCCACGCGCCGACGGCCTCCTGGCGCTGCGCGGCGTGCTCGAGAGTGGCGAGGCACCCGAAGACGATGCCGAGCGCGAGCGACGCCAGGCGACGCTGCTGGCGAGCTGGGAGAAGGCGCTCGAGGGGCTGGTGGCGATGCGGCGCGGCGAGGGGGCGCGCCTCATCCCGGTGCTCGAAGCGCGGCTCGCCGAGATCGCCCACTTGGTCGCCGCCGCCGAGGACAGCGCAGCGGTGCAGCCGGAAGCGCTCAAGCTCAGGCTGCGTGACCTGGTGGCGGCGCTGCTCGAAGCGTCGCCTGGACTGCCGCCGGAACGCCTGGCGCAGGAGGCGGCGCTGCTCGTCGCCAAAGCCGACATCCGCGAGGAGATTGATCGTCTCGGCGCCCACGTGGTCGCGGCGCAGGAGCTGCTCGCCGAGGGCGGCGCCATCGGGCGCCGCTTCGATTTCCTGTGCCAGGAGTTCAACCGCGAGGCCAACACGCTGTGCTCCAAATCATCGGACGTGGCGCTGACGCGGATCGGACTCGAGCTCAAAGCGGTGATCGAGCAGCTGCGCGAGCAGGTGCAGAACCTTGAATAAGCCAGCGCCATGAGCGAGCGCGAGATCACCCGGCGCGGCATCCTGCTGGTGTTGTCCTCGCCGTCCGGCGCCGGCAAGACGACGATCACGCGCGAGTTGGTGCAACGCGATCCGCTGCTCGACGTCTCGGTCTCCGTCACCACGCGGGCGCGACGCAGCAGCGAGAGCGACGGCAAGCACTACCATTTCATCACGCGCCAGCGCTTCGATGCGATGGTGGCACGCGGCGACCTGTTGGAGCACGCCAGCGTCTTCGGTCATTTCTATGGCACGCCGCGGGCGCCGGTCGAGGCGGCGCTGGCGAGCGGGCGCGACATTGTCAGTGATATCGATTGGCAAGGGACGCAGCAGCTCAAGCAGGGCATCAGGGCCGATCTGGTCTCGGTCTTCGTGCTGCCGCCGAGCATGGCGGCGCTCGAGCAGCGGCTCAAGACACGGGCGCAGGACAACGATGACGTAGTCCAGGCGCGCATGGCCAAATCCGCCGACGAGATGAGCCACTGGCCCGAATACGACTACGTCTTCATCAACCACGACATCGAGCAGAGCGTGGAGCAGGTGCAAGCGATCCTGACGGCCGAACGCGTGCGGCGCGAGCGGCTGTTGGGCCTAGCCGAGTTCGTCAACCGCCTGCGCGGCGAGAATCAGGCGCCATGGCATGATCTGCTGCTCACGGCGATACGCGAGAAGAGGCTCGTTCGCTTCGTCTTTCACGGTAAGCAGCGGGTGGCCGAGCCGCATGACTACGGTACGCAAAAAGGCATCGACCGGCTGTTCGCCTACCAGCTCGCAGGGGCCGGCAATGCAGCGCATGGTTGGCGCTTGTTCGGCGTTGGCGAAATCTCTGCCCTGGAGCTGCTGACCGATACCTTCCCCGGCACTCGGCCGTCCCCGTCGGGCAAGCATCAGGAGTGGGAGCGCATCTACGCGCGCGTCGGAGATTCGGCGGCCGCGTAAGATCGGAGGGGCTCGCCGGATAGAGTAAGATCGGAAGGGCTCGCCGGATAGAGGAGGAGTGGCCATGACGGCATCGCTGGATCTCGATCGCTACGATGGGCTTGGCCTTGCGGCGTTGGTGCGGCAGCGCGAGGTCGGCGCGGCGGAACTGCTCGACGCCGCGATCGCCCGCGTCGAGGCGCGCAATCCCGCAATCAATGCCGTCGTCCATCGGATGGACGCGCAGGCTCGCAAGGCCCTCGCAGACGGCTTGCCGACTGGACCATTCACCGGCGTGCCCTATCTGCTCAAGGATCTCGGCGCTCTCTATACCGGCACGCCAACCACCAATGGCTCGGCCTTTTTCCGTGACGCCGTCGCTGACCATGACAGCGAGATCGTGTTGCGCCTGAAGCGCGCCGGCCTCGTCATTTTCGGTAAAACCAACACGTCGGAGTTCGGGCTATCGACCTCGGTCGAGCCGCGCCTCTTCGGGCCGACGCGCAACCCGTGGAACCAGGCCTACAGCGCCGGCGGATCGAGTGGCGGCGCCGCGGCGGCGGTCGCCGCCGGCATGCTGCCGATGGCGCATGCGACGGACGGCGGCGGCTCGATCCGCATTCCGGCCTCCGCCTGCGGCCTCTTCGGCCTCAAGCCGACGCGCGCCAGGACGCCCGCCGGTCCCGATGTCGGCGAGAGCTGGAATGGCGCCGGCATCGGCCATGCGGTGACGCGTTCGGTGCGCGACAGCGCGGCGCTGCTCGATGCCACGGCGGGACCCGATGTCGGCGATCCCTACTGGGCGCCGTCGCCGCGCGGATCGTTCCTGGCGGAAGTCGGCGCCGATCCCGGTAAGCTCAGGATCGCTGTCACCATCAAGGCATGGAACGGCTCACCGGTTGATCCGGAATGCGCCGCCGCCGCGATGGATGCAGCGCGTCTATGCGAGAGCCTCGGCCATGACGTCACGGAAGCGTCACCCGCGATCGATGAGGAAGCACGCAACGCCGCGATGCGTATTATCATCTGCGCGCATACGCGGGCGGCCTTGGAGCTGCGCGGCAAGGCGCTGGGCCGCGAGCCGCGCCCGGAAGATGTGGAGACCTCGACCTGGGCCACAGCCGAGTACGGGCGCCAGGTCACGGCGAGCGACTACGCCAAGGCGATCCGCGATCTGCACCAAACGGGTCGCGTCGTCGGCCGCTTCTTCGGCACCTACGACGTGCTAATAACGCCGACCATGTGCCGCCCGCCGCATAAGCTGGGCGTGCTGGCGCAATCCGGCAACGACCCGCACGCCTATCTCGAGGCCATCCTCGCCACGATCGCCTTCACGTCGCCGTTCAACACCACCGGGAGCCCCGCGATGTCGGTGCCGTTGTCGTGGTCGCGAGGCGGCCTCCCGCTTGGCGTGCAGTTCGCCGCCGATTTCGGTGCGGACGCGACTTTGTTCCGCCTCGCCGCCCAGCTCGAGAAGGCGCACCCCTGGACCGACAACCGGCCGCCGGCTTAGCCGGTGGCACTCGGCCGAGAACGCGCGTCATTCACCGTGCTACCGAGCGGGCAAAAGCATCGAGCAGAACCTTCGCAACCGGGCGATATGACCAAACCAAAACGCTGTGCCGCTTGCGGTTACCGTTCGGCGGTGCGGGCGTTCTTCAGACGAGAAAGGAGCAAAGCCTCGGCGATCAGCAGGACGTATTGCGCGTCATGTGCGCCCTACGTTCCGACTAAGGCCGAGATCTCAACATATTTCAACGTCTGTTTTATGGTCCCGACGGGATTGCTGATATTGGCATTCGCGGGTCGGGGCGCCGTCGGACTCGGCTATTTCTTCGTTTTCACTGGCACCGTCGTCTTGTCGAACATTGTCACGGTTGTCGCACACGAATTGGGACATGCCACGCTGGCTCACCTCGTTGGAATGAGAGTTGTCGCCATCACGATCGGATCCGGTCCGCCGCTCACATCCGGTCGTTGGCGCGACGTAAAAGTAGAGCTGCGACAGTTTCTCCTCACCGGCGGTGTGACCGCCGTTTACGATCCAAGCCCGCATCCGGCCAAATGGCGGCATGCGCTGATGCTCACCGGCGGCGTCCTCGGCAATATCGCCGTCGCGGCTCTGGTAACTTTAATGCTTGCATTGCTTGCGACGCTGCGCTCGCCGAACATGGTAGTCGTCACGGTTGGATTTGCCGTCGTCACCGGGCAGGTGTTCGCGATCGTGCGAAATCTCCTCCCGCGGACTGTGCATATCGGGTGGCGGGTGGCTTCTTCCGACGGCAAGGGACTTTTCAATCTCGTCGTGTCGAAAGATTTTCGCGAACAGCAACTCGCACAGCGAGCCATATGCGAAGGGAGGGTGTTGCTTGAGAAACAGCAATACGACTTGGCATTGGCTCATTTCCAACAGGCGTGTGCTGTGCTGCCGTCCCGCGGTGATCTGCTGTCTTTGCTCATACATACCCTCGGTAAGGCGAGAGGACCGCGGCCGGCGATGGAATGCTATTGCGGACGCGCGCAGGCATTGGTTCTCGCCAGCGCGGCTGACCGCGCCGGTGCGGCCTGGACTTCGGTAAATGGCGCATGGCATGCGCTGTTGTGTGGCGACCAAGCGTCGGTGTCGCTGGCGGACCGACTTTCCAGGCAAGCGGTCGAGGCGTTGCCGGGCATATCCGTGGTGCAGGCGACGCGCGGCGCCGTACTGGTCGAGCTCGGCGAGCATGAGGCGGGGCTTCGGCTCTTGATGCCGGCCATTCGCCGGGTCGAGAGCAGAGAGGATCGACTGTGCTTCGTGCCGTTCTTGGCGAAGGGCGAGCGTGCCCGCGGCAATTTCGATATGGCGCTCGAATTCGAGAACTTCGGACGCCATCTCGCCGGCGCTGCCTGACCCCGTTTCCCAGCCAAGACTCATCGCCGGGCGTCGATGGCGCATGCCAGCGCGCAGAATTGCTCGACGCCGAGTTCTTCCGCCCGCGCAGTGGGTGCGATGCCGGCGGCGAGGAGGCGCTGCTCGGGCGCGGGCCAGAGCGGTTTCAGGCTCTGCCGCAGCATCTTGCGGCGCTGGCCGAAGGCGGCGGCGACGATGCGCTCGAGATCGCCGAAGCGGCAGTCGCCGAGCGGAGCGGCGCGCGGCACCAGGCGCACCACCGTCGACGTCACCTTGGGCGCGGGCACGAAGGCGCGGGGCGGAATGTCGAACAGCGGACGCACCTCGCACAAAAACTGCGTCATGACCGAGAGCCGGCCGTAATCCTTGCTGCGCGGCGACGCGGCGAGACGTTGCGCCACTTCCTTCTGGAACATCAAAGTGAGGCTCTCATAGGCCGCGATGCCGGGCAGCCACCGCAGCAGCAGCGCCGTGGCGATGTTATAAGGCAGATTGGCGGCGATCTTGCGCGGCGTCGGCGCCAGCTGCGCCGGGTCGAGCGTGAGCGCGTCGCTTTCGACGACGGTGAGCCGGCCGGGAAAGGCCGCGGCCAGCTCGCCCAGCGCGGCGACGCAGCGTTGGTCGCGCTCGATTGCGGTAACGTGGCGCGCGCCTTCGAGAAGCAGTGCCCGAGTGAGACCGCCAGGTCCTGGGCCGATCTCGATCACGGCGCATTGGTCGAGCGGCGCCGCGGCGCGGGCGATGCGCCGCGTCAGGTTGAGATCGAGCAGGAAATTCTGGCCGAGCGATTTGCGGGCAGCGAGGTCGTGCCGGCGGATCACGTCGCGCAGCGGCGGCAGCTCCGGCTCGGGCTGCGCCATGGGCGTGGCGTCAAACGTCGGCGCGCTGCGCCGACCGGCGCTGCGCCATCTCGCCGGCGAGTTTGAGCGCGGCAACGAGGCTTGCCGGATCGGCTTTGCCGCGGCCGGCGATATCGAGCGCCGTGCCGTGGTCGGGCGAGGTGCGGATGAAGGGCAGACCAAGCGTGACGTTGACCCCGCCGGCGAAATCGATGGTTTTGAGCGGGATCAGCGCCTGGTCGTGATACATGCAGAGAACGGCGTCGTAGCGCCGCCGCGCCGCAGGATGGAACAGCGTGTCGGCCGGCGCCGGGCCCTGGGCGTCGATGCCGGCCGCGCGCAGCGCCGTCACCGCCGGCGCGATGATCTCGATCTCCTCGCGGCCGAGCGCGCCGCCCTCGCCGGCATGGGGGTTGAGCGCCGCCACGGCGATCCGCGGGCGCGCGATGGCAAAGTCGCGGGCAAGCGACGCTGCCGCGATGCGGCCGGCGGCGACGATCTTGTCGACGCTGAGCGCGGCCACAGCCCGGCCGAGCGGCAGGTGCACCGTCGCCGGCACGACGCGCAGCTCGGGGCAGGCAAGCATCATGGCGACCTCCACGCCGCCGGCCACCTCGGCGAGGAACTCGGTGTGGCCGGGATGGCGGAAGCCGGCGGCGTAGAGCGTCTCCTTCTGGATCGGGTTGGTGACGAGCGCGGCGGCGCGTCCGGCGCCGGCCAGCGCAGCCGCCCGGCGGATCGCCTCGATGACCGCCGGCGCGTTGGCCGGGTCGGGCCGGCCGGCGACGACCGCGCCGGGCAACGCCACTGGCAGGACCGGGAGAGCGTCAGAGAACACTGCGGCGGCTTCCTCCGGCGCGGCGATGGGGCGGAGCGGTACCGGCCAGCCGAGCACCGCCGCCAGCCGGTCGAGCCGGGTCGGATCATCGAGCGCGAAGAACGGCGGCAGCGCCGCCGCCTGTCGGCATCGCCAGGCGAGCAGCGTGAGCTCGCCACCGATTCCCGCGGGCTCGCCCATGGTGAGCGCCAGCGGCGCGGTCATCCCCGGATGTCCACATAGGCGCTGCGGCGAAGGTCGCGCAGATAGCGGCGGGCCAGCGCGTCAAGCCGCATCCGCCCGAGCTGCTCCGTGAGCTCGTCGCGCGTCGGCAAGCCGCCGGGCGGGTCCTTGCGCTCGCAGACCATGATCACGCCGATGCCGCCCGGGATGGCGATCGGCTTGCTCGCCTGGGCGACGCCAAGAGCGAGCGCGACCTCGCGTACCTGTGTCGGCAGATCGCCGGCCTTGATCGAGGGAATCTCTCGCGTCGCCTGGGGCGCCTTGTCGCGGCCGAGCTTGGCGAGCTCACCACAGCTCTTGGCGCTGTCACTCACCTGTTGCGCCTCCGCGGTGACGCGCTGCTGCTCGTCTAGAGTCGCTGTGGGGCCAAGGCCGAAAGCGACCTCGACCAGCGACAACACGGTGTCGTCGGGATTGGGCTGGCCGAGCTTGCGCCGCTCGCGCAGGTAGAGGAGATAGTAGCCAGCGGGCGTGCGGACCGGATAGGACATCTCTCCCGGCTTCATCTTGTCGACGGCGTCACCGATCTCCGGTGAGAGCTGAGCCGACGTAACCCAGCCGATGTCGCCGCCCACGGCGGCGCTCGGCGATTGCGAGAATTGCTGGGCGACCGCGGCGAAGTTGGCGCCGCCGCGGATCTGGTCGATCAGCCGGTCGGCCAGGCGCTTGGATTCCTCGTCCTGGGCCGGCGTGTCGACGGCGAGGAATATCTCCGACACGCGGTTCTGCGGCACGTCGGCCTCTTGCTTGATCTGATTGAGCGCCTCGGTGACCTCCTCGTCGGAGATCGTCACATCCTGCATGAGCCGATTGCGCACCAGCTTGCCCCAGGCGATCGAGGCGCTGAGCTGATCAGTCAGCGTGCTGCGGGGGACGCCGCTCTCCTTGAGGAAATTGTCGAGCGCGCCTTTCGTCATGTTGTTCTGCTGCTCGATGCGGCGAAAGGCCTGCTCGAGTTCCTCGGGCGTCACGGTGATGTTGAGGCGCTTGGCCTCCTGCATTTGCAGCTTCTCGTCGATCAGGCTGCGCAAGATCTGCGCCTGGAGGCGCGAGCGGTTCTGCGGCGTATCCTCGATGCCGGAGGAGCGCATGACCAGTTGCATGCGGTTGGAGAGGTCGTTGAGCGAGACGACTTCGTCGTTGACGATGGCGGCGATGCGGGTCTCCTGCGCGACGGCGCTGCCGGCGAGGAGAAAGACCAGGCAAAATGCGAGAATCAGCCTCATGGGCGGGACAAAACCATCAGGACGCCAAAAGAAACCGGGCGCTGCCGGCGCGGGCTGCCACCATACACCGCCGCCAGGCCCTCTGTCGCCCGTCCGCCGCGCGCCCGGCCAGGTCAGAACGTCGCCAGCGTGCTGCCGATATCGCCGAGATTCTTGAAAACGATGGTGAAGACAAGAGAGGTACCCGGCTTGACGTCACCATTGGTAATGCCCGACTGGGTCAGCGAGGTGATGAAGGCGATGCATTCGTCGCGGTAGGTCAGGGCGATGCCCGAGTTCAGTGTCGCCGTCGACGTGACGGTGGTGATCGGCGTTCCCGCCGCGGTCGCCGGCAGGATCGTGTTGCCGAGATCGCGCGTCTCGAGCAGCTGCAGCGACCAATATCGCGTCAGCTGGGCGCTCAGGGTGGCGGAGATCTGCGTCTGCTTCGGGACTTGCGGCAGGTTCGGGATGGCGGCTATCTGCAGATAGTTCAGCCCCAGGCGCAGGTTGCTCGGCCCAATGCTGGCGGACATTTCCTGGCTGCGCAGTGCCAGGCTGGCATGGTCGAGCCGGAAGCGGTAGACCAGATCGAGATAGGGATTGGGCGACAACGTCACCCGGCCGACCACGTCGGAGGATTTATGATCGAGGCCTGAGCCCGGCAGGAAGTTGGGATTGACCGACCAGTCGTAGCTCTGGCCGACCAGGATACGCATGCTCCCGCCCTTGTCGCGGTAGTAACCGGCGCGCACGCCATAGTCGACCCGCTCACCACCATCGACGCGGTCGAAGCCGGGAAATCGGTTGCGCCGGAATAAGCTGGTCTCGTCGAATTCGAAACCTTGACTGTCCTCGTTAGGGATGGTCGACGGGTTCTCGCCGTTGGGGGCCGCAGCAAACATGGCGATGGGCTCGATGACCTGGCTTCCGCCCTCGCCATGCCGGACCCAGGGGTAGCGCCAAGTGAAGGCGAATTGTGGGAAGACGCGGCCGGCGAACGTGCTTTCCGTGCCATTGCCCACCCCGGTGGGCAGGTTGTCGGAGTGGTAACCGTCGCCGCGCATGCTGACCGACATCAGGTATTGCTCGCCGATCGAGTCCTTGAAGGGCAGCTGCCATTCCGAGCCGAGCGACAGCCGGCGCATGTCGGTGCCCTGTATCCGGGCCAGGTTGAGCGCGTTGCCCTCGACGGAGAAGCGGCCGCCGATCGGATCGGGCAGACTAGTCCACTGGTAGTCGGCGATCGGCGCCACGAAGGGTTGGATACTGTCGCCGGTGCCCGGTCGCAGGCTCTGGAACGACCAGGCGCTGATGTTCGTGTAGCTCTGCGCGGTGAAGCGCTCGCCATAGACATGGCTGGTGAGGAAGGTGGTCGGCGACGGGATGTGATAGCGCAGCAGATAAGTCTGATCCGACGTGCGCTGGATGTCGAGGCCGCTGCGCCAGTCATCGGTGAGGTCGAGCTCGCCGTTGGCAAAAAGGTGCCCACGTACCGCGCTGACCGGCGTCGTGTCGACCGCGTTCGACTCCTTGCTGCCGACAGTGATGCTGCCATCGGTGGTGAACTGACCGTTGCCGAAGCGCTGGCGATACTCGGCGCCGAGATATTGGCCGCCCTCGGTGGTGAACATCGGCCGAAACGTCGCGTCCTTGTCCTGGTCGATGACCCAGTAATAGGGAAGGCTGAGGTGGAACCCGTTGGTGCTCGAATTGCCGATGCTCGGCGCGAGAAAGCCGCTTTGCCGCTTCACCGACGGGTCGGGATGCGAGAAATAGGGCGTGTAGAAGAACGGAATGCCGTCGATCTCCATCACCGCGTCGTGGTACTCGACGATCTTCTTCTCCTTGTCGCTGACCACCTCCTCGGCCTTGATCTGCCACACCGGCGCGCGCGTCGGATCCTCGCGGCAAGGGTCGCAGGGCGAGTAGACGCCGCGGCGGATCTCGATGCGATTGCCCTGGACGCGTCGCGCGGTGTTGCCGGCGAGCCGAGACCGGTCGGACAACAGCATGCGCAGATTGCGCAGGAAACCCTCGCGCATGTCGTCATGCAGCTCGACGAAATCGGCGAAGACCACGTCGCCCGTCGGCTGCAGCAGGCTGACATGGCCAGAGGCGGTGACGGTGTCGGTGCGTTGGTTGTAGGTGACGGTGTCGGCCAGCAGCGTCTGGTCTTTCTGGCTGATCTCGACATGCCCCTTGGCGACGACGAGACCGAGCTCGTCGTCGTATTGCACCTCGTCCGCGCTGAACAGCATGGGGGTGGTGCCGCCGGGGCGCGCCCGCTCGGCCGCTGCGACAGGCGCCGCCGCCGCGGCCAGCAGCGCGCAAAGGTACAGAGCGGCGGCGCCGCGCATCCGCGTCAGCCGTCCTCGAGATGCAGCAGCATGCTGGCGCCCAAGAGCCAGCTCACGCCGGCCGGCGTCCAGGCAGCCAGCGCCACGGGAATGGTGGCGGAGAGGCCCAGAGCGAAGACGATGTCGGACATGAAATAGAGCAGGAATCCGGTGCCGATGCCGGCGGCGATCATCAGCGTGGTGCCGCCGCGCCGCTGCATGCGCAGGCTGAAGGTGGCCGCGATCAGCACCATGGCGGTGAAGAGGAAGGGACGCGCCAGGAGCGCGTTGAAATAGAGGCGATGGCGCTGCGCGCTGAAGCCCGAGGTCTCGAGCAGCGAGATGAAGCCGGGCAGCTCCCAGAACGACATCGTCTCCGGCGAGGCGAAGCTTTCCTGGATCTTGCGCGGCGTCAGGTTGGTCGGCACGTCGGCGTGCTCGA
>Ga0134126_10008882_pt1 | contig 12657 bp, 11 predicted proteins | sample KB31752_FD_96881 | JGI IMG/M metagenome (GOLD analysis project Ga0134126, IMG submission 96881) | Terrestrial soil microbial communities with excess Nitrogen fertilizer from Kellogg Biological Station, Michigan, USA - KB3-175-2 | ecosystem: Environmental > Terrestrial > Soil > Unclassified ...
CCATACAGGTACCGTCCCAGAGCACCATATCGCGTCCCGTCTTTTTGATCAAATAGGCGCCGAGGTTCCGGTCCGGAGCAAAAATGATCGGCGTATCCTTCGGGACCGTTTCGACGATCTTTTGGGCATTGGAGGACGTGCAGATGATATCGCTCAATGCCTTTACCTCCGCCGAACAGTTGATATACGAGATCACCAGGTGATCCGGGTAGCGCTCTTTGAACGCCTTGAATAAATAGCCCGGGGCAGAATCCGCAAGCGAACAGCCGGCCTTCAGATCGGGCAGCACCACCTTCTTATCCGGGTTGAGAATCTTCGCCGTTTCGGCCATAAAATGAACCCCGGCGAAAACGATCAGATCCGCCTTCGTCTTTTCGGCCTGTTGCGCGAGTCCGAGACTATCCCCGATATAATCGGCGACATCCTGGATATCCGACTCCTGGTAATAGTGCGCCAGTATCACAGCGTTCTTTTCCTTTTTTAACCGCTCGATCTCGAGGAAAAGATCCAGCTCCGGCGAAACCGCAATATCTAAAAAACCCTTACGCTGCAATTTTTCTTTCACCGCATCCGTTATGTTGATATCTGCCATAGTATTCTATAATATTTCATTTATTAAAAAATAGCTACTACTACTATACCGGTGGATTCGTGGAAAACATTTTTCTTCAGCCATTTGAATTTAAGAAATTACGACTTTATCCACCGCAATTCCCATTTACTTAACAACCTGTGATCCTGTTTGGATCGGCAATTTACTCGCTTTTCCACTACTGTGGATGGATAGGGGGTCAGGAAAACTATTTTAGCCCTGCACTGTCAACTCATGTGGAATAACTTCAGGGTTGTACACGCAGGACAGACCCCTATCCGATCCAAATAAAATTGCGGCCCATCTATCCCCCGTCTGACGGGGTCCCGAAACCCGGTTTTCCACCGTCAGACCGGTTTATTCATAAATGCTTGTTAATTATGGTTCCACATAGCAGTTTCACAAAGAAGGCGCCCTGTGTGCGAGATCGCCATTTTTCCCCTATTTTTGCCATCCGCCGAGAAGAAAGCGGCTTTTAGCGTTTATGTCAATTATTATAAAACTCCGGGAAAAAGCAGGATGGTTGGTTTTTGGTCTGATTGCCCTGAGCCTTGTCGGCTTCCTCCTGATGGATGCCTTTGTAGGAAGAAGCAAACTTTTTGGAAACCGTTCAACGGTGGTCGGTGAGATCGATGGGCAGAAGATCGAGTATGCCTCCTACGAGCAACAGGTCAATGCACAGGAAGAACAGTATAAACAGCAGGGCTACCCGGTGAATGAGGCCATGCAGGAGAACATCCGCGACAACGTGTGGCACCAGATGGTGGAAGATGCCATATTGAATGAGAACTATGAGGCGCTCGGTCTCAAGGTCAGCGACAAAGAACTCCAGGATATGCTGGTCGGCAATGATGCCATCCCGGATATTAAAAAGGCCTTTACCGACCCCAAGACAGGAATTTTTAACGCACAGGCTGCCGCAGAGCAGATCAACCAGATACGTAATATATATAAGGCAGGTCCGAAAAAAAATGCCGACAACCGGCAATATGAGGCCGCCCGCCGGTTCTTCGAAGAATCGGTTCCGCAGATCATTCATATGCGGTTGCGGGAAAAATATATGGCCCTGTTGGCGAACAGCTCCTATGTTCCCAAATGGATGATCGAAAAGACGAATGCGGATAACAGTCAGCTGGCATCCATCTCCTTTGTCAATACGCCTTATTTTTCCGTCCCCGACAGCGCGGCCAAGGTCAGCGATGCGGAGATACAGGAATATCTCGATCAGCATAAAGACCGGTACCAACAGGAAGAAAGCCGCAGTCTTGCTTATGTGACCTTCGACGCGAGCCCCAGCGCCTCCGACAGCTCCAGTCTGAAAGAGACGCTTCTCAAGCTGAAACCGGAATTCGAAAAAGCCACGGACGTACAGGCCTTTCTGGCCCGCGTCGGTTCCGATCAACCCTATTCCGACGAATTTGTCGCTAAATCCCAGCTCCGGTTGCCCAACCTGGATTCCACTACGTCCTTGCCGAAAGGCGGGGTATTCGGTCCCTATCTCGACGGTCCCAGCTATACTGTTGCAAAGCTCGTAGACGAAAAGACTTTGCCTGATTCCGTTCGCGCACGGCACATCCTGGTTGCCACGGTCAATCCTCAAACGGGAGAGCCGGTCCTGGAAGACAGCCTGGCCAAAAAGAAGATCGATAGTATCGCAAACCTGCTCCAGCATGGCGCGAAATGGGACAGCGTGGCCCTCAAATTATCCGACGACGGCGGCAGCAAATCAAAAGGAGGCGATCTGGGTTATTTTGCAAATAATCCCGGCGACCCCTCACACCGGATGGTTCCGGAATTTGCCAACTTCTGTTTTAACGGTAAGAAGGGCGAGACCAAAATCGTGAAGAGCCAGTATGGATACCATTATATCGAGATCCTCGATCAAAAGAATTTCGAAACAGCCTACAAGATCGCTCAGCTGAGCCGCAAGATCGAAACCAGTACGGAGACCGATCAGGCCGCATCCGGCCTGGCGAGCCAGTTTGCCGGTCAAAGCCGCAATGCACAGGCATTCGAAGCCAATGCCGAAAAACAGCATCTGCAAAAACAGTTTGCACCCGATATCGCGCCTACCGCGTTTTCCATCCCCGGGCTGGGTATCAACCGCCAACTGGTTCGCTGGGCCTATGATGCCGATCTGGGCAATGTCTCCGAGCCCTTCCCCGTCGGTGATAAGTATGTAGTGGTTCTGCTCACGGAGATAAATAAGGAAGGTACCATGTCTGTCGCCAAAGCGAGGGCCCAGATCGAGCCGATCCTGCGCAATAAGAAAAAGGCCGAACAGATCATGAAGAAGGATGGAAGTCCTGCTTCGCTGGATGCCGCCGCCAGCACCACGGGTCAGACGATCCAGCATGCCGACAGCGTCGTTTTTGCTGCCGCCTTCAATCGCCTGTTCGGACAGGAACCCAAAGTCGTGGGTTCTGCTTTCAACAAACAGCTGGCCGGAAAGCCGGTATCTCCCGCCATTGCCGGCAACGGAGGTGTATTTTTTATAAAGGTGGAGAATGTCAGCGCCATGTCCAACCCCAATGCCGATCCGCAGCAGCAGCGGTTCATGCAGGAGCAGCGGATACGCACGCAGATCTATCAGCAACTATTGGAAGCCGAGCGTAAGATGGCAAGTATAAAAGATTATCGCAGTAGGTTCTTCTAACGGAGCAAAACAAACCGGGAACCCCCCCTCTCAGAGGGGGGTTCTTTTTTTCGTATCTTTGCGGCGTGAGCGATGAGATCATCAATAAAGTGGCGCAAAGCGGCCTATCGACGCTGGATCTCGAGGACTACTATCCGAAGGAGGAGATCGTCGTGTTCGATCTTAAGCCGATGTTGTTCCGGGAAATGATCCTGAAAGAAAAGGAATTCCGCGCCGCGCTTCAGACCGTGGACTGGGCTGGGTACCAGGGTAAAATACTCGCCATCACCTGTACCTCGGACGCCATCATCCCTTCCTGGGCCTATATGCTTGTGGCCGTACAGGCCGGACCCTACGCAAAGAGCATCATTCTCGGTGACCGTGACACGGCGTTGCGGGAAACTTTTTTGGACAACCTTCGTGCTATCGATATACAAGCGTTTGCGGACCAACGGGTCGTGGTGAAGGGATGCGGCGATCGAGTCGATGGGTCTTCAGTCGGTGGGTTTGCATACCTGGAGATCGCCCGGCGGTTGAGACCCGTCGTGAAAAGCATGATGTATGGGGAGGCTTGCAGCAATGTGCCTGTCTATAAGAAGAAATAGAATAACTTTCAAAGGAAAGGTGAAACTGGATGAGATGAGCTATTAAAGCAATGTGCCCTGCATCACGATAAACGCGACCGTGAAATAAATGATAAGACCGGTGACGTCGACCAGCGTGGCCACGAAAGGTGCGGAGGAAGCGGCGGGGTCCGCACCCAGCTTTTTGAGGAACAACGGCAGCATGCTGCCGGAAAGTGTTCCCCATAATACGACCCCGATCAGCGCAAAAAAGACAGTGGTGGCGACCTTTAGCCAGTGTTCGCCATAACCTCCCCCGATGTTGAATTCCTGCCAGATGGAAATACGCAGGAAACCAACGATCCCCAGGATGAGCCCCAACACGAGCCCCGAAGCGAATTCCCTGCGAACGACTCTCCAGGCGTCGCGGAAACCGACCTCACCGAGCGCCATGGCGCGGATAATGATGGACGAAGCCTGGCTGCCTGAATTGCCACCGCTGGAAATGATCAGCGGAATGAACAGCGCCAGTACCACCGCCTTGCTGATCTCGTCCTGGAAATGCCCCATGGCAGTGGCCGTGAGCATCTCACCCAGGAAAAGGATGATCAGCCATCCCGCGCGTTTCTTGATCAGTCTGGCAAAGGAGATGGTCGTATAAGGCTCATCGAGGGCTTCGGAACCACCGATCTTCTGGATCTCACGTGTTCCCTCGGATTCCGCCAGTCGCAGGACATCGTCGATCGTTACGATACCCAGCAGGACCCCGTTGGTATCGGTAACGGGCAGCGCATAACGGCTATGGTTGCGGAAGATGTTGATCGCATTTTTCTGTGTATCGCTGACATTCAGCGCAAGGAACTGGCGATCCATGATCTGCGAGACCCGGGTTCCGGGCTCCACGATGAGAAAGTCCTTGATATTGATATCGTCGATCAGCAACCCTTTGTCATCCACCACAAAAAGCCAGTTCAGGGTCTCCGATGCCTGACCACGATGGCGGATCGTTGAAAGGACTTCCTGACAGGTCATATTCTCATTGATCGCGACATAGTCGGGGGTCATCAACCGGCCCACCGAACCTTCCTGATAACCCAATAATTCCAGCGTCTCGGTGCGGTTCTCAGGCGTCAGGATCTTCAGCAGCTCAGTCACGTACTTACCCGGCAGCTCTTCGAGGAAGGCAGTCCGGTCATCTGGCTGCATGGCGTTCAGCAGCTCGGCCGCCTTCTCTTCGGGCAGTGACTTGATGATATCCTCCTGCTTTTTTCGCCGCATGAACTTGAAGGCGCGTGCAGCATGCGTAGGGTCCACCTGCTGGAAGAGCTTGACCGCGCTTTGCGTGTGCCGGTTGGCGAAATTGGCGATGTCCCGCGGAGTCAACTTGTTCTGTTTGACGAAATCCGCGATCTTGTTGCGTTGAAGCAGGTTTTTGATATCGTTGAAATTGCGCATGACTGATGAGAGTGCATAAATTTAACGAATGTAACCAAAATGTAATGTTACGGAAATGAAAAGCGCCGCGTACTGCGGGCCCAAGGGGTTAGGGGCTCACGATCCCATCCGTCTTGTGCAGGATGGTGCTCTGGCCGGCCACATTATCGCCGCTGAGCCAATGGACGGGCGTCACATTCCCTCCGCCGGCAAACTGCAGGATCCCATTACTCCTGGTAACGACGATGCCTGCGCCCGTCATATTCGTTACCGTAGAAGGGAAGGTCGTGGTGAAATAGCTGCCCTTTACCACCTGGTTCAACGCCAGCTGGATAAGGGTATCGACATTAGCGGAGTCGATGGCCCCGATGCTGTCATATCCTGCCGCCTGGAAGGCGCTGTTCACCGGGGCTAACAGGGTAAAACTGCCCGTTTGCAACAGCGAGTCATAGATATTGGTCCTTGCGAACACCGCATTCAGATAGGTAAGACTGCTGTCGGTGCTCAGAATATCCGGGAGCGAATCCGCCGCAGGAGGCACCATCGAGGTCAGCCAATATACGGCAGCCTGTCCGACGGAAGCAGGTTTGTCACCGGCCATACCTGTACCATTCAACACCAGCGTCCCATTTCCGTTGTCCTGGATGTATAGGGGAGCGCCGAGACGGGTGGGGGTGGCGCCGCCGCTGTCAGTAGAAATGCCGGAAGGAAGATAGTTGTAGCGGACGATCCTGTCGGCCAGGGCCGAGCTCATCGAATCGATGATGATCTCGGGATACCCGGCAGCTACCAAAACCTCATTCCGCGGAACGAGCAGCGAAGCGGTCGTATCCTTCATCAGGCCGATATCATTGGCCCTCAACAGCATCAGGTGGTAAAGCGAAAGGGTCGTGTCGGTATTGATCAGTGTTTGAAGAGGGGTAAGCTCAACCTTTTTTTCCGTCGCTGTCTTCTGACAGGCGAGAAAGCCAATCAGAAAAAGGCTAAGCAGGCCGACTATCGTATGCTTCCAGCAGCGGATCATTGGGTATTTTACAGCTTTTCGTACAAGGCCCGCAGCCGGTCACGGGTCATAATCCTTTCCCAGTCTTTTCCGAGGGCGTTCTCCCACAGCGGCTTCATCACCAGACTAACGTCGATCATAGTGTTGAATTGTTCATCGGTGAGCCCTTTTGTAATATGTTGAGGGATGTCGATCTTATTTTTTTCCACCATCACCTTGAATTCCCGGACCCCGTCGGGGTAGAATTCCTCCAGCTTGTCGAAAACGATACAGTTGCCGATGCCATGTTTGGTACCCAGAAGATAGGCCAGGCCATAACTGACCGCATGGGCGACACCTACCTGGGAATAAGCGATGCTCATACCGCCGGCATACGAAGCCATCATCAGTTTGTCGTCGCTGTCCGCGTCCCAGCCTAGTTTCCTGACATAGACCTCCTGGCAAAGCTGGAGGGCTTTTTCGCCATAGGATTTGCTGAATTCATTGAGATAGGTGCCCTCCAGGCTTTCGATACAATGGATATAGCAGTCCATACCGGTATAAAAGCGTTGATTGACCGGGGCATCGGCGGTGAGTTCTGGATCCAGCACGATCTGGTCGAAAGGAGTGAAATCGGAATTCATGCCTAATTTCTTGGTCGGGCCGGTCAGAACGGTGGTACGGGATACTTCTGCCCCCGTCCCGCTTAGGGTCGGTATCCCGACCTTATAAACGCCTGGAAATTTGACGAGATCCCAACCTTGGTAGTCCGCCGAGGAGCCGGGATTGGTCATCATGAGGGAAACGGCCTTGGCCAGGTCCATTGCCGAACCGCCGCCTATTCCGATGATACCGCTGACGGTCCCGAATTCCTGTTTCAGTCCGCCGGCCAGCTTGTCGACATAAGACGTTTTGGGTTCATATGTCACGTCGACGAATATCAGTTTGTCTTTTCCCCGGAGCGGGATGCGTTTCGCCAGGGGTTTATTTTCAAAATAGTGATCCAACAGGAAGACCATGGGGGCGTCCCCTTTCCTGTGGGGAGCGAGTATTTCGTCCAGCTGGTTGAAACTGCCGCGGCCATAGATCACGTAGCCTACCATCTTGAAATTCCGGAACTTATTCGCGCTCATATTGGTCTTTTTAATGGTGCTCATGAATGCGGGGGGACGCGCATTTCATGCATTTACGATTGAGCGGCAAAGGTAGGAAATAGTGGTTAGAATGCCACCAGCGCGGCGGCTCCGAACACACCGGCGGAGTCGCCGAGCGAAGGTTTCAGCAGCGGCACTTCCACGCGATTATTGAAGATATGTTTGTTGAGCGATTCCAGTCCCCGCGAATACAACGCCTGAATATTGCCTACACCTCCACCCACGACGATGACATCGGGATCCAGCAGGTTGGTGATGACGGAAACACCTTTGCCGAAGAAATGACAGAGACGGTCGATACTCGCCGTCGCCGCCGGATCGCTTCCATCCCTGGCGACGATGTCTTTTAACTTTAGACGCTCCCCCGTGATCGAATGATAATATCGTTCGGTCGCCGGTCCGGATATCACAGTCTCGACACAGCCTGTCTTACCGCAATAGCAGGGACCGCCCGATTCATCCAGGAAATTATGGCCCCACTCGCCGGCGATGCCGTGCCGGCCGTCCCAGATCTTCCCGTCAATGACTATTCCCCCTCCGACGCCTGTACCCATGATGATGCCGAATACCAGCCGGGCTCCGGGAGCGGAATGATGAACGATACCCCAGTGTGTTTCCGCAAGTGCGAAACAGTTGGCGTCGTTGGCCATCGCTATCTTTAGCCGCAAGGCGGATTCAAGGTCTTTTTTCAGCGGCTTTCCGTTGAGTACAACCGTATTGCAGTTCTTCATGACCTGCAGCGTGGGGTCCAGGACACCGGGCGTGCCGATGCCGATTGCAGTCGGCTTCAGACCCGATTGACGGCCCATCTCCGCCACCAACTTCCCTATCTGACCGATGACATGATCGTATCCCCGGGTTGCCTCCGTATCGACGCGGGTCCGGACAATTGCGGCAGGGTTGTCGATGGATTCGAGGATGACGCCTTCGACTTTCGTTCCTCCCAGATCAATTCCCCAAATTGGTTGCTTCATGTGCGCCAAGATAAGAATTCCCCTTTTTAGCAGATTGCAAAAATTTGTGGATCGCGACCAGCGCGCTTAAAGCAACCGCGCCGCCCGTTCGAGGTCTTCCGGCGTATCGATCTCAATACCCATATACCGCGTCACCACCATTCGCATCGGGACATTGTTCTCGAGGTAACGCAGGCATTCGATCTTCTCTACCGCCTCGAGCGGGCTGACGGGCCAGCCGGTAAATTGCAGCAAGGCCTGTTTGCGAAAGGCATATACGCCAATATGTTCATAATAAACGGGTGAAGCCGAAGGGTCTCTCGGGTAGGGGATGGGGCTCCGGCTGAAGAACAGCGCGTTGTTGTACTTGTCCAGCGCCACCTTCACATAATTTGGATCGTCGATGAACCGCTGTTCTTTCAGCACCTGTACCAATGATGCGACCTGCACCTGTTTTCCGGCATCTCCTTTGAACACCTCCAGCAAACTTTCCAATGGCTCGCGGCGGACGAACGGCTCGTCTCCCTGTACATTGACGACGATATCCACGTCCATATCCGAGACGGCTTCGGCGATGCGGTCGCTGCCGCTCTCATGCGTGCGAACGCTCATTTTGGCTTTTCCGCCATGCGCGGTGATCTCCCGGTAAATGATATCGCTGTCGGTGACGACGAGCACCTCGTTGAACAGACCGGTGGCGACGGTATTATCGTAAGTATGACGGATGACGGTCTTTTCGCCCAGTCGTTGCATCAGCTTCGCGGGGAAACGGGTGGCCGCGTATCTCGCAGGGATCATGGCAATAATGCGCATAGAAAAATTTTGGCGAAATTACCTATTTCCGGCGATCCTCATTCCCCTCGCTGGTCGGCGGCCGGTACGGTCGGAACGGCATGCCAAGCAACGGCCCCAGTTTGTTGTGTTCGGCCGCCTCCGGATGGGTGTCGATACCGTAATGCAGGCCCGCCGTATCCTTCACAAAATTGTAGGTCCCGAAAAGACGATCCCAGCAGGAGAAGATGTTACCATAATTGCTATCGGTCAGCGGCCGTTTGTAATGGTGATGCACCTTGTGCATATCGGGCGAGACGATGACCCAGCCCAGCGCAATGTCCAGCCATTTTGGAAGCGAGATGTTGGCATGATTGAACTGGGAGAACAGGGCGGACAGGGACTGGTAGAGCAGGACCAGCCATGCAGGCGCTCCGGCCACAACTACCGCGAGCAGCGTGAATGCGGCGCGGAAGAAACTTTCCCCGGGATGATGACGGTTGGCCGTCGTGGTGTCCACCCACGTATCGCTGTGGTGGATCAGGTGCAGCTGCCACAACGGTTTTATTTTATGATGCAGCCAGTGAATGAACCAGGCGCCGATGAGATCGAGGAGCATCAGGCCAAGCAACGTGAACAGCCAGAAGGGTAGCGGCACCAGGTACAGGATCCCGAAATGGTGTTCCGTGCAGTAGTCGGCCGCGCGAATGATCAGCGAGGCGAACGCGAAGTTGACGATGATGGTCGTCAGCGTAAAGAAGATATTAAGACCCGTATGCCGCCCCCAGTGCCGGCGAAACCGGACCAAAGGAACGACGCCTTCGAGCATCCAGAATAACAGAAGGCCTCCACCGAGGATAAGCGAGCGTTGCAGGGATGGAATATGCGCGAAGTAATTGGCGATGGAATGCATGGGCTTGCGATTCCACGTAATTTACGCAAAAAACGTGTGATCAGCTATTCAGCATCAATGGCATCACCAGCATCAGTACCTCTTCGTTCTCATCTTCTTCCGTCGGCCTGATGATGCCGGCTTTGGTAGGCGTGGACAGCTCCATACGGATATCGTCACTGTCGGCGGAGGCAAGCATTTCGATCAGGAAGCGGGCATTGAACGCGATGTTAAGATCTTCGCCGTCATACTGGCATTTCATCCGCTCGTTCCCTTCGAATGAGAAGTCCACGTCCTGTGCCGTCAGCTGGAGCTCGCTGCCATGAATGCTCAGGACCACCTGGTTAGTGCTCTTATTACTGAAGATGCTGACCCGCCGAAGCGCGCTCTGAAAATCATTACGCCCTATCGTTAGTTTATAGGGATTGTCGGCGGGGATGACGACTTTATAATCGGGGAAACGGGCGTCGATGAGACGGCAGCTCATCTGTGTCGTTCCGTGTGAGACGAAAAGATGATTGCTGTTATAGCTGATGGTGATCTCGTCCTGGTTCAGCGGCAACGCCGACTTTAGCAGGTTCAGAGGTTTTTTCGGCACGATCAGGCTATCGCTTTTCGGACAGGACACATCTTTCCTTCTGTAACGTACAAGACGGTGGGCATCCGTCGCCACGAATTGCAGACCTTTTTTATCCATTTCGAAATAGACACCGGTCATGGCGGGACGCAGATCGTCGTTGCTCACGGCGAAAAGGGTCTTGTTGATGGCCGTGACCAGCGCGGAAGAAGTAGTCGTGAAAGATGTGGTCTCGTCACTGGCTGGCTCCTTGGGGAAGTTGTCGGGGTTTTCACCCATGACCTTGTATTTCCCATTGTCGCTTGTCAGCTCTACGGCATAGTGTTTATCGATGTTGAAGGTCAACGGCTGGTCCGGGATATTCTTCAGCGAGTCGAGGAGGATGCGGGCGGGGATACAGACCTTGCCTGAGTCTTTTGCTTCGACCTCGAGATGTACCTTCATCACCGTTTCAAGATCGGTAGCGACGACCGTCAGCTTATTCTTTTCCACTTCGAACAAAAAATCTTCCAAAATGGGTAATACGGTATTCGCGTTGATCACACCACTTATCTGTTGCAGCTGTTTCAATAATGCCGAGGAGGAAACGATAAACTTCATGGAATTTGTCTTTGTGGCGAAACTACGTTTTTTTACGTAACAGCCAATAGATTAGAACGCACGCCGGCGTGCGGCAGGCGGATTGTTAATTTCTTGTGACTAACCGGCGGCAATGAACGCTTCTGGACGTAAATTCGCGGATACCAATCAATTATGAAAAGAGATGCTTCACTTTCTTTAGAACAGGCCTTGCAAAAGGCCCGTCATTACTGCGCCTACCAGGAGCGGTGTCACAGGGAGGTGCAGGAAAAGCTATACTCTTTGGGATTGCGCCGGACCCAGGTGGAGGAGGCACTGGCGGTGCTGATCGACGAAAATTATCTGAATGAGCAGCGGTTTGCGATACAATTTGCCGGCGGACGTTTCCGGATGAAGCACTGGGGAATGGTCCGTATCCGGTATGAGCTGAAACAAAAGGGGATATCCGACCATTGTATCAAAAAGGCGCTGGAGACCATCGATGAAGAGGCATACGAGCGGTCATTGATCCGGCTGGCGGAGCAAAAATGGGAGACGCTCCGCGATGAAACGGACCCCCTGATCCGGAGAAGGAAATTGCAGGCATACCTCCTCCAAAAAGGCTATGAATCCGACCGGATCGCCGCTGTCCTTCCCAAATAAATATATTACATTGCAGACATGTCCTCTCTTACGATCACTACCATTCAGACCAGCCTGGTCTGGGAAGATAAGGACGCCAATTTGCGGCTGCTTGAAAAAAAGATCCTTTCGCTTCCCGATCCGGTAGAATTGGTGATCCTGCCCGAAATGTTCAGCACGGGTTTCTCGATGAAGCCGGAATTCTTCGCCGAGACGATGGATGGTCCGAGCGTCTCCTGGATGAAGGCGATCGCGGCAAGAAAGAGGATCATCCTTACAGGCAGTCTCATCATGCGGGAGGGAAATGATTATTTCAACCGGCTGGTCTGGATGCAGCCCGACGGAGTCTTCGGATATTATGACAAGCGGCACAGGTTTGCCTATGCGGGCGAGGACGAAAGCTATACCGCGGGTCGCTCACGACTGATCACCTCCGTAAAGGGCTGGAGGGTGTTGCCGTTGATCTGCTACGATCTGCGGTTCCCCGTATGGAGCCGTCAGACGCCGTCCGACATCCAGGACGGAACCGGAGCTGCTTACGAATACGACCTGTTGCTTTATGTCGCCAACTGGCCACAGCGGAGGGCTCATGCATGGAAGACGCTTTTGCCCGCCCGCGCGATCGAGAATCAGTGTTTCGTAGCCGGAGTGAACCGGATCGGCGAGGATGGTAACAGCATCTCTCATAGCGGCGACACACAAATTATCGGACCTCTGGGAGATGTCCTTTATGATGCGGCCGACAGAGAAGAGGTATTCAGTCTCACGCTGCAAAAAGAGACCCTGACAGGAGTTCGGCAACACTTACCGTTTTGGCGGGATGCCGATCATTTTACGATAGAATCCTAAAAACCTAAAGAACCTGCTATGGCTATCGCATTAGTAGCCCGCGAGATCTTTACCG
>Ga0134126_10008883_pt1 | contig 12657 bp, 12 predicted proteins | sample KB31752_FD_96881 | JGI IMG/M metagenome (GOLD analysis project Ga0134126, IMG submission 96881) | Terrestrial soil microbial communities with excess Nitrogen fertilizer from Kellogg Biological Station, Michigan, USA - KB3-175-2 | ecosystem: Environmental > Terrestrial > Soil > Unclassified ...
TCGATTTAATCGCAAATTGGCCCTAGCAGCTTCGCGCGTCCGGCGGCATATTGTCCGGCATGAGCAAATCTCCTCGAGTCGTCTTTCGTCCCAAGCGGATCGCCGAAGGCGAGTGGCAAATCGAAGCCCATTATCCGGGCATGGAAATCCGTTACATCACCGGCCTTACAAGCAAGGCCGATGTCGACGAATGGATGAACGGCAGCCGCCGCATCGCGTGGCTCCGGTCGCAAGGCTACGCGAAATAGACGGCGCGCGGAACGCAAGCGTTCCGTGGCGCGGTGTGGCTGCCGTCGGTCACTTTCGTTTTCTGAAATCGATGCCGCCGATTTCGGCGGCAGCAGGTCTTATTGTTTCTTTTCAGGGGGTGGTGGTTCCGGCGATGGTCGCGGTTTCGTTGTCCGATACGCCATCCGCAACATGCTTTGCTATGCTGCTTTGAGCGACCGAAGTGATTGACTCGTGTAAAAATCGCGCCGCACGCACTTTGGACAAGTCACAGAAAACTCGGCGGGAATTTGCCGGGATGTATCCACGACGATGGCAGTCCCACAGCGGGCGCAAATGACGCCCGTCGGCGAAGATTTAAGTTCAGCGTCGCGCGCAAATTTTGAAGCCGAAGTCCGTGCCATGGCGCAATTCCTTCCACGCCGCATGAAAAGGCTCCGGGTTTGAAGCCGGAGCATTCCCAATCACAGGCCGAGGTCAGACAAATGTCCCGGCCTGTGCTAGTTTCTATCCGTCGTTGATATATGGACGATCTCGGCTTTTATCAGTGCGGCGGATTTTGAAACCACTGCCGGCGATCAATAGGATTTAAATTCAAACTGAGGCACCCTTCGCTTGCCGAAACATGACCTCGCTTCACGAGGATTAAAAGCCTACCGCCTTATCTCTTGTCCCGTCCCGGAATGGCGCCACAGCGCACCCCCGGAATGCGAACGATTTGACCGGCTTACTCTTGCCCCCCGCCCCTCCGCCGTCGCATGATTGCCTTTGACCTGATTGCCTTCGACCTGCCGAATCCGTTCAACAAAACGCAAAACACGCTGGAGACACTGCAATGAAGCTCGTCCGATACGGCGCGCCCGGCCGCGAGAAGCCCGGCATCATCGACGCCGACGGGAAAATCCGCGACCTCTCGCGCGTGGTCAAAGACATCGACGGCGCGATGCTGGCCGCGGGCGGCCTCGCCAAGATCAAGAAGGCCAACCTCAAGCGGCTGAAGGTCGTCCCCGGCAAGCCGCGGCTCGGGCCTTGCGTCGGCAACGTGCGCAACTTCATCGCCATCGGGCTCAACTACCGCGACCATGCCGAGGAAGCCGGCATGCCGATCCCGAAGGAGCCGGTGATCTTCAACAAGGCGCCGACCTCCATCTGCGGCCCGAACGACAACACGCTGATGCCGAAGGCAGGCTTCAAGCTCGATCATGAGCTCGAGCTCGGCATCGTCATCGGCAAGCGCGCGCGTTACCTGGCGGACGAGAAAAAGGCGAAGGACGCCATCGCCGGCTATTTCATCGGCAACGACGTCTCGGAGCGCGCCTTCCAGATCGAGCGCTCGGGCGGCCAGTGGAACAAGGGCAAGAGCTGCGAAACTTTCGGCCCGATCGGGCCGTGGCTCGTCACCAAAGACGAGATCAAGGACCCGCAGAACCTCGCCATGTGGCTCAAGGTGAACGGCGAGCAGCGCCAGCACGGCAGCACCAAGACGATGATCTTCGGCTGCGAGCATCTCGTCTGGTACTGTTCGCAGTTTTTCGTGATGGAGCCGGGCGACATCATCATCACCGGCACGCCGCCGGGCGTCGGCCTCGGCTTCAAGCCGGAGCCGCGATTCCTCAAAGTCGGCGACGTGGTGACGCTCGGGATCGAGGGATTGGGCGAGCAGCGGCAGAAGGTTGTCGCGTTCACAAAATGAGCGGCGCGATGCTGTCCGTCATTGCCGGGCCTGACCCGGCAATCCATCAAGAACGGTAAAAATAAAAACCCCAGGCATCAGCTTGGGGTTTTTATTTTTGCGACTCCGCGCGGAGAAACGACTCGAAAAGCGATCAGCGGCTTCATGAATCGGAAGATACCAAATCAAGAAAACAAAAGCCGGTGTGGTAAATTAGCCAACGGGCCGGCGCGAAGCGCCTCCCGATGACAGGCTCCGCGTAATCCGCCGTCTTGTTATCATCCCGGCGCAATGCGCTTCGTTATTGCGCCCTGACTGCCCATTGGTTGGGGGCCTTAGCAACGAAGGAGATCACCATGGAAATCAAACGAAGCGGTTCACAGCCATCCGGCAAGGGACCGGCGGACTGGTTTACCGGCGCCGTCCGGATCGACCCGCTGTTCCATGCGCCAGATCCGGCGCGCGTTCGCGGCGCTGGCGTCACGTTCGAGCCGGGAGCGCGCACCGCCTGGCACACGCATCCGCTCGGCCAGACTCTGATCGTCACCGCGGGTCTCGGATGGGCGCAGCGCGAAGGCGGACCGGTTGAGGAAATCCGCCCGGGTGATGTCGTCTGGTTTCCACCAGGAGAGAAGCACTGGCATGGCGCAACAACGACGACCGCGATGGCGCATATTGCCATTCAGGAGGCGCTGAATGGCACAGTCGTCGATTGGATGGAAAAGGTCAGCGACACGCAATACCGCGCCTGATCGCTTCACGGCCACGGCGGCCCCGGTTCATCATCGCGAAACTTATGGATCGGCTGGACGATCGAGAGCTAAGACCGTCGCCTCAAGCATGGCCGTGCAATCGATAAGATCGCTCAAGAGCTGTTCGTCAATTTCCGAACGTCCTTCGTATTCGGCCAAGTTTCTTTCGTTATGGCATTTCGCGAGCACGCGCCAAACTTTTGCATCCAGGTTCGTCGTATGGGCAAGCGACTGAAAGACGACGTATCGGTTTGCCGGGCGATACCCGTGTTGGCGCAAGGCGGCGAGAGCAAATGCGTGGGCCGCATTATAAGCCAGATCAAACCGGCTTTCGAACGAAAGAGATTCATTTCGAGCGTCAGCAAGGCGCTTTTGAGCTGAGTCCATCAAACCATCGAATTCTGCGCGCACGCCAGATTCGGCTTTCAACTGGCCAATCTTAACGAGGTTGTCGAGTTCTTGTTTTCTCATGGATGAAGATCGTTTTCCGAACCAACAATAAAAATCTTTGACTGAGCGTTTATTTTCACGACAAAAGAGTTTTTCTCAACGAGCTTGCGACGCCACTCCTTCGGAGAAAGAAAATTTGGGTTTACCTGACGATGCAATACATTCTCGGCTTTTTGCAACCCGGCATAAAGATCGGGATAGGACAAATCCTCTCCAATGACCATCAGATCGATATCGCTGCGCGCGGTATCCTTGCCTTTCGCAACTGACCCATACACAAATGCCGCCTTGATCTTGTCGGCGTAAGGCTCAAGCGAATCTTTCAACGGGTCGGCCAATCCCGCCGTTTTCAGCACAAGACTGTGCAACTCTTCGAAAATCGGCGACTCACGATTGGCGCGATAGTGCTTTTGATTGCCGATGCGCTCGACAGAAACCAGTCCGCTACTTTGCAAGCGAGACAATTCGCGCTCAACCGCGCCGGTCCCGGAGCGAACGCGTCTTATGATCTCCGACGTATAGAAACTGCGTTCAGGATGACCGAAAATAAGCGAAAGGACGCGTTGCTGAACGTTTGAAAAGAGCGCGCTGGACAAACCGGTTTGAAGCATGCTTTCCATCCCCATATTGGGTTATATAATACCTAAAATAGGTAGGATGCAAATTAATAATATTAGTAGAACCAATATATTACCAAAATTGGGTTTATCCATACCCATAATGAGAAACTAAGCTAGAGCCTCCTGATCCTCGGCCCTGCCCCTCCTCCCCGCTTCGTCAATTCCGTCACCGCCCACACCAGCGCGTCGAGCCGGTCGGGCGAAGCGCCCGACGACAGACCGCCCAGGCCGAAGTCGCACATCTCGTCTTCCAGCGCGGCAAGCGGCGGATCGACGTGCTTCACCTTGCCTTGCGCGTACATCGCGGCGACCGGTTCGGCGCGCAGCCATTTGCCGCGCGTCGCATGTACGCTACGCACCGGCACGCGCGCGTCGATCTGCCGGATCACCGCCGCCACCATGTCGCCGCCCTGGTTGACCTCAGCCACCAGCGCGTCCGCCGCCAGTCGTGTGTAGAGCGCGACCGCCTTCGCCGCCCAGCCGGCGGGTGCCAGCCCCTGCGCGCTCGCGTCCTCCTCCTGCCGCCCGAGCCGCGTGCCGGCATAACGCGCGAGGATTTCATCGAGGAAGGCGGGCGACAGATGCGCGGCGTTCGCCTGCGTTCCCGCGCGCGTCACCGCCGTGCGCGGATCGGCAACGAGCCGCTTGATGAGCGGGATCGGCCGCGGCGTGGTGGTGATGAGCTGGCGTGGGCGCGCACCCAGCCGCAAGCCGAATTGCAGCATGTCGAAGGCCGCGTCGGCGTGATGCCATTTGGCAAGCTCGTCGCACCAGGCGGCGTCGAATTGCGGCCCGCGCAATTGCTCGGGATCTTCCGCCGAGAACGCATAGGCGACCGCACCGTTCGCCCATTCGAGACGGCGGCGCGACGCGGTCCATTGCGGGCGCTCGCCGGGCGGCGAGACGCTTAAGATTCCCGACGGGCCCTCGATCATCACCTCGCGCACGTCGTGCTCGGTTTCGCCGACAAGCGCGATCGAGCCGTGGCGCGCTTCCGCGTAAGGCTGCGTGCCGTGAACGAGCGCGCGCACGAACTCCGCGCCGAGGCGCGTCTTGCCGGCGCCGCGCCCGCCCAGCATCAGCCACGCCGTCCATTTCCCGCCGTTGTTGGCGGCGGCGGGCGGCTCCTGGTGCGCGTGCGCGAAGACGATGAAGTCGCGCTCAAGCCTCGTCAGCAGGTGGCGCGGCAGCGTCTCCAGCGCCGCCTTGGTCAGCGCGGCTTGCGACGAACGCGTCAATGCGGCGCGCAAGTTCGTTACGGAATTCATCGATGTCGGCGGGAGAATGGTCGTCATTGTCGTCATGGGAGGTTCCTTGCTGCGCACGATCTTGCAGCACGCGCAGTGTGCGCAGGGTAGCGGTGAGGTTGGCGATCGTATGTGCGCTGCGCTGGGCGTCCGCGGATGTCTGCGGCTTGCATTTGCGCCGCGCCGTCAGCTCGCCGAGCTGTTCCTGCACTTCGGCGATCGCGCTTGCGATCGGGGCCGCGGAAGCTTCGCCGTGCGTTTGAGCGTCGTCCTTTCCGCCGCCCGCATCCTCGCCCTCGTTCTGTTGCGGAGGCCGCAATCCGCCATCCGCCGCCAGCGCCTGTACGCGCCGCAACAGCTTCACATCCGGCGGCAGGCCGATGCGCTGCGAATCGAACTTGATCCACCCGTAATCGTCCGCAAGACGGCGAACGGTGCACTCGTCGATGCCGTAGTCGCGGGCGATCGAGACATTCGTCTCCGGCGTTTCCTCGTAGCGGCGCCGGCAGTCTTTGATCAGATCGGGCGCGTATTTGAACTTACGCCAGGACGGCGTGCCCGGTTTCGGGCCGCGCTTGGCCGGTGCGGGCGCGTCGCCGTCGCACGTTGCGTCGGCGCGCGCCGCTTTGCTCACAGACTTTCGTACAAACTTGCCCGCGGACTTGCACGCAGGCTTGCGCGCGGAATAACGCGCGGACGCGCGTATGCGTTTCGCCATGGCGACGATCCTTTTTGCGGATGGAAAATTGCGATGTGGGAAAGGTCAGGCCGCCGGCAGGCAGCGCCGAGCCTGCCGCAACACTAGCCCACCAGCGTCACGCTCGTCAAGGATTATATTCCTGTATAAACATTGCCCCCTCTCCGCTTGCGAGCCGGCTGAGGCTGAGGCGTCGGGCAAACCGGCCATAGTTCTTGATTTGTTCTATTGCTTTTGCATTAAATCGGCAGCAGACGGCCCGGTCTTGAATGACCTTCATTTTGTAGTTACATTACCATGCGCTTCGAGTGGCACGCGGCGAAAGCACAGGCCAACGAGCGTAAGCACGCCGTGAGTTTCGACGAGGCGGCCTCGATTTTTCGCGGCTTTTGTGTTTGCCGAATCGATGCCCGTCGTGACTACGGCGAATCGCGCCTTGTGGCGCTCGGAGTGGACAGCAACGGCGTCGTGCTCAATGTGGTCTACACCGTGCGCGGCGAAGGCATTCGGATTATCTCAGCCTGGAAGGCATCGCATCATGAGCGCGAAATCTACGCGAAGACGCAAGCGGATCGTCCGCTATAAAAGTCTCGACGACATTCCGGTGAGGCCACTCAACCGGAAGCTGATCGAAATGAGTGACGCGGAAGTCGAGCGCCGCGCGGCGGCCGATCCCGACGCGGGCGTGATCCCGCCCGGCTTCTGGGATAACGCCACGGTGATGCTGCCGGAGGCCAAGCAGCAGATCACGCTGCGGCTCGACGCCGACGTGATCCGCTTCTTCAAGCGCACCGGCAAGGGCTACCAGTCGCGCATGGGCGCCGTGCTGCGCTCTTACGTGGAGGCGAAGCGAAAAAGGGCTTAGCGCGGTTGTCCGTCGTCATCGCGTCGACGATCTTCATCGTCTCGATACTGACGCGCGTGAGGCGCAGCCTAGTTCACCTGCCTACAGCGCAATGCTCGCGTCTGGATCGCCGGCGGCCAACGCGTTGATATAAGCGAGGCAAAGGTCTCGCGAAAGATAGCGCCCATAAGCAGCGATATCCTCGCGCTCAACGATCGGAAACGTCGAGAAGATGTAGTGCGCCGTTTCGCGCAGCGCCTCGATCTCGGCTTTGGTGTCGCTCGGGAAATAGAGCATGAAATAGAGCGCATCGAGCCGCGCGCGGCGGCGCGCGCGGTCGGCCTCATCCCATCTGAACGGCTTGCCGGTGTAGCCCATGTCGCGCGCGAACGGCTCCATGTCGTTTGCCGTGTAGGTGAGCGCAAGCACGTCGTCCTTCACGATGTCGGCGCCAGATTTCTTGCCGAACTTGCGTGCGTAAGCGTTCGGCGGCGCGAATGGCAACTGCTGCAACATAAACCATGCAACGTGATTGCTATTAATTTTCTGACGGGCCAAATAGTCTAGAATTAGTGCATTGAGATTTGCCAACACCAGCGGCGAGAATTCCGAATAATCAAAATCTACGTTGCCCACCTGGACCGTCGACGGAAGCGCCTGCGGAGCAAGAAGCGAAAGGGTATGTCCGGCGGCGACCCTCGGTATAATTGCAGCAATGATGCTTCGTGAGTTGGTTACTGACGTAACGTCCTTAAATGCGACGCACCATTCGGATGGACAAGGCCATTCAAATTCCGAATCCGCTACGAAATACCGGGGTGCGGGTAGCCGCTTCGGATCAGCGTGATCTTCAGCACTAAGATCGCTACCTTGACCTGTCCGAAAGACATTTTCCGAAACGGATACAATGTCGGACGCTCGATGGTCATAAGCTTGGACTATCTTGCCTTCATATAGAGGGGCGTATGTTTGATCACCTTTCTTCCAAATATTTCCTTGAACAGGATATGCACCAGCCTTCTCAAGTGCAGCGGCAGTGTTAAATAACTTTGAGTCATTTGCCATGTGTAGCATCGAGATGTATTTAATCGGCCACACCCATTCTCTTTCTTTTGGTGATTTTCCGACGACCCGACTGAGCATAGGCATACTTTCGTAGACAGCAGCAGTCACAGCCATATCTCTTCGCCGCTGGAACACCGGGGCGGTTGCGTGTTCCGGATCGAGCGACTTCATAAGGGCTGGGCTAATCGGAAAAAACCGTTCAGAATCGTCCAGTTCGGCCAAGTCACGCACGAAAAACGCGAACTGCGGATCGCCAAACTTTCTTTCTCCGCCTCCGGCCACGTAAGCGCAGAACTTGAACCGGTAATAAACATCCGGGAAATAAAGGTCGCCTGAATATTTCTTATTGAAAAAATCAATTACGCAATCCAGACGGCGCGACGCGCACATTTTACTGAAAAACGCGCTCGAACTTTGATCGCTTGCGATACCCGATGGGACGAGCATGCCAACGAACCCCCGAGGCTTTATGAGATGGTGGGCTCGTTCGACAAACAAGGAATTAAGGTTTGTGTCGCCGCCCGACAGATAGGGATAGTCGCCTGACGAACGCGCAACACGAGACGCTGCCTCCGCCCTCGTTGCTGCAAGTTCATATTCCGCGACCAAGGGGTCACCGGATTTCCTGAGTTCAACAATTTTCTTTTGTCTCTTTGCCTTTGTATCAATATGAGCGATTGCCGGTTTGTGAGCCGCGAACCATTCGACCTCCTGAAACTTGATCCGGTCCCAGGGCGGATTGCCTATCACCGCGTCGAAGCCGCCCTGTGGCTCCGTGCTTTCCCAATTACTCCAGACGCCGGGGAACGCGACTTCCCAATGCAAAAAGCGTTGCGTGGCGATCTGCCGGCGGCATTGTGCATAGAATTTGGCAAACTCCGCGTCGGACGATGGACGGCCGTCCAGGACCAATAGCGGATCGCCGTACTGGCCGTCGAAGAAACGGCTGACCAGCGTCTTGATCTTGTTGTCTTTGGGGTCCTGCCAGCGCTGCGCATGGATGAAGTCGAACAGTGCAACGATGGGGCGGATGCCGCTCTCCACGCTTTCGAAATTGGTCTCGCTCTCTCTCACCTCGGCGATATCGGCATCGGTCAAGGCTTCAACCTTCTCCATACCAGCGGCGACGGCTTTGGCCTTGGCAATAATGTGAGTGACCATGATATTGCCGCGCTGCGACAGCCAATCGAGCGCACCGCGCACATGCTCGCCGAACAGTGAATCGCCGCAGCGCAGGTGGTGGTCGAGGAAGGAAAGCGGCGCACCGACCGTGAACGTGTGCAGCCAGAGCGAGACCTTGGCGAGTTCGACCGCCATCGGATTGAGGTCCACGCCATAGACGCAGCGCTTCAGGATCATGCGGCGGATGATGTTGCGTTCGTCAAGTTGCCGCTCAGGCAGCGGCCAACCCCGCTCTTTTGCCCGCTTCTCGATACGCGTGCGAATAGCGGCGATGCGCTTGATCAATGGCGATTCGTAAGGCGTCTCGCCGGCCCAATCGACGATTTCGGGCGCATGATCGATCGCGGCCAGCGCCCGGTCGGCCATCCAGTCGACGAGGCTGACCAGGAAGTGTCCTGAGCCCATTGCGGGATCGCAAACCTTCAAATCGAGAATGCGGCTTGCTGGATCAATATCCGCAAGTTCCTGCAATCGCTCCCGAAGTGGCCTGCGGCTCCGACTCAACTCGTCGGCCTTGGCTTGGAAGTGCTCCAACCGCTCGGCGACAAGAGGGCCGACCGAACGTTCGATAATCAGCCGCACCAATGACTCGGGCGTGTAATAACTGCCCGAGCCCTTGCGCGCGAAGGGATTAAGCCGAATTGCAATCGTACCCTCATCGGCAACAACGTCGAATTCGAGCAGCCGCTCGTAGATCGACCCGAGCTGCTGCACCGACAGGTCGCGATAGTTGATGTATTTCGGCCGCGGCTCCGCCTTCTCGTGCGACAAAGGAAAGATGATTTCTGCGACGATTTTATCGGGCAGCTTGCAACGCGCGAGGATAGGCGCCTCGGATTGCTTAAACAGGCCGCCGTTGTAGGGCGGAATGCCAAGCGCGTCGTCGCCCTCACCGATGGCGCGGAAGATCGTTTCGAGACGCGACCAATACAACGTTGCCCGCTCGGAAAAGTCCGAACGCTCGGCAAATTTCTTCGCAATCTCGTCGCGCAACTTTGTGAGGGCGAATTCTTGATACGTGTCGCGCTCGACCGGAAGCAGGTGGCGATCTTCCGCGTAGAGGACGAACAGCAATCGGTAGAGGAAAATCAGTGCGCCCTGCCGTACTTCGCGCAAGTAGTCCGTCGGCAGGCCGGTGTCGCGGCTCGGGTCATGCGCCGCGATCGCTTTGACCAATCCCGGATACAATTCATGGAAAACGATACGCGACAGGTTGGCGGCAATGCCCGCTTCCCAATGCTTGCCTTGGTCCCGCACCAGGGCATGCAGCGTCTGGCCGTGGTGCGCGGAAAGAAATGCGTCGCGCCCAAACAACAGTACGAAAAGGCGGAAGACGTGGTCTGATGAAAGCCTGGGGTCATCAAGTAATTCCGCTTGATATCCCGGCAAATGGAATATGCCGCCAAGATTGATTTCCAGATATTCTTCCGCGACGGAGTCCGCGCCCTGGAAGTATAGCCGCCATATGCGGCCGTTGGTCAGGATGCCCCAGCGCAACTTGCCGCGCGTCACGTCATCGACGCGACGAAGATAGTTGAGCATCTGGTTGGACGGTATGCCGGCGTCGCCAGGGTCGGTCTTGTCGCCGCGATCAAGGAGGCGTCCCCAACGCTTGGCCTCCATGATGCAAAGGCCATACCGGAAGCGGCTCGCGCCCTTTTCCGCTGCCGCCTTGTCCTTGGCTTCGCTGTCGCCAAACAGCAGACCGTCCGGCACTTTCTCACGGCCGCCGAACGACAGATTTTGCTGCGGCAGACTGTTGTTCCAGCCAAGTGCCCCCAACACCGGCCAGATCAGCTCTGATTCCGTTTCCGCCTCAGAGGGCCTTTTGAGCTTCTGGATCGCCTTCAGGCGCTTTTCGACGCCGGTACGGATCGAAACGAGGCTGGAGTCGTCAAACGCCTTCCAGGCCGCGGACTCCTTGATCCCTTCGAGCAGATACTCGCGCGTGAACAGCCCACCTCGCAGCATGATCCCCCCGACAGGACTTTCTTAATCTCCGCAAGCGCCTTTGCGGTACGCGACCTGACCCTATCGCGCAATCGTTCGAGTCGCGATTATCGCGGCCAGGGCACGGAGCCTTTCCCCCACCCGGCGCGCCAATGCGTCCCACCCTCCCCTTTCGGGGGAGGGATAAGCGGCTTCCCGCGTGCGCCCGGCGACTTCCCGATCGAGACGCGATCCTGCAAGCAGCCGCCCTCACCCCAACCCTCTCCCGCAAGCGGGAGAGGGAGTAGGGGCGCCGTGCTGCGCTCTTACGTGGAGGCGAAGCGGAAAAGGGCCTAGCGCGCTTGCGCTCTGACTCGATATTGACAAGCGCAAACAAAAAACCCCGGGCGTGCAGCCCGGGGTTTCTGTTGCCTCAAGGCGCCGGCGGTCAGAAGCGGTAGTTGACGCCCGCGCGCACGATGTTGGCGTTGAAGCTGACATTGTCGGTCGCGGCGCCGCAGGCGAAGCCGCAATCGAACGAGCCGAGGTTCACGTAGAGATATTCGAGCTTCACGCTCCAGTTCGACAGGAACGCGTATTCGATGCCGGCGCCGAGCGCGTAGCCGAGCTTCGACTTGCTGCGGAATCGATCGCGGAGTTGCTGGCCTTGAGGTTGCCCATCGCGGCGCCGCCGGTGATGTAGGGCAGCCAGTTATTCCAGCCGGCGTAGCCGAGGCGCGCGCGCGCGGTGGCGAGCCAGCTATCCTTCGTCTCGCAGGTCGCGAGGCCGCAGTCGACGCTGCCCTTCATGCTGGAGAGGTCGAAGTCGCCCTCGATGCCCCACACCCAGGTCCCGGTCTGGAAATTGTAGCCGACGGTGCCGCCGTACAGCGCGCCTTTCGGGTCGGGCGAAACCGCCGGAATGTCCCAGTTCGATTTGCCGAAGCCGTAGCCGGCGTTGAGGCCGAGATAGAAACCGCTCCAGTTGGCGTAAGACGGCGCCACATAGGCCGGTGCTTTGTAGGCCGGTCTCGGCAAATCGGCCCCGTGCGCCGCGAGCGGCGCCGCGAGCAGCGCCGCGAGTGCAAAACCGGATTTGATCAGTTTGGAAGTCATGTATCGGCCCCTTTGGCGCTTAGTTTGGCTGCGGGCGATCACATGACCGGCCCGAAAATAACGCACCGCTGAACTGAAAACGACGCGCGGACGCGCCGCGCGAATGAGCATGTGGCGTCATAACAGCGCGAGAATCATTAAGACGGGGTTAACCATAAAAAGGCGCGTGGCCGCTGCGCCTTTTCGTTATGCCGGGCGGTGTCAGGCCGTGCGCGAGCCCAGCACCTTCTCGATCGAGACGCGCGACCAGTTGGCCGTGCGGTCGCGGAAGGCGACGTAAGAGCCGTGCACCTTGCCGGTGATGGCGTCACGCGCGGCGATCTCGCCCAGCACGTTACCCGCCTGCTTGCGAGCGGCCGCCACGAGATCGGCGGGAAACGCGCGCAGTTGCACATGATGCTCGCCGGTGAGCGCGGCCAGCGCCTCGGCGTCGAGGCGCTCCATCTCGGCGAGCGCGTAGCTCGCTTCGGCGGCGCAGGCGTGCGCGACGATGGCCTTGAGATCGGACGGAAGCGCGTTCCACTGCTTGAGCGCGACGATGCATTCGCCGGTGCCGTTCGGCTTGTTGAAGCCGGGGTAGTAATAGAACGGCGCGACGCGATAGAGCCCGAGCGCGATGTCGGAGCCGGGCCCGACGAATTCCGCGCCGTCGATGACGCCCGATTGCAGGCTCGGCAGGATTTCCGCCGGCGGCGTCGTCTGCGGCGTCGCCCCCAGCCGCCGGTAGACTTCGCCGCCGAGGCCGAGCGAGCGCAGCTTCAATCCGCGCACATCGGCGAGGCTTTTGATCTCGCGGCGGAACCAGCCGCCCATGCAGACGCCGGTGTTGCCGCCCATGAACGGCTTGACGCCGAA
>Ga0134126_10008884_pt1 | contig 12656 bp, 13 predicted proteins | sample KB31752_FD_96881 | JGI IMG/M metagenome (GOLD analysis project Ga0134126, IMG submission 96881) | Terrestrial soil microbial communities with excess Nitrogen fertilizer from Kellogg Biological Station, Michigan, USA - KB3-175-2 | ecosystem: Environmental > Terrestrial > Soil > Unclassified ...
CCTGACGATCTGGCGCGGCAATACCCGGAGGAAATGACCATCGTGCTCGAGCACCAGTTCTGGGAGCTCGAGGTCGGCGAGCAATCCTTCTCGGTAACGCTGAGCTTTCAGAACCAGCCGGAGCGCCTCACCATCCCGTTCGAGGCGATCACCGCCTTCGCCGATCCCGCGGTCAAGTTCGGCCTGCAATTCCAGCCGACGGCCGCCGACTCGCCGGCACCCGAGGCGGTCGCCCCGATGGAGCCGGAGAAGGTCGACAAGCCCGGCGAAGTCGTGGCGCTCGACGCCTTCCGCAAAAAATAGCGGCCGGATGCGGCGCGCGGAGGCAGCACCCGCTCAGTGCGCGTTCTCTTTCGCTGCGAAGAACTGGCACCAGCCCTTGGCGGTGACCGGCGACTTCACGATCCGGCATTTGTTGGGCGGCTGGAACTGCAGACAGATGTCGCAGCGCTGCTGGCCCTTGGGATGGTCCTGGTATTCCGCCTCGGCGTGGCTGATCTTGTCTTTTTCCGGGGTGTCCTGATCGGCCGCGGCGGCGGTGCGCGCCCAGCCGCCGGCAACGGCGCCGCCGATCGCCGCAGCTCCCTCGATCAGCGTGCGCCGGGATATACGCTTGGCCATCAACTCGCTCCTGTGGTTCGCAGTTATGCCGGCGAGAGGCCGGGGTTCTGATGGTAACCCCGGCCTTCGCTCGAGCGCGCCTTACTTCGCCACCAGCGATTCCTGCGCCTTGGAGACGTGCCACAGCACGATGTGGTAGTGCGGCTCCGGCACGCCGGGATGGCCGGCATTGTAGTACATGCTGACGTGATCGACCTTGCCGCCCGGCGACTTGAGATCATCGAACTTCTTCTGCCCGTCCATGTCCTTGAGCGGGATCATGTAGATCGTGCTGACGAGCTTGCCGGAATGGTCGTAGGCCAGGAAAGGACCGGCCGGCAACGTCTTCGGGTTGACATAAAGCTCGCCGAGGCCGGGCAGGAAGTCCGGCAGCTTCACCAGCGAGCTCACCTTCTTGTAGTCGCCGCCTGGCGGCGCCTTGCTGACGGATTGCGCGGCGGCCGGCATGGCCACGGCAGCGAGGATTGCGACGGCGGCAATAGCGCTCCGCATACTTATCTCCCTGGTTCGGTACGAGCGATCGGCGAGGGTCAGGATAGGCTTCGCGGCACCGCACGCCGATCGGAGGACGGCGCCGGAAGGTCGGATGAAAGCGAGAGGCCGAGGCGGGCGAGGACGACGGCGATGATCCGATCGCAGCGCTCGCCCAGGAACGGAAAGGCGCCGTCGAGGATGGTGCCGAAGCGGGCGCTCAAGGCCTCGCGCAGCAGCTTGTTGGCGCGATGAAAGCGGGTCTTGACGGTCTCGGGCGGAATGCCGAGGCAGGACGCTGTCTCCTCGATGCTCATCTGCTCGATGGCACGCATCATGAAGACGGCACGGAAGGATGCAGGCAGATCGTCGACGGCGCGCTCGATCGAGCGGCGAATCTCCTGACGCGCGATCGCCTGCTCCGGACTCGGCTCCTCGCGCGACAACGCGCCCGGTGCAGCTGCGGCGAGCGTATCGGCCACCTCATCGATCGCGACGGTCGGGCGCCGGCGACGCAGCCGCCCCAGCGCCTCATTGAGGACAATTCGCGACAGCCAAGTCGCGATGGTCGAGTCGCCTTTGAAGCCGTCGAGATGGGTGAAGGCGCGCAGATAGCTCTCCTGCAGCACCTCTTCGGCCTCGCCTTCGTCGCGCAGGACACCGCGCGCCAAGCGGTAGAGCCGCTGATTGTTGCGGCGCATGACCGTGGCGAAAGCCGAGGCGTGGCCGGCCCGCAAGAGCGCCACCAGCTCGGTCTCCGTTGCGCCATGCGGCGCCATCATGGGAAGCATCATCCCAAGGATACCCTGAAACGCCGTTCCTACCACCCTAGATGCGCCGTGTTAGCGAAAGGTTCCCGCCACGGGCGCCCCTCCCTTGACGTGCCGGGCGAAAAGGTGTTTCTCCGCGCCCATCCGCAATCGACCGGGGCAGGGCGACATGGGCGACTTCGTCTTCCACGATATGTTTCGCCTGGGCGAGGATTCCACCCCCTACCGCAAACTCACCGGCGACTATGTCGCCGCCGCCGACTTCGCCGGCGAGCGCATGGTCAAAATCGAGCGCGAGGCGCTGACTTTGCTGGCGGCGGAGGCGATGGTCGATTGCCAGCACCTGCTGCGTCCCGGCCATCTCGAGCAATTGCGTAAAATCCTCGACGATCCCGAGGCGTCGGAGAACGACCGGTTCGTCGCCTTCGACCTGCTCAAGAACGCCAACATCGCCGCCGGCAAGGTGCTGCCGATGTGCCAGGACACCGGCACGGCGATCGTCATGGGCAAGAAGGGCCAGCGGGTGTGGACCGGAGGCGGCGACGTCGCGGCGCTGGCGGCGGGCATCCGCCGGACCTACACCGAGACCAATCTGCGCTACAGCCAAGTGGCGCCGCTCTCGATGTATGAGGAGGTCAATACCGGCGACAATCTGCCGGCGCAGATCGAGATCTACGCCGAGGAAGGCGACGAGTACAAGTTCCTGTTCATCGCCAAGGGCGGCGGATCCGCCAACAAGAGCTTCCTCTTTCAGCAGACCAAGGCGGTGCTGAACCCGACATCGCTGGTCAAGTTCGTCGACGAGAAGCTGCGCACGCTGGGGACGGCGGCCTGCCCGCCCTACCATCTCGCCATCGTCATCGGCGGTACCTCGGCCGAGCTCACGCTCAAGACGGTGAAGCTGGCGAGCTGCCGCTATCTCGATTCGCTGCCGAGCGCCGGCAACAAGCACGGCCAGGCGTATCGCGACCACGCCTTCGAAGAGGAGGTTCTCGGCCTGACGCGCAATCTCGGCATCGGCGCGCAGTTCGGCGGCAAGTATTTCTGCCACGATGTGCGCGTCATCCGCCTGCCCCGCCATGGCGCCAGCGTACCGATCGGCATCGGTGTCTCGTGCTCCGCCGATCGGCAGATTCTCGGCAAGATCAGCGCCAAGGGCGTGTTTCTCGAGCAGCTCGAGACCAATCCGGCGAAGTACCTGCCCGACATCGACGAGGCGACACTCGGCGGTGACGTCGTGCCCGTCGACCTGACGCGGCCGATGGGCGAGATTCGCCGGGCGCTGTCGCAGCATCCGATCAAGACGCGCCTTGCGCTCAGCGGCTCGCTCATCGTCGCTCGCGACATCGCCCATGCCAAGCTCAAGGAGCGACTCGATCGCGGCGAGGGTCTGCCGCAATACGTCAAGGATCACCCGATTTATTACGCCGGCCCGGCCAAGACGCCGGCGGGATATGCCTCGGGCTCGTTCGGGCCGACCACGGCCGGACGGATGGATTCCTATGTCGAGCAATTCATGGCGGCAGGCGGCAGTTTCGTCACCTTGGCCAAAGGCAACCGCAGCGCCGAAGTGCGCGCCGCGTGCCGCAAGCATGGCGGCTTCTATCTCGGCTCGATCGGGGGTCCGGCCGCCCGGTTGGCGCAAGACTGCATCAAGAAGATCGAGGTCATCGAATATCCCGAGCTCGGCATGGAGGCGATCTGGCGCATCGAGGTGGTCGACTTCCCGGCTTTCATCATCGTCGACGACAAGGGCAACGATTTCTTCGCCAAGCTGACGTGAGGCGCCGGCGCCGGGCGCTCGGCGATAGGCGCGTTCGGCGACCGACGCTATTTCTCGTCGGCCGGCGCGGGATGAACCAAACCGACGCGATGGCACGGAAGCGGGAGCGGCCTGCTTTCGTTATGAGCGAGCGATACCCGATGGCACTTTGCGGTATGATGCACGCGGTAATGGGCTGGCATATCTGCCATACCAGAGCCGCGGGCTATTGGTGAGGCGGCGCTGCGTCGAGCAGGTGACGAGGCGACGGCGCCGGTAAGAAAAGGGACGGGCGTGGCGCAGGATATCGACCTTGCAGCATTGGGCCGGGGCGACAAGGCGGCATGGGATGCCTTCGTGCGCCGCTATGCCGGCTTGGTGGTGTCGGCAGTGCGCGGCGTGTCGCGCGACGGCAGCGACGTCGACGACCTGGTCCAGGAGGTCTTCGTCCGCCTGTGCAAGGACGGCTTCCGCCTGCTCAAGACCTACGACCCGGCGCGCGCGGGATTATCGACCTGGCTCACGATCGTTGCCCGCAGCACGGCACGCGACGCGCTGAGGCGCCGCCAGTTGCCGATGACGCCGATCGATGCGGTACCGGAAAGCCTCCTCGCCAGCGGCGGCACGCCGCCGGAGAAGCTCCGGCTCCCCGAAGGCCTGCTGTCGCCCCGGCAGAAGCTGGTCCTCAACATGCTTTACGACCGCGACATGGAGGTGGCCGAGATCGCCGAAATCCTTGGCGTCGACCCCCAGACGGTACGCAGCACCCACCACAAGGCCATGTTGAAGCTCCGCACCCATTTCGCCGCAGAAGAGCAAGCGATAAAAAAATGAGCTATCCAAGGGATGAAAGGTTTGTAAGGTGCCTAGAATGGCCTAAGGAGGGTGGTCATGGCCGGACCAGACGACAGGACTGACGAAGCGGCGCTATGGCGCCGTTGGCGCTCGGCCTCTGCCGCGGGCGCTGCCGTCGCGTTCGAGCCGGACGCAGTCCAGCTGGCCGCCTATGCCGAAGGCCGCTTGCCGGAGGCAACGAGCGGGACGATCGAAGATTGGCTCGTCGCCCACCCGGAAGCCGTGTCCGACATCCTGGCGGCCCGCCGTGCCGCGCGCGCCGCGGACCTGGCCGCCTCGGACGCCGTGATTGCGCGCGCAACCGCGCTGGTTGCCGCCGGCGACGCGCAGATATTGACCTTCCCGCCGCCGGCCGGTCGCCGCGCGGGCTGGCGCACGGCCGCGATGTGGAGCGGCGTGGCGGCGAGCTTGATAGTGACCAGCATGATCGGCTTCACCCTCGGCAATAGCGCGTATCTCAGCCTTGCCGGCAGCACTGCGCCTGCCCTGGGCCAGGAGCTGTTCGATCCGCCGACCGGCTTGTTCAATAGCCTGGACGAGGACCCGAACACATGACGAGCCTCGCCGAGGCCGGGGCCCGGTCCGCGGGGCGCGGCCGGCTGATCTGGGTCGCGCTGGCGCTGTCGCTCACGCTGAACGTGTTTTTCATCGTCGGAGTGCTGTGGTTCCGCGTCGCCGGCGAGCCGATGCATATGACGCCGGCGGAGCGCGTCGCGGCGACGGAGAACGAGCTCAACCTTAACGCCGAGCAACGCGCCGCCTTTCAGCAATTCGTCAATGAAGTCCGCGAGCATTCGCGCGATCTGCGCGAGAGCAATCTGCCATTGATCCAGCAGGTGTGGGACGAGCTGGCCAAGCCGCAGCCTAATCAAGCGCTCATCGGCCGGCTGATCGACGAGGCCACTGACCACCGCCACACCTACCAGAAGGACATGGCGGAGGTGCTCAGCCGCTTTCTCGCCGTTCTATCGCCGGAGCAGCGGGCAAAATTCGTCTCGCTCGCCCAGCGCCCGCAAGACAAGCGCGCCTGGCATATCCGGCGGCTGATCATGCCGTAGGGCGCACGCCCCTTTCGAACCGATGGCACGCTGAATTTTCGACTGTCGGCCGGCGCTCCCGGCGAGGCCCTCGGGGTCCCATATTAGGGGGATTGAAGCCCCTGGGAGCCCTGCCATGGCCAAAGAGACGAGCCCGACCCGCCTCGAACGCGACACCATGGGCGAGGTCGCCGTGCCGACTGAGCGCTATTGGGGTGCCCAGACGCAACGCTCGCTGGAGAATTTCCGCATCGGCGGCGAGCGCATGCCGGCGCCGCTGATCCGCGCGCTGGCGCTCGAGAAGAAAGCGGCGGCCATCGCCAATATGGCGCTCGGCGAGCTCGACCCCAAGCTCGGCAAGGCCGTCGTCGCCGCCGCCGACGAAGTGATCGCCGGCAAGCACGAGCAGGAATTCCCGCTCGTGGTATGGCAGACCGGCTCGGGCACGCAGACCAACATGAACATGAATGAGGTGCTGGCCAACCGCGCCAACGAGATGCTCGGCGCGGCGCGCGGCGCCAAGACTCCGGTGCATCCCAACGACCACGTCAACCGCAGCCAGTCGTCCAACGACAGCTTTCCGACGGCGATGCATGTCGCGGCGGTGGAGGAGATCCAGCATCGCTTGTTGCCGGCGCTGCGCCATCTGCAGGTGGCGCTCACCGCCAAGGCGCGCGAGTTTGCCGACATCATCAAGACCGGCCGCACGCATCTCCAGGATGCGACGCCGCTGACCCTGGGCCAGGAATTCGGCGCCTATGCGCGGCAGATCGAGCTCGGCATCGCGCGCGTCGATGCGTGCCTCCCGCGCCTTTACCCGCTGGCGCAGGGTGGCACCGCGGTCGGCACCGGGCTCAACGCCAAGAAGGGCTTCGCCGAGCGCTTCGCCGCCGCCATGGCAGAGATTACTCGCCTGCCCTTCACCTCGGCATCCAACAAGTTCGAGGCACTGGCAAGCCATGATGCGCTGATCGAGGCGTCGGGCGCGCTCAACGTGCTGGCGGCCGCGCTGATGAAAATCGGCAATGACATCCGCCTCATGGGGTCGGGCCCGCGCTCCGGCTTAGGCGAGCTGCATCTGCCGGAGAACGAGCCGGGATCGTCGATCATGCCCGGCAAGGTCAATCCGACGCAGGTCGAGGCGCTCACCATGGTCGCGGCGCAGGTCATGGGCAATCACGTCACCATCACCATCGCGGGCAGCCAGGGCCAGTTCGAGCTCAACGTCTTCAAACCGGTCATCATCTACGACCTGTTGCAGTCGATCCGCCTCCTCGCCGACGCGGCGCGCAGCTTCGCCGACAATTGCGTCGCCGGCATCGAGGTCAACCGCGCGCGCATCGACGAGCTGCTGCAGCGCTCGCTGATGCTGGTGACGGCGCTCAACCCGCACATCGGCTACGACAAGGCGGCGCAGGTGGCGAAGAAGGCGCACGCCGAGGGCAGCAGCCTCAAGGAGGCCGCGATGGCGCTGGGCTATGTCTCGGCCGAGGATTTCGACCGCTGGGTGCGGCCGGAAGCGATGATCGGCCCGAGCTGAGACATGAGCACGCTGCGCAAACGCTCGGTGATGATCGCCGGGCATTCGACCAGCCTCTCGCTCGAGGAGGCGTTCTGGGAAGATCTGCGCGAGTTGGCGCGCCGCCGCGGCACGTCGATCACCGCGCTCATCGCCGCCGTGGACAGCGAGCGGCAAGGCAATCTATCGAGCGCGCTCCGCCTTTTCGTTCTCGATTGCTACCGGCGCGGCGAGCTCGGGCCGGCTGCGCCTAGCGCTCTGGCGCGGAGCTCTTGACCGGTTGATCGTCGACATGCTGGCGCTGCTGGAGGAAGTGCTGCAAAGGATTGACGTCGAACCTTTCGCGCGGCGCGTCGATCGGCCCTTCCAATTGCACGCGCAAGGGCGGCGCCATGGGAAGACCGGTCAGACGGAACTCGAGGCGGCTCGCTATGGTCCAGCGCGGCAGGTCGAGCGTCGCTGTCCCCTGCCCTGCCGTTCCGTCCGCGGCAAGGCGAAGGTCATCGCTGCGGACGATGCCATCGGCGGCATGGAAGCTTCCCGTAAGCTCCTTGAAGCTTGTCTGGCCGCCCAGCCCGCTGCGGATCAGCGCAAACAGGTCGGACGGGCGATCGAGCACTTTGAGCCACTCAGTCGCTGCTGCGAGATCCATCCCGGACACCGTGCCATCATGACCGCGCAGCGTCGCTTCGCCTGAAAGACCGGCGATCAACTCGGCCGGGCTGCGTCCCCTGGCTGCCAGCGATGCGTCGGCGTCGAAATGCCCCTTAATCGAGTTGATGCCGGCTTCGCTCGAGACCGCCTGCTTCAGATCGACGTCGCGCAGGTTCAGCTTGGCATGCAGAGCGGGCGGCGCCGCCGCCGTCACATCGGCATCGGCCGTAATGCTGCCGCCGAAGACGGTGCCCGTGAGATGCTTCATCGCCACGGCGCCATCCGTCACGGCGATGGTGACGGACGGCTGGTCGACGCGCCAGCGATCATAGGCGATGCTGTTCCCCGAGACCGTGAGATCGGCGTCGGCGAGCGAAAGCGGCGCCAGATCGATCGGCTCATGCGACCAGACTGCCGGCGCAGCAGGCATGTCGGCACCGGCTTGCGCGAGGACGACGCCGGGCCGCAAGCCGGCGTGACCGAGGCCCCGATCGATGGCCGCGGATTGTCGCGCGCTGAGGAATTGGTCGATCGGCCAATCGCCGAGCCTGAGGTCGCCGGCGAGATGCGGACGCGCGGCGCCGAGATCGAGCGCGAGCTTGCCGGTGGCCGTGCTATGGCCAATCTCGAGGGCGAGATGATCGAGCGAAAAATGCCCGGCGCCGCCGGTGAGCTGCCCGGTGACTTTGAGCGCACCCATATCGCCACCGGCCGGCCGATAGCTCGGACTGATGCTGCGCATCAGCGCGGCGAAGCTCGGGTGCTCGATGTCGACGTCGAGCGCCATATGCGCGCTCGCCGGCGCTGCGCTGCCGGCGACATGCACGCGACCGCCGAGCACGGCGAGATCGGCAGTGCCGGAGAGCGTCTCTTCCGCCCAGCGCAGATCGCCGCCGAGGCGGAATTCGCCATAAGTCTGCGCGGGGTCGAAGCGCTCCGACACGACGTGCAGCAGACGTCCGAGCTCGGGGCCGTGCACGTCGTAGCCGAGCTGGGCGGCGAACGGATCGGCGCCCAACCCTTGCACGGTGCCGCTCGCTCGCGCGGCCGCGCCTTCGATGTCGCCGACACTCAGATCGCGGATCATCATCTTGCCGTTCTGCAGTGTGCCGGCGGCATGCGCGTCGCCGAGCGGCTCACCATGCCAGGTCAACGTGTCGACATGCGCCTCGATATTGGCATCGAAGGCGGCAAGCAGGTCAGGCCAGGCGTTGCCGGCATCCGCCGGCGGCGGCGGCACGTCATCGCGCGGCAGATAGGCGTCGAGGTTGAAGCGGTCCGCGTTAATACGCAGGCCGATACCCGGGCGCTCGCGCAGTGCCACCGTCGCCGCGCCGCTGAGCCGCGTCGCATCGATCGTCGCGTCGATGCCGGCAAGATCGAGCCGGTCGCCGGCGAGTGTAAGGCTGCTTTTGAGCGACGCCTTGCGCAGCCGATCAGCCGGCACGCCGCCGCTCGGCGCGCCGAGCCAGGCGAGCATGCCGCGCAGATCGTCGGCGTTGGCCGCGAAGGCCCCTCGCCCGCGCGGCCCCTCGGCGCCGATCGCGATGCTGCCGCTGAGCGACGCGTCGGAACCGCCAGGCAGTTGCGCCGCGGCGCGATCGAGCGTCAGCGTCCCATGTGCCAGGCTGGCCTTGAGTTGCGCATCGCGCACGACGCCGTTGCGCCAGATCAGCGCCTTGACGCCGAGATCGACGCTGGCATCGATGCCGTCGGGCAGGACGAGCGCGCCAGGCTGCTGCGGCGCCAGCGGCACAGGCGCAGTGGCTTCGCCGGTCGCCGCGAACGCGCGACTAAACAGAGTCGGCGGCAGCTCGGCCGCGGCCTTGCGCTTCGCGAGCCAGCGGTCGAGATCGAGCTGACTGACGGCGAGGCTCAGCGCGACGCTTGGCGGCGTTCCCTGGGCAATGTGCAGACTGCCCTCGCCATGCGCCGTGCCGTAGTCGAGAGCGAGATGCTCGAACGCGATATCACTCGGCGTCCCGCGGATATCGGCGGCAAGCGTCAGCGGGCGGACGAGCGCGGTCGGCAGGCGCGTGCGCAGCGCCATCGCTGCCAGCGTCTGTGCATTGTCCGCGCTGAGCTTGAGCCGCCCCTCGAAGCGCCGCTCGTCGCCCGTCCGGGTCGTGACCAGGTTCAATTGCAGGCGCGCCCCGGGCTTGACGGTGAAGGTCGCCTCAATCGGCATCTCGGCTGCGTCGAGCGCGCCGCTGCGCACCTCGAAACCGAGCTGCGCACCGCGCCAGACGAACTCGCCCGACGCCGTGTAGGGGCCGCTCCCGCCTTGGATCGCCACCGTCGCATTGATGTGCTCGAGGCGCTCGACCGTGTTTCCTGCCCGATAAGTCACGGCTCCGTTCTCGACGATCAGGTGATCGACGGCGAGCGCCTGCATTATCGCCGCTGACGGGTCGGGTTCTCCGGCAGCCGGCGGCGCGTGGCGGCCGAAGCGCCAATTGCCGCCGCCCGCCGTTCGCTCCACATCGATGTCCGGATCGACCAGCGTCGCGCTGCGGATCTCGACGCGGCGGGCCAGCAAGGGCCAAAAGGCCAGCTTCACTTCGACGGCGCGCAGCCGTACCATGTCCTGGACGGCGGCACCCGGCGGATTGGCCAGACGCACGTCACGCGCCGTGACCGTCGGCCCGGGCAACAAGGACAGACCGAGCGGTCCCCTGAGCTCGACGGCACGACCCGTCTGGGCCGTCAACTCGGCGGCGATCGGCCCTTTGAAACGGTTGAGGTCGATGAAATGCGGCGCCAGGACGAGGCCGGCAAGGACGAGGGCAACCAGTATGGCCAGGGCGACGGCCGTTTTTCGCAAAGGAAGCCTCCTCGGCACGGGGCGCCTGGGGCACGGCGCGTTACGCCCGGCGCCGCCAGCCGGCACGCGAATGCCACGCTTCCAATCTAGCACGCGGCCTCGGCGTGCACAGCCAAGCCGACCGCCAGGAGCCTGCGATGACTGACATCGTCAACCTCAACCAATACCGTAAGCGACGCGCCCGCCGCGACGCCGAGAAGGCCGCTGCCGAGAATCGCATTCGCCACGGCCGCAGCAAGGCCGACCGGCAGAAAGAGCGCCGCGAGAACGACAGGGCCGCCAAGGATCTCGACGACAAGCGGCTTGATTAGGCGAGGTCGAGCTCGCGCCGATAGAGCGCCGCGGTCTCGCCGTCGAAGGAGATCAGGATCACCCGATCGAGGGTGCGGTCCCTCAGGAGGAAACGGTGGGTCTCGTTGATGGCAATCGCGCAGGCCCGCGGGCGGGGAAACCCATAGATTCCGGTCGAGATCGCCGGAAAGGCGATACTGCGCACCTCATGCGCCACGGCGAGCGCCAGGCTGGCGCGGTAGCAGCGCGCCAGGAGCTCGTCCTCGCCGCCAGCGCCGCCGCGCCACACCGGGCCCACCGTGTGGATGACGAAACGCGCCGGCAGATGGTGGCCGCTGGTGAGCCGCGCCTCGCCCGTCGGACAGCCGCCGAGACCGCGGCATTCGGCGAGCAATCCCGGCCCGGCGGCGCGATGGATGGCGCCGTCGACGCCGCCTCCGCCGAGCAGAGAGCTGTTGGCGGCGTTGACAATGGCATCCACCGGCAGCTTGGTAATGTCGCCCAGCGCCAATTCAATCCGTGGGTCATAGCCCATGCTCCCTCCTGTCGCGGTCGGCCGGGGAACCCGGTCGACGCGCTGCCGTTGCCTTTTGGATGCCTTGTCGGGTTGCCGGCGTCCTAGCGTCCGCCCCTTTTGCTGCTAGTCCTAGGAGAACCGTCATGAGCCGAGCCTTCGTCAACGAGAACGACACCGAGGCCGCGGCCGATGCATTGCCGGAGCTGCCGCAAAGCAAGCATCCCAATTATGTCACGCGGCGGGGCCTGCGCCTCCTGGAAGAGCGCCTCGCCCAAGCGCAGGAGCGGCAGCGCACGCTAGGCGAGCGACCGGACGATCCCGCGAAGGATCTCGAGCGGGCGCATGGCGCGCGCGAGATCCGCTATCTCGAAGCGCGCATCGAGCGCGCCATCATGGTCGATCCGGCCCAGGCGCCGGAAGACGAGGTCGCTTTCGGCGCCGTGGTCGAGGTGTCGGATGCCGATGGCGAGCGGCACGAATTCGCCATCGTCGGCGAGGACGAGGCCGATGCCGAGCACGGCAAGGTGAGCTGGGTGTCGCCGCTGGCGCGCGCCTTGATCGGGGCCGGCGTCGGCGATGTCGTCGTCTGGCGCCGCCCGGCCGGCGCGCTCGAGCTCGAGATCCACGCGATCCGGTACCCCGAGCGCGCCTCCTGAGAGGCGGCGCGCTCAGACGCGGACGATCTTCCCCGGGTTCATGATGTTGTCAGGGTCGAGGGCGAGCTTCAGCGTACGCATCACCGAGACGGCATCGCCATGCTCGGCGATGAGGAAATCCATCTTGCCGTACCCGATACCGTGCTCGCCGGTGCAGGTCCCGTCCATGGCAATGGCACGCTGCACCATGCGGTCGTTGAGGCGACTCGCCTCGGCCAGCTCCTCGGGCTTGGCCGGATCCAGAATGAAGGCGAGGTGGAAGTTGCCGTCGCCGACATGGCCGACCAGCACCGCGGTGACGAAGGACTGATCGAGATCGGCCTTGGTCTCGGCGATGCATTCGGCAAGGCGCGAGATCGGCACACAGACATCGGTCGCCCAACCTTTGCTGCCTGGCCGCATGGCGAGCGCCGCGTAATAAGCGTCGTGGCGCGCCTGCCACAGCTTCGAGCGCTCCTCCGGCGTCGCCGCCCAGCGGAACTCGGTGCCGCCCAGCTCGGCGGCGAACTCCTTCACCTGCGCCACCTGCTCGGTGACGCCGGCGTGCGTGCCGTGGACCTCGAAGAACAGCGTCGGCGCCACGGCGTAGTTGAGCTTGGCGTATTTGTTGACGGCGTCCATCTGCTTGGCATCGAGAAGCTCGATGCGCGCAATCGGCACGCCCGCCTGGATCGTGGCG
>Ga0134126_10008885_pt1 | contig 12655 bp, 15 predicted proteins | sample KB31752_FD_96881 | JGI IMG/M metagenome (GOLD analysis project Ga0134126, IMG submission 96881) | Terrestrial soil microbial communities with excess Nitrogen fertilizer from Kellogg Biological Station, Michigan, USA - KB3-175-2 | ecosystem: Environmental > Terrestrial > Soil > Unclassified ...
GGCGCGATTTCATCAGGCACTGCCGTCGTCCGCAATCAGCGGGAAGCCTTCGTCGAGCCAGCCCGTGATGCCGCCGGTCATGACTTTGACCGGACGTCCCAATGCGCTCAGCCGGACGGCCGCCCGCGCGGCGCCGTTGCAATGCGGACCGGCGCAGTACACGACGAACAGTGTCCCCTGGTCCCACGCGGCCATTCTCGTTGCAGTGATCTTGCCGTGCGGCAGTCCGATCGCTCCGCAGACGCGACCTTTCCTGAAGTGCCCGGGGCCGCGGACATCGAGCAGAACGAACCCCGGCTCACCGGAGGACAGCGCATCGTGGACATCCCAGCAATCGGTCTCGAACCGGAAGAGCTGCTCGAAATGCGCCAGGGCATCGCTGCTCGGCGCCGCCGCAATCGAGGTGACGTTGTTCGACATGAGCCGCCTCCGGGTAGCCTCGGCGCAGCTTGGCGCGGCCGGCGCCAGGTGACAATCGGCAAGAATGCCATATATGATCGAAATCATGCCAAAGCCGCGCGGAGCCCGAAACCGACTGGTCGCGGCCTTGCTGTACGAGAAGGTCGCCACTTTCGAGCTGGGCATCGTCACCGAGATCTTCGGCTTGTCGCGGCCGGAGATGGGACCGGACTGGTATCGCCTGATCACTGTCGCGGAGCAGGCGCGGCCGCTGCGCGCCACGGGCGGGCTGCAGGTGTCTCCGGAGGCAGGTCTCGAAGTGCTCTCCCGAGCGGGGACGATCGTCATCCCCGGATGGCGGACCGATGGCGCAGCGCCCAGTCCCGCCGTGAAGAAGGCGCTCTCGCAGGCGTATGGGAGAGGAGCCCGCCTGGTATCCATCTGCTCCGGCGCCTTCCTGCTGGCTGCCTGCGGGTTCCTTGCAGGCCGCGAGGCGACCACCCACTGGCTCTATGCCGAGCAGCTCCAGTCGCTCTACCCGGATGTCGACGTGAATCCGGACGTGTTATACGTCGACGGGGAGCAGATCCTGACATCGGCGGGCTCCGCGGCTGGAGTGGACCTCATGCTGCACATCGTGCGCAAGGATTTCGGCGCCAGGGCAGCGAACGAGATCGCGCGGCGGATGGTCATGGCGCCCCACCGTGCTGGCGGTCAGGCTCAATTCATCGATCGTCCGGTTCCGGCGCGCGCGAACGACCGCCTCGGATCCCTCCTGGAAGCCGTCAGGCGCCGGCCCGCCGAGCGCTGGACGATCGCTCGCATGGCTCGCCACGTGGCCATGAGTCAGCGGACTTTCATCAGGCGGTTTCATGATTCCACGGGTATGAGCCCGGGTGACTGGGTGATCGCCACCCGGCTCGAGGCCGCCCGCTTCCTGCTCGAATCGAGCGCAGCCGACGTGGACCAGATCTCCCACAGCTCGGGATTCGGCAGCCCGGCCGCGCTACGCCATCATTTCAGGCGGCGTGTCGGGCTGACGCCGACGGCCTATCGCGCTTCCTTCAATCCGCCGCAGAGAGCGCAGGCGCGCTGATCGCCTCGGCGGACTACGATCGCTGGCAAAAGCGACCTACCCCGGCGCGTTCTTCACCATCATCCCGCCAATCTCCTTGAGGAGCTTCGCAGCGACGCCCGCTGTCAGCCCGGAGATGTCGCACCGGGGATTGTATTCGACGATATCGGCGGCAACGATCGGCTGATGGATGGTTTGAATCCAGTTGATGATCTGGCGCGGGGAGAGGCCGCCCGGCTCACGATGTGACACACCGGGCGCGTAGGCCGGGTCGAGGGCATCCATGTCAATGGAGATGTAAACGGGCATCGTCATATCGAATCGCAGGGTGTCGCCGCAGCGGGCAGCCTCTATGGCCTCCACACCGAAGCGCCTGAACTGCTCCCGGTGATGATCGTTGACGGAGCGCAGGCCGACCTGGATCAGGCGATCCGCGAGGCCTTCCTCCATGATCCGGGCGAACGGGCAGGCGTGCGAGCGTGGGTTTCCCTGAAAGACATGATAAAGGTCGGGATGCGCATCGATGTGGAGAATCGTCAGCCTGGGGTGATGCCGCCGCACACCGCGCATGATCGGGTGCGTGATGGCATGATCGCCCCCGAGGCAGATCAACGGATCTCCTGACTCCAGGAGTCCGGCGACCTTCTCTTCGATGAGCTCCCAGGGGTCTGATGACCCGTCGAACCGCATGTCGCCCTGCTCGATGAGCCGCTCCTTGGAGCATATCTCGAAGCCCGACTCGCTGAATTCGCCGTAGGCATCACAATACAACTTCTCGCGAATCAGCGGCGGAGCCTCGGCCGGCCCTCTCATGAACGAAGAATTGTCGTCGTGAGGAATACCCAACAGCGAGAGCCTGATCATTGTCTCAGCCGTGTTCCCGCTCTGTCAGAGCACCAGGTTCCGGAGAATGCTCCAGGTACCATCCGGGCCCCGCCGCCATACGGTGAAGTAAGGTCCGGAACTGACCCGGCGCTTGCCGTCCTTCTGGAACGCGAGCCAGCCATGACCCCACTCATAGATCATGCCGGCCGACACGGTCACTCCTTCCTGTACCAACCCGCCGTCGACGACCCGGCCCATTTGCGCGAGCTCACCGCGATAGAGCGCGGCGATGGCGGCTCGGCCACGGATGGCCGCGCCCTTGGAGGTGATCAGGACACCGTCATCGGAATAAGCCCCGGCTACGGCGGTGGCGTCACCTCGCTTCATGGCGGGCAACCACCCTGAGTTGGCGGCATCGATCGCATTTCGGGCCGATGCGATGAGGGTGACGGGATCCGGGCTTTGTGTGCCTTGCGCGCGCCCGGTCGCCGCGCAGCTGGGGCGTGAGAGAAGGAGCAGCGAGACGGCCGCGGTGAGCAGCGCTACCGGGATGACGGCAGAGCCCGCGCCACGTTGACTGGGATAGCTGCCGGCTCGCAAGCCGAGGTGCCGGGCACAGAAGGCAACGATCAGCCCGAATACGAGCATGGCGGCCAGATTCTCCACGACTTTGGCGAGCGTGAGGTGCGCAATCACCTGGTGCAGCGTGACCGGCGCGGCCGAGAAGGGCAGGACCAGGAAGTTCATGACCAGGTAAATGATGACGCCGGCCAAGAGCCCGCCGAGCCACCAGCGCTCGCGAAGCCGCTGCATCCGGGCGGTCACGGACCAATAGATCGCGGCGATCGCTAGCGACATCGCCCACTGCAGGACAACGCCCAGATAGGCCGCCGACGCGCCGGCGGAGAGCGCGGCTCTTCCCAACAATCCGCTGGCGATGTAGTGGGCGATCAGGACAGGGCTCACATGGTTGATGAGCGCCGCGGCCCCGATGTCGATCGTCCCCGCTACCAGACCGCCGATCACTATCGCCCGCAGTCCCGACGATGCAGTGTTTTTCATGGCCAGGCCCCTGGGAGATATCGCACTGGAGGAGGCCGTGATTATAGAAGCGCCGCGCTGCCGCTGCACGGTTGAGCGAGCGCTTAGCCGATCCTGCGTCGGTAATGTCGCCAGCGCTTATGAATCAGCCCCGCACACAGCGCTCGAAGCGGCCGTTCACCCGGCGCGCATACCAACCCGTTGTCAGTGGCCGCTCGATTTTCGGTCCTTCCAGACGAATCCGGGGGAGCACGGCGCGGGGCAGGCGCCGTCCGTTCTTTCGATCGGCCAGCGCGAAGACCCGGCGATAGAGCACGGTTTGCTCGAAGGCCTGGGTCCTGCCTTGCTCGAGCGCCTGATGGATGTCCGCCTCGCTCAGGCGCAGGCGCGCGGCCAGCGCAAACAGCATCCGCTGCGTGCTGCCGGCGTCCTTCGCATCCGGATCATTGGCAAGGAGCGCGCCGTCGGCAGTCAGGGGCTCACCGGCGAGCAGGCTCACCGCCCGCTGGAAAGCGGCATTGCGGCTGGAGTACTGGCCTGCGTTGTAATCCGCGAAGCGGTAAAGGTACAGGTCGTAGGGCGCCTGATAATCGAGCAGGTGGGCGATGCCGAAATAGATGCTGGCACGCCGAGTAAACAGCTCGTCACGCAAATCCCGCCGCGAGTCGTGGTAGGGATAGGGCTTGATCGCCTGGAACTGCTCGGCGAAGGCGACGTTGACCTGCATGGGACCGCGCGTGCGGATCGGATTCCAGCTTGCGAAGAGCCTCCGGCCGAGCGGTACGCGGCCGGTGAAATCCTGGTACACGTCACTCATCTGTCTCTCCGTGGTCGCGGCACTGATCCGCTGACGATAGGTCCGTCCGTCCGAGGATTTCACATCGAGCGCTGCGTGCACGAGCGCGCGCGGCACTCCGGCGCGCGATGCGCGAGTGTCGATCGTGCGCAGGGCGAGTTTGCCGAGACCGGGAACCACCGGATGGACACGGAATCCCGACTCCTGCTCGATGACGGCCACAACCGCACAGGCGTTTTCCCGGGTGGGCGGCAGGCCCAGCTTGTTGAAACCGCCTGCGATGTCGGCTATCCAGCCGGCGCGATCGGAGATCGCACCCGGCAACGCGCTGTCGATGACGGCCCGGACGTCCACTGGATGGGGTTGGCGAGCAAACCTCGATCCCGGGCCAGCGCAGCCCGCGAGCAAAAGGAGCAACCCGGTTGCGCCGAGCCGAAGCGTGCGCACTTAGGAGCTCACTCCCTGCTCGACCACGAATAGCCCGCACTCTTTTCCGTCGGGCGTGAATCGCACCATGCGCTCGAAGCGCATGCCGATACCTTCCAGGATGCGGATGGAAGGGTGGTTGTCCGGCTTCGCCAGCGCCACGATCCGCGGGATACCGAGCGTCCGCTGTGCGAAGTCCAAGGTTGCTTGGGCGGCCTCGAGGGCAAATCCATGGCCGCGGGCGCGCGGCACGAAGGCGAATCCAATCTCGACGTCGGGATGCGAGTCCCGCCGCAGCAACCCACACATGCCCAGCGGCGCCTGCTCCGCGAGCCGCTCCACGAGGTACAGGCCGAAGCCGTATTTGACGTAGCTGGCGCCCGGACCCTCGAGGATGTAGCGGCGGGCGCCGGCCAGCTCGTGCACGCCCCGATCACCAACATTCGCGACGAAATCCGGGTCAGTCAGAACCTCGAGAATGAACGGCGCATCGTCGTCAGCCATCTCGCGAAGACGCAGACGCGCAGTTTCGATGACTCTCATGGTGCAGGCAGCAGTGCAAGTTGGCGCAGTATACCGCGCAGGAGTGCGTGCCGAGCCCACGGAGGTTTGATCAACGCTCGCGCAGCTGGTGACTGTCCTCGGCCCGCAGGTCGAGACCGTAGACCCGCCGCAGGTCGGCGATCTTCTCGAGCGTAGCGGGTTTGAAGGGCGGCTTGTTCTCCAGAGCATGCAGCGCGATTCCCTCGAGAAGGTCGCCCAGGGACAAGTCCAGATATTCGGCCAGCCCCTTGAGCACCTTGAGCAGCCGCTTTTCAAGTCGGACGCCGGTTTGGACGCGCTCCACGACGCGGGAAGGCTCGGGAGCTTTGGGCTTGGCTGTCGGCATGGAGCGCTTCCGCAGGCATATGGGGCTGAAGAGGATCGCACATCTTGCGAGCATCGCTTCGTTGATGTACATTGGTACGTATGTACCGATTATTGATCTCTGTGTCTGTCATGTTCTGCCTCTGGAGCCTGAGCGCGATGGCCAATGTCCCTGCCACACAGGTCCGCAGCTTCCATCTGAATGCGCCCGTCTCCCGGGTGTTTCCCCTTTTCACGGCTCTGGGAGAAAGGGCTTGGGCGCGGGGCTGGGAGCCGGAGCTACTCAGCGGGCGCGAGGAGCGCGGCTCGGTCTTTCGCACGGTCCATGGCGGACATGAGACCGTCTGGATCGTCGTGGACTACAGTCCCTCGCAAGGCCACGCGAGCTATGCGCGCCTGACTCGCGACTCCAACATCGGCCTCGTGGACGTCCATTGCGAGGCCGGGACGAAGGGCGGCACCGACGTCAGCGTGCGTTACACACTGACCGGGCTCAACGACCGCGGGCAGGCGTTCGTGAGCGACTTTCTGGACCCGCGGCACTACGATCGCATGATCGAGGAGTGGCGCGTCGCGATCAGCGCAGCGCTGGCTGTCGCGCCTCACTCATGAAAAGCGATTGAACCACTGGGCGATCGCGCGCTCGAGATGCGGGTCGGTCCTGGGGGCCGCCCAGGCATGCGACAGCCCTTGGATGACTGTCAGGTGCAGCCGGGAATCGGCGTGATCGCGCCGATAGTATGGCGTAAGGGCATCGTACAGCCTGACTGCTGCGGAAGGCGCGACCGTCTCATCGTCAGCGCCCTGGATCAAGAGCAGCGCAACCGGGGGGTCGCCGGCAGCGATGTCCGCGGCATGAAGGACGGCGTCGGAGCGTTTCGCCAGCAATCGGGCACGCGGTGACCATGTGTACGGCCGCTTGGTCGCGCGCTCGAACGCATCGATCGAGGCATTCAGCCCGGTCGACGCATTGAGCGTCACGGCCGCACCCACGCTCGGCACCCGCCGCGCCAGTGCAACCAACACCGCGGCCCCGCCCCCGGAGAAGCCGAACAGGCCGACCTTCTGATCTTGCGCCATGCAGTGCCGCTGCTGCAGAGCATGAACGACACCCGAGAGCTCGCGCGCCGCACCCATTACGACCGGATCGAAAATGAGGGAGGCGAAATCCCGCGTCTGGCGCCGGATCAGCTCGTCCGTCCCCCCAGGGGGAGATCGCGCGCCGAAGAGCGGCAGTCCGAGATAGACCTTCACCGCCGGCACCTCATCGAGCGGCAGCGCGGCCATGAGCGCCCGCTCGCCGGCCGGCGGTCCAAACCCGTGCCACAGAACGATGGGTGCCTTGGTGATCCCTCTCGGAATGCGCAGGAGAGCCGGAACGCCGGCGAGCCGCGTGACGACCACCGCGGGACCATCATTCGGCGCCGCGACCCCGCACGTCAGTGCATCGCCTGCGACCGCTGGCCCGCAGCGCAGCAGGCCCGCGGTGAGCACCGCGGCCAGCACGACAGCGGACGCGCCCGAGACGAACCGGCCGGCAACATCTCTCACGCGACTCGCTCGCTTCATGACGCTCCTGCATGGGCAGATTGGAGTCTGGCCGCGCGAGCCGGCTCTCCGGCGGACGGCCGCGCGCACATGAGGAGCATCGCAGCATAACCGCGCCACGGCTTCCATGCCTCGGCACGGCGCGAGAGCTCCCGGGCACTCGCCGAGGCACCGAAGGCCGCGCGCACTTCGGCCAGCCCGCAGGGGAGCGCATCCGAGTCGGTGAGCGCGCGCATGGCGATATATTCGAGAGTCGGTGCGTCGATGCCGGCGACGGCCCGAAGCCTGATGAGCAGGTCATCGGGGGGCGCGCTCGAGCGGACAGCGGCCACGGCTCGCGCCGCCGACCGGACGACATCTGCGGTCGCCCGAGGCAGAAACGACAGGCGACTGGCGACAACGGCGGCCGCGCCGGGATACGTCCGGCAACACTCCCCGGCCTCGGGGGAAGTCATGGGGTGTCCACACTCCTCGGTCATCAGAGCCTGCAGAGCGCGCGTCTCGGGCAGGGTAAATCTCTGCCGCAGGATGGCATGTATGACGGGCTCCAGAGCGGTCCAGGCCCCGGGCAAGCGAAGCCCGGAGTGGCGCCTGACGAGCGGCGCAAGCGCCTCGTCCGCCTCGAATGTCTGTTGGATCACGTCCGGGTCGGCGGCCAGATCGAACATCACGCGCACGCGCGTGATGATCTGCAGCAAGTACTCCGGCCGTGAAAACCTGATATGGATCCGCAGCGCATCCGCGCCCGTCCCCGGCCGAACCTCGAGCAGGCCCGCCTGGCCCTGCAGCGCGACGGCGCGGCGATACACGCCGCCGCGCACGGTCTCGACTCCCGGCACCGAGCGGGCGGCGAGAAAGCTCAGCAGCGTGTCCCAATCGTAAGGCGGCCGGTAGCCGAGATGGAAGACATATTCGCCCTCCCCGACTCCGTTGCGCGCGCCGAGGCGCCGCAGTTGCGATGGCGCGCGTCCGTAGAACTCCCGAAACACATCGTTGAACCGCCGGATGCTGCGGAACCCGGAGGCCATGGCGACTTCGGTCATGGTCAGGTTGGTATCGCTGATGAGCTGCTTCGCGAAATGGAGCCTGCGGGTCTGGGCGACGGTGGTGGGCAATGCCCCCAGGTGTCTCTGGAAGAGACGCGACAGATGTCGTGAGCTGACGCCCAGGCGCGCAGCCAACGTCTCTACTCCGCCCTCATCGAGAGCGCCCTCCGAGATCAGGCGCAGCCCGCGGCTGACGGTCGTGGAGGTGCCATTCCAGGCCGGGGTGCCGGGGGCCACTTCAGGGCGGCAGCGCAGGCAGGGACGGAAGCCGGCGCCGGAGGCCGCCGCGGCCGAGGGGAAAAACCGGACGTGCACGCGCTTCGCGTGCGGGGAAGGACAGATCGGCCGGCAATAGATACCGGTCGAGGTGATTCCGATGAAGATGCGCCCGTCGAAGCGCGCATCGCGGTTGAGGCGCGCCTGCTCGCAGGTCTGCTCGTCGAAGTCCACGCGCCGATCTTACCCGCAGCCGCGCCCGGCCGCCCGCGCCGCCGGCACATCGAGGTCCGATTCCAGCCAGAAAGCCCGGCGACGCTGCGTATATTTCCGTACATCGCCTGATGTCGGGAGTCCGCCATGAGAACCAAACTACTATCCGGACTTGTCTTCGCGGCCACATCTCTCCTCCTCGCCTGCGGCGCGCAGGCAAGCGGGTCGGGGCATACGCTATACCGGGTCATCAACCTCGGAAACCCGGAGGGAGGCACGGACAGCCAGGGAACCAGCAACAACCAGCCCGGATGGGTCGTGGGCCTGTCACTGCTGCCGGACGCTACGATGCACGCCGAACTGTGGCGGGACGGCACCGCAAAAAGCCTGGGCACGCTCGGCGGGCCGAACAGCGCGGTCGCCTGGCCCAACCGCAATGACCATGGCGTGGTCGTCGGTATCGCCGAGACGGCGCAATTGCAGCCGCTCGGGGAGAGCTGGAGCTGCTACCTCGCGATCTTCTTCGTGCCCAGCGGCCACGTCTGCAGAGGGTTCGTCTGGCGCAACGGCACGATGTCAGCCCTGCCGACCTTGGGCGGCGACAACGGCTTCGCCACGGGCGTGAACGACCGCGGACAGATCGTGGGCTGGGCGGAAAACAACACGCACGATCCGACCTGCAATGAGTTCACGAATACCGGCCAAGTGCTGCAGTTCGAGGCGGTGACGTGGGTATGGGACGGCTACGCGAAGCAATACCGCGCGCTCGCCCTGCCGCCGTATCCGGGCGATCTCGACGGCGCGGCCACCGCCATCAACCAGTGGGGAGCGGCGGTCGGCATCACCGGGATCTGCGATGGGGCGATCGGCGGCGGCACGGCGGAGCACATGGTGATGTGGCGAGGTGGCCGGGTGGTCCGATCGCTGCCGACGCTGGGCGGCGCATACTGGAACACGCCGATGGACATCAACGATCGCGGCGACGTGGCGGGATTCGCCGACCTGCCTGGCGACGGCCCGACCTTCCCGCAATCCAACTTCCACGCCTTCTTCTGGTCTGCGCATCCTTACAACTGCAATGGGAAAATCAAAGCCGGGACCTGCGACCTCGGCACCCTCGACGGGCAGGGCCGCAGTGAGGCGCTCGGAGTGAACGATCGTGACCAGGTGGTCGGCCTTTCCGCCTCCTCGGGCCACGCCTTCCTGTGGCAGAATGGACAAATGACAGATCTCAACAAGCTGGTCGTGCCGGGCACCAAGCTCATCCTGACGAATGCCCAGGACATCAACGACCGTGGCGAGATCACCGGCCAGGCGACGGACCCGGATACCGGAGCGACCGTGGCCTTCGAGGCAATCCCCGTCAATTGATTCGAGGAGTCGGTCCATGATCCGTGCCATCGCGGGCCTGGAGAGACTGCTGCGTCCCGCTTTTGCGACCCTCGCCGTGGCTCTCATGGCCGGACCGGCGATGGCCGGATCACCCGCCTGCAGCGCGCCTGAATACCGGCAGCTCGACTTCTGGCTGGGAAGTTGGAAAGCTTACGACGACGACGGCAAAGGCCCCTACATTGCCACCGACGACATCGACACGATTCTGGGCGGCTGCGTCGTCCTGGAGAGGTATCGGCAGAACGACGGTCACGACGGCAACGGTGTCACCATTTATGACACCTCACGGAAGCTCTGGCATCAAACCTGGGTGACCAACTTCGGCCAACTCCTGATCCTCGAGGGTGCCTTCAGAGACGGAGTGCTCACGATGTCCGGCGACAACCTGGACAAGAACGGCAAGCGCGTGTGGTACCGCGTCAGCTGGAAACAGCAGACCACCGGGAAAGCCGGCGTGCGCGAGACGGCCGTCACCTCCAAGGATGGCGGCAAATCGTGGCAGCCCGCCTTCGACCTCCTCTTCGTCAAGGTGCGGACAGGCTGACCGGCTTTCCGTGGGGTGTCCGCCGGTAGGCGTCTTCCCAGGCGTGCTTGCGCTCGTGGAGCTCGACTTGGGCCACCGCACCTTTGGCAAGGAGCAAAGACTGCAACGCCGACAGCCAGCAGTCGAAATAGCTTGCTCCGGCGCTCTTCGAGCCCGGGTCTGAGGCGAGCCGCAGCTCACGGCCCAGCGCGCGGGTCCATTCGGACCAGGTGAAGCAACCCTGCCTGGAGGCGATGACCGCGATTGCAAACGCGCGCGCCTGCCAGGGCTCGGCGAACGCGGCATCAGGCTCCTCAGGCGGCATCCAGATAGTCCTCCCACAGATCGACGTAGACGGCATCCGTCGCCGCGGAACCCTCTCCCCACAGCTCGCGCGCCTCGAATCTGACGGAGTAGAGGTGCTGCGGGCTCTCGCCGCGGAAGTGCGCATTCGTGTCGGGAAATACGAATACGCCGTGCACACGAGCGATGACTCCCGATTTTCCGCGCACGTAGCGGGGTAGACGGGTGTGCCCGATGGGATTCAAGTTGCGGGCGCGGACGCGCTGGCCGGCTCCGAAACGAGGCGTACGACTCGATTCGCGCGATGCGGGAGAGCCGCGGGCGATGAATCCCGGCACACTCGCCGCCGGCAGAGCGGGCGTCAGCTTCGCCTCGCCAGGCGCCGCCTTGCCGCTCGCAAGCTCTGCGGCGGTGATGAAACCATGCTGCAGCAGCAACTTTGTCAGGCCGGCGAGCCAGCGCTCGTAGTAGCTCATCCGCAGCTGCTCCGCGGCCGGGATCAGCTCGCGCTGGTGCCGCGACGCATCGATGTTCCAGCGGCCAAACGCGCCCATGGCGCGCACCAGCGCGTAAGCCCGCGCCTCCCACCGATGGTGGAACACGGGCTCATCGCGCTCCGGCAGGAGGGGACCCATGCCGTGCATTCCGCCCATGTCGTGTACACCATTCACGGCGGCTCACCCGGCTGCGGCGGACGCACGATCGCAACACCGATCATCGCGTCGCGGGTGACGAGTGAGGCAAGCTGCTCCTCGGTCATCGCCTCCGTCCCGTGCGGCCGCTGAGGCACGACGAGATAGCGCAGCTCCGCGGTGCTGTCCCAGACGCGGATCTGCGTCTCCTCGGGCAACTGGAGCCCGAACTCCCGCAACACCCCGCGCGGATCGATCACCGCCCGCGAGCGGTACGCGGCCGACTTGTACCACACCGGCGGCAGACCCAGGACCGGATAGGGGTAACAGGAGCAGAGGGTGCACACGACGAGGTTGTGCACGGCGGAAGTGTTCTCGACCGCGAGCATGTGCTCACCCTGCAAACCGCCGAAGCCGAATTCGGCGATAGCGCTCGTAGCGTCGGCGAGCAGGCGCGCCTTGTAGGCCGGATCCGTCCAGGCGCGAGCCACGACTTTCGCTCCGTTGTGCGGACCGATCTTGTGCTCGTAACTCTCGACGAGAGCATCGAGCGCCTGCGGATCGACCAGTCCTTTGTCGACCAGGAGGGACTCGAGCGCCAGGACCTGCAGCGCGGGGTCCGATGGCACGCGCTGGGCGGCGTGGTCGTGGTGCTCGTGATGCTCACGATGCCCGGCGTGCTCATGCTCGGCGTGCTCGTAGTGCGTGTCTTTGGACTTCACGGCTTGCTCGTCAATGCGTGGGCAGGCAGGAGTGAATGATCGACCGCAAAGCGGCGACCTTCGCGCAGACGTCTCGCGGATCGCTGTTGGCATAGTCGAGCTGGATTCCGCCTCTGCGCGGTGGCGTGACATAGCACTCCGAGAGCGCGTTCAGCCTGATACCCGCCTCACGGCCCCTGGCAATAACTTCCATCTCGTCGACGCCGGGCGGCAGCATCGCGACGATGAACATGCCGGCGTCGTCGCCGACGACCTCGAGAAGGCCGTCCGCGCGGGCAGCGATGGCCGCGGTGAGCGCTCGGCGCCGTTCCATGTAAATCGCGCGGGTCCGCTTGATGTGGCGGGAGAAATGGCCTTCGCGGATGAAATCGGTCATGGCCATCTGGTGGAGCACTGACGTGGAGAAGGTGTCCGTGGCATTCCTCACGTTGATGAAGTCGCGTACGAGGTCTTTCGGCATGACGAGGTATCCGAGCCGCAGCGTGGGGAACATGACCTTGGTGAGCGTGCCGACGTAGATCACCCGCCCTTCGCTGTCGATGCCCTGCAGCGAGGCGAACGGATTGCCGCTGAACCTGAACTCGCTATCGTAGTCGTCCTCGACGATCCACGCACCGGCGTGCGCCGCCCA
>Ga0134126_10008886_pt1 | contig 12654 bp, 13 predicted proteins | sample KB31752_FD_96881 | JGI IMG/M metagenome (GOLD analysis project Ga0134126, IMG submission 96881) | Terrestrial soil microbial communities with excess Nitrogen fertilizer from Kellogg Biological Station, Michigan, USA - KB3-175-2 | ecosystem: Environmental > Terrestrial > Soil > Unclassified ...
TCCTTTCCGCCGAGAACCTTTCCCTTCTCTTAACGTTGGATGTGGATATGAGGCGCGGTGTTTGCAGGGTCTGGATTGCCGGAAGCAGCGGGCACCCCCACGGCCAGCACTGGGCCGTGTTGCTGGAGAGCGCTGCTGAAGCACGGGAGACTCTCGCGTGCAGCAGCGCACATCGCGGCTTAGCTCAGAAGGCTCCCCCGCCGCCTCCGCCGAAGCCGCCGCCAGAGAAGCCGCCGCCCCCGCCGAACCCACCACCGCTCCAACCGGAACCGCTGGAACTGGCCCGGGGTGCGGAGACAAACACCTGGTTCATGTCATAGGACATGCTATGCATCGTGCTGGAGAACAGGATGGGGTTGAACATGACGCCGCTAGGAGAGACATACCAACTGGGTGGGTTCTGCACGATTCCGGCAAAGGCCTGGGCCCAGTGGTGCTCTACTCCCAGCGCCATGGCGAAGGGCAGGAACTTCTCGAAGGTGTCTGGGGGCATGCGCTTAATGCGGTCGGCATCCACCCGGTTCATGAATTCCTCAAAGCCGAGGATAGCAACCCGGGTGCGCGCCCCCTTCAAGGTCTTGCAGGTCATCTGGCGCCCGAACAGCCACACGATGAGCGCAGCCACCAGGATGGTCACAACTGCGATCGGTACCGACCCAAAAACATCAGCTGTGCCGGTCACGGCCAGCAGGATGAAAGGCGCGGCCACCAGTACCGCTCCGCCCAGCAGGTACGCGTTGGCGGAATCAGGGTCAATCAGGTACATCCCCTTGCGTCGCAGGGCTGACATGATGTCGTCGCGAATGACCGGAATGGCAGTGTAGAAGCGGTTCTTCAGGCTGGAAAGGCGGGTTTCGTTCACCCCGCCGGCAAAAATATTTTCCAGCATAACCTGCTCGTGGGGCGCCAAGCCCGTCCACTTGGGCTGAGGAATGAGCAGATGAAAGATGTAGTCCTTATGGTGGAACACTAAACCTTTGTCCACCGTCTCTTCAATCTTGATGAAACCGCGCACCGCCAGGTCCACAATGGTGGAGGTAATGTCGCGGGGGTTGACCGTGTCATCAATCAGCGAGCCTACCTCCGCCGGCGTCATGTCCGTGGGCGGCCCGTACATGGGAGCCACTGAGAGCCCCGGGTTGGGATCGCGCCCTTTGAACCACCACAGGCAGAACATCACCACAAAAGTCCAGGGCGGCAGCAGCACCAGAGGGTTACTGCGCAGGAACCAGCTCGCCCGTGTCAGCGGCCCTGGTTGTTGCAGAATGCCTTTTGGGATGTAGATATCAATCGTCAGGCCACCCCGCATCGGGAGCGGACTCGTGGTCTCAAAGCGCGCATTGGCGCCGTTCACTTCCGCGGTGGCGTCGTGGCTGATGGAGCCGTACAGGCCGGTGAAAGCCTGGGCCCTCAGGCTGCCGGCGGAGTTTTCCGGGAGGTGGACAAAAGCGGACGCGTGGTCAATGGGCACCGGCCAGTCGTTGCCGGTCACGTTCCAGTAGAACTCATCATAGCTGGGAAAATAGCGGGCCGCGTTGGGTATGCTGTAGTCAATCTCCACCGTCTTGGTGGTGTCCTCCGCCCCGGGAATGTAGATCTTCAGGTGGCGATAGCCGTTGCGGATGCTGGATTCGTATTTGAGCCGGTTGCCGGAGCCGTCCGTGATCCCGGTGATCTTCAGAAACAGGCTGTAATTAGTGCCGTGCGGTCCCGGATACTCAAGGGGAATATCACGGTAGATGCCGTGGTAGGCGCCGTTGAAAACCAGGCCAATACGCTCGCTGACATTGGCCCGGCCCTCGCGGTCAAGGTTCACGGTGGAATGAAAGTCGGTGATGCGCCATTCCGCCCTGGCCGGATAGGCGGCCAGCGCCAGGCAGCACAGAAGCAACACGCGCAACCGGGGTGCCGCCTTCGCGAACTTCGTTCTGCCCAGCATTAGAACTTCACAACAACGTTCTCGCGGTCAGCCGGTGTTTCCAGTTCGAAATACTGGCGTGGCTGGAATCCCAGCATATTGCCGAAAATGTTGGTGGGAAAAGTCTGCAGCTTGGTATTGAAGTCGCGCACCACGGCGTTGTAGTAGCGGCGGGCGTTCTGGATGTTGTCTTCCGTCTGGGTCAGCTGCCCTTGCAAGGCGGTGAACTCTTCGGAGGCCCGCAGCTGCGGGTAATTCTCCGCCACTGCCAGCAAGCCCCGCAGGGCCTGCGTCAGTTGCCCTTCGGCGGCCCCCCGGTCCGCCGGCGACGTGGCGGTCATCGCTGCGGAGCGGTACTTGGCGATGTTCTCAAAGGTTCCTTTTTCGTGGGCGGCGTAACCTTTCACCGTTTCCACCAGGTTGGGAATCAGGTCGTGCCGCCGCTTAAGCTGCACGTCAATGTCTGACCAGGAGGCGTCCGCGCGCACGCGCAAACGGATCAGGCCGTTGTACATGGCGATGAAGAAGCCCACCACCACAACGATGACGATTAAAAAAATGATCAGGGCCATCACAGGCTCCGGTTTTCAGTTTTTGCGGGGTCCCGTACAGGGCAAGTTATCACAGGCGAGAACGCGGGTACAGAGTCGGTCGCCGGGCGACTTCAACTTGCATTTTGCGGATCGCCGGCGTGCTCGCTTACAAGCAATTTAGGTGTGGACAAATTCCATGAGGACGGCGCGAAGCCCCGTCCCCGGCAATTGTCTTTAACTCAGGCTGCACACCTAAGGCGCTTGCACTACCACAAACTGCGTGGTCCCACCCCGGTTCACCAACAGCACGATGGATTGATTGCCCGCCATTCTGATCTCGCGGCGGTATTGGGAGACGCTGTCCACGGGATGCCGGTTCACCTGCTCGATGACGTCGCCGCGCTGCAGGCCGGCTGCTTCTCCGGCACTTCCCGGCGCCACCTGTACCACCACTACGCCCTGGGTGGCCGATGGTAAGCCGAGCTGCTGCAGGATATCGGGAGTCAGGTCCTGCACGTCCACGCCCTGCATCAGACCTTCCTGCTGCCCGCCCGGCGCCCCCTGCCCTTCCTGCTGGGTCTTAGGCTCCTCGCCCAAAGTCATCGTGATTTCGTGCGGCGCTCCGTTGCGCGAGACCTTGAGGTGCGCCGTCGTGCCCGGCCGCATTTCGCCGATCTTCAGCTTCAGATCGTTAGCCCCTTGTACTGGCTGGCCGTCCAATTGCGTGATCACGTCACCGCGCTGCAGGCCAGCTTTTGCCGCCGGGCTGTCGGGCTGCACATCGCTGACAATGGCTCCCTGGTTCGCGGGGACGCCGTAAGCCTTAGCTACCGGTGCCGAGACGTCCTGGATACCGACTCCCAGCCAGCCGCGCGTCACCTTCCCATACTTGAGGATCTGGCCCATGATGTAACGCGCCAGATTGATGGGAATGGCGAAGCCGATGCCCTGGTTTCCGCCGCTGCCGCCGGACAAAATGGCGGTATTAATGCCGATCAGTTCGCCGCGTGCGTTGATCAGCGCGCCTCCGGAGTTGCCCGGATTGATGGCTGCATCGGTCTGGATGAAGTCCTCGTAGTTCTCAATACCTAGTTGGCTGCGGGCGGTGGCGCTCACAATCCCCATGGTCACCGTCTCCCCGATGCCGAACGGATCCCCGATAGCGAAGGCATAGTCACCGATCTGCAGCTTGGAGGAATCCCCGAAGGTCACCGTAGGCAGGTTGTCGGCCTGGATCTTCACCACGGCAATGTCGGTCTTAGAGTCGGTGCCCACCACCTTGGCCGGGTACTCCTGCTTGTTGGACAGGAACACCTTGACCTGTGTCGCCTTGTCCACCACGTGATTATTGGTAAGGATGTAGCCGTCGTGCGTGATTATGACACCCGATCCGAGCGCCTCCTCGCGCTGGGGGCGCGCCTGCGGCATCTGCCCACCAAAAAACTGCCGGAAAAAGGGACTATTGAAAAATGGATTGAGCTGGTTACCCTGCGGCTTCACCAGCCGCGAAGACGAAATGTTCACCACCGCCGGCAACACTGGCTTGATCACGTCCGCAAAGCCCATGGTGTTCGGCGCACCGCCGGGGCCGCCCGCATTGACGTACACCGGCACGACTCCATTGCCGTTGCGCATGCCGGCCGAGGCCGGAATCACCCAGCCCAGCACTCCTCCGACGACCAGGAAAATTACCGCGACCAGAATGGCCGCAGGATAACCAAGGCGGACGACTTTCTCTTTCATGGCGTGCTCAATCTTCTTTCTTAGGAAGTGTTCTGTTGCCGGGGGCATACCAGAATGCGATTACCGGCCAAACCGATGGGATGCCCCACAATTAATCGTAACACGAACTTTTCTTGTAACGGAACAATGGGCCGGCCGGGCAGCGGTAAGCGCCGCCCTCCGCTCTGGCAAAAGAAAAAGCGCAGAGGCTCGCGCCCCTGCGCTTGGGCAACTCTTGCCAGCTTCTTGTCTTAGCTGTCGCCCCGCTTCTTCAGCGTTGGCCGCCCATCATCCTTCTTCTGATCGTCGGGTCCGTTGGTCCGCCGTAACGTCGGCCGGTTGTCCTTGGGGTTCTGGATCTTGTGGCGGTTTTCGATATTGGCCAGGCGGGCCTTTACGTCCTCGAATTCCGAGGTGTCCTCGATGTACTCCTGGCGGGGCGGCAGCAGGTGCGCGATCTCCGCCTGTGACTTTCCAATCCGGTCCGGCGTCTGCGGGTGCGTGTCAAAAGCTTTGGCCAGGAATCCTGGCTTCTTCTTTTCCTGCGCCTTCAGCTTCTCGAAGAAGGCGATGAACGACTGCGGGTCGTAGCCGCTCTTATACATGTACTGCAGGCCCAGGTAATCAGCTTCCGCCTCAAACCCGCGTGAGAAACGCAGGAAGGTAACCGGCAAAGCCAGGCCGGCGGCGCTTTGTACCGCATAGCCGATGCCGCCCCCCACGAAAATGAGTGGGATGGAGGCCAAATTCACTAGCTGGCCGCGCGTCTGTTCCCTGGCCGCGTGGCAGGCGGCTACGTGGGCAATCTCGTGCGCCATCACGCCCGCCAGCTCGGCTTCGTTATCGGCCGCCAGCAGCAGCCCGGAGTTCACGTAAAAAAAGCCGCCGGGCAGAGCGAAAGCGTTGACCTGGTCGGAATCAATTACCTTGATGGTGAAGGGCACCTTGGCATCGGAGTTGCGCACCAGGTTCTGCCCGATGCGGTTCACGTATTCGGTCACCACCGGGTCATTGATGAGCTTTACACTCGACTCCACCTGAGCGGCGAACTGCTTGCCCATCTGCACCTGTTTCTCGATGCTGTACCAGTTCCCTACCCCCTCGCCGCAACCCACATTGCGGTTACCAATGGCGGCGATGTCGCGGATGCTGCCATCGCGGTAGGTCTTGACCGTGCTCTCGCTGGCGGCCGAAGCCGCATAAGTGCCAAACAGGAAAAGCAGGGCCGTAAATGCGGAAATTGTACGGCGAATCATAGGTTTACCTCTGCTGCGAGCAAAACTGGGCTGGCCCGGAGCTCCTGACCAGTGGCTGATTTGCTGGTCCTCACCTACTTAGAGGCAGGAGGGTTCTACGCCAGTTGTCCACCTTAGCCTCTTCTAGCCCTGTGAGCCGCCGCCGGCTCTCAGGACAATTCAGGACAGTTGTTAACGGCGACTATACCCCCGTCCAGAAGCCCCGTCTAGCGGCCTACCCGGCTTCGCTGGAGTGAAAGATTCCGTAGTTCGTTAGATGACGAGAGCCGCTCCGGGATGTGGAAAATTCGCCTTCAACTTACGTTCTTGGCGGCGGTATTGTGGCAACTCAGCGCTCTTTAGAGGCAACACACTGCTGTCCATGGGTTGGATCACACAAGAATTCTCCCGGCGGCGGCCCCCGCAGGCCCCGCAAGCCACCGACCAGGTCCGCCAACAGGCCGTGGCCAATCTATGGCTGGAACTCCGTGAGGGCCTGCAGGCCGACGTCAATGAGTACAATCGCTGGGGCGGCACAGCCATTTTTGACGCCACCGGCGTAGAGCAGGTCGCGATTTCCGATCCTGCCACCGGGCTGCAGGTCCGGATTGAAGCCGGTATTCGTGACCGTCATGTGCGCTACGAATTTGACGCCGTGCGCGAGGAAGTACCGGCTCCTGACGGAGGTTTCTTTTCCATTCACCTTTCAGCCGCGGGCCAGGCAGAGCTGTTTTCCGCCGACCAGGCGTTGAGTTTGGACGAAGCCCGGCGCGTTCTCCTCCAGCCGGTGCTGTTCCCCACTGACACCTCTACCCCGCTGCAACAATCGGCGTGACGTATCCGGTTCGGCGCCCAGCATGATTCCTTTTCCTCATGTCGCGGCGCTGGCGGCTTCGCTGCCCGCCAGCCTTGATTTCCTGCGCAACGGCGTCTTTATCGCCATCATTTCCAACGGCTTGATCGGCATCTCGCTGGTCTGGGACAAGGTGCTGCTCAAGCAACCGGAAACCCAGAACCTGGTCTCGTACGTGTTCTGGCTGGGTGCCATCAGCATCTTCGGCCTGCTCCTGGCTCCTTTCGGTTTTCACTGGCCGAGCATGGGAATCGCCGCCCTGGCCCTGTGCACCGGGATTCTGCACTTGGCCGCGATTTGGTTCTATTACGCCGCCCTCAAGCGCGGCGAAGCGTCCCAAACCCTGGCGGTTATGGGCGGCTTCTCCCCAGTGGCCACAGCGCTTATAGCTTTGCCCCTGCTGCGCCACCCCTACCTGGCGCGCGGCCACGTGCTGGCTTTTGCGCTGCTGGTGATCGGCGGCTTTGTGATGTTTTTGTCAGAAAAATTGAACGTGCGCCGGATTTTGCCCGCCATCCTTCTCTCCTCCGGACTGTTCGGCCTGGTCAACGTGCTGCAGAAGGTGGTATTCGACCACACGAATTTTGTGAGCGGGTATGTGATCTTTACTCTGGGAACGTTCCTGGGCTCGGCGCTTCTGCTGGTGCGGCGCTCCTGGCGCATGCAAATTTTCGTGAGTTCGGAGCGGGCCGAACCGCGCAGCCGTTTCTGGTATTTCATTAACCGCTTCGTTTCCGGCGTGGGCTCGTTCCTGGTCTTTTACGCCATTGACCTGGCTCATCCGGCGGTGGTGGACGCCATCTCAGGCGTTCGCTACGCCGTGATTTTCCTCGGAGCCTACCTGCTCACTCAACTGCGGCCGCAATGGCTGGAAGAAAATTTCCGGGGCTGGACGCTGGTCGGCAAAGCCATGGCTACTCTGCTCATTGTGGCTGGCCTGGTACTTTTGGGCTTGAGTGGCAAGGGCGAAAATTCCGGCCCCTCCGCCCGGCTAGCTTGGCCTTGCGTCTGTGTTGCGGAATCGCGGCGAAGCTCTGAGGCGTTGACACCTGCAACCGTGGAACTGCCTATATTGATATCAGCATCACGCCAATAGCCACCAGCGATGCCCCCGCCCAGCGTTTCCATCCCACCTCTTCCCCGAGCAGGTACTTGGCCAGCGCCGTCTCCACCAGATAACTGGAGGCGGTTGCAGGCACCGCGAAGCTCAGCTTGGCGATAGAGAGCAGGTCCATGAGCGCGAAGAACGGGATCGCCATGGCGACGATGCCCACGATGATGTACGGATTGCGCGATAACTGCCAGATTAGCCTCGCCAACCCGGGCACACTGAAGTCGTTCACTTCCCCGTGCCGTTTCATGCCCGCGGTGGTGAGCAGGTCGCCCACCGTGCCCGGGACCACAATCAACGCCACCAGAATCCAGCGCATCATTCCTCGGCCAGACCTCCGGTTTCGTCGGTGGTGCTGGGAAAGGTTTCGCCCACGAACACAGCTCCCACGGTAATCAGCGCAATGCCGATCCAGCGGAGGGGTGAAACATCCTCTGCCAGAAAAAATTTGCCCAGCAGCGCGCTGATGACATAGGAAGTGGAGGTCACGGTAATCACGTAACTCAGATCCGCCCAACTGAGTAGCGCCAATCGGAAGATGAGCCAGGCGATCAGCAGGATCACCCCGGCGATGACCCAGGGATCGGCAAAGGCCTGCAGATAAGGACCGGGCTGCCACGTAACCAGGTGACCCACCTCCTGCATGCCTTTGCTGAGCGCGTAATTGCCGACAGCGTTGCTGACCACCACCACAGCGGTTATGACAGCGGTCTTAGTAATAAAGCGGGAAATCATGGACCCACATGTCGGCGGGAAATAAGTGCGACGAACAACTCTAAGATGCTGTCGACCCAGAGCGGGATTCCGCGCTTCGGCTGCTGTTCTGATTACTAGCGGACGTGATGTTGAGGAGAGCAGGCCGGCATATGTGCCCACCGGCCTGCCCATTCGAAGAACCTTGCGCCGCCTGCCGCGCTACTCCAGTGATTTGGGATCAGACCGGTTGCGGGGCGAATGATGGTTCAGCAGCGACACCAGTTGCTGCCCGGCGGCAGGCACGCCTACGCGGTGCTCGCGCACGATCTCACGCGCCGTAACTTTGCGGCCATAGAGTTTCTCGTTGGCGCTGTTATCCTGGCGAAGGGTCGAGCCCTCCAGGGAAATGCCGGCAAACAATCCGCGCGAGCGCGAATAGGAAAGAATCTCCGCGCGCATAGCTACATCGGTGGCTGCTGTCGCATCGCGGCCTTTAGGTCCGGCGGCGGCGGCTGCGTCCGCACCCAGCTTCACTTTCGTCTTCAACAGCGACTCTGCCCCGTGCGGGTTCATGACCAGGAGCACGAAGTCGGTCGCCTGCCCGCCCAACTGGAAGCCAATATTGCCGCCTTCCAGCGCGTACATGGCGGGAGCGCTCCAGGGACCGGTGTAGTGCTGGCCGGTGCGGCAACTCATCACACCGCGTCCGTAGCTGCCACCCAGCCCGATAGCGAATTTCTTAACCGACGGCAGCACGATGATGCATTCCGCCCGGTCGAACAGATCTTTGGGGATGTTATCGGGAATGTTGATAATCTCTTTGAGCACTTCGCCGGCATCTTTGACGCGAGCCTGCTCTTTTTCGTTGCTTTTGGCCGCCAACAGCGGAGCGGCGAGGACGAGCACGGAAGTCAGTACCGCCACCAGCTTTTTCATGGAATCCTCCACGGGGGAATTCTCATCTTAAACCGTAACCGTTGGTGTGTAACTAAAGTCTGTTCCCCGTTTGTAACTTGGCTTCCCCCTAGCCCTGACCTACAGTTCTTTCTGGCATTCAAAATGCACTACATCACTAGGGAGTATTCTGTGCCCCGAAACGCGGCAGAAAATGCACGTTTTATGAAATTTTTGCTCCTCGGCTTCGCTGCGGTACTGCTGCTGTTCTTCGTGGCCCCGGAAGTGTCCGCTCAGGTGCAACCACTTCAAGATCCCACTACTCCCTATCTGAGCAGCGCGGCGGCGGCTTCGGAAACCGACGCCTACCCCGAGCAAGCGGGCGCCTCCTCCGTGATGACCATCCACAGGCGTGTGGATGAGGTGAGCGTGGTCTTCACCGCCACCAACGGGCATGGAAAATTCGTGCGCGACCTTTCCCAAAATGATTTTCGTGTGCTGGATAACAACCAGGCACCACAAATTCTGGATTTCCGCCGTGAAACCGACTTGCCCCTCCGCGTGGGGTTATTGGTTGACGTCAGCGGCTCGGTGAGAAGCCGTTTCAGCTTCGAGCAGAACTCCGCCATTTCTTTCCTCAAGCAGGTGGTACGCGCCGGCGCTGACCGCGCCTTTGTGATCGGCTTCAACAGCCATTCCAAGCTGATGAAGGATTTCACCGACAACGATGCAGCGCTGTCTTCAGCCGTCTATAGCCTCCACGCGGGCGGCGGCACGGCGCTTTATGACGCCATTTACCTGGCTTGCAAGGAAAAGCTGCTGCGGACCGGCGACGAGAGGCCGGTGCGGCGCGCCATCATCGTGCTTAGCGATGGCGAAGATAACCAGAGCCAGGTCAGCCTGGGCACCGCCATTCAGATGGCGCAGCACGCCGAAGTCGTTATTTATGCCATCAGCACCGACGATAGCGGCTTGGTGATGCGCGGCGACGGCGTGCTCGAACAGCTAGCGAATGCCACCGGTGGGCGCGCCTTCTTTCCCTACAAGATGAGCGATATTACCAAGGCGTTCTCTTCCATCGAGGAGGAGTTGCGCAGCCAATATTCCGTGGCCTACAAGCCGGCGGATTTGGCCGCCGACGGCCGCTACCACTCCATCGAAATCATCGCCGTCAACAAGAAGGTGCACGTTCGCGCCCGCCCTGGGTATTACGCCCCCACCCAGTAGCCCAGAATGCCCCGCGCCAGCACATAGGCGATGTAAACCAGCACCACGGTTTCCCCCAGGTCGAAAATCTGCACCCCAGTCAGAATGCGCGCCTGCGCCGCCTCTCCGCTCGTGTTCAGCAGCCAGCCATGTTTGCGCTCCGCCGCCGCCCAGCCCGCCAAATGCAGCGCCGCCATAATCACCAGCGGTGCCAGCAGAAAGCGGCTGCGCTGCCAGGCCACGTAGGCCATCAAAGCCAGGTAATAGATTCCTTCAAACCGGAAGATGTTGGGCACGCTTAACCACGCCGGCGCCCGTGCACTCCAGGCACGCCGCAGCAGGCGCGTGCTGGTCAGGTGGACTGCCACCATGGCCAGGGTGAAGGCCAGGAGCAAAGCGGTGGCGAGTCTCATCCCAACCCTGCCTGGCGCAGCTGTTCTTCGCTCATTCCAAAATAGTGTCCCAGTTCGTGCATCACGGTCTTGCGCACCTGCGCGCGGATTTCGTCATCATTGCGGCAGATCGCTTCGATGTTCTTCTGATAGAGCACAATGCGATTGGGCGCGGTCACAATGTCCCACACGCTCTTCTGTGTCGCCGGAACGCCCTGAAAGATGCCCAGCAGCAGGCGCCTGGGGCCGCCCCGTGGGCCGTGGAGAAACCGAGCCTGGTCTTCCGGTTCATCTTCCACCATGATGGCCAGGTTTTCCACCTTCTCGCGAAACATGGCGGGGAGTTCCCGCAGGGATTCCTCCATCAGTTCTTCGAACCGTTCCCGCTCCATGGCTGTATGGTAGCCGCAGGTATCAGGTTTGGCGAGGGCTGGCGCGTCGGTTGATATCATCGTGGAAGCCAGAAGAGGCACCAGATGCCAACGGGCGGCACAACCATGGGGAATGGAAGGCGTTCGCAGCCCACGTTCGTAGTGGGCAGCGGGCCCAACGGGTTGACCGCCGCCATCATCATGGCCCAGGCAGGCCGCCGTGTAACCGTTTTTGAAGCGGAACAGAGCATTGGCGGCGGAGCCCGATCCGCTGAGCTCACCCTGCCGGGCTTCGTGCACGATATTTGCTCGGCCATTCACCCTCTGGGCGTGGGCTCGCCCGTCTTTCGTACCTTCCCCCTGGAGAAATTTGGATTGCAGTGGGTGCATCCCGCCATCCCGCTGGCCCACCCCCTTGACGACGGCAGCGCGGCCATCATGGCCCGCTCCGTGGAAGAGACCGCCGCCCGCCTGGGCGAGGACGCCGGCAACTACCGCCGGCTGCTCGATTCCCCGGTGAAGCACTGGGACGAAATGCTGGCGCTGGTGCTTTCGCCGCGCTTCCCACGCCACCCTGGGCTGTTGACGCGCCTGGGGTGGGAGGCCCTGCAGCCGGTGATCAGGCTGGCGTACCGCCGCTTTCGCGGTGAGCATGCCCGAGCCCTATTCGCCGGGTTGGGTGCCCATGCCGTGCTGCCGCTGGAGCACCTGGGCACCTCCGCCATCGCCTTGGCGCTGGGAGTTGCCGGCCACGCCGTAGGCTGGCCTTTTCCGCGTGGCGGCGCACAGCAGATCTCCCATGCCCTTGCAGCTTATGCACGATCCCTGGGGGTCGAGATTCGCGCCGGAACGCGTGTAACCTCGCTGAAAGAGCTGCCCCGAGGCGCCGAAGTGTTGTGCGACATCACGCCCCGCCAGCTGCTGAACCTTGGCGCGCAGGAGCTCCCACCTGCTTTGCGCCGCCGGCTGAAACGTTATCGTTACGGCATGGCCGCCTACAAAGTGGATTGGGCTTTGAGTGGGCCGATCCCGTGGACAGCGGAGGAATGCCGCCGCGCCGGAACTGTCCACCTGGGCGGCACCCTGAAGGAAATCGCAGCGAGCGAGCGGGCGGCCTGGCGGGGGCAGCCGGTACAGACTCCTTTTGTGCTGCTGGCCCAGCACACGCTTTTCGACCCCAGCCGCGCGCCCGCCGGCCGGCACACCGCATGGGCCTACTGCCATGTCATGAACGGATCGCAGGAAGACATGTTGCCCCGCATCGAAAACCAGATCGAACGCTTTGCTCCCGGGTTCCGCAACCTGATTCTGGCGCGGTCAGTGATGCCCCCGGCTGAACTCGAATCCCATAATGCCAATCTAGTGGGCGGCGACATCAGCGGGGGAAGCATGGATTTCCGCCAGATGTTCTTGCGCATGGGTGCGCGGCCCTCTACCACTTCGCCGTGGCGGGTGTACTTATGCTCGTCCTCAACCTTTCCCGGTCCCGGCGTGCACGGGATGTGCGGCTACTTCGCCGCGCAAGCTTGTTTGCGCTCTCGTTGATTTTTTACCGAGGCAAAGAAAAACACGGATAACGGTGGTGAAATTCTCTATCGGGAGTGGGAGTTCATTGCCACGGCACTCACGCTTCGCCCAGCAGGTATGACAGCACCAATCCTCCGAGCAGCAGGGCATTCAGGCTGCTTCGAGCCTGCTGGCCGCTCACGCCCAAGCTTCCAAA
>Ga0134126_10008887_pt1 | contig 12652 bp, 10 predicted proteins | sample KB31752_FD_96881 | JGI IMG/M metagenome (GOLD analysis project Ga0134126, IMG submission 96881) | Terrestrial soil microbial communities with excess Nitrogen fertilizer from Kellogg Biological Station, Michigan, USA - KB3-175-2 | ecosystem: Environmental > Terrestrial > Soil > Unclassified ...
CAATGCGTCGACCTTCCGTCCGAGGCGGAAGAGTCGGGCTTCCGCAAGAACATCAAGCTGAAATCCTACCCCTGCATTGAGAAGGCCGGCATCGTGTGGGCCTATTTGGGGCCGCCGGCTTTGCAGCCGCCACCGCCCGCGCTGGAGTGGACCGATGTCGAGCCGCGGCAGCGCTTCGTTTCCAAGCGGCTCCAGGAGTGCAACTACCTGCAGGCGATGGAAGGCGGCATTGATTCAAGCCATGTTTCATGGCTTCACGGAAGCGAGCTCAACAAGGACCCTCTGTTCAAAGGCTCGAAGGGGAATGTCTATAATGAGCAGGACCGCATGCCGCTCTTTGCCGTCGAGGAGTTTCCCGGCGGATTGCTGATTGGGGCACGCCGCAACGCCGAAGGCCAAAAGTATTATTGGCGGATCACGCCCTGGATCATGCCTTGGTACACGATTATTCCGCCGCGCGCGGGACATCCGCTCGGCGCGCACGCCTGGGTGCCGATCGACGACGGGACCTGCTGGGCCTGGAGCATCAATTATCACCCCAAACGCGCACTGACGAACACGGAAGTGTCGGCGATGCAGGACGGCGAGGGCATTCACGTGAAATACGTGCCCGGCACCTTCATTCCGCTCGCCAACAAGTCAAACAATTACCTGATAGACCGCGAGTCGCAGCGGCACGGTCATTCGTCGACCGGGGTCGATGGCATCGCGATGCAGGATGCTTCAATCCAGGAAAGCATGGGGCCGATCCAGGATCGCACCAAGGAGCACCTGTGCGCGACTGACGGCGGCATCGTCATGACGCGAAGGATTCTGCTGCGTGCCGCCAAAGCGGCTGCCGAGGGTGGCAAGGTGCCGGCGACAGAGCCGGAGGCGCAGCGCGTGCGCTCGGCCTCGGCGGAGCTCGACAAGGATGTCCCCTTCACCCAAGGCGCCAAGCACGGGCTTTATGCGGCGCTCGGGACCGATCCGCTGTCAGTGTAGGCGCCAATTCAAACGCTACTCTGCCGCCGTTTTTGCCGGCTTGCCGATCGCCGCGTTGACGCGCGGCATCACTTCCTCGGCCATCAATTGCATCGATCGCCTGGCGAGCACGGGGTCGACCCAATCCATGCCGGCATAAACAAGTTCACCGAAATCTCCGGTTTCCTCATGCAGCTTGAGGATCGCGTCGACCACCTTGTTGACGCTGCCGAAGGTTACACAGTGCCGCATGACATAATCGAGCGTGATTTCCTCGTCGGGCTGTTCCTTGTGACTCTTGAACACATAGAGCCTGTTTCCGCGTTTCATCTTTGCCCGCATCTGTTCGAAATAGAATCGATACGGACTATTTGCGTCATCGTGTCCGTAGCGCTGCGCGACCTTATCGTCATCTGCGACAAAAATTGTCCTGGCGACGCGCCAGTCGGCGATATTGGCTTTGGCTCCGGCTTCCGCTTTGCCTTTGGCGTAGTTCGTCCAGTGTGACTTGAGATGATTCGGCAACAGGAAGTTTGCCGATAACGGATGGAAGTCGCGCTTGCCCATCAGCATGACGCCTGGCGAAAAAGGCGCAACGACAGTGCCGACGATTTCCGGGCGGGGCTTTTGAAACGGCTTCGCCAGCATGCCCACGCCAAGTTCGAGTGCCGCGGTGCGCGCGAAGGTCACTTTGAACCGGTTGTCCGGAAGATCGATGTCGTAGGGCGGGCTACGCTCCCACACCGCCAGAATGACGTCGATTGCCTCCGCGAAAATCTTGTTGCGGTCCTGATCGAGAATTCCGATCGCTTCCGAATCCGACGTGAGCGCGCCGGCACTAATGCCCATTACAAAGCGGCCCTGTGCGAGGTGGTCGAACATCGCGGCATTGACCGCGATCACGACCGGATGCATTTGCGCCAGGTTGGCGGTGCCGGTTGCGAGCTTGATGGTTTTGGTGTCGTGGATCAGCGTTGCCTGGAACATCATGCTGTTGGTGATGTTTTCGCAGGCGTCGGTCAGGTGTTCGCCGACAAAGGCGTCATAGAAGCCGAGTTTGTCCGCGAAGATGACCGCCTCGCGGTCCTCACGCAGTGTCTGCGACCAATCGCGCCCCAGCGGATGCACGGGCATCGTGAAGTAGCCCAACCTCATCAACTCCCTCCGCCTCAATCGTCCGGTTTGGAAACTAACCGACCCGGTGCGACGATTGCAGCAAATCTTCCACCTTGCCTGCAAGCGAAGTGGGGTCCGGAACCCATTGTTTTCATGATGTTAAACTCGTTGCGGGAAAATCTGCGTCCGTGCGGCATGGGCGGTGGTGAGATGTTTCCACAGGTGGGCACTGCCGGGTTTCGCAACCTCACGCCGAGCGACTAGTTTGGCTCGCGGGGGCCGCTTTCCGGCGAACGGGGTTGCACATGCTGCGCTGGTTTCACGCCTTGATGCCGAAGGAGGAGCGTTTCTTCGATCTATTCGCGCGTCATTCGCAAGCAGTGCTCGCCGGCGCGACAGCTCTGCGAGCCATGATGGAGGGCGGTGATGCGGTCGCCCGCAATTGTCAGACGGTGATGGACCGCGAACATGACGCCGACGATGCCACCCGCGAAGTGCTGATTGCCGTACGTCGCACGTTTATCACGCCATTCGATCGCGGCAGCATTCGTGACCTCATAACCGCGATGGATAATTCAATCGACCAGATGCAAAAGACCGCCAAAACGGTGGTCCTCTTCGATGTCGTCGACTTCACGCCAAAGATGAAACAGATGGGCGACACGATTGTGAAATCCGCGGAGCTTCTGCAGGAGGCAGTGCCCCTGCTGAGATCACTCAGCACCGAAGCGACAAGGCTCAGCACACTTACCGAACAGATTTCGCAGCTGGAGGGGCGCGCCGACGAGATGCACGACGAAGGACTGCGGGAGCTTTATCAAACTTACGTCAAGACTGACCCGATGGCTTTCTTCGTCGGCAATGAAGTCTATGACCATCTGGAAAAAGTTGTTGACCGGTTTGATGACGTGGCCAACGTCATGCACGGCATCGTCATCGAGCACGTGTAAAGGGTTCGAGGCCGAACGACGATGGACGCCGCAGCGCTCACTTTGCCATTCCTGATCGCCTTGATCGTCGTCGCGCTGGCCTTTGACTTTCTCAATGGCATGAATGATGCCGCAAATTCAATTGCGACCATTGTTTCAACGCGGGTGCTGCGGCCACAATATGCGGTGGCCTGGGCCGCTTTTTTCAATTTCGTTGCCTTTCTTTTCTTCGGGCTCCATGTCGCCGAGACGGTCGGGCGCGGGATCGTGGAGGCCGATGTTGTCAACGCTCATGTGATTTTCGGCGCGCTTGCAGGAGCCATTGTCTGGCAAATTTTTACGCAACGACTTGGAATCCCCTCATCGAGTTCACACGCGCTGATCGGCGGCCTCGTTGGGAGCGGAATCGCAAAGGCTGGCGTTAACGCGGTGGTTTGGTCCGGGGTCACCAAGACCGCTGTGGCAATTTTTCTCTCGCCGGGCCTAGGACTCGTGCTGGCTCTGTTCCTGATGCTTTTCGTCTCCTGGTTATTCATCCGCTCGACGCCGTATGGCATCGACCACATTTTTCGACGGGTCCAATTCATTTCCGCATCGTGCTACGCCCTCGGCCATGGCGGCAACGATGCGCAAAAGACGATGGGTATCATCGCCGTGCTGCTCTATTCACAGGGGGCTCTAGGCGCGAATTTCTACGTTCCATTCTGGGTGGTGATCGCCTGTCAGATCGCGATGGCGGCGGGCACATTGGCCGGCGGCTGGCGGATCGTTCGCACCATGGGATCCCGAATTACGCGTCTTACTCCGATGCAGGGCGTTTGCGCTGAAACCGCCGGATCGGCCATGCTTTTTGCGGCAACATGGCTCGGCATTCCGGTATCCACGACGCATACCATCACCGGCTCGATCATCGGTGTGGGCGCGGCTAAAAAAGTGTCGGCCGTGCGCTGGGTCGTTGCTCGTGAGATCGTGATCGCGTGGGTTCTGACAATTCCCGCGGCCGGGCTGCTTGCGGCCTTTTTTTACTGGCTCAGCAGCCTTATCGGATGATCAGGCAGCGACGCGGGCAAGGAAACCTTCTACTTCCTCGCGCAATTCAGCCGCGGCGGCTTCCACCGTCTGCGAGGCGGTAAGCACGCTTTCCGCGGATTGTCGTGTCTGCGCGGCCGCACCCGAAACCTCGTCAAGCACTTCCACCACGACCTTTGCGCCGTCGGAAGCGCTGGCGACATTTTGCGATATCTCAGCCGTCGCGGCGCTTTGCTCTTCGACCGCCGCAGAGACCGCGGTTGCGCAGCTGTCGATTTCCTGCATGCGGCCGGAGATACGACCGATCGCCGACACGGCGCTTGAGGTGGCTCCTTGCACGGCCATGATCAACTTCGAAATGTCTTCCGTGGCCTTGGCGGTCTGCACCGCCAGTGATTTGACTTCGGAAGCGACCACCGCGAAGCCCTTGCCCGCTTCGCCCGCGCGTGCTGCCTCGATCGTCGCATTGAGTGCGAGCAGGTTGGTTTGCCCGGCGATTGCCCGAATTAGCTTGATCACATCTCCGATCTTCTGTGCGGCTTCCGCCAGCGCGTTGATTTGATGGTTGGTACCTTGCGCTTCGGATACGGCCGCACGGACGATTTCGGTCGTCTTTGCCAACTGCCGCCCGATCTCATTGATCGAGCCCGCCAACTCGTCGGCTGCAACGGCGGCAGTCTCCACGTTGGCCGACGCTTCGTTCGAGGCCGAAACAGCACCATCCGCGCTTTGCGATGTCTGTCCGGAATTGCTGAACAATGTCGTTGCAGTGGTATGCATCGCCTTGGCGCCTTCCGTCACCGTTTTCAGGTGATCTTCGACGCGCTGGCGGAAAGTAGCGATCGCCTGTTCGATGACGGCACGACGCCTCTGCTGCTCCTGCATTGAAACTCTTTCACGCTCGGCGTCGCGGCGCTCGGTGATATCTTCATGCGTCGCCACCCAGCCGCCCTCAGCCATCGGACGGTTGATGACGGAAATCGAACGGCCGTCGGCGGACTTCACTTCATTCGTGGTGGTTTTGCCCGCGGTCATGGTCTCGATCAGTTCGCGTCGGTACGGAACCGGATCGCGCGAGAAGCTGCCGTTGCTGATCCGGTATTCGAGCAAGCTTTGCAGCGTACAGCCTGGCTTCACGATGTCGGCCGACAGTCTGTACATTTCCATGTAACGCTGATTGCAGACGACCAGACGTTCGTTGCCGTCGAACATGCACAAGCCCTGCGACATATTGTTGATTGCGATCCGCATCCGCAGGTTGTCGATGCGCAACTTTCTGGCGCGCCATCCGATGGTCAGCGCGGTGGCAACAATGCCAGCAAGGATGGCCATGAAAAGGGAGGCCGAATTGGGCGGGACAGCGGTGATCCAGGCCCCGATCGGGACAACGAAGCTCAAGAGCGCATAACAGGCGGCAAAACTCGCTCCGCCGACCAGCATGGCCAAACGCCAGTCGCGCGCGAAAACGTGTGCGGAGGTATACTCGGCCATGTTCGCGTCCAGGTAGGGCCTCACGGTATTCCCCAACCCGTTTTTTTGCAGTTAATTGCCGGACATAAGAGGTTAAACGAAGTTTAATAGGCGACGCCGGAGGGTGGGGATGGCGAAGTTGCTTGCCGCGGAGTGCCGCGAATTCATCCAGGCCGTGGTCGAAAAGGCCGGGGCTATGGGCGTACCCGTTTCTATCGCCGTCGTTGGGCCGGAGGGCCATCTGATCGCGGTGGAGCGCATGGATGATGCCGGGTTCATCACGCCCGAAACCGCAATTGCCAAAGCGTTCACCGTTGCCGCCTTCCGCTCAATGAGTCCGCGCTTTCCCGATGGCCTCGTGATTCAGCAGTGGTTCAGGGAACGCAATCCTCAGCTGCTTGTGAGCCTCGCTGCGATGACCAATGGACGCATCGCTGCCAGTGGCGGCTCTGCGCCGGTGTTCAAGGGTGACGAGATGGTCGGCGCCTATGGAATATCCGGCGGCACGTCGCAGCAGGACGAGGAGATGGCGATCTACGCGCGCGCCAAGACGGGCTGGGATCCCCGTCCGCAGAACGACACAACCGATCCGGAAGTGAAGGCGCATATCAATGCACTTTACGCCAAGGCCGGCATCACCGACCGCAAGCTTTAAACATCATCCGGAGCATCGCATGACGCAATCAAACGCCGCTCGCAACGACGAAAACGCCGCCTGGACCGGACGCGTCGAGGATGATGCACTGTTGCGCGGGCACGGCCGCTTCGGTGACGATCTCAAGCCAGGTGACGCACTTGCGGCTCATTTTGTACGCTCGTCGCATGCCTTCGCAGAAATCAAGCGCATCGACATTTCTGCCGCAAAATCTGCGCCCGGTGTTGTTGCGGTATTGACAGCTGCCGACCTTGCCGAGGCTCATTACCATTCAATATCGCACCCGGTTCCGATCCCGGGCCGCGGCGGCAAGCTCGCAATTGGGCCGCATCGGCCGGCGCTTGCGGAAAAGCGGGTCATGCACGTGGGCGAGCCGGTTGCGATGGTGGTCGCGAAAAATGCCGCGGCTGCTCAAGATGCCGCGGACCTCGTTGTTGTCGACTACGCGCCTCTAGCGGCGGTGACAGATATCCGGGCTGCGTTAGCTTCAGGTGCACCGCAACTTTGGCCAGAAGCGCCGGGAAATATCGGCTTCGACTGGACCGCACCCGCCGATCCGGATGGCAAGAAACAAGCCGCGCTCGATCGCGTTTTTTCCGAAGCCGCACATATCGCCCGCGTCGAAATCGTAAATCAGCGCCTCGTCGTTGCATCAATTGAGCCGCGCACCGCCACGGCAAGTTTTGACACGGCCGCCAAGCGCTACGTTCTGCGCTGCGGCACGCAGGGCGTTGGCGGTGTACGCATGCATCTTGCCGAATCCCTCGGCATTAAACCGGAGGAGTTGCTTATACTGACCGACGATGTCGGCGGCGGCTTCGGAATGAAGGCTGCGACATATCCGGAATATGTCGCGCTGTTGCACGCCGCTCGCACGCTGGGGAAAACGATTCACTGGGTTTCAACCCGTTCGGAAGCGTTTGTCACTGACAACCAGGGCCGGGATTCATTGTGGATCGTGGAACTCGCGCTTAACAAGCGCGGGCGGTTTCTTGGCCTGCGCGTGCAGGGTCTCGGCAATACAGGCGCCTATTTCACCGGCATTGCCCATTTCATTGTCACGACGCATGTCTCAGGCTGCCTGCCGACGGTCTACGAGATTCCGATTGCTCAGGTGAGTTCACGTTGCGTGTTCACCAACACCGTGCCAACCGGGCCGTATCGCGGTGCCGGTCGCCCCGAAGCGAGTTATCTGCTCGAGCGCGTCATCGATGCGGCTGCCGATTTGATCGGCGTCGACGCTGCAGAACTGCGCCGGCGGAATCTGATCGCACCTGAAAAAATGCCGTATACGACAGTGTTTGGAAATATTTACGACAGCGGGGATTTCCCTGCCGTATTCGAGCGGGCGCTGGCGCGTGCGGACTACGCGAATTTTCCCGCACGCAAAAAGACCGCCAAGAAAGTCGGAAAACTGCGCGGAATCGGCATTGGCTGCTACCTGGAGATCGCCGGGGCATTCCCGGAAGAGGCCGCGCGCATCAGCTTCCCTGGCGGTGGCAAGGTGCTGGTAAGCATCGGATCCGGCGCGAGCGGGCAGGGACATCAGACCGTATTCGGCGCCGTGGCAGCGCGGCGCCTCGGAATCGAACGGTCTTCCGTCAGTCTGCTCGCCGGCGATTCCGCGCGGGATGTTCCCGGCTTTGGAGCGGTGGCCTCGCGCTCTGCGATGATGGTCGGCAGCGCGATCGTTCGCGCGGCCGATCTGGTACTGGAAAAGGGCAAGCGGGTTGCTGCCATGCTTCTGCAAGCGGCCGAGGGCGATGTTGCCTACCGTGACGGAAAATTCAGCGTGAAGAACCGCGAGGTTTCATTGTTCGAGGTTGCGGAGCGTGCAGCCGAACTCAAGCGCCAAGGTGTAATTCCGGAAAGTCTCGACACGCTCGAAAAAGTCAAGCTGCCATCGACGTTTCCGAACGGCTGTCACATTGCCGAGGTTGAGATCGATATTGCGACCGGCGCGACGGAGATTGTGTCTTACACAGCTGTCGGGGACTGCGGTAACGTGCTCGACGACACGATTGTCACGGCACAAATTCACGGCGGGGTGACGCAAGGTATCGGCCAGGCTCTCGCGGAATGCACCGTCTACGATGCCGAGGGCCAACTTGTCTCCGGTTCGTTCATGGACTATGCGATGCCGCGGGCAGATCTTATCCCCAGCATGGCCGTCGAGCATCACCCCGTCGCATGTCGAACCAACCCGCTTGGGGTGAAGGGCACCGGCGAAGCCGGCACGACTGCGGCGCCTCCAGCTGTGATCAACGCCATCCTCGATGCATTGCCAAAGGGAGCACAGCTCGAGATGCCTGCAACCTCGGAGCGCGTGTGGCGGGCATTGCAAGGTGCGCGGACGTAACGCCGTCCACCGCGGGATGGCCGAAATTGCACTGCCTGTGGTCTGTGCGCGAGGACGGCGTCTACTGCGCGACGTCGATCTTTACGGCGTTTGCGATGGTTCGCCAGTGCGTCATTTCGCCGGCAAGCCAGGCCTGGGCGTCGGCGAGTGATTTGTTCGGCACGACGTTGAAGTTCTGCTTCCGGAGTTTTTCGATCGTCTCGGGCGATTGGAGCGCTTTGTTCACTGACCTAAATATTGCATCGAGCACCGGCTTGGGAGTTGCGGCTGGCGCGAACAGTCCGTTCCAGGCCACCGTGCCGACGTCGGCATAACCAACCTCTTTCATGGTCGGGATATCAGGATATTCCTTGAGCCGCGTGTGATTGACCACAGCCAGCGCGCGGAATTTGCCAGCCTGAACCTGTCCTGCGCTGGAGGCCACGTTGAGGAAGGCAGCCTGCGCATCGCCACGCAGCAGGTCCTGAATAACTCCGGAGGCGCCATTCTTGTTCGGCAACCCGACCATATCCAGATCACCCGCGCGCTTTGCAAAGTAGGCCATGTCGTAGTGCGGATAGGAGCCGATGCCCACGGTTCCGTAGCGGACCTTGCCCGGATTTTTTTTGGCGTAGGCAACGAGCTCGGGGACAGATTTCACCGGAAAATCATTGGCCGTGCTCACCAGCAGGAACGCCGGGATGTCGACCAGGTTGGTCACGGCGACGACGCTCTTGGCGTAGTCGGAATTCATCTTGTTTGCATAAATGATCGGCGTGATCGCATTGGTCGAGACATTCCCGATCATCAGCGTGTAGCCGTCAGGGGCCGCTTTGACCATTTCATCGATTGCCAGCATGCCGAAGGCACCCGGCTTGTTGAGAACGACAAAACCTTGTCCCGTGGCCTTCTGGAATTCATCCCCGACGATACGTGCGACAATGTCAGTCGCGCCGCCGGGTGCGTAGGGTACGATGACCTTTACCGGACGGTTTGGATACTTGTCCTGCGCCAATGCCGCGCCGGTGCTCAATGCCATTGCTGCAAGCAATGTGGCGGTTATCAGCTTCATGCAATCCTCCCCAAAGGTTGCCGAGCGGTGGATTCCGGATATCCGCTGCAGTCCGGCTAATATCGCTTAAATTGCTAGGTCGCCTTGATGCCGTGGAGGCTGTGCGAGGCATCCTTCACGGTGAAGAATACAACATCCCCATCCGGTGTCGCCTTGCCGGCGTGCACTGTGTTGGCGGGAATATAGACGACTGAGCCCGGCTTAACGTCGATTTCCTTTCCGCCGATATTGGCGTGAAAGGTTCCTTCCAGCACGTAGATCCATTGCTCGTTCGGGTGAGAATGGGGTTCGGCGCCCGTGCCTGCCTTCATCCGCATCAGCCCGACGATCATGCGGTCACCTTCGACGCATGGACCATGGGCAGTCGAATATGCGGGGCCACCTGGAATTTTTTCCACGGAGCCGAGATCGAAAACAAATTCACCCGGAGCAGCGCGCTTTGCGCCCGGAGTACGTGCGACGGGGTTATCGGACATATCGGCCTCCCGCAACAGTTGGCATCTCGGATGTTAGTTGACGCTGTACAAACACGCCAGTAGATGCGGAGTGTTTAGTCGGCGGAGAAAACCACGCTGTCAAACACCGTTTGGCCATTGTCTACGTTATACCTAAGCAAGGGTTTGCGATTCGGGGGGAACAATTCCTGATGCGGCCGCTTCGTCTTGTCCTGGCGGTTTTGATCTTGGCCGTGCTCGGTGCGTGCGCCGACAACTACGTTCCTAAGGCCGAGCCAAGCTTCTACCGCAATCTGGCGCAACCAGGTGCGGAACTTGACGCAGTTGCGGCCGCGTCGATGATTTCCGGGTATCGCGCCAATAATGACCTGCCTGCTGTTGATCTCGACCCCGTGCTCATGCGGCTCGCCAAGGAGCAGGCCGATGTGATGGCCAGGCGCGACAAGCTCGATCACGGCGCCGGCAAGCCGTTCGTGCAACGGCTTAAAGCGTCAGGCTACGATGCCAAAAGGGCCGCAGAAAACATCAGCGCCGGCTACCACACGCTGGCGGAGGCGTTTTCCGGCTGGCGCGACTCAAGTCCGCACCGCGCCAATATGCTCTTGGCAGGAGCAACCCGAATAGGCATAGCGGCGGTCTACACGCCGGCCTCTAAATACAAAGTGTATTGGTCGTTGATCCTGGCTGAACCTGACGACATAAAGGGATAGGTCGGCCAATTGCCGCGACCGGTGCCTAGGCTGGACCTCACCCCGCCGGCTCACTAGCTTTGCGACCCATGCCGGTCCTCCCTCGAGTCAAAGATTACGACACGCTTTATCGCCAATTCCGCTGGCGGGTGCCTGCGCGGTACAATATCGGCGTTGATGTCTGTGACCGCTGGGCGGAGAAAGAACCGGACCGCCTTGCCATATTGCATGCACGGCCTGACGGTCGTGACGAGCAAATCACTTATGGCTGGCTGCGCGAAACGTCCAATCGGTTAGCGAATGTATTGCGCGCCCATGGAATAATGCGTGGCGACCGCGTCGCAATCTTGCTGCCGCAGTTGCCCGAGGTCGCGGCAAGCCACATTGCGATCTACAAGCTGGGCGGAGTTGCATTGCCGCTTGCGGTATTGTTCGGAACCGACGCCCTCTCTTACCGGCTGCAGAATTCGGGCGCGGCGGCATTGATAACCAATGCGCGAGGTGCGGAGCGCATTGCCGAGATCCGGAACGTTCTGCCGGAGCTCAAGCTGGTTCTCTCGCTCGACGGCGATGGTGCGGGGGCGGTCGGATTTTCCGAGGCGCTTGCGCGCGCCTCGTCTGACTTCTCGCCGGTCGACACGTCCGCTGATGATCCGGCGATGATGGTCTATACATCGGGGACTACCGGCCAGCCGAAGGGCGCTTTGCATGGCCACCGCGTGCTGATCGGCCATTTCCCGGGCGTCGAGACGCATCACGACTTTTTTCCGCAGGCCGGCGACCGCATCTGGACCCCGGCTGATTGGGCGTGGGCCGGCGGCTTGCTCAATGTATTGCTGCCAGGGTTGCACTACGGCGTTCCCGTGGTGGCGCGGCGGTTCGAGAAATTTGATCCTGAGGAAGCATTTGCGTTGATGGCACGTGCGCGGATTCGCAACGCGTTCATCCCTCCGACGGCGCTCCGCATGTTGCGCGCCGCGCCGAATCCTCAAGGGCGTCATGCTTTCAACATGCGCTCGATCGGATCAGGCGGCGAATCCCTCGGTGCGGAAACCTATGAATGGGGGAAATCCGCGTTTGGTCTCGTTATCAACGAGTTTTACGGTCAGACCGAGTGCAACATCGTTCTCTCGGCCTGTGGTGCGATCGGGGTGTCGAAGCCGGGTGCGATCGGCAAACCGGTTGCCGGGCATACCGTGGCGATCATCGACGCTGCCGGAAATGTGCTCAAGCATGGTGACACGGGGCAGATCGCAGTCAAACGTCCCGACCCCGTAATGTTCCTCGAATATTGGGGCAAGCCGGAGGCCACACGTGACAAGTTCATCGGCGACTGGATGACGACCGGCGATCAGGGTGTGATGGACGAGGAAGGCTATGTCAGCTTTGTCGGCCGGGATGATGATGTCATCACCTCCGCGGGCTTCCGCATTGGGCCTGGAGAGATTGAAGATTGCCTGATCGGTCACCCGGCGGTCGCGCTGGCTGCCGCCGTCGGCAAGCCCGATGCGTTGCGCACGGAGATCGTAAAAGCGTTTATCGTCCTGAAAAAGGGCTATGCCGCCTCGGATACGTTGGCGTCCGAAATTCAGGATTTCGTCAAGACGCGCTTGTCCGCGCACGAATATCCGCGCGAAGTTGCCTTCATTGATGACATGCCGATGACGACAACCGGCAAGGTGATCCGGCGCCTGCTGCGGGAACGGGCCTGACGCTAGACGCGCTTGCTGCCGAGAATGAAAATGTGAAAGCCAAGCCGGCGTTTCGCGACACGGAAGAACATCATTGATTCAGCAACGATTGCGGTCGACGTTGCAATCGCTGCGCCGATGATCCCGTGGTCTGGAATTAATAGTATGCAAAGCAGAAGATTGATGGCGAATGCCGTGGCATAGACAAAGGTGCACTGCCTGCGCTCGCCGAGCATGTTGAGCAA
>Ga0134126_10008888_pt1 | contig 12651 bp, 12 predicted proteins | sample KB31752_FD_96881 | JGI IMG/M metagenome (GOLD analysis project Ga0134126, IMG submission 96881) | Terrestrial soil microbial communities with excess Nitrogen fertilizer from Kellogg Biological Station, Michigan, USA - KB3-175-2 | ecosystem: Environmental > Terrestrial > Soil > Unclassified ...
AAGCGCCGGTTAAAAAAACCGATATGTCGTTCAGCGTGCAGCACTTGCCCAGCGGGCTGGAGTACAGCGGATCAAGTATCAACCACCTTTTCGCACAACGAAAGAACATCTTTAACCTGCGATACATCAAAATGCTGAACCAGATCGGCCGTTTTAACAAGGAAAGCGTTAAGATCCTGGACGACCCTAAGTATGCAAATTATTCTATCGGGCAATATGTAAAAGAGTTTGGATTTGGCGATGATATGCTCTGGAAATACCTGGTGCCCATGAGCTCGGCGGTATGGTCGACGCCGATGGAGCAGATGCTTGATTTTCCGGCGGTAACGCTGATCAGGTTTTTTTTGAACCATGGTTTTTTAGGGCTCGATACGCAGCACCAGTGGTACACCCTGGTCAATGGCAGCCAATCCTATCGCGAAATATTAATAAAACCATTTAAACAATGTATTTCAACAAACCGCAAAGCCATAAAAGTGCTGCGTGAGAATGGTAAAGTGATTGTCCGCGCCTCGGATGGCTCGCAGGAAACATTTGACAGGGTAATCATCGCCGCCCATGGCGACCAGGCCCTGGCTATGTTGGCTAGCCCAAGCGCTGATGAGCAGCGCTTACTGTCAAAATTCAAGTACCAGTATAACCGGGCAGTACTTCATACCGACGAAAGTATCATGCCCAAAGCCAGGCTCGCCTGGAGCAGCTGGAACTATAGCATTAAGATGCAGGAAGGCAAATTAACGCCAACCACTATTTATTGGATGAACAGCCTGCAGCAGGTATCGGATAAAAAAAATTATTTTGTTTCTATTAACCCGCACGAGGGTTTGGATAAAGGAAAGATCATTAAAGAACTGGATTATGAGCATCCGCTTTTCGATGTACCGGCCATCAATGCCCAGGCCGAACTGCATAAATTGAACGGGGCCGGCCCCATATACTTTTGCGGCAGCTACTTTAAATATGGCTTCCACGAGGATGCTTTTGCAAGCGCGGTTCAGCTTTGCGGGGATCTGCTGGGGGAAAAGATTTACGGGGATTCATAAGGCACTTTTTCAACCTTCGCGCCGGGTTCAAAATCTGCGCCAGCAGTAAAATAATGCAGGCATAAGATCCAGGCAACTGTAATTGCCAGGGTAGCTTTCTGCAAAACCGGTAAATATTCCAGGTGGGTCCTGGTATAGTATACGTACTCGGCTACGTAAAAAACAAGGAGACAAACCACAGACAGTATGCTAAATAAATACAACCTCGCCTTTAAAATAAACACGGTTACATAAAACATGCTGACAAGCGCCATTGTGCTCGCTATAGTGACCATAATGTCGTGATAGGGCGTTACCGCCAAAAAAGCACATAACATGCCGCCGGCGCCAAAATACCTGATTATTTTGGCAGGGCCTTTTTCAGGAATTTTCTTCGAAAATTCAATAAAAAACAAGATGCAGCCACCGCAAAGGAACAGCATGCCCGCTGCCGCCCAAAACCGCGAACCGCTGTGCAAACCATTCATCGCTTTTTCGCCAAAAAGGTTGCTTATGTAATTGTTTTTCCAGTCGTACCCAACAGAGTTTTTGTCGTACTGCGACCCGCCGGGATAATTTAGCGCGGCTATAACGAGCAGCGTTAGCGCAATAACGATCGCGATCATGATCGAATGTTTTTTTAGCACTGTAATTCGATTTTGGTGTGCACTAAAATACTGATTATTTGGTTTTATAAAACAGCTGCCGCCGTGCTTTGATCCGGAAAGTTAAGATTTCAAAATAAATAAGCCTTGTTTGAAGAAACCGGTTATGTTATTGGTTATATTGGGGAACAATTTTTAAACAAATGAAACCAATAAAACCCCTGTTTTTTTTAGCGGCCCTTTGCATGTTGATGGCAGTATCGTGCAAAAAGAGCGGCAATAAGCCGCAAACCGCCACAGTTAGCATGACATTTAAATTTAACGGTACCGCCGAAACCTCTAAGCTGGTTGTGGCTACCTATTATAAAAGCCAGAGCACCGTGCAGATCGCCGGGTCAAACGGCACCTCGGCGCTCGACCTGTCGATAGAAAATATCAAAACCGGCACGTTCGATTTGGCGACCGATCCTACAATTTTAGCTACGTTTTCAACTGCGCCGGATTTTAATCATACATATATCGGCACTACCGGCAAAGTAGTTATCACCGCATTCACGAGCGATACTGTGGCGGGCACATTCGAGTTTTCGGGAACCGATGGTTTAAGCGAACCCGGCGCCGTCACCGAAGGCACATTTTCCGCTAAATTAATTACACAGTAGGCGGCTAATTGGCTGGTTGGCATAACAGCGGCACAACGGCTGCTGACGGCAGTATTGTGTCCGCAAAAAAGCCGGCATATCGGCCGCGCAACGAAGCGACACCGGAGAAAACCTCCTTTTAAAATCCCGAAAAAAAGGCTTATCTATACAAAAAAACGACCCATATGAAGTGGCTGCCCTACGAAAACTTTTACATCAGCACTAACCTGAAACCCGACGCCGCCGAGGCTGCCCTGGCGCAGGAAGTAGCCCCAGATGCCGACTTTAGCTTTAAAACAATTTTCAGCGACCGGTCCGGGGAGTATTTTTTAGGCACCGTGGCGAACGGCAATTTAAAGATCAGGCGGCAGATATATTACCGTAACACGTTTTTGCCAAGAATAACCGGCGACATCGAACCCTACCTCAACGGCAGCCGCATACATATAAAAATGAAGCTGCACATTGTGATATTGGTATTTGTTTGTGCCTGGACGATTGTAATTGGCCTTGCGGGCATCGCCTTCGTTTTGAAACCTTCAGACGATGGCCGCAGCGCCAACGACCTGGTGCCGTTAGCTATGGTTTTATTGGTCTACCTGATTTGCATGGGCGGATTTAAATTTGAAAGCATCAGGGCAAAAAAAAAGCTGGCCGAAATATTCCGGGGCAGCATTGAGGAAGCATAACGCAAACGCGGTACAGAGTTATATCAGCCGCAAGTCTTTGTCCGCCATTCTTCCGCTAAAGACTGATATTTTAATTATCCAAAAAGAAAACTATCTTTGCCCAAATTCCACGGGAATGAAGACTACGCTTACCTGCATATAATCCCTTTGCACACTGCTTCGACGAAGCGGGACAGATCTCATTTTTAAATTTTCTGTTATTGCACCAGCCATCAACGGCCCGGCTTTTTTGTGCGCTTTAAAAAAGGATATCCGCCTGCGGCGGATGAATTTTTCAATTAACAAATTCATGAAAAATTTATGCAGAAGTCCCAATGGACATACAAGTATTACCGTACCGGCTAAAATCGGCACGAAGAAAAAAGCGGCTTCAGAAAGAAGATCGCGACAAGCAATTACTAAAGCTAATTAAAGAGCGAAGCAGTTTACGGAACGAAAGCGATAAACTGCCAATAGTTCCGCTGGAAGAACCCTATCAAAAGGGATGGAAACGGCTGTTTGTGTTAAAAAAAGAAGTGTTGAAAAGCGACAGGGCCGAATTTTACCAGCGGATACTGGACAGGATAAACCATGTGCAATACCATTACGATGAATCGTTTAAAAGGAAAAAGCGGGGAAAACGGCACAGCAAATACGATCTCGATCCGCCAACGCTAAGGCCTTTATATAACTGGCACGCTGACAAGTTAAAGCTGACCGACGAAGAACGGCAGCATTTTAACAGGGTGGAATACTGGAGTATACGCCACCGCACCTGGAGTGTGCAATATGAATTTGCCGAACCCTGGCTGTTTGAAGTGGCGGTTATGCCGAATATTATTTTCAAAGTTAAGCTCGGCGACGAATTGTTGGACCAGCGATTGGGCTATATTGATAACCACATAACCAACCACGCATTGCAATACCGGATCAACAAACTGCTTGGCGGAGGGCACAACGGCTGGAAAAATGAGACTGAAAAGCTGAAATACGTTAATCCGTTTAAAAATAAGCCGAAATGGGATGTTTTTGAGGAATAATTGAAAATAGCAGGGCAGTACCATGCAGTTTGGCGGGTTTTGTGTATGAACTTGAGCTCCTTAAAGTGACTGCCGACGGCTTGCGTCATGGAACGCAGGGGCCTCTGCGAGAGGCCCCTGCAAATACTGGAGCTTAGCTCATCAACATGCGGGACCCATAAGGCCGCAAAACATCCAATTGACAAACCGTCCGTTGTAACTGGCGGTCGTTGCCGTTTATCTTTTTAAATTAGCAACAACTACCAAATAATTTTCAAAAAAAAAGCCCACATCCGCCCTGGTTGGCCTGTACTTAAAATAGCCTTTAGGTATGCCGGTAAAATGCCCGGTCTCGTATGCCATTAATCTTAACTTTTTGCCGACATACTTTTCTTTCATTTTGTTCAGTTGCGCTTCTCCAAGCGAGTCCGTCTTCTTTTTATAAATAAGTTTGTATAAACTGAAATCGTCATTTGCCAAAGTCCCTGTTTCATCAGTAAATGGCAAAACAACGGCGCCCTTTATTTTTTTATCATTTATATAATTTATTTTCAAAAGATACGCCCCTTCATAGGCTTTCATGCGTAAACTACCGCCGTCATAAATCTCAGCTTCTAATTTGGCAATCGTCCCGAACGGAATTCCCAATTTTGTTATCAAGATTGTTTCAGATTTGCCGCCTGTCAAATCAGGCCCTGGTTGTGCCTGGGATCTTGCCACAAGGCCGGCGAGGATCAAAAGAACAGTTAAAAAGTGTTTCATTCTATTTTTGGTTAGGCAGGACATGCCGTTCTGCGATTACGCGATCAATTGTGAAGGTCCGGGCATCACAGCTGCGCCATAGCCGTACCAGCTTGATTTGTCCTGTTAAAGATAACATTTTGTCACTTAATTTATTATTGCAGGACGGAGCGGCTTTTGATTGGTGCAGGAAACCTTAGGGTAGTCACAGACTACTGGCATAGTGCATCCGCAGATGGAATCTACGGACAGCGGCACGGAGGATCGTCTTCGAGAGATGCTATGGATACGGGATTGGCACAGGAAACCTTAGGGTAGTCACAAAACTACTGCCATAGTGCATCCGTAGATGGAATCTGCGGAAGGCGGCGCAAGGCTGTATAAAAGTTGCTCTTAGTAATTGCTTGTTATTAACTCCTTTTACCTATTTTTACTTAAATTACATTTGTAATAATATAAATATGGAAGAAACGCTTGTAATAAAGATAACTAATAAAAAGGCGGTGAAACTTCTGCACGACCTGGAGGAATTAAACCTGATTAAAATATTGGACGAAACCGTCAAACCTCCTGCGATAAAATTGTCTGATAAGTACCGGGGTGTTTTTTCAAAAGAAGATGCCAAAAGCTTCAACGAGCATACCCAAACACTGCGTAAGGAATGGGACGATACTTAATTGACAATAACGTCATCTCAAACTATTTTTCGGGCTTATTGAGCAAAAATGGAATGGATTTCATTGCCGGCGTAATTGATCAAACGCCTAACATTTCTGTCGTCACGGAAATAGAAGCGCTATCCTGGATTAATCCGGATAAAAACAAAGAAAAAATTATTGAAGAGTTTATTCACGACTCAAATGTTTTGGCACTTAGCCCAAATATAGTTAAACAATGTATTGTAATACGGAGGGAAAAGAAGATCAAAACGCCGGATGCTATTATTGCGGCTACAGCTATTATCCACTCACTTACCTTATTAACCAGCGACGCCGATTTTCAGAATATAAAAAACCTAAATGTAGAAGACCCTGCTAAATTATAAATAGCAGCAGAGGGTCGGGATTGGTGCGGGAAACCTTACGGTAGTGAGACTACTGGCATAGTGCATCCGTAGATGGAATCTATGGACAGCGGCACGGACGATCGTCTTCGAGAGATGCTACGGATACGGGGTGGTGCAGGAAACCTTAGGGTAGTCACAGATATGCCGATGAAAGGTTATACGTGAAAACGGGATTGGTGCAGGAAACCTTTCGATAGTCACAGACTACTGGCATCGTGCATCCGCAGATGGAATCTACGGACGGCGGTCAGTGGTTTCTGAGAGCTTTTGGTGAAGAGTGGGTGGTCAACATGGTTTCGGACAAGCGAAAAGGACGCTAAATGCTATCAAGTGGTCAACATGATCTTTTCTATTGGGTATTGAATAGTTAAATTTGCATCAGCCAGGCCAAATTCCACGCCATATTGAAATAAACTCCCAATGGAAAACGCGCACAAAGTAACTATCGAAGAAATTGATAAAGCCAGATCCATTGGATTTAAAATTGAATATACAGCGTCACAAGGGCCTGTTGATTTTGTAAACGAACACTTTTATGGTTTAGAGTTTTTTGAATTTTTAAATGAGCTCAATATTTTACTGAAGCCAGTAGCAATAGGAAAACTCGAACAAACAATAAGCATGAGCGATACCCCTCCCCCTATGTTGTTAGTGGGGCTATATGCGACAGATAATGATGTCGATGCTGATGATTTAGTTTTTGAAAGATCATTTATAAAATATCCGGATCTATTGGTTGTTGAACATGATTATTTCAATTTGCCTTTGACTGCCCGAATGCAAGGCCTGGCTATTAAAGTAACAGCTTGCTGTCTGAAACAGTATGAAAACATGGGAGTTGGAAAAATACGAGTTCGCGCGACGTTGAAAGATGGCGGCCTTGTCTGGGCAAAATTCGGATTCAAAGCCGTCAATAAGGTTGAAGTCCTCGCAATTCTGAATTCTGCGAAAAAAAATTTGTCCAAGTCTCAATTCGAAAGAGTAGAGAAGTTTTACAATGCGTATTATGACAATGAGCCCGGCGGAACCAGTTTTCCAATAGAAGATTGGGGCCGCATTCCATTTATGGAAAAGACACTTAGAGGAAGTGATTGGCATGGCGAATTGGATTTGACTAACGAGAAAGATTTTCTTAACTTTAAAAATTATGTTACGCGATAGAAAAGGATACACGGAGGCTGCGCATATAGGAGAAGAGTTTTTCCAAAATAACGCCTATGAGTTAGAACGGCAGTGTATGATGGTACAAAGTGCCGTTCAAAGAAAGATTCTTACGTTTCCGGAAGCATTAAGTACTTATGGCGTAACCAAAGAGCAATTTGGGAACTTCCTTGTTAAGAGCATTCGTGAAAATGTTTTTACAACCTTGTCGAACGATGGCATGGTGGACCTAACGATGTATTTGGATATTTTGAAGAAACTTTTCCACGAAGTATTGGATGACAAGCATGTCCAAAGGGCTGCTAGTGTGGATAAGGCTATCGATCAATTTTCAAGTGAGATAGAAGCTGAAGGATATCATAAAATGATTGCAGGCTAAATTTCTATTAAAGGAATGGGCTTTCGGGCAGTGATTAGAACGTAGACGGTACAGGTGAGCCATTCCCCTTCCGGCAATTAAACAGTGTCGCGCCTATAGAAAGCTTGATTTACACCCATGTTTGGACGAGAGTTCGAATTATGTCTTGAGCGGCCTTGTGCTTGGGCTGTGGGTGCGAAAAATCCCTCCGGCTCCACGACAGAAAAGCCCTTGGACGAAAGTTTGAGGGCTTTTTAGCATGTAGTCGCCTACAGGCATAAGTGTTCGAAGTTGCAAACTTCGAACAGCGGCGGGGGATTATTGATTTCTGTAGTAAATTTCCTGTAAGAAGTCGTAACCGTTCAAACTCAGGCCTACACAGATCTTATCTGCCAGTGGTTTTTGCTGGCTCTCATATAGTAACCTAATCAATTGCAACAGCATTTGGCGCTCATCTTCCATGAGGTAATCATTAAGGTTCATCTTTTCCAAGATTTGACCTAAATAGATGGCTTTGTTTGGTCCCGTGTTCAGCCGGATTAGTTCTTCCAGCAAATCTTTACGGCTCATCATATCCTGAGTATAAGGCAGACTTTTCAGGACGAGTGACGTTGTTTCCGCGTTTAGCTCATCGAGAAACCCTACAAAATGCAGCAGTGATGCCATTATCGCTTGATTGTCGACAAATTTTGAAGCGATCTCTTTCCACAATAAAAGTACTTTCGAACGAACTGCTTGCTGGTCTTCACTGCTCCAGCGTTTAAACGCATTTTCCTGCTGCCAGAAAAACTGTATCATTTCTTTCGCTGGCTCGACTAAACCTCTATGAATAAGTTGGTAAAGCAGCGAGCTTTCGTAGGTGGGGGTCATGTCCCAAACGAAATAAAGCGCTAATTGACGGGTCAAGCCGTGATGGTAACTTTCTTTCAACGCTTCTGGAACCTGTAACGCCCGCTTATAATGCGGAATGAGCAACTTGTAACGTTCGGCATCTGCGTTAGGGTTATTGAAGGCTAATCCACCCGCAAAAGCTAACCATAAATCTTCCGGCATAACGAGCAAATCAGCAAGCAATTGGTCTGTCCAATTTTGGTCAAGCCAGCGGAACTGGTCCAGATACATACCGACCATGGCGAAAGGGTCAACGAGTTGCCGATGGATAGCCGCAAGGAAAATATTTTTGGCCGACTGGTCCCAGTTATTTCCGCTTTGCCGTTTATTCCTTAAACTAAAATCCAAAGCAAATCGCAGAATTTTACCAGCTAAAGAATTGTAGGTATAGGTCGGATAGTCTGTGATAATATCCTCTTTTTGAATTTCCGGAAGCTCGCTGCCGATCATAATCAACAACTCTTTGACTTTGGGCATAAGTATCAAAGGTAATCCCTCATCATCTTTTTTAAGCCCATCTGATAACAAATAAGCGATATAGCCGATTGTCCACTTAGGGTTGGTGTCCAAGGTGGTAACACGTTTTTCTCCGATGGTTAACAGGTATGCCTTCGAAAAATCCAAAACTGGTTCCCATTCAAAAGAACGGCCAGCCCGCCAAGCCTGCGACAGTGCCAAATATAATTTATCGGCATACAGGAGGGGTAAATTCAGAGCTTCTGGTAGATAACCAACAAAACTTTCCGGCTGAAGTTCGACCGCCTTACCGAAGTTATCGGCGAAACCTGAAGCCGACGGGCCCTCCCAAAAATCATTGCCCTCAAATGACAATATTTCTTGGTAAAGTTGATCAAAAGGCATATCTAAAATGTCTTCGACCGTAAACGGCGAAATGTGGCCGACACGGACTTTGATTTTGCCTTCCTCTGCGTAATCAATTTTTCTGCCACTAATTTTGCCTATAGCCTCATCGTAAGCGGGTTTGAAATGCCGGTTGTTCTTCAAAGCGTCTAGCCAACGTAATCTCCAGGCTGCTATCGTTTCCGGATTATCATCATCCTTTTTAGGACCCGTGGCTAAAATCTCTTCCAAATTGTTTTCTTCTTCTGTTGTCAATTCGCATTGGACTTTGTTCAACAGAAAATAAAGTTCGGGTTGATAAGGGTAGTGCGAAAAATAACCGCTTTCGTCTTTGTTTGAAAGCAATTGCCAGAAGATATCCCGCAAGAGTTGCCAATCGCCGGCAATGATATAAAACAAGACCCTTTTATAAAATGGCAATTGGTAAGATGGTGTTTTCGCTAATTTTTGTAAATAAGCTTTGGCTTGTGCGGGATGCTGGGTAACAAAATGTTGCAGCAGCTGGCGAAAAGCGAGCGCGAAAACACCCAAGGTTTCAGAGCCAGTACGGATTTCGTCGTCTAAATCGCCGATGCGCATCATTCCCAACACAGATGAGAAGTCATTGTCTAACCCAAACCGCAACCGCCTATAAAACTCTGCTTGCTCATCAGGTAATTGTAAGCCAGCTTGTCGAACCTGATCGTTTACGAAAGCGACAATTTCTTTAGTTGTATGATCGGGATAATTTTCGTAGATGATATTTTCAGCGATTACCTGGACATTATCGGCCGTGCGGATGGATAATTGAAGGTCTGTCAAGTCCGGTATCAAAAATACCACATAGTTTTCGCTTAGTTCAGCGACAATCGCATTGTCCCTTAATAGAATGCGCAGCTTTTCAGCCAATAAATCGCCGGTAAATTCACCTAACCAGTTAGCAATTTGTTTCAACGTATCCGCTTTGATAACTGAGCTCACCAAGTAGTAATTATTAAGCGGCGAAACGAAGCTCCTATCCGGTTTATTCAACTTATCGGCACCCAATACGCTAGTTAGCGAGAACATGAAATCTAAGATCGTTTTCGCTTTGATTAGGTCTGCTGCCGTTGGCTGATGAACAAATTTTGGCAAAAGTTTTTCGCAAAGCTCCGAGCTTTGCAGACTTACATCAAAGCGGCTGCTAAACCAAACCGGCAAGTAGCCAAAAATATTCGCCGGCACTCGGTCATTTGGCAGATCTGCCAAAATATCAATAAAACTATACCAAGTATGATAATTGTCTTTAGGTTGTTCGGAAACCTCCCGGATAATATTTAACAGTTTATCGATCTTGTCCAACTCCTCGCCTTCAGCAATCTTTTTGGCCAAGCGTTTCAAATAATCAAGCGCGCTCCAATAGGGTATAGCATAGCCATTATCCTTCTCCACGGGGTCGGGATTTTGGTCAGGGGCAAATGTACCGAGATCTGCTAATATATCGAACCAACTCATATGCGGGCCAAAAATTTAATCATATGTTCCTTGTAAGCGGGATGCTCATCCAGATAAACCTTCAACACCTTCCGATCAATCGCCGTAAGTTCTCCTTCGGGCTTTTTTAACAATTTTTCAAAATCCGGTAGGTTTTTAAGGTACTCGGGGGCCGCTGCGTCGTATTTTACTTCCTGTTCCTGTTTCATCATCCTCAGCTTTTCTTTTTCTAAGGCCTCCTGCTTTTGTTTCAGATGGTCGTTTAAGGAAGGTAGATTAGGCCGAAGCTTTGTCCTGATCAACAAACCGCCATAATTAGCTGGCGTATCCTCAAAGTAGACATATTCCATACCGCAGGCGGCAAAATCCGCCGTGAGGTGAGTATGTAATTGATATTTATTTTGCCCGTTTTCAGAAAAATCTCTGAAATTGATTGTCGAGAAGTAACACGGTTTTTTGGGCGAACTTTTGAGGTAATGAAAAAGAGTTATAATATTCAATGTATCTCTAAAGCTGTCTTTTTGATGATTAGGTGCGCGTGCCGCCAGGTTTCTCGTTATGCATTCTTTGTAGATAGCCTCACTTTCGGCAGCCGTTATAAATTTGGACGTAAAGGCAGCCTCTAATCGCTGACAACGTTGCTCAACTTTAGTTTCAACGCTCGACGGATCGTAAATTGAGGTCATAGTGGTGTTGCCCCTGAAGGCACTGGCCATCCGGGTCATGGAATCTTTGAAAGCCTTTACAATTTCTTTCTTTTTACTTTCCCGGTTGCGGGTCCATTCTCTCATCATATTCTCGGTCGTCAAACAGGTTAAGTGCCCTTCTTCGATCCAGAACATGACTTCTTCGAATAAATTATCGGGCGCGTCCATATCGGCCTTCAATAATTCCAGCCAAATGCAAGTGTCAAATATGATTGTGATCGCCATGTAACGCAAACTTACTAAAACAAGCGTAATTTGCACCCCGCTGTTCGAAGTCTGTGACTTCGAATGAGTATGCACGTAGACTTAGTCTACACTGAATAACGTTACTTAACGTTCCGCTTTCCCGCTTCTGCTATTTCGGCTCTGTGCTTTTCCCTGTGTTCCGCCAATTGTTTGGCAGCTTCCTCCCATTGTTTAGCCGTTAGTTTTACCGGCAATACAAAGGCATTGGCAATTTCTTCTGGCGTATATTGTTCAAATAGTTTCTTCACGTTCATATTTCGCTAAGTAATACTAACGAAAATAATTATAATTTTTGATTGATAACGGCTCTGTTTTCGGCTCCCTTCACAGTTAGGAAGTGAGCATTACAAAGTAATCTCTCTGACTCGCCAAAAAATTAAAAAACCCGCTTTCGCGGGCCTTTCTTATGATTCGTGTAGTTACTGTGTATTTCCCCACCCACTCACTCCATCTTCAAACTGCTCACCGGGTTGGCCAGTGCCGTTTTAATGCTTTGGAAACTTACCGTGAGCAGCGTTATGAGTATTGCGCCCAGGGCTGTTGCGGCAAATATCCACCACGAAAGGCCGGACTGATAGTTATATTGCTGCAGCCAGCCGTTCATGATATAGATGGCTATCGGAATGGCAACAACCAGCGAAATGATCACCAGCAGCACAAACTCCTTCGACATTAACCGCCATAAGCCGAAAACCGATGCCCCAAGCACCTTGCGTATGCCAATTTCTTTTGTGCGCTGTTCGGCCATAAAGGAGGCCATGCCAAACAAACCCAAGCAACTGATAAAAATGGCCAGGATGGTAGCAAACCCGGCCAGTTTACCAATGCGCTCTTCGCCGGCAAATTTTTTGGCATACTCGGTATCCGTAAATGTATAGTCAAAAGGGCTCGCCGGGTCGAAACGTTTAAAAACAGCTTCAATTTTATCGAGCGCCTGCCGGGCGCCCATGACGGGGTTTATCCTGATGTCGGTAAAACCTCCGGGGTATCGCAGCAGGTAAAACATCGTTGGCCGAACGGGATCGTATGGCGAATCCATCACTATGTCTTTCACTACGCCGATGACCCTATAATTTTTATCCCATTTTATAATTTCGCCAACAGGGTTTTTCAGCCCTGTAAATTTTACGGCGGCTTCATTTAATATAACCGCAGATGAATCGCCTTGGTAGTCTCTCGAAAGGGCGCTGCCCTCTGTGACTTTGCAGCCAAT
>Ga0134126_10008890_pt1 | contig 12650 bp, 11 predicted proteins | sample KB31752_FD_96881 | JGI IMG/M metagenome (GOLD analysis project Ga0134126, IMG submission 96881) | Terrestrial soil microbial communities with excess Nitrogen fertilizer from Kellogg Biological Station, Michigan, USA - KB3-175-2 | ecosystem: Environmental > Terrestrial > Soil > Unclassified ...
CTTTGGCAATCTGTTTCTGGCCGCCCTGACATCGATAACCGGAGATTTCAGCGAAGCGGTCCGTCTCTCTTCGGAAATTTTGGCCACGCGGGGGCATATTTATCCAGCTACCGCAGCGAACATCGAACTGGAAGCGTTAATGGATAACGGCTCTCGGGTCTGCGGCGAAACTAAAATCACGGCCAGTAAAGGGCGTGTGGAAGAACTCTTTCTGGTTCCTTCGGCACCCGAGCCGCTTCCGCAAACACTCGATGCAATTGCTCGCGCTGATTTGATAACCATCGGGCCGGGATCGCTTTTCACCAGCCTGATTCCGAACCTGCTGGTCTGCGGGATTCCGCAAGCGATTCGTGACTCCGCAGCCATCAAGGTGTACATCTGTAATCTGATGACGCAGGCGAATGAAAGCCTGGGACGCACCGCGGCTGATCATATTCGCGCGCTGTACGATCATGCCGGTTGTCGTTTCTTCGATTACGCATTGATCAATCGACAGCCGGTTTCTGAAGAACTCCAGGCGAAGTATGCCCTCGAAGGCGCATCACAGATTGTTGTACATCTCGAGGCGATCGAGGACCTGGGGGTTTGTCCTGTGCTCGGCGACTATTTGTTTGAGGATGGGGTCGCGCGGCACGATACCGATCAGCTGGCAAAAGATTTGCTTGATCTCGTCACTCAAGCTCCGTCGGACAGCCACAGCCGGGCGGGAGTTCGTTCGCCGAGCAGAAATTGAGGTCTGAAGCCCTTAGTCCATGAATTTAGCGTTCACAGTCTGCTCTTTGAAACATCCAATATAGTTTGGCCAATTACTCCGGAGTTGGTGAATGAATATATTTTCAACGTTCCGAGTCGCTCAAGCCGCCGCGATGATTTTCGTTTTCATGTTTGCGGCGAGCGCACAACAAGCCTCTGATAAAGACAACCACGGCATCGTTGCTGCTGATATGGACCGCTCAGTCAAGCCCGGAAACAATTTCTTCGAATATTGTAACGGCGCTTGGTTGAAGCGCACCGAGATCCCAGCAGACCGCGCCTCGGTTAGCGTGTTCTCAATGTTGGCCGACATCAGCAACAAGAACACCGCGGCATTGATTGAAGAGGTTGCAAAGTCGAATGCGGCGGCTGGTTCCGGAAATCGAAAGATTGCCGATCTCTACAACTCCTACATGGACGAGTCCGCGATTGAGTCCAAGGGCCTGGCGCCGCTCAAGCCGCATCTTCAGGCTATCGCAGCCATTCGCGACAAAAAGCAACTGGCGCAGGCGCTGGGCGCAGGCCTTCGTGCCGACGTCGATCCTCTGAACAATACCAATTTTCACACCGAAAACCTTTTTGGGCTATGGATCGCACCGGACTTTAACGACTCCGACCACTACACGGTTTATCTGCTGCAAGGTGGACTCGAGTTGCCGGACCGCGAATACTACCTCAGCGACAGCGAACATATGCGCACTCTGCGCACGCAATATCAGGCGCATATATCAGCCATGTTGAAGCTCGCGGGGCTCAGCGACCCCGATGCCCGTGCCAAACGCGTCTTTGATCTCGAGCACGCAATCGCGGAAAAACACTGGAGCCTGAATGACGATCAGGACATTCATAAAGCCAACAATCCGTGGAAACGTTCTGATTTTGCCGCCAAAGCGCCGGGACTCGATTGGGATGCATACTTCTCAGCCGCCGGCTTGAGTCATCAATCAAACTTCATCGTGTGGCAGCCGAGCGCATTTACCGCGGAATCGGCGCTGGTGGCTTCTGCATCTCTCGAGTCATGGAAAGACCTTCTCTCGTATCACCTGATCGAAAATTACGGCGGCGTTCTGCCCAAGGCGTTTGCGGATGAGCGGTTCGCTTTTTTTGGCAAAACTCTATCGGGCACCCCGGAACAGCGCCCTCGCTGGCAACGCGGTGTTGCGGTCGTGAACGCCGTCCTGGGGGACGAAGTCGGAAAGATTTATGCACAACACTATTTTCCGCCTGAGGCCAAAGAGCGAGCGCAAAAAATGGTAGCCAACATCGTGGCGGCATTCCACAAGCGAATCGACGCGCTCAGCTGGATGGATGCAGCCACCAAGGCCGAGGCCCAGGCCAAACTCGACAGCCTCTATGTCGGGATCGGTTACCCGGAAACCTGGCACGATTATTCCGGCCTGCAGATCAAGCCTGACGACATTTTCGGAAATCTCTGGCGTGATGGAACATTTCACTATGACCAGCAGATCTCGCGCATCGGCAAGAACGTTGACCGTCACGAGTGGTCGATGACGCCGCAGACCGTTAACGCGGTGAACCTACCACTGCAGAACGCACTTAACTTTCCGGCAGCAATATTGCAACCGCCATTCTTCGATAAAGACGCGCCTGATGCGGTGAACTATGGAGCCATCGGCGCCATCATTGGCCACGAAGTCAGCCACACGTTTGACTCTGAAGGCAGCACCTTTGACTCGAAAGGCGCGCTGCGCAATTGGTGGACGCCCGCCGATCTTAAGCACTTCGAGGCCGCTACCGCGAAACTAGTTGAACAATACGACAACTATCATCCATTTCCGGACCTTGCGCTTCACGGCAAACAAACTCTGGGCGAGAACATTGCCGACCTTGGCGGGATTGCTGCCGCCTACGACGCTTACGTCGGAACGCTGAATGGCAAAACGGCGCCGGAGCAAGATGGTTTCTCTGGCAGCCAGCAGTTCTTCATCGCTTATGGTCAGGCGCACCAGAACAAGACCCGCGAAGCAGCGTTGCGGCGACAAGTCTTGACTAACGAGCACTCTCCTTCGGAGTATCGAACAGACACCGTGCGCAATATCGACGCGTGGTACAAAGATTTTCAGGTCGAGCCGGGAGAGACTCTGTATCTGCCGCCGGACGAACGAGTTCGCATCTGGTGAAAAGCTCGTTTTGTGGCAGAAATCCCAACAACTGGCGAGTGCAACTTTTCGGTTCCGGTGGGGTTAGTACGTTTGGGCAGTGACGTTGCCGCTGAAATGTATTAAGGCTGATACTTGATCTCTCGGCACGCTGCCGACAAGATCAGAACATTCGGAGCACGAAATATGATTCGCAATGTCATCAGGGGCATAGGAATTTCCGCGCTGTTGCTTTCAAGCCTGAATTTATTCGGCCAGTACCGGAGAGATGCTCCGCCCCCCAACGATCAGGGGAACTACGAGGGCAATGCTAATAGCATCAATGCCGGCGGCAACTGGACTCAATATTCCGGCGAAGACCGCATGACCGCTGCCAAGCGGGTGCGCTTCGAACTTCCGGCTGACAACGCGCCCAACAGCGACGACCAAGCGAAAGTCATTCTGTATTGCACTAATGGGAAGTTGAAGCTCGCCGACTTCCGTCCTGATATGCGTCTGGCGCGTCCGGACTGGCCGGGCTTTTGGGGACAGCCGCAAATGCGGGTTAGCGTGCGCGTGGACAACAGTCACAGTTATCACAACTGGAACTGGATCAATGGCCATTTTCTTGCCATGGACAAAGGCACGGCGCGTGAGTTAATCGGCGCACGTTTGTTTCGGGTGGAGTTCCAAACCCCGCGCGGTCCGCAGATCGCTGAATTTTCTCCCGAAGGACTGGACCTCAAATCAGTTTCGCAGGCTTGCGATTTGAAACCGAAAAAGCCGTAGGTCCCCCTGTTGCTGACGAATACGTCTGTCGCTACCCAGGCACAGTCAAGAGCTTTTAAGCGCAGAGAACGCTGAGACGTTGAAAGAGAACGCAGAGATAATCAGTAGCAAACTAGCTGCGCCGTTGATCCAGAATCGGAACCGTATTCGGAATTTTCTTGGCGATCTTCGCGTTTTTCTCCGCGTCCTCTGCGGTTAAAGGCTTTTTCTGCCCAAGTTCCCATCGACTGAAAACGTCCGTGCTTACCCAGTCAAAAGTCAAGAGCTTTTAACCACAGAGAGCGCAGAGAAAATAAAGAGAACGCAGAGATAATCAGTAGCAAAATAGCGGCGTCGTTGCTCCGGGCGGAACCGTATTCGGAATCTTCTCGGCGATCTTCGCGTTTTTCTCCGCGTCCTCTGCGGTTAAAGGATTTTTCTGCCCAAGTTGCTCCATCCTCTTCACGCATTTTTTATCTCAATGCGCGATAATCAATAGTTCCTGCCGATATCACTCTGAGGTGCCCCATGACGGCCATTAATTCCCTCCCCGGCATTTCGCATACACCTTTAACCCAGGAAGAACTCTCTCAAATACATGCCTACTGGCGTGCGTCAAATTATCTTTCCGTCGGGCAAATTTATTTGTACGCCAACCCGCTCTTGCGCGAGCCGCTGAGGCTGGAGCATATCAAGCCAAGGCTCCTCGGCCATTTCGGCACCACGCCTGGATTGAATTTCGTTTACGTGCACTTAAATCGGATGATTAAGAAAAATGATCTCGACATGATTTATATCTGCGGCCCAGGCCATGGCGGGCCGGGCATGGTCGCGAACGCCTATCTCGAAGGGACCTATACCGAGCTTTATCCCAATATTGGACAAAGCGAAGAAGGCATGCGGCGGCTCTTCAAGCAGTTTTCGTTTCCCGGTGGGATTCCCAGCCATGATGCGCCAGAGACGCCAGGCTCAATCCACGAAGGCGGCGAGCTGGGATATTCATTGAGTCATGCTGCCGGCGCTGCCTTTGACAACCCTGATCTGCTGGTGTGTTGCGTAGTCGGTGATGGCGAAGCTGAAACTGGCCCGCTCGCGACCGGCTGGCATATCAATAAATTTCTTAATCCTCAGTTCGACGGCGCGGTGCTGCCCATTTTGCACTTGAACGGATACAAGATCGCCAATCCCACTATTCTCGGTCGCATGAGTGACGACCAATTGACCAAGCTGTTCACCGGTTATGGTTGGAAGCCATATTTTCTCGAAGGCGACCAACCAGACCAGATGCACCAACTGATGGCGGCAACGCTCGACCACATCGTGGAAGAGATTCACTCAATCCAGGAAGACGCGCGGCAGCACAAGAATAAAATTCTGCCGGAATGGCCGATGATCGTGATGCGTACTCCGAAAGGCTGGACGGGGCCAAAGATGGTCGATGGCAAGCAGGTTGAGGGCACATGGCGCGCGCATCAAGTTCCAGTGGCTGATCTGCAACAAAAACCAGAGCACTTGAAGATTCTTGAAGACTGGATGCGCAGCTACCGGCCTGAAGAGTTGTTCGACCAGAATGGCAAGTTTATTCCTGAACTCGCCCGTCTCGCTCCTGAAGGCAATCGCCGGATGAGCGCCAATCCGCACGCGAATGGCGGAATCTTGTTGCACGATCTGGTCATGCCGGACTTTCGCAAATACGCGGTTGATGTGCCAACGCCAGGAACAGCTGAGGCGGAATCGACCCGCGTGCTCGGCGCATTCCTGCGGGATGTGATGAAACTCAATCTGGAATCGAAGAATTTCCGTGTCTTCGGCCCGGATGAAACCGCGTCGAATCGTCTGGAATTGTTGTACGAAGCCAGCAAAAAACAGTGGCTGGAACCGATTCTTCCAGTCGACGAGAATTTGTCCCGCGATGGCCGCGTGCTCGAAATATTGAGCGAGCACATGTGCCAGGGCTGGCTCGAAGGATATTTGCTTACTGGCCGTCACGGTTTCTTTTCCTGTTACGAGGCTTTCATTCACATTGTGGATTCGATGTTCAATCAGCATGCCAAGTGGCTGAAAGTTACACGACACATTGAATGGCGGCGTCCCATCGCCTCGCTGAATTATCTGCTGACATCGCATGTGTGGCGGCAGGACCACAATGGCTTCACCCATCAGGACCCGGGATTCATCGATCTGGTAGTTAACAAAAAAGCTGACGTGGTTCGTGTGTATCTGCCGCCGGATGCCAATTGCCTGCTCTCGGTGGCTGATCATTGTCTGCGCAGCCGGCATTACGTGAATGTAATCGTCGCCGGGAAGCAGCCTGAATTGCAGTGGCTCGATATGGAATCGGCGATTGATCATTGCACCAATGGCATTGGCATATGGGACTGGGCCAGCAATGACCAAAACTCGGAACCTGATGCGGTCATGGCGTGCGCCGGTGATGTGCCTACGCTTGAAACTCTTGCGGCTGTCGATTTGTTGCGGCAGCACTTTCCTGATCTCAAGATTCGCGTCGTCAACGTGGTTGACCTGATGACTCTCCAACCTACAAGTGAACATCCACATGGACTGACGGACACTGACTTCGATTCGTTGTTCACCGTTGATAAGCCGGTTATTTTCGCCTATCACGGATATCCGTGGCTGATTCACCGGCTCACTTATCGCCGCCACAATCATGACAACTTTCACGTGCGCGGATACAAAGACGAAGGCACCACCACCACGCCGTTCGACATGACGGTTTTGAATGATCTCGACCGTTTTCACCTCGCCGGTGACGTGGTCGACCGCGTTCCGAAGCTGGTGCCAATCGGTGGCCACTTCAAACAATTTGTACGCAACAAGCTCATCGAGCACAAACAATACGTTCACGAACACGGGATCGATATGCCAGAAATTCTGAACTGGAAGTGGGAACACTGAGAATAACCCCATCAACCACGAAGGACACGAAGGTTCACGAAGGAAAACCAGTATCGCAAGTGAAAAGATTTGGTTTTACTTCGTGAACCTTCGTGTCCTTCGTGGTTAATGCTTTTGACTTTCTCTTATGAAGATTCTGGTTCTTAATTCTGGATCGAGTACCCAGAAAAGCGCACTGTACGATCTCGCATCGGCTTCTTTCACGGAGCCGGTCGCACCGCTCTGGGAAGGCAAACTGGAGTGGGACGGCAACAAAGAGAAGCTGACAATCCACAACTCAGACGGGAAAATAATCGAAGAACACGCGACTATTCAAGCCAACGACCGCAAAGCCTCACTCGAGAAGCTGCTCACAAAACTTTGGCAGTCGCCAGGGCAAGTCATCCCCGGCCCGGCAGAAATTCAGATTGTGGGACACCGCATTGTTCATGGCGGTCCGAAACTCACCGAGCCTGTAATCATCAGTGCCAAAGTTAGGCAGGCCATTCGAAACGTGTCGGCCATCGCACCGCTGCACAACGCTGCAGGCCTGCAAGGCATTGAGCTTGTCGAGAAGCTTTTTCCAGATGTGCCACAGGTCGCGGTCTTTGACACCGGGTTTCATCGCACCTTGCCGTTGCCTGCAAAAGTTTATCCCGGACCTTACGAGTGGTTCGAGCACGACATTCGCCGCTACGGCTTTCACGGCATCAATCATGAGTATTGCGCACACCGTGCCGCGCACTTACTGAAACGCGAACTGGCTACTCTGAAGATCGTCAGCTGCCATCTGGGAAACGGCTGTTCGCTTGCGGCCATCGACGGCGGAAAGAGTGTGGACACGACCATGGGATTCACTCCCCTCGAAGGAATCACGATGGGCACGCGCAGCGGCTCTGTTGATCCCGGGATTCTGATTCACCTGATGCGCACGGAAACTGCAAGCGCCAAAGACTTGGACGAAACGCTCAATCGGCACTCAGGATTACTAGGGATTTCCGGCGTCTCGAGCGACATGCGGGACCTGCTAGAAGCTGTTGCTAAAGGCAATGATCGCGCCAAACTAGCGGTGGAAATTTTTATTCATCGACTACGCGCCGGAATTGCAGCAATGGCCGCGTCACTTGGTGGGTTGGATGTGATTGTCTTCACGGCAGGGATCGGGGAAAATGCGGCCTCGGTCCGGCGCGATACCTGCGCCAAAATGCGCTTCCTTGGAATTGAACTCGATGACGCGAAAAATTCTTCAGCCAAACTCGATGCCGAAATCTCCGCGTCCCAGTCCGCCGTTCGCGTGCTGGTGATCGGGGCGCAAGAAGATTGGTCGATCGCACGGGAGTGCGTGCGCCTCTCATCCGCCGAACACAACTGAACCCGGCCCTAACCCGCAGGGCACGTCACTACGAATCCAGTTGTACTTCGCGCCTGCGGCAGCTATTATCCCGGCATCGCGTCCCATCCGCTTTAAACCAAAAGGAGTTGTCATGGATTCGTCACAAACCCTGATGCTGTTTATCTACGTCATCGCCGGCATATTTGTCCTAGGCACAATTCTTAGCGGCTTTTTTCAAGTCAAGACCGCCGAGGCGGTGATTATCCAGCGCATGGGCAAGTTCCAGCACGTGGCCACCGCGGGAATGAATTTCAAATTGCCCTGGCTTGATCAGATTGCTGCCCGGATTGATCTGCGGGTGCAGCAACTAGCGCTCGATGTCGAAACCAAGACCAAGGACAACGTCTTCGTAAAAATTCCGGTCTCGGTGCAGTATCACGTTATTCCAACCAAGGTTTATGAGGCGTTCTACAAACTCGCGAATCCGCGGCAGCAAATTTCTTCCTACGTTTTCAATGTGATTCTTGGTCACGTCCCGAAAATGAATCTGGACGACGCCTTCCTGCAGGAGGCCGATATTGCCGTCGCCATCAAGCAGGGCCTCGACGATGTGATGCAGACCTATGGCTACGCGATTGATCAGGCGCTGGTCACCGATATTCAGCCGGACGAAAAAGTCAAAGTTGCGATGAACGAAATCAATGCAGCCCAGCGTGAGCAGGTGGCCGCCAGCGCGCGTGGAGAAACGGAAAAGATTCTGAAGGTGAAGCAAGCCGAGGCTGAAGCTGAGAGCAAGGCACTGCAGGGTCAGGGAATTGCCAACCAGCGCAAAGCCATCATCGAAGGGCTTAGAGCATCGGTGGAAACGTTTTCAGCAGCGGTTGTCGGGACCAGCGCGAAAGATGTGATGATGCTGGTATTGGTCACACAATATCTCGACACCATTAAAGAAATTGGGACCCAGGACAGGAGCAATACCATCTTCATGTCGCATTCGCCGGCCGCCGTGGGCGACCTGTTCCAGCAACTGCAGGATGCGGTCATGGTAGGCCATAAAGCTGCGGCCGCCGGTCAGGGATAAACGGGGGAGCCTCACTTGCCCATATTCGGCAGAGAAGTACAACGGAGTCTCGAACTTTTTCTGCAGTAGCTCTAAAATGACGTTCGCCTGTCGTGCTATAATAGCGAACAAAAGGCGAATACGTTATGGCTTCCCTGCCCCTTATACCGAATGATTCCCCGCGTCTGGTTGGGATTGCACGCCTGGCTGCGCGCGGTGAAAGCGTCCGCCAGGGGCATGAAGTTGAATACTTCACGCTGCCTGTGCGCTCGCTGCTAAACCGCTGCGTCAGCCGGCGACAGATGCCGTTTACGTGGACTATCAATCCGTATCGGGGATGTGAGTTCGCCTGCAAATATTGTTACGCGCGCTACACCCACGAGTTCATGGAGATGCGCGACGGCATCGAGTTCGAGCAGAAGATATATGCCAAGCAGCATGCGGCGGAACTTCTGCGTCAGGAAATTCGCAAAGTAAAACCGGGTGAGCAGATTGCTATCGGCACCGCAACAGATCCTTATCAGCCGATTGAGCGCAAGCTTGAGATTACGCGCGCGATTCTCGAGGAATTTGCACGGCATTCTGGGCTCGAGCTCGGCATCGTTACCAAATCCGCGCTAGTGGCGCGAGACATCGATTTGCTGAAGCAAATCGCTCAGGGCAACGAGATATTCGTCAATTTCACAATCACCACCACTGACACGGAGTTGGCCCGAATTTTAGAGCCGCGAGCGCCTCGTCCTGACTTGCGGCTGGAAGCTCTGCGAAAGCTCAGGGAAGCTGGAATCGGAGCCGGAGTGATTTGCGCGCCGGTGCTCCCGGGGATTACGGATTCACCAAAACAGCTTGAATCAGTAGTGCGCGGCGCTGCCGACGCTGGAGCGAATTACGTGTATGCCAACCCCTTGTTCCTGAAGCCGTGCTCGGCGGCAGTGTTTATGCCATTTCTGCGGGAGAATTTTCCGCATCTGGTTACCGATTACGAGCTGCGATTCAAGGACCGGTCTTTTTTGTCACCGGCGTATCGCAAAAGAATCTCGGAGCTGTTTGCGCGTCTACGCGAGAAATACGGCATCAGGAAAGATTCTGGGTGGAACAAGACGCTGCGAATTCAGCCGCAACAGTCGCAAATGACTCTATTCGGATGAACCTCGCGCCATCAAGGATGAATCTTCTCTCCGCGTTCCAGCATGACAACAAATTTCTGAATGTTGCGGGCGCGGGTTTCAGGCTTCTTGGCGGTCTGAATCCGAAAGAGAATTGCATAGCGATTGGCGCGATCCAGGCTACGGAAGAAACTCTCCGCGTTGGGCTTGAGTTTCAGAGCAGTTTCAAAGTCGTGAGGCACGCTTGCGACGCTCGGGGAATCATAAGCTGACTCCCAGCGACCATTGTTCTTGGCTTGTTCAATAGCTTGATAACCTGCAGGCATCATGCGACCGCTCTTGACAAGCGCGAGCGCCTTCTCGCGATTAATGTTCGACCAGATGCTCTTAGCTGAGCGCGGACAAAATTTCTGCAACCAGGCTTGCTCGCCTTCCGGACGCTTCTGCCCGTCGATCCATCCATAACACAGGGCAGCATCAATCGCGTCGGGATAGCTAACAGATTGCAATCCGGAATTTTTCTTTGCAATCCGCAGCCAAATCCCGCCGGAACGTGTGTGATTTTTATCCAGCCATGCTGACCATGCGGCTTGGTCTTTGAAGAGCCGAGCTTTGCTGTCCGGGTTGTTCCCTGCTTTGTTCGGAGTTGGCTTGCTCACCCCGGCTTTCTTGCGGGCTTTGCTGCCCGACACTTTCGCTTGCGATTTCATCGGACGGCGATTACTGTTCCTTCAACTTCAGCCGGGACTTGTTTTCTTCCATGAACTCACGCAGCTTCTCAGAGGCGTCCAGCAATCGGTTCCACTGCTCGTAATAAAGCGTCACCGGAAACCGCCCCAATCCATATACGCTCACACCACCCTTTTCCCCAACCCGAAATTCCAAGCTTCCAGTGCGTCGCGGGCCTTGCTTTTCCAGTTCTGCAAGCTTCGCTTTGAGTTCTTCGTAGGTCGGTTCTGCCATGTCGCTTCCTCACATTTTTGATTTTCTTTCATCTTATTACAGGAAAGGAATGAAGCTGATGGACACACAAAAGAGTTAGTATCCAGTGCAGAATTGGAAATGCATAGGGTCGTGGGTCTTACCCTGCCAGTCGCCTCCCCACGCAAATCCCGCTTCACGAAATATTGTGATTACTGCCGGATCCATGTCGCCGGCAGTGCCCTGCTGGTTGGTCTCCGGATTAAGGTCGATGGCGATGCCCCAGGCATGGGTGGAGAGCTTGGTCCGGGTGCGTTGCGGACGAAAAGAAAAACAGCCACCGAAGCTGGTTATTTTGTTTTGCGAACCGGAGACTTGAAGACGATCAAAGACTCCTGCGAAAACATTCGCCAGCAATTTATGGCATGTCATTGCGTTGACGGTTTGCGAATGGTCCCATGACAGCGTCAAGGGGAATGGTAGCGTGATACGGGCAAGAAAACCGGACTGCCATCCTGCTTCGAGCGTGTGGTCGTTCGCGATATGTTCGAAGATGTCTCCAAACGTGGTACAGATTTCCTCCAGCCCTTGCGGAGGCGTGAGCACGACAGGCGAGGCTTCGCCAGATAAGTAAGACATGAGTTTCTCCTTTTTGTTGTGAAAGCGGTGTTAGTGGCTATTGGTCGGTAGTCTGAGGTTGAGGAGTTGGATTCGAGCTCCGTTATCGCAGAAGCGAATGGAACAAAGCCTGAGTGCTGATGCCGAGTGCTAAGTGCTAACTGCCGAATGCCGACTGCTCATCTCGCCGTCCAGCCACCGTCAATCAGCATGGTATGACCGGTGATGAGCGAAGCCGCATCAGAAGCGAGGAACACGACGGCACCGGCAACTTCCATTGGTTCTCCAATGCGGTGCAGGGCGGCGATGCGTTCGATGGTATCGGCGCGATTTTGCGGTACCGCAAGATACTCTTTGGTTCCGGGCGTGCGAATGAATGTTGGCGCAACGGCGTTGACCGTGATGTTGTACTTGCCCCACTCAACTGCAAGGCATTTCGTCAGGTGCGCGATACCAGCTTTGGTCATGCAATAAACACTCTCGGTCGGAAGCGCCGCAAATCCAGCCTGCGAACTCATATTGATGATGCGGCCATATTTCTGGCGGATCATGATCCGGCCGGCAGCCTGGCTGGCAAAGAACGTGCCTTTCAAATTGATCACAATTGTCGCATCAAAATCTTTTTCGGTGACATTCTCCGCCAGGTTGTCGGGCGCGATTCCAGCATTGTTGACCAGAATGTCGAGATGGCCGAAATCGGCGGCCGCCTGCTCGATTGCTGTCGAGATCTGATCGAGCTTCGACATGTCCATTTGCAACGGCAAAGCCTTTCGCCCGAGTTTTTCAATGTCGCGCACCAAATCTCGGCCAGTGTTTATGTCGCGAAAACCAAGCGCAACATCCGCCCCGGCGTTTGCCAATGCCAGCGAAATCGCCCGTCCCAGCCCGCGAGCGGCGCCAGTAACCAGCGCAGTCTTGCCGTTCAGATCAAAATTAGGAAACTTTTCCATGCTGGGAACTCCGTGCCACCAATACCCCGGCAAGCTGAGGACTCGGGATTATATATAATCGCGCTTCTGATCGCTGAACCTGAGGAGCCCTTTGGCCTACAACGACCTGCGTGAATGGATCGCTGCGCTCGAACGCGCCGGCGA
>Ga0134126_10008891_pt1 | contig 12650 bp, 11 predicted proteins | sample KB31752_FD_96881 | JGI IMG/M metagenome (GOLD analysis project Ga0134126, IMG submission 96881) | Terrestrial soil microbial communities with excess Nitrogen fertilizer from Kellogg Biological Station, Michigan, USA - KB3-175-2 | ecosystem: Environmental > Terrestrial > Soil > Unclassified ...
GCTTTCGGCTGTGGGCCAGGTGCTGGCTATGGTGATGCACGACCTGCGTTCGCCTATAAAAAATATCAAACTGATAACAAGTTTAATGCGGGAGGAAGGCGAAGCCGGCGAAATGGTGGACCTTATCGATCAATCGGCAGAGCAAGCTTCGAAAATATTTGACGATTTCCTCGATTTTATAAAGGAAACCAAAATAACCAAGGTATCAGTAAATGTTAATAAAATAGTAACCGAAGCTATTAAACAGGCACAGGCCAGGGAGGGCATCGAAGACATAACCATTACTAAAAATGTCCCCGATACGCTGGTTGTGCCGGGCGACGAAAGCAAACTGCGCGGTACCATTATTAACCTGGTAAATAACGCCATCGATGTACTGCATGAGCGAAATGTAGCCAATGGCGAAATTAATATTTCGGCACAGGTTAAGGATAAAGAAGTTATGCTTTATATTACTGACAACGGCCCCGGCATCCCTGCCGAAATTAAGGACACCCTTTTTGAACCCTTTGTTACCAGTCACAAAAAGAACGGTACCGGGCTGGGTCTGTCAATTGTAAAACAATTTATAATTGGCCATGGCGGAAAGATCGCCGTTTATAACAATAATGGGGCAACTTTCACCATAACCCTCCCTTTGTAAAATATTACTGCACAATTAAGGTTACGCTACGTTAAAAAAAAACCGGCAAATGATGATAAAGAAGGAAACGGCCTCCACAGGGCTTACCGAGTATGAAACGCATGGGACTTTTATGTCGCACGAATTGCAATCGAAAAAATTAGAACGGTATAAAGCGTTTATAAGCGCTTCGGATATTGGCGCATGGGAATATTTTTCGGAAACAGATTTTTTGTGGTGCAATGATATCTATTTTTCCATGCTGGGCAGGGACATCAAAGACTATGATTTTTCGGGCTATAAAAATTTAAAGGAGGTTTGGACAAATCTATTGCACCCTGAAGACAGGGCATGTGCGGTGGAAAAATTTAGTGCATACCTTAAAAACCCCGACGGCCCTTATGAGAGTTATTTCCGGATGAAGCATAGCGACGGCAGCTGGGTATGGATATGGTCGCGGGGGAGCTTATTTGCCGACGCCGGTGAAAATTCCGGGACCGTTATCATCGGTACGCATACAGATATAACCCGGCACAAAAAAGCCGAGGAAGCCATACAACGCGAGCGGATCTTACTAAGGACCCTTATTGACAGCTTACCTGATACCATTTATGTGAAGGATATCGAGGGGCGAAAAATTATAGCAAACCCTGCAGACGTGGCATGCATCGGCGGCGCGTCAGAGGAGGAAGTATTAGGTAAAACCGATTTGGACCTGTTTAAAAACGATATTGGTTTGCGTGGCTACGAGGATGACATGCATATATTGAAATCGGGAGAGGCGCTCATAAACCACGAGGAATATTTCCTGGATGCGACGGGCAAAAAGCGATGGCTGCTTACCACCAAAATCCCGGTGAAGGACGAGCGCGGGCGCATTATTCGCCTGTTAGGGATAGGCCACGATATAACAGTAAGGAAACAATCCGACGAAATTTTAAAAAAATTAAATGAGGACCTGTACCTGCAATCGCAGGAACTGAGCAAGCAGGCAGAGGATTTGAAGGCGCTGAATAAACAGCTTGAAAAGCAAAAAGAGCAGGAACTTGAAAAAGCGATAGCGCAAGGCAAGTTTGAGATCGCCTCGGAGTTCTTACACGACATAGGCAATGCCGTGGTTGGGCTTGGCTCGCACTTAAACCGTATTAACCGCGTGGTGGATCAAAATAACCTTGATAATATAAAAAGCCTGGCAGTTTTTTTAAAGACCCATCAGCAGCCGATAGGGGAAGCAATAGGCCCGCAAAAGGCCGCGGCCTTAATTGCTATTACCGAAGGTTTTGAAGCAACGCAGTCGGAAAATGCGCAAGAGATACGCAAGTCGATAACCGAGTTGCTGAACATCATAACCCATATCCAGGAGATACTGAATATTCAAAGGCAGCTTGTACGCGGCCACAAGGGGATACATGAACGGAAGCCGGTTAACCTGGAGGATATTATACATGATTGCCGGTCGATGCTTTTTGCCTCTATCGATAAAAAAGGCATCCAGTTTAATGTCAATATAAAACCCGGAAACTTTACCATCAAGGGCGACCACACCAAGCTGATGCAGGTAATTTTAAATATCCTGAAAAACAGTATCGAAGCTATTGACATTGACGCTGCTGAAAAAAATATAAACGTGGATATGCATGCCGCCGGGGATGTATTGGAACTGGTAATAACTGATAACGGCCAGGGATTTGATGCCGAAACCGCTAATCTCTTTTTTGTACGGGGCTTTACCACTAAAAAGAACGGCACCGGTTTGGGCTTATATAATTGCAGGACAATTATTGAAAGCCATGCCGGCTCTTTCGAGATAAAAAGCGACGGGCCGGGGAAAGGGGCCGTAACTACCATCAGGTTTGCGATATAATTAACAATCGGCGCCGCAACGCTGCATCATTCCGCAATCACAGGGAACGCAGATATCCTCAACCGCGCACCGCCCATTGGCACCAGTGTCAGGCGGGTTTCAGGCTGATTGGATTTTACGGGGCTCGCGGGCAGCAAACCGCATAAACCATACTGATCGATCGTCCATCCGGGTATTTGCCTGCCTTTGGCTACCAGGCGTATAGGCGCTGATGCATCGGTAAATGGATTATTATCCTTTGGCCAGGACCCTTTTTCAACAGTGAAGGACAAAGCCTGATCTTTTTTATCCAGTAAAAGCCCGTAGTTCCAGGGCGAGGCGGGGTATATTTCATAAGCCGGCCATTTAGCCGGGTCGGCGCTGGCCTGCCACTTTGAGTCGTCGGTAACGCTTTTTTTGCTATCCTGCTTTACATATTTTTCGTCTATTTTTAATGAGAACGTTAGCGGGCCATAATTAACGCTCACGCTATTTTTATTCTTTTCCCATTCGCGTACTTTTATGGTCATCGGCAATTGCAAGGTTATCCGGTCGCCGTTTTTCCAGGTATTTTCCAGCTTGATATATTCGCCTTCCCCCGCATTAACTGTTACAGGCTTGCCGTTTACTTTTAGCGAGGGCTTGCTGCACCAGGCCGGTACGCGAAGGTAAACGGGGAATTTATTGGCGGCCGGAGTTACAATGCGCATATCAACCTCATCATTAAATGGGTACCTGGTTGTGGTGACGATTTTTACATTGTGCCCGTTCCCGGCTTTTGCAGTCACTTCGCCCGCTGAATACAATTGTGCGGCCAAACCGTTATCCGGGGTTGCCATCCAGCTGTTTTCCGCATAGTATACCCAGCCCGCCGAGTGGTTATGCTGGCAGCAGCGGCTGCTAAAGGGGTTCATGTTTAAAAACGGGCCGTCGTTATTAATGCCGGGGGCATGGTTTTTACTGTCGCTCACCACCATATTGGGGGCGGTTAAATAACGGAGCGCTTTATAATCGGGCGTAAAAGCCGCCGGGAAGGTATTAAAAGCCACATCTTCGCAGTTGTCGGCCCAAAAAGTATCGCCGGTGTACTGGAGCAGGAACTCGTCCGAAGTCATCTGTTCAACCATTCCGCAGGTTTCAATGGCCTGCCGGGGATCATTATATCCTTTGCGCGCATTTTCATCCGCGCCGAACATGCCGCCCGGCACTTGCCCATAAAGGTTGCGGATCAGTTTGAAGTCGTTATAAGTTGCCTGCAGGTCACGCGGGTTTCCGCTTTGCAAATAATAAGTGGCCGGTTCCCTGAAAGATTGCGCCACGTTAACATTGTGCCAGTTGGGCAGGTTGTCTTTTTGCCGCCAGTTGGCTGTGTTCTTGTCGATCTTGGTGGCAAGCTCCAGCAGCCATTTTTCACCGGTGCGGTTGTACAGCCAGTAAACGCTGAGCAAATTATCGCCCCCGCGGCTGTTTTCCCAATAATCCTTTAAAAACATGTTATCCGGGATAGTTAACTCAAATTTGAAATACCGCTTCATCAGGTTAATCACGCGCGGGTCGTGTGAGTAATCGTAGTACGATTGCAGGCACCACAGCATCGGCATATTTCCCCATAGGTCGCGCCTGCCGGGAGCTGTTTCATTGGCGGGGCCGAAATCACCGTTTGCCCTTTGATTATTGATTACTGCGTTTATCCAGAATTTTGTTTCACGCAGCATTTTTTCATCTTTCAGCATGTAAGCTATATCGCCATAGCCTTTAAGCCAATAGGGGAGTTCCTCCCACCCAAATTTTCCTTTACCATCCTTGCTCAGCCAGGCATTATTTTCTTTGGATAACCAGATGCTTATCTCGCCCAAATTTCCCATAAGCCCGGCACATTGCAGCGCTAATTGTTCTTTCAGCCATCCGCCCGGTTTTATGGCGGTTACGGGAAGTTTTATAAAATATTGCGGCTTAAGCGGCGCCTTGTTCGAAACGTAATAGCTGTTACGCATGCTGTTGTCGATTTGCTTTTCGGCCACCGCTGATTGCGCGAAGGAGGTATCATGACATATTATTGCAAAAACCAATAGGCTGAAAGTAATGATGCTGATTTTTGAGGAAAGTATATTTTTCATTTAGACTAATAAGCTTGAGTATATAACGGCAGATCAGGGTAAAATGATCTTTTGGGAAAGCCAAATTTAATAAAAGATGGAATACGTGAGGGTTAATCTTTGATCGATTTTCGGCTTTATGTATAAATCAGAAGAAATCGGCTTGTTCAAATTTTTTATGCCTATGTATCATTTCCCCGGTAAAATTCGTCATTTAAGCATATGTTTGTTTTTTAAAGAAGGGGATCATGAAAATCTGTAAAAATAATCCGGGAAGTGTGCTGGCATCCATTTGTGTGCTGGCTGTAGTGCTGTCATCATGTGTAAAATCATCAACCAACAACACGCCTCCGCCGGCGGTGGCGGCGTTGATGTTTGTCCAGGCCGCACCTGATCAGGCTCCTATAGATTTCGTGCTCGGCGCCCTAAGGCTTAACCAGACGCCCATTAATTATGGCGAAAACTCCCTTTACTTCAACGTGAATCCCGGCAGTTTTCGCGCTGCTTTTTATACGGATGCCGCACAGCAGGTAATACTTACGGATACATTGCATTTTAACCAGAACGTAGCTTATTCCCTGTTCCTGGCCAATAAACCAGGCCATGTGGAAACAGTTTTGCTGACCGATACACTCAACAAACCGGCAGGCGGCGGCGCATCGATCCGCTTCATTAACCTAAGCCCTGACGCGCCGGCAGTTGATCTTGCAGTACATGGCGGAGGGGTGCTTGTTGCAAACAAATCATACAAGGGGCGTTCCTCTTTTGCGCCGGTCGCAGCGAATAACGGTTATACGCTCGAAGTGCGCCAGGCCGGAACAAACACCGTGCTGGCAACACTTAGCAATGTTACCCTTACCGGCGGCGGCCTTTATACAGTTTGGTTCCATGGCCTCGCCGCAGGTACTACATCGGCAGATAAGTTAAGTGTCGATATTATTAACAACGCTTATTTTTTATAAAACCACCACCTGGCAGCGCTTAAGGCATCGGTTTTCTTAACCTACGTCAACTCTTTTCACGCGATTTCCGCCGTATCTTTGTATTGGAAGGATAATCAAAAATGAAAAAGAAAATTGAAAAAATATATAGCCGCCCTGCCCGCCCGGGCATGGTGGGCGATGGGTTCAGGGTTTTTAACTATTTCCCCAATGCTGAAATTACGCAGCAAAGGGTAAGCCCCTTTTTAATGATGGATTTTAATGCCGAATATGATTTCGGACCGTCGGAACATTTGCGCGGGGTGGACGTGCACCCGCATAAGGGGTTCGAAACAGTCACTATCGCCTATAAAGGCAGCGTCGCCCATCACGATAGTACAGGCAATAGCGGCGTAATAAACCCCGGCGACGTGCAGTGGATGACGGCGGGCTCGGGCATTTTGCATAAGGAATACCATGAAAAGAAGTTTTCGAAAAAGGGCGGGCCGTTTGAGATGATACAGCTTTGGGTAAACCTGCCCGCTAAGGACAAGCTCACAGCCCCGCAATACCAGGCCATCACCGCCGGCCAGATGGGTAAGGTAACGCTTGCAGGCAGCAACGGCATTGTAAACGTTATTGCCGGTTCGTTCAACGGGCAAAAGGGGCCTGCCAATACTTTCACCCCGGTTAACATGTTTGATATCCGTTTAAATAAAGATGGAGAATTAACCACCGGCATACCCACCGGGCATAATACCGTTTTGTTGGTTGTAAACGGCGGCGTAACAGTTAACGGCGAACAAGCCGGTCAGCATGACCTGGTTTTGTTTAGCAACGCTGGTGAAGAAATAACTATCAAGGCCAAAGAACATAGCGTGATCTTGTTATTAAGCGGCGAACCTATCAACGAGCCGATAGCGCAATACGGCCCCTTCGTGATGAACACCCACCGGGAATTACAGGAGGCGTTCCAGGAATTTCAGTCCGGAAAATTTGGCGTGCTGGAATAAAAAATCTAAAGTATATATCATAAAAAAGCGGCGAACAGCCGCTTTTTTTATGATGGTATCTGAAAATTTATATTATTAAGCCGCCGAACCCCAGCCGCCGCTCCATCCGCTGTTAAGGTCTGAATTGTTGCTTCCTTTTAACAGCGCATCATATTTGGCCGATTGTGCGGGAGTTAAAATAGCTTTGATTTTTTTGATCGTATTGGCACGCAAGGGCCTCACAGCCTCCAGCATTTTATTTGTGTTTCCGTGTTCGTCAGCCTTGATCTTGTCAAACTTTTGGGCCGACTCTTTGTAAACTGCCGCTACCTTAGATGTTTGGGCGTCGGTAAGCTTTAGCTCCTTTTGTAATCCTTTGGCTTTTTTCACCGGATCGGCCGATGGCGCCGGGCTATTGCCCTGCGCATGAGCTGATGCTATTACCCCGATAAGCATGCAGCATATTAATACAAGTTTTTTCATTACTTACAGTTTGGTTTTTAATGCAGTAGCTAAATATACCTGATATTTTTTCACAATACAAATAAACCTTATTTAATACTTCCCGCATGATACCCTTCCCTGGCACGCTGTGCACCCATTTTATCATACAGTTCTTCGTTATCCGGCTGCCAGGTTGCCAGGCCGTCAACATAACGATTATACATGCAAAAAGCTGCGGAAATTAATACCGTGTCGTGGATTTCGATGTCAGTAGCGCCTTCTTTCCTCGCAAGCTCAACATCCGCTTCGGTAACATTTTTGCCGCCTGATTGTACTTTTGCAGCAATTTTTAACAATTCTTTCAGTTTGTCGCTGATCGGCGCTTTTTCAGGGTCGGCAAGTACCTGTTTTACAACTGCAGTATCATCGCCTAATTGGTGCCTGGCAATGGCGCTATGTGAGTTGGTGCAAAATTTACAGGTGTTCAGGTTGGATACATAGGCGGCAATCATTTCACGCTCGCCTGCGCTTAGAGTTGGATGCGGATTATGCAGTAAAGTCTGCGCAAGCTGGCATAGCGGATCAGCCGTTTCGGGCCTGAATACAAACAGGCTCCTGATGCCTGGGACGTTTTGTGGTAATTCAATGTGTGGCATTTTTTTTATTGTTGTAAAGTTGAAATATTGTAAAGTTGGAATGTTAATGTCGCTCCCCGAATTCACCAATGACCTAATGACTCAATGACTAATGACCTTAAAAGGCGGCGTCAGATACCCTTCGCGGGCACGTTGTTCCCCCATTTTATCATATAGCTCATCATTATCTGGCTGCCAGGTGGCCAGGCCGTCAACATAGCGGTTGTACATGCAAAAAGCAGCAGCTATCAAAACTGAATCATGGATTTCGATGTCAGTAGCGCCCTCTTTTCTTGCAAGTTCAACGTCCGTTTCGGTTACGTTTTTGCCTCCTGATTGTACCTTCGAAGCTATCTTTAAAAGCGCTTTCATCTTATTGCTGATCGGGGCAGTTTCAGGATCGGCCAATACCTGTTTTACAATTTCGGCATTATTGCCAAGCTGGTGCTGCGCTATGGCGCCATGTATGCTGCAGCAATATTTGCAGGTATTGAGGCGCGACACATAGGTTGCAATTAGCTCGCGTTCGCCGGCGCTTAAAGTCGGGTGCGGATTATGCAATAAAGTTTGCACCAGCGCATTTAGCGGAGCGGCGGTTTCCGGCCTGAACATGAACAGGCTCCGGATACCGGGAAATTCAGTGGGTAAATTTATATGTGGCATTGTTGGCTGGGTTAGATTAAACTGTTATAATATTGAAATGTTAAAAAATCTTCCTTCGATCAATGACTATTGGTGCTGCTACTGGTGCTACTACTGCTACTGCTACTGCTACTGCTACTGCTGCTACTGCCTCCCACTATTCCCCCGTTTCCCCGTGTATATTTTTAAACAGCAATACCGCCATTAAACCTATCACGAATACTAACGAAAAAATGAATAATGAATTACTATAACCTCCTAAGGCCGTCACCAAAACACCAACAAATAATACTGCCGCCGCCGTAAATAAGCGCCCGATATTGAAGCAGAACCCCGTTGCCGACCCCCGTATCGCCGTTGGAAACAATTGCGGGATATAAAGCGATAGTATACCCTGGCTCGCGCCAAAAAATAGCGCGATAATGGCAATTTCAGCATAAATTACCATTGAGAACGAGCTGTTTGTTTTAAATAGAACGAAGGATAGTAACGCGCATACCGCAAAACAGGCGATCAGGGATTTTCTGAGGCCGATAAGGTTAACCAGCCAGCCAGAGAAAAAGCCGCCTGTTAAACCACCCATGCCCAAAAACATCATGCTTATGCCGCCTGCTTTGTGTACGTCGGCGTTGAGAAGGTCTTGTATCCAGGTTGGCAGCCATGAGAATATGGCCCAAAGGCCAATAAGCATGGTTCCGAATATAACCGACCCTACTAAAAGCGTTTTACCATTTGCACCCGAGAATAAATTACCTGCCGGCCCTTGCTTACTACTTTTTTCGTCCCGGTCTCTGAGCCACAATTCCGATTCATCTATCAGCCAGTAGCCCGCAATGGCTGTCAGTAAAGGCAAAACCCCTATAAAAAAACCCTGCCGCCATGAGGACACAAAATAATTGATGAGCCCGGCTGAGAAAATACCAACAGGAATGGAGATTGACATTATACCTGTAAAAACAGCTTTGCTGCGTTCGGGCCAGGCTTCGCTTATTAATGTGAATGATATCACGAGCAAGCCTCCGACGCCAAATCCGCTCATAAAACGGCATACCATTATTTCGGCCCAGTTTTGTGACAGCCCTGTCAGCATCGTAAAAACACCATAGCTGCCGATGGATAGCAACAGCGCGGTTTTTCTGCCGGTTTTGTCGCTGATCATTCCCCATAAAAACCCGCCGACAGCCCAGCCGAAAATAAAGAGGGAGTTGATATAGCCACTGATGCTGTTTAGTTCGCTATTCGTTCGGTTGCCCTGAAACTCCTTAACCACAACGGGCAGGTAAACCGACATCAAGGTAGATACGGCGCCACCAAATACATTACCGGCAAAGCAGATGATAAATAGTAATGCGAGCTTTGCTGACACGCTTCGTGTTTTTTCTTCGGCACTAATAGTTAATACACTTTTCATCATTTCAATGCTTTTTTAAATGATCATAACCTTGCGGAAGTCGCTGGTAGCCGTGGTTTACCAACCGGTCGGCTAACGCATTGAAATAATTATCATCCGCAGGCATTGTGGTCGCCATACCGTCAACATATCTATTGTAAAGGCCGAATAAAGCGGCAATCAATACGGTATCATGAATTTCAATATCAGTAGCGCCTTCTGCCTTTGCTTTTTCGATGATTTCCGAGGTTACCAGTTTGCCGTTTTTCCCGGTAAGGGCGGCAATGGTTAGCAAAGCCTTCATTTTTTCACTAACGGGCGCAGTAGCTATATCCTCTTTAACTTTTCGCGATGTTTCATCTTCGCCTAACAGCATATCAGCGGTTGCTGCATGGGCGGCTGTACAAAACCTGCATTGGTTCCCATGCGATACCACCGTAGCTATCAGTTCGCGTTCCGCTTCGGTAAGCGTGGACGGCCCACGCATCAAAATTTGGGTGAGATCGCGTATGGGCCGACCTGTATCTCTACGATATTCCAGCAAGCCGGTGATGCCGGGCAAATGTGCTTCTAGTTCGATATGAGGCATAAGTGTATGGTCTTAGTCGGGAAAGTCCGAAAGATGAAAGTATATTTATTTTTCGTACCTTCAAAATCTAAAACCAGCATATAATGAAACCTGATTACATATTTTGGATCGCCATAGCGGCTTATGCCTTTCATGTACTGGAGGAGTACACTTACGACTGGAAGACCTGGGCGCAGAAGATACTGAAACTGGACGTGGATTGGAACGGGTTTTACGTTACCAACGTAGTAGTATTGTTTTTTGGCATAGCCTGCGCCGAAGTCGGCTGGTCGCATCCTACTTTTAGCCTTATGTTTCCGGCTTTAATGGTAATAAATGCCTTATTTTTCCATATCCTGCCGTATATCCGCTCAAAACGGAAATTTTCGCCCGGGATGATCACGGCCATATTCCTGTTTTTACCGATTGGCCTGGGAGCTTTCAATATAGCCATGAGTTTGGGGGTACAGGCAAAGTCAATTGTCCTGGCGGTGCTATGCGGGGCCTTTGTAATGGCCTTTCCAATCTTCCTGCTGAAGACAAAAAACCTCAATTTTTTTAAACCTTGATTTAAGCATCGGGAAAAAATCCTAAGTTTTAAGAAATAAAAATTTTACCTTTTAACACGGGCCTCCGGGGTTCCTGACCCTGTATAAGTGCCTTTTCCGACATAAAAACCCATTTTTTTGCCAGGTAATTAACATGTTTCCCACAAATGTGCAAAACTACGCGATTTTGCTGCGCACTAAGTGGGGTAAATTCGTACTGCCTTCCCGGAATTAGCTCCGGAAGCCACGATTTGATAAATTTTACTATGACCAAAACTCTTGCATTGATTTGCGTTGTGCCCTTTTTAGCCGGTTTCCCTACCGGGAAAAATTCACCGCGCTTACATTACCGGAGCAGCGACTCCGCTAAGACCGTAATTTTTAGAATATCGCCGGCCAAACCTCTTATTGAGAAGGATATTTACGGTTATTATTTAAATTTTGATATTGCTGTAACCAACCAAACGGCAAATACGCTGCAGTTAAGTTCTATTGAGATATCGGTAATGGATCTCTCCGGCAAATTGGTGACCCGGAAAAACCTGACCCTGACCGGCCAAGCGCCGGGTATTGAAGTTTTAGGAAATACCGTGATAAAGCCCGGCGAGACGATTAATATTTTTAACCCCTTCCACACCTTCACACCCGACATATCTATTGCAACCCTGAAATATGGGTTTTTCTTTGATTATTCAGATACCCCGCAGCAAATGGACTATAATAAAAAACGGCTGCCGGTCGATTATGATGTCGCTATCGTAAAAACAATTAAACCGCAGGTTTATGTAGCCCGGAACGAATACTTTCTGCCGCTGAAAGGTAAAATTATTGTTTGGGGAGGGCATGACTTTTATTCTCAAAACCGCAGGTTCTCAACCAGCGCTGCGGACGAAGATGCAAAAGGCAGCAAAGTAAATTCAAACCGGTATGCTTATGACCTGATGAGTATTGACGGCAACGGAAATATGTACCATCTGTCGCCATTCAAAAAACAAAATTGGTATGTTTTCGGCCGCCCCGTTTATTCGCCGGCCGATGGAAAAGTGGTTGAAACAGAAAATACCATCCCGGATAATGAATATAATGGGAAAGTGGTTAAAAACCCGACTATGCCTTCGGGAACAGACCCGCTCGGGCTCGGCAACCATGTTGTGATCGATCACGGCGACGGAGAATACAGCGTACTGCTTTACCTTGAAAAAGGAAGCGTGAGGGTTAGGCCCGGCGAAACGATAAAAAGAGGCGACCTGATAGGTAATGTAGGTTTTTCGGGTAATGCAACCTACCCGCATTTACATTATGGCGTGATGAACAACGCCAAAAACCTGGTTGGCGAGGGAATACCCTCGTACTTTAACGACTATAAATTGTACCGTGGGGCTGTTATTTTACCGGTAAAGCGGAGCCGTATCGATAGTGGCGATATAGTTGAATCAGACAAATGATAAGCTGCTGTTTACCAGGCTATTGGTATTGGCACTTAAAATGTTATAAATGATAAGCAAATATTTTTCATCAAACAATAAATTGTAACCAAATAAACAGGGCTACGTAAAAGGGACAATAATAACCAAAATCAAACTTGAATTACAGGAAATTAAACTATTCGCTAATATGAAACCAATCAGACTCTTACTCCCCATTTTATTTATATGCCTTTTTAGCATTTCGGCATGTAAAAAAGATAAGACACCCGGCCCGGCAGGCCCCGCCGGCGCAACCGGTGCAACCGGGCCGCAGGGCGCCACCGGCGCTACAGGCCCTCAAGGCCCAGGACCCGCAGGGGGACCTGTTGGCCCTCAAGGTCCAGCCGGGCCTCAGGGACCTGTTGGGGCGACAGGGGCAACCGGCGCCACAGGCGCGACCGGGCTAACCGGCCCGCAAGGGCCTGCTGGTCCGCAAGGGGCGAAAGGTGATACCGGCCCAGCCGGAGCTACAGGCGCAACCGGA
>Ga0134126_10008892_pt1 | contig 12648 bp, 10 predicted proteins | sample KB31752_FD_96881 | JGI IMG/M metagenome (GOLD analysis project Ga0134126, IMG submission 96881) | Terrestrial soil microbial communities with excess Nitrogen fertilizer from Kellogg Biological Station, Michigan, USA - KB3-175-2 | ecosystem: Environmental > Terrestrial > Soil > Unclassified ...
CAACCAGCTGTCGGCGGGGCCAGGGGTCCGGCTCGCGGTGGAGCTCGGCGCCGCCAGCGTCGATCACTGCACGCACCTCACCAGTGCCGACGTTGACGCCCTCGCCACCGGGAGCACCGTGGCGACGCTGCTCCCGGGGGTCGAGTTCGCCACCCGCTCGCCGTATCCCGACGCGCGGCGGCTGCTCGACGCGGGGGTGACCGTCGCGCTGGCAAGCGACTGCAACCCCGGCTCGTGCTACACGTCCTCGATGCCGTTCGTCATCGCGCTCGCGGTCAGGGAACTGCGGATGACGCCGGCCGAGGCGCTCTGGGCGGCGACGGCGGGCGCGGCGCGGGCGCTGCGCCGCGACGACATCGGGGTCCTGTCGCCCGGCCACCCCGCCGACCTCGCCGTCCTGGACGCCCCCAGCCACGTCCACCTCGCCTACCGGCCAGGGGTCCCGCTCGCCCGCGCCTTCACCGCGTGATGCCGCGCAGCTGGCTGGCCGGGCACGCCCCGTTCTTGGCCCGGAGAGGTATACCGAGAAGTGGTGGGACGTAACGCCATCAACCGGACGGGTTCCCCACCACTTCTCGGTATACGTTGGGCTGGCCCACGATCAGCCGCTGGCGTTACCTTCGCGCGAATCGCCTCAGGAGTCTGGGGGTCACAAGAGGTTCTTGGTCGGGTTCGCGTCGCCGAAGCCCGTTGCCTCCTCGACGTAGCCCGCGAACGCCCGCGAGCCGTCGGCCCATCGGCCGTGGCGGCTGACGTTCAGCGGCTGCGCGCCTGCCTTCAGCATCGAGGTCGCGCCGCCCCGGCGCAGGCTATGGCCGCTATAGCGGCGCTCCCCCGAGGCCGGTAGCCCTTGCGGGGCCGCCTGCGCGTCCGCCGGGTCGGCCGCCATGCCCGGCGCGGCGAGACCGGCCGCCGCGCACGCCGCCGTGACGATGTCCCCGATGGCCTGCGGGCGCAGCCGGCCGTCCCTGGCGTCCGAAGCGCGCAAGGGTGCCGCCCGGTACCGCCCGCCCGCGCCCGCGCCGAGGTTGCCCCAGCGGTCGACCCTGATGAACAGCGGCCCGGTCGTCTGCCCGCGGGCGGCCAGGTACGCCAGCCAGGCGAGGACCGCGCGGACGGGGCAGAGCTCCGCAGCCGACGCGTAGTGGATCCGCCGGGTGACGCCACGGGCCGACTGGTCGGTCTTCGACGTCCTGATCGTCACGGCCAGGCCCTCGCCGGAGACGTGCTCGATGTCGCTGATGCTGAGGGCGGCGATCTCGGCCCGGCGGGCCAGCAGCGCGAACCCGAGCAGGATGACCGCCCGGTCGCGCAGCCCGGTCGCTGTCTCCAGGTCGCAGGCGGCGACTACCGCGGGCAGGTCGGCGGCCATGACGGGGACCGCCTTGCGCGGCCCGTGACGGCCGTCGCGCGCCGCCTCGCGCCTGGCCGTAGCGGTGATGACCTTGCGGGCCGCGAGCGCGTCGGGCGGCTCAGCCCCGGCACCCCGGTGCACGGCGCGGATCGCGGTCAGGTGCGCGTCGGCTGTCGTCGCCTTCAGCCTCCGGTCGACCGCCAGGTGGGTGAGGTAGGCCGCGACGGTCTGCGCGGTCGCGGGCAGGGCGACCCGCCCGGCGCCGCGGCACCAGTCCTCGAACGACCGCCACCGCGAGCGGTACGCCAGCAGGGTGTTCTCCGGCACCGCCTCCCTGATCAGCGCGGCGGTCTCATCCGGTACCTGGAAGTCGACGGGGTCATAGCCGGCCGCCGCGGCAGTCACCACGGCACCCGGTTCGCCTGCCGGTGCCGCGCTTGCGGGCTCGGCGGTCATGCGGCCCTCCCTCCTCCATGCCAGCCTTACGGCATCTTGCTGTTATCGCAGCATAGCGTTCCCTGACCGACGCTGGGGCTCCGGAGGAATGTCAGTGCCGCCACCTAGCCTCGTCCACGCGGCCGGAACCGCGTCTGGCCGCTGGCCCGTTGGGCAGATAGCGGGTCCACGTCGAGCTGAGCAGTGGAAGGAAGACCAGGGTGGCGACATTCGCCTTCATCCACGGCGCTGGCGATGCCGGCTGGTACTGGCATCTGGTCGAGGCAGAACTGCGGGCCCGCGGCCATGACACCGTCGCGCCTGACCTTCCGTGCGACGACGATTCGGCCGGCCCCGCCGAGTACGCGGACACCGTCGCCAACGCGGTCGGCGGCCGGGACGGCGTGGTCGTCGTGGCGCAGTCGGCTGGCGGCTTCACCGCCCCGCTGGTCTGCGACCGGCTGGCGGCGGAACTGCTCGTGCTGGTCGCGCCCATGATCCCCGTGCCGGGTGAGGTGCCCGCCGACTACTGGGCCCATACCCGGTACTACGAGGAACCGCGGGACCAGTACGACGACACGGTCGGCCTGTTCTACCAGGACGTCCCACCGGAGCTGGCCGCCGAGGCGCAGAAGCGGTCGCGCCCCCAGTCTGAAGCCCGGATGAGGGAACCGTCGCCGCTGCGGGCCTGGCCCGACGTCCCCACCCGGGTCCTGATCGGCCGTGATGACCGCCTGTTCCCCGCCCGCTTCCAGCGCCGGGTCGCCCGGGAGCGCCTGGGCATCACCCCGGACGAGATCGACAGCGGGCATACCCCGGCGCTCAGCCGCCCGCGCGAGCTGGCGGACCGCCTCGAGGCCTACGCCGCCGGAGTAGGCCTCGCTGGCGCCGCGCGCGAGAACGCGCCCGGCCGCACGGACTACGACGCCGAACTGCGGCGGTATGACGAGGTACTGCGCCGCGCCTTCCGCGTCCAGCCGGGCGACCGCATCCTCGACATCGGGTGCGGGACTGGGCAGACGACCCGCGAGGCGGCGCGCACGGCCCGGCCCGGCAGCGCGCTGGGCGTCGATGTCTCCGCGTCCGCGATCGGGCGCGCCCGTGAACTCGCCCGGGCGGAGGGGCTGGGCAATGTCACCTTCAAGCACGCTGACGCCCAAGTCCACCGCTTTCCTGCGGAGCAGTTTGACCTGGCCGTCAGCCGGTTCGGCACGATGTTCTTCGCCGACCCCCGCGCGGCGTTCGCCAACATCGGACGGGCGCTGCGCCCGGCCGGGCGCCTGGTGATGCTGGTCTGGCAGGCCCGCGAGCGCAACGAATGGGCGGTCGCCGTCCGCGAGGCTCTCGCGGGACCCGGGGACGCGGCGGCGGCCGCTTCCGGTGGACCGGACGCGTTTTCGCTCGGGGACCCTGCGGCGGTGGAGGAGACCCTGGAGGCGGCAGGGTTCGCGGACGTCGCCTGCACCGACGTCCGCGAGCCGGTTTACTACGGTCCGGACGTGGCGGCCGCTTTCGACTGGGTGACCGGCTTCACGTCGACCAGCGATGCACTGAACGAGCTCGATCCCGACGCCGCGGCGCGCGCAGCCGGGCGCCTGCGCGAGGCGCTCGCCGCGCACCTGCGGGACGACGGTGTCTGGTTTGACTCCCGCGCCTGGATCGTCACTGCCCGCCGCCGCTGAGGCCGCGGCTGCGGTGTCCTGTCCCGTTGCCCGCACGACCTCGAAGTTGGCATGGGCGCAACCCTCATGCTCGCGCACGAGCCAACGCGTTACGGCCACGGAGTCTGGCCGCTCATTATCATCCGGAACGTCAGCCAGAACCAAAGGACCTAGTCGCTGGCCGCGGTTCAACCGGCGAGACATCCTAGTTACCTATTCCCTGTCCACCATCACACCACGATCTGCTGTCGCCCACCCTGGACAGGCCTAGCGCTCGGCGTTCTCATGGAAGAACAGAAGCCGGCGGATCAGAGTTAGGTCCCAAGCTATGCCTCTGCGGCTTTCGGCCACGAAGGAACGCAGGGCTTCCGCTTAGACCTGCACAGTTTGGAGATTTGTGTTGGATGAGGCACACGTGGTCGTAGTAGGAGCCGGACTGCTCGGAGGTCAGGTTCTGGATATGCTCGCCCGGCTCCCCAATTTGCGACTCACTCTGGTTGGGCGCGATGAGGACGTGGTACCTAAGCGTGCCAATCTCGCGCGGCTTACAGCGATGCATCTTGGGCTCGATCCGAAGGTGAACTTTGCAATCACGGACGTGACAAACATTGATAGGACAGCCGAACTTATCGCCGTCCTCAGTCCCGACCTCCTGTTCACCGCGCTGAGCGCTCAGCCCTACTGGATGGTTCGACAACTCACTGATTATCAATCATCCCCGGGAGTTAACGCCGGAATGGCACCGTGGCTCCCGCACCAACTCGCACCGCTTGTCAGCTTGATGTCCGCATGCCGTTCCGCGAGCGAAACCCTTCCAGTTGTGAATGCCGCCTTCCCCGACGTTACCCACGCAGTGCTACAGTCGGGCGGCCTCGCACCGTACCTCGGCGCAGGGAGTGTATCGAACTCTGTACCAGCATTGCGGCTCGCCGCCAGTCACCTCTTGGAGGTACCTGTCCATGATGTCCAGGTACAATTCGTCGCCGAGGCCTACGTGACACGATGTATTCCACGGCTAGGCCACTCTGGCGGAGCCCCGTTCCACCTCACCGTCCTCAATAACGACGCTGACGTGACGGATAGCCTGGACATAGGCGAGTTGCTTAGGCTGGTGAACACAAGGTTTAGCCGGCCCTCTGATTCGCTGAGCGTGGCGCTGACGGCTGCCGCCAGCGTCAGGATCATCTCCGCCATCCTCAACGACGAGGGAGCTGTTGTGCACGCGCCAGGGCCATCTTCTCTCATGGGAGGCTACCCCGTCCGAGTGTGGAGCGACCACGTTGAAGTCATCTACCCGGATGGCCTGACACCTGATCGTGCCCAGCAGATAAACATGCGATCTGCAAAATTTAACGGCATCGAAGAGCTTCGCCAAGATGGGACCGTCATTCTGACAGAGCCTTCTTCTACTGTGCTGTCACAGCTTCTCGGATTCCCGATAAGCGAGTTCCACTATAGCGAGGCGGCAGCGATCTCAGCCGCGATGAGTGCCAGGATGCGCGACAGCAAGACCTCCGCGTAAAAGGGCTGACCCGTGATTTTCGCTATCTTCCGAGCCTTCGCCTGACATTGTGCGCGCCCCCTGGAAGGACACTATTTCCTCTCGTTGTGGCGCAGAAGATGCCGCACCCCGTCGCGTCACCGCCAATGACCCCGCTCTCACTCCGAATTCAATCGCCTCAAGCAGTTGCCTGCCGTGAGCCAGTCCGGCACTGAGCGCACCGGTAAAGACATCGCCTGCCGCAGTCGTGTCTACAGCATCTACCTTGGCCGCCCCGATGTGAGCACTGCCCCCACCAGCTTTTAGGTATCGTGCACCCATCTCCCCGAGAGTCACCACAACGTTAGCTGATGCGAATCCGGCCCGGCTGACCATAGCTGTCAGATCTTCTGACGCCAGCAGCTCCGCCGGGACAGATTGCTGGACTAGCGTTTCGAATTCTTTCTGATTCACGATCAGGAGGTCGATGAGTGGCAGCAATTTGTCGACTTGATTGAAACGCATTCCGCTCATGATATTGATTGCTCCGGCGCGCCTACCGGCTCCGTAGGCACTCACCAGCACGTCGGCCGGAACCTCTGCGTGGCTGAGCACACAGTCTCCAGGCCGAACGGCGATGGACGCGGGCCACCTTAGGCGGCGTACCGCGCCAGGCTCGAAGAGGATCGTATTCCGGGCATCTGGCTCCAAGAGGACCAAGGCCAGTCCTGTGCGCTCACCTGGGAAGACCTCGCAGAAGCGTGTATCGATCCCCTCCTCGCGCAAGAAGCCTATTACCTCCTCGCCGAACCCGTCGTCACCGACCGCTCCCACCAGGCACACGGCCGCCCCTGCACGATGCGCAGCAGTGGCCTGATTCAGCGCCTTTCCGCCTATGGCATGCCATGACTCGCGAACAGGCTTGTCTTCCCCAGGATTCGGGAAGCCATTCACCCGGAAGGTGACGTCCAGGTTGAGGCTCCCGGCGACGATTACTGTCGCCACTTGGGTGAATCCTGTCGTGGCCTCTGTTCATTCACGGCGTCGGTCGTCTCATCGTGATGGGCTATCTCTTGTTCCGTCTCATAGGTATCGGCGACTCTAACGCCAGGCCGGGGAACCGCAGGTGTAGCCGGGTGCGCGACGGCCCGCATACCACAAACGCTCACCGTGCGTCCGCGGCCGGATCACCGTTCACCGCTCCTGGAAGAACGCGGATGGCATCTAGCATGACGGTCCAGAAGGATTCGATGTCGACATGCACGGCGACGAGTGCGTTAGCCTCCGAGCCCGTAACCCGATGCAGGTCTATAACTGTGGCGCCTCTGGTGTGGGTACCATGCAGCTCGACCGCAACCGGCGTCTTGACGCACTCGACGATTGATGCGTCAAGAACCCTCGCGACAGCCACTGGATCGTGCAGTGGCGGTTCGCTCATGTTAAAGACATCGTTATAGGTCTGAGCGAAGAAAGTTATGAGGTCTGCGCACACATTAGCGAGTGGCGTGCCGATCTTCCGCATGCTTGCCACCCGATCCGTCGACACGAGCACCTGGTGGGTGGCATTGAGTCCGCAAAAGGTAACTGGGACTGGCGAGTCAAGCACCATGCTAGCGGCCTCAGGATCCGCAACGATATTGAACTCTCCATACGGAGTGACATTACCCCGGTCAGTTGATCCGCCCATGCAGACAATTTCCTTGATATTAGAGATTGCCGTGGGGTGATCGTGGATTAGCCTTGCAATATTCGTCAGCGGCCCTGTCGCGATAATCGTAACGGGTTCCGGATGATCCCGTATAATGCGATGAAGCAGCGAGACCGCGTCGCTCTCGTCTACCGGAACAACAGGTGCACCCAGGTTTACACCGTCAAGGCCAGTCGAGCCATGTACCGCGTGGGCTATGCGGTTTGGCCTTATCGAGTTGTGAGTTGCACCAGCGATAGGGCCAGCGCTGCCAGCTGCGATAGGTACCCCCGATATCCCCGCTATACTGCAGATCAGTCGGGCATTAAGCGTCGTCTTACTTACTTCTTGATTTCCGAAAACTGTACTAATCGCCAGAAGCCTCAATCTCGGACTCCCTGCCGCCAGCACAAGGGCCAGCGCATCATCATGGCCAGGGTCGCAATCGAGCACAACCGGAACGGCCGTCACACCATCACCACCTTTCGCAGTCTCATCATTAAATGACTGACTTACCTAGACGGTTGTCGAACTTGAACCCGATCAATACTCTGCAATTGCGTCCAAGCCCACTGAAACGCTACCCTAACATCCCAAAGTACCGCCAAGATAGTGGGTTGATCCGAGGCCTAACTCGGCCAGTGTGCGAGGTGCACTGCCGAGAGGAACGAGGAAAGGGACGCAGTGGGGAGGGGCAGTGGCAGGGAAAGCGGGCCCTACGCTGGACCGAGGACTTGCGATAGCCTCGGCCATCGCGGCGGTTATAGCCGTCTTCCAGCAGAGCAACGGAGCGAGGATCGGTATCGGCCTGGTTGCCGCTCTCCTGTTCCTAGCTATGTTTATTATGGCGCGCCGGAGAATCCGCGTGCCACTGAGCATCAACTGGATGCAGCGCAGGACGATCAGCGCGTACTTCGATGCAACCGTGACGGAATTCCTCAAAGAGCTTCCCTTGCCGGCGCCAGTCGCAGTAGAGAGCCTCGCGAAGAAGGTAAGTCACAAGTCGGCATATGTGCCCGTTCCATACCGCGCGTTTTCGCCTCGATCTAACAAAGCAATGCCAGGCCGGGAAATAGTATCGCGGCCCGCGGACCCAATGAATATGCTGATCGAGCTGCTGCAAAGCAGGCAAAGCGCCTTTGTCCTTGGAGATCCCGGGTCCGGGAAGACCCTACTTGCCATGCTGACATTTGCGGAACTGGCAGACCGATACAAAGCTTCGCGAGGGAAAGCCTTGTTCCCGATATTCCTGCGGTTGAGCGAGCTTCAATCGCGAGGGCAATCCAGTTCAATACCGAATATAGGCGAACTGATGCCGCATGCGTTCAAGAGCCTAGGCAAGTCTAGGCTGGAGCGCCTACTCGATGCCGGACGTGCCTGCATCGTACTAGACGGGCTGGACGAGTTGCCTTCAACTAGGGGTAGTCGCGACGGTGTGACATCCAGAATGCCAGACGAGCTTATTCTGCTCCTGCGAAACCTGACCATCATAACTTGTCGGGAAGCCTTCCATACACTATATGTAGATACAGATAAGGCGGCATCAAATCTCGGTACCGAGATCGAGTTGCTCCCCTTGACCTATGCTGGTGAAGTTGTTCCTTTTACCCGGCAGTATTGCGCCAGCCTCGGACAACCAGATCTCGCGGAGGTGGTCCTTAGTATTCTCCGGCAGAACGCCTCCCTCGCTGAAACACTATCACGTCCACTGATGCTCCGCATGACGATCGACGTCTTGGCATTTGAGCTCGAGCATGGCGATGTGCGGGCGGCGGAGCGAATGCTGCTCACTGGATCAGATTTCCTGAATGCCGAGATATACGAGAGATACGTCAAAAGCTGGATAATCCGAGAGCACAGGAAAGCGGATAACCCGCAACTTCCTGCTTTTCAAAAGCTGGATCTTGTTGAAGCGATTGCTTGGCAGATTTTCTGCAACCCGGCAAGGACGGACACAGGATATGGTTCCTTTGAGGTGGTCGACCTAACAGTGGACAGGGACACTCTGGTCGTTACCATTGACGATTGGATTAAAACGAACGTGGACTCGGCGTCGCCGCGTTTCAGGCGTTCAAGCCTGATCACCGAGGTTGAGGAGCGAACGTTCCTGATAGTAAGCGAGCGCAGCGATACGTACCGGTTTGTTCATAAGTCATTCTTCGAGTACCTGGTGGCGCGGCGCGTATACAATAAATTGGCGAAAGGGCATGAGGATGCGGTAAGCCTGGTCAGCTTGCTGAGCATGCCATTTCCGGATGAAATTATCGACTTTATTCGTGAGCTCCTGCACTGGAGCAGGACTCCGGAAGAGGTAGCTTCGCATCGGCGCAACGTTGAAAAGTCGCTCGTTGATGTCCTCCGCGTGGAGGATCGATCGGATTCCTCGCTCATGGCCCGCCAACAGGCAGCTAACCTCCTTCCTATTGTCGCTACCGCAGAAACACAGGAGTTCCTCAGGGGCGTGGTGGTATCGGATGATCATCCATTTATTCGGCGAGCCATCGCCGTCGGAGAAGCCCTGCACCATCAAGACCCAGAGTTCCTCGATGAATTCGTCGCGAATCTCGACAGTGACCAGCAGGCGGCAAGTTTCCATATGGGTTATAACAGAATTTACTATGGGGACCAGCCGCTTAGCAGGACCGTATTCGAAGACGATGGCCGGGCGGAGTGCAGTCGCTTTTTCCGCGCTTGTATACGCCATCTCCAACTGGAGCGTTACCGTTATATTCGCACCATGGCGCTCGCCACTATTAGATTGATGCTGCAAGATCCTTCGAGGCGTGCGCTCCTGGTTGAGAAGGAAGCCGACGCCCTGCGCTGGGTGGTGAGTGATGTCTGTGCCCACCCGGATCCGGAACTGGGTCCTGTTTATGAACATGAGCGGGCAAGGCTGCTGGCCTGCATCAGGCAGGCATTGACAGAGGCCGGAGTCACCAGCGAAAGCGATAACCAAGAAGAGGCGTCACGAGCCGAGCACGATTTGGAGGTCTCTCAGGAGACCATGGACGACAGAGGCACGGCCAGCAACAAAGAAGTTGGGGACGTTGTCTAGGGAAACATCCGCACCGTGGATGTCGAGAATGCGCGCCCCTGCTTCCCGTAGGACCGTGAGTGCTGCCGGAAGCTCGGTTCCAGAACAGTCTCTCCCTACGATGACGTCAATGCCGCTGCGCAGGAACAGGCCTACGTCTATAGTTGGCGCCCAGTTTTCAAACACGCGGCGGGTCGATTTTGTTAGCACGCTAAGCACGTCTTGGAAATCATCTGATTCGCGGTCCGTGTCGTAGCCTAGCCAGAGTGCCGCTGACCTGTGTTTGGCAGTCTCAAGAGTCGGAGCCCAGGGCTTTTCGTTGACCCATACGCCTTCATTGCATACTGCTTTTATTATTGCCCCTGAGAAGCCTTCTGCGATGCAGGCAATCACTGGATGCCTTTGGTAGCAAAGCGTGATCGATATACCCCAGAGAGGGAGTCCGTACGCATAATTGTTGGTGCCGTCTAGCGGGTCCACGATCCATGTCCAGGGACCAGCGGTATGGAAGCTTTGAGCTTCCTCGACAATGACAGAGTGCTCGGGGAAGGCCGCCCGTATTATTTCGGTAATCTTTGTTTCGCACAACAAGTCGACATCCGTAACGATGTCTCCGGTCGTGCCTTTGGAGGCTGTTTGAAGGAGCGTGCCGAACCGGGCTCGTGCGATAGACAGGGCGCAGGTTAGGGCTTCAGATGCAACCGAAATTTCGCGTACTAGGGACCGGGCTGTCGCAGGTTCTTGTCCCAGAACTGAACAACTAACGGAATGTTCTCTTCCGTATGGTGGGCGAGCGTTTAGGCTGCGAGAGCGTCGGTCATCAGCCCGGGAAGCGTCGCCCTGTATCAACGAGAAACCTCCCTCTGAGAGCACGTCCATCTGGCTAGTGTACCGTGAGTGCCCGGACGTAGCGAGAGCCTGGCATGCGGCCACTTGCTCGTGTTGGGTTGGACTGGAGCTGGGCCAGCAAAACGTCGCTCCGGATGCTTGTCCTTTCTGGATCGGCGGCACTGATGGATGCGCCATAAGGACGGGGAGTGCGTGCGAGTTGCTTCAAGACTCCAAGGTGTCGGATGCTGGCACTGGGCATTTGGCCTGCGGCTACCACCGCAAAGCTGGACATCGTACGGAGTGATCAGGCATGACTAGAGGGTTTTATGTTTCTTGGGGTGATGATGAGAATGGTGTACGCCATGAGGTTTTTGTGAAGGCTTTGGATGAGTTTGAGCAGGTGCTCGACGAAATCGAGCTGGCAGCTATTCAGGCTCAGTGTGTATATGAGGTTGATCTGTGGCTGGGAAAAATTATGGCTGAAGATCCCATCCTGGTCCAGTTTCTAGTCGGTCACCCAAAGAGGTCGAGCCTGCTTTGGCATGATGATGGCTTGACAATGTTCGCTACTGGAAAGCTGGGTGATCGAATTAGCGGAGGAATCACCTGCAAGCGATTCAGTTCCACAAGAATAGTGGCCCCTGACCTTATGATGATCACTCCCTCGGAAGTTCGTGACGCCCTTATCCTGTACCTTCTAACAAATTCCCGGCCCGAATTTCTACGGTGGACCGAAGCCAAACAGGATTAGGGGACTGTGAAGGGGTTCTCGGCGATGATGTACCACCTGACGGTCGACTGACAGGGGGTGCATGTGCGACAAGCCCGTCACGATCGTCCCGTCAGCCGCCACGCCCTCACGGGATCAGGCACTTCGGTCCCGTGCCGCGTGGCGGCGGTAGCTTTCGATCCACCTTGTGTTGAGCTCGTCGGCGAGCCGCTTGTGCCGGACGGTAATCTCGCGGCCCGCTGGGAGCTCGAGTCCGAGGAATCCGAGCACGCCGGAGGCGACGCGGACGGGATCGGCGGCAAGTTCCTCGTAACGCACCCGGTAGGGCTGTATGCCTTCGGCGGCGAACCACTGCTCCCACGCGGCGTTGTGGTCCTCGATCAGCCGGACAAGGTCGCGGACCTGGCCGAAGTCAAAGCCCGGGGCTCCGGCCGGCTGTTGCCGCTCGTGGGCTGTCTCGAACCACACGCCCGTCTGTTCGGCGCGCAGCAGGGACACGGCCTGGGCGACCACGTCGCCGCGCCGCAGGTAGACGAAGCGCGCACGGCCGAAGGCGGCGCTCAACAGCCCGGCGGCCGATCCCGCACGGTCGGGGCAGACGGGGGCGAGGTGGGCGGTTACCTCGTCCATCGTCCCCCACATGATCCTGGCGGCGAAGACCCCGTTGGCAGTGCTCCCGGCCGCGGCCGCCGCCCGGAAGTAGGCGGCGTAGCCGACGGTGCCGTCGGACGGGTCCGCGATGCCCCAGCGGGCGGCGAACGCCCGCTCATCCTGCTGGCGGAACCAGGACTCCGGGTGGCCCGCGACCCCGGTGGAATCCAGCAGCCCGCACAGCAGCGAGCTTCCCGTCCGGGGGGTTGCGCAGATCAGGTACGAGCCAGTCCGTGCAGGATCAGGTGCGGGTGCCTGCGGCATGGCGCGATTGAAGCACGCACGGGGCTGTGCGGCAACGAGATAACCGGCTTGCCGCACCGCGCGGCATGACAGACCGGGCTCAGCTAGCGGCCGGTCTTGTCGAGCTCGGCGAGGTCTTCGCCGGGGAGCCTAGGTCCCGCCCCGGCGATGTTCTCGCGCAGGTGCGCGGCCAGACGAGGTGCCGGGAATCAGCAGGGTGTTCGGCGACCGCTGCAGCAGCCAGGCCAGGCGTCCGACATCGGCACCACATGATGCGCGGCCTGAAGGCCTGGGTTGAGATGCACATGGACGACGTGATCGCCAACCTCGCGGCGCCCGACGCCCGCACCGCCTGAACCACCGGGAGGAGACCGCCGGGAGTCCCAACTCAGTCACGATATTGGCAGAGTATCGAGACTGAGCACTTGAATCGGCTTTTCTTTCACTCTACTTATCCTTTCGGTTTCGGTTTGGAGACTGATAGAATCACGGATTGTGGCTCACCTGGAAATGCCCGTCGGCGACGGCGCGGGAGATGGCGC
>Ga0134126_10008893_pt1 | contig 12647 bp, 16 predicted proteins | sample KB31752_FD_96881 | JGI IMG/M metagenome (GOLD analysis project Ga0134126, IMG submission 96881) | Terrestrial soil microbial communities with excess Nitrogen fertilizer from Kellogg Biological Station, Michigan, USA - KB3-175-2 | ecosystem: Environmental > Terrestrial > Soil > Unclassified ...
CGTCCGGCTCGCCGAGCACCAAGCAGGTCCAGGAGTACGCCAAGTGCCTGCAGAACGCGGGCACGGACGCGAACGCCATCCAGAAGTGCGCGTCGATCCTGAGTAAGTGAAGCTCTACCGCGCTCGCTTCTCGACCAACGTCGAGCGCGTCGCGCTGGCGCTGGCCCACAAGGGGCTGAGCGCCGACTCGGTCTGGATCGAGTACTCGGACCGCGGCCCGGTCGAGGAGATCAGCGGCCAGGGACTCGTGCCCGTGCTCGTGGACGACGACGGCAAGGTCCACGTCGAGTCGATGGACATCGTCCGCCACCTCGACGAGCGCCATCCGGAGCCGCCGCTGTACCCCGCCGATCCGGCGCGGCGCGAGGAGATGCTCGTGTTCATCGACTGGTTCAACGCGGTCTGGAAGGTCGCGCCGAACGCGATCGAGGCGGAGCTCGGGAAGGCCGACCCCGACCTCGAAGCGGTCGAGCGCCACGCGGCACGGATCACCGGGGCACTCGACCGCTTCGAGGCGATGCTCGCGGGGCGCGACCACCTGATGGGCGACGACTTCTCGGCGGCCGACATCGCGGCCTTCCCGTTCCTGAAGTACGCGCTCATCCGCGACCCCGAGGACGACGAGCTCTTCCACCGCATCCTCGAGGACCGCCAGCCGCTCGGCGACCGGCATCCGCGCCTGGCCGCATGGATCCGGCGGGTGGGCCAGTACCCGCGGATCTAGGCCAGGCGCGGACGGTCCGGCGCTACGAGCCCTGCCGCACCTCTTCCATCTGCTGGCCCGCGCTGTCGCGCAGCTCCTCGGCGTGCTGCTGGCCGCTTTCCTTGGCCGTCTCGGCGGCGCTCTGGGCTGCGTCCTGCGCCACCTCCTTGCCGCGCTCCAGAGCCTCCTGCCCCGTTTCCTTCGCGCGCTCCTTCACCTCGTCGGCCATCGGGCCGATCTTCTCGTCCTCGATTCGGGTGGACGGGACGAGCATTCCGGCCAGGAAGCCCACGGCCAGCGAACCGATCGCGAGTCCAATCGGATTCTCCTGGGCCACACCCGCAGCCTGCCGCGCGCCCTGCGTGACCTGCCGCTTGTCCGGCGCGACGCCGGTGATCTTGTCGCGAACGCCGCCGACCTTGTCGGACACCCGCGCGGACACGTCTGTCTTGTAACCGAGCGCCTCCACGGTGTCGCCCATGCGGCCTCGCGTCGTCTCTATCTCCTCGCGGATCTGGCTTGGGTCTTGGCCCATTGCACGTCCTCCTTGGTGCTTTCGATTGCTTGCTCGGGAGCCGGCGGCGTGGCCTGCTGGACCTTGTGGCGGCCCTGCAGCGCGAGCACCCCCGCGGCCGCGGCCCACAGGAGGCCGACGATCAGCGCCGCCAGCCAGGAATGCGTTGCCGTGTCGATCGCGGCCACCACGGCCAGCGAAAGGAAGATCAGCGCCAGCAGAGCGCTCACGCCCGCCCCGCCGAACATCCCCACGCCGACGCCGGCCTGCTTGCCCTTCTCGGACATCTCGGCCTTGGCGAGCTCGATCTCCTGCTTGACGAGCGTGGTCGTCTCCTGCGACAGCTGCCGCAGGAGCTCGCCGACCGAGCGGTCGTGCAGGTCGTTGTTGTGGGTCGCCATCGCTAGATCCCGGTCATCTGGGGCGTGCCGACCGTGTGCGGCAGCTGGCTCTGGGACCACTGGCCGTTGCCCGAGTGGTTCTGACCGTCCTGCTGGCGCCGCTGGCTCGAGGCCTTGAGCACCCGCGACGCCGCGAAGCCGACGGCCAGGCCGCCGAGCATCACGACCCAGGGTTGGCGGCGGCCGAAGTCCTCGGCGTCGCGGAGGATCCTGTCGCCGTCCGAGCGCTCGAGGTAGCCGCCGAGGCGCTCCGCGCGCTCGGCCACCTGGTTTGCGAGCTTCGCCGGCTGGTCCTTGCCCTGCTTGCGCAGCTCTTCGCCGACGCTGCGGATGTCGCCGGCGGTGGCATGAACGCGCTGACCGGCCTCGGTCGAGCGCTGGTCCACCTGATCGCGCACGCGGCTCTTCGCCTCGCCCGCGGCCTGCTGCACCTTCTCTTGGGCCTGTCCCGCGACCTCCTGGGCTTTGTCGCGGGCGCCCGGGTCCGTCCCGGCTGACGAGTCCATCTTTCCTCCTCGAGTTTGTACCGCTATCGGATTGACGCCCTGCTACCCAGGGTCAGGGCCCACAAACGAGCGGCCGCGCGCCAACCGATAGCGGTTCCGCAACCATCTGGGGGCGGGCGTACGATTCGGAGCTCATGGGGATGCGTGCCACAACCGTCCGCTTCGGCGAGGATCTCTGGCGGATGCTCGAGCGCGAGTCGAGCCGCCTCGGCATCAGCGCCGCCCAGTTCGTCCGCGAGTCGACGATCATGCGGCTGGGGATACTCGCGGGGAGCCGCGGCGATCCGGACGCGGAGCTGATGGTCGCGGGCATCGCCGCCCAGTCCGGTCGGAAGCGTGGCGAGGTGCCGGAGATCGCGGCGGCGCTGGCGGAGCCGGGTCGGCTCGCTGCGCTGCACCGTGCCGATCTCGTCGACACGCCGCCCGAGGAACCCTTTGACCGGCTCGCTCGAATGGCGGCCAAGGTCGTGAACGCGCCGGTCGCGCTCGTCACCGCGGTCGACCGGGACCGCCAGTATTTCAAGAGCTGCCTCGGCCTCCCGGAGCCGTGGGCCACGCGACGAGAGACTCCCCTCACCCATTCCTTCTGCCAGCACGCGGTGGCGGCTCGCGAGCCGGTCATCGTCAGCGACGCCCGCAAGGATGAGCGCCTGCTCGACAACCTGGCGATCCGGGACCTCGGGGTGATCGCCTATCTGGGGGTACCGCTGATCACGCGCGACGGCCATGCGATCGGCACGCTCTGTGTGATCGACCACGAGCCGCGCATGTGGTCGAGCGACGAGGTGGGCCTGATCAGGGACCTGGCGGCTGCTGTGGTCACGGAGATCGCTCTGCGCGAACAGCAGGTTGGCGATCGCGCCCCTGGGTAGACCCGGGTGCATGACCAGCGGAAGCCCAGAGGCCGACAGGCCCATCCCGCCGGCCCAGGACACCGAGGTCGAGCCCACACCGGCCGAGCCGGCGCGGCCGCCCATCGAGCCGCCGCCCACCCGCACCCGCACGAGCCACGCCTTCAAAGGGCTCATCGCCGGAGCGGTGGTCCTGTTGCTCCTCCTGATCTTCATCCTCGAGAACACCGAGCGGGTGAAGATCAGCTACTTCGGTGCCGACGGCCACCTGTCGCTCGGAGTGGCTCTGCTTCTTGCGGCCGTCGCCGGGGCGCTGATCACTGCGCTCATCGGCGCGGCGCGGATCAGTCAGCTCCGCTTGCACGCGAGGCGCCAGCGGCGCCGGCAGTCAGCTTGACTGCGGCAGCTTCTTGGCCCCGCGCTTCAACACGGGTCGCGACGGCGGCGGCACAACGGGGCCGATGTCGCCGTCGGGCGCCTCGTCGAGATCGACGATCACCGGCGCGTGGTCGCTCGGCCCGCTGCCCTTGCGCGCCTGGCGGTCGACCCACGCCGCCTTCACCCGCTCGGCCACCGGATCGCCGGCCAGCACCAGGTCGATCCGCATGCCCAGGTCCTGGTGGAACATCCCGGCGCGGTAGTCCCAGTAGGTGAAGATCCGCTCGTTCGGCCAGCGGTCGCGCACCACGTCGTGGAGTCCAACTGACTGCAGCTCGGCCAGGGCGGCCCGCTCCGGCGGCGTCACGTGCGTCTCGCCGATGTACGCGTCCGGGTCGAACACGTCGTCGTCGGTGGGCGCGATGTTCATGTCGCCGCAGACCACCGCCGCGTCCGGGCCGGCCGCCACGAACTCGCGCAGCGAAGCCAGCCAGGCGAGCTTGTACCGGTAGTGCTCGGAGTCGGGCTCGCGCCCATTCGGCACGTACACCGACACCACGCGCACCCCGCCGCAGGTGGCCGACACCGCCCGCGCCTCCTGCTGCGGGAAGCCCGGGCCGCCGGGCAGACCGGCGACCACGCCGTCCAGCCCGGCGCGCGAGAGGATCGCCACGCCGTTCCAGGAGGCCTCACCGTGGGCGGCCACCTCGTAGCCTCGTTCGGCCAGGGAATCGCCGAGCAGCTCGGCGAACGCATCGTCCGCCAGCTTGGTCTCCTGGAGGCAGACGACGTCCGGCTGCCGCTCGTCCAGCCAGGGCAGGAGTCGCGGCAGCCGCTGCTTCACCGAGTTCACGTTCCAGGTCGCTATGCGCACGGCCTGGAAGGTAGCCTTACGCGGCGAACAGGGCCGCGCCGGCCTCGAGGTCGAGCAGCCCGCGCTTCATCTCGAGCCCGCCGAGGTATCCGCCGAGTCCGCCGCCGGTGCGCAGCACGCGGTGGCACGGCACCACCACCGGCCACGGGTTGGTGGCGCAGGCGCTGCCCGCGGCGCGAACCGCCGCGCGGTTCCCGGCCGCCGCGGCCAGCTCGCGGTACGTGCGCGTCTCGCCGTAGGGGATGGCCGCCATCACCTCGAGCGCGCGGCGGCGGAAGCCGTCGATCCCGCTCAGGTCAAGCTCGACGTCGAAGCGCTCGCGCTCGCCGGCGAAGTACTCCTCGAGCTGGGTGCGGGCGTCCAGCGAGCCGGGCTGCGCGTCCCCGCCCGTCGAGGCCAGCACCTCGTCGAAGCCCTCGCTCTCGAAGGCGATCCGCCGGAGGCCGGCGTCGCCGGCCACGAGCAGGAGCCGGCCGTAGGGGGTGTCCACCGTGTCGTAGATCATCGCGTTCTCCTTACTTTGCCTCGTGGAAGATCAGGCCCAGGCTCACGCGCTCGCCGGCGGTCACCGTGGACACGCCATGCCGCATGTTCGCCCGGTAGTGGCCGCGGCTGCCGGCCACCGGCCGCTCGCGGGTGGTGAAGATCAGGAACTCGCCGCGCTCGAGCGTGATCACGTGCGCGCGCGACTGGCGCCGCGGCCGCTGCTCGACCAGCACGAGCTGGCCGCCCTCGTAGTCGAGCTCGCGGTGGCTCAGCACGGTCACCACCTGGAAGGGGAACGCCAGCTCCCCGTACAGGTCCTGGTGCAGCGCGTTGTAGCCGCCCTCCTCGTAGCGCAGGATCAGCGGCGTGGGCTTGTCCTGGCCGAGCGCGCGGCAGTCCTCCACCAGCTCGGCGAGCGTCGGCGGGTAGCGGTCGCCGGACCCGAGCAGCTCGGCCCAGCGGTTCGCGGCCCGCGCGAGCTCCGGGTAGAACGCCTCGCGCAGCGAGGCCACGAGCTCGGGCAGCGGCCGGGCGAAGTAGCGGTACTCGCCCTCGCCGAATCCGTGCCGGGCCATGTGGATCCGGCTGCGGAACTCGCCCTCCTCCCACAGAGCTGCGAGCCGGTCGCAGTCGGCCGGGTCGAGGATTGCGGGAGTGGTGGCGAAGCCGTTCGCGTCGAGCTGCTCGTGCAGCTCCTCCCAGGGCAGTGTGGCGACGGTGTCAGTAGCGATCATGCCCGTAGAACGGACGACCGCCTGAGAACGTGAGATGGGTGCCGAGACGGCTCCTACGCGAACGCGAACACGAGCACCAGCAGCGCGTAGACGAACAGGAGCTGCAGGCCGGCGAACCAGTTCGACTCGCCGTCGTTGGTCATGTGCGAGGCGATCAGCACCGCGAAGAGCATCGCCACGAGCTCGTAGCCGTTGAAGACGAGCGCCATCGGGTGGGGTCCGAGCAGGAAGGAGATGAGCACCAGGACGGGCGTGACGAACAGCGCCACCTGCGCGGCCGAGCCGACGGCGATGTTCACGGCCAGGTCCATCTTGTTCTTGATCGCCACGGTGACCGCCACCCAGTGCTCCGCGGCGTTGCCCACGATCGCCACCACCACCGCCCCGATGAAGAACTGCGACAGCCCCACCGCCTCGGCGGCGTGCTCGATCGACCCCACGAGGATCTCGCTCATCAGCGCCACCCCGGCGCCCGCCAGCGCCAGGGCTCCGAGCGATTGGCGCAGCGGCCATGCGCGGGCCTGGTCTTCGTCGGGCTGGTAGGGATTGAAGAGCTGGCGGTGCGTGCGCAGCGAGAAGAACAGCCCGCCGCCGTAGCTCAACAGCAGCACGACGGCCGCAGCCGCCGACAGCGCCTCGACCTTGTGGGGGTAGTTGACGCGCAGATCGTCCACCGCCGGCAGCCCGGATCCGGTGATCAGCTCGTAGATCGCCGGCATCACGACGGCCACGAGCGCCAGCAGCAGCATCGACGACTGGGCATGCGCGGCCGTGCGGTTGAACGACTGGCGCTCTCGCCGCCAGCCGCCGAAGAACATCGACGCCCCGAGCACGAGCAGCGTGTTCGACACGATCGAGCCGACGATCGAGGCCTTCACCACCTCCTGCAGCCCCTTGCCGAGCGCGAACAGCGCGATGATCAGCTCGGGCGCGTTGCCGAACGTCACGTTCAACAGGCCGCCGATGCCAGGTCCCGAGCGGGTCGCGAGCTCCTCCGTGGCGCGCCCCATCAGGGCGGCCGTTGGGATCACGCCGGCCGACGCGGTGAAGAAGATCGCCGTGTCCGGTGCGTCGGTGACCTTCAGGACGATCGCGACCGGAATGAAGACGCTGAGCAGATAGACGGGTCTCAACGGATCGCTAAGCCTAGGGATCGGGGCTGTCATCGCCCGGAAGCGGGGGTAAGCTCGAACCGAGGAGGGGGCCGAGGTGATCGACCACGTCAACAACCTCAAGCTCCAGCACATGGTGGAGCTGAGCAAGCTGGGCGATGGCTGCGCGGCCATCGAGTCCGAGATCGAGCGCTGGCTGGCGGAGCACGACGTGGTGTTCGGCGGGCACACGATCCCCTTCGTGCTGATGCCGCACTTCGTGTCGCCCGGGCAGATCCGCCACGTGCGCGGCTCGGTCGGCCACCTGTCGAGGGTGCTGGCCCGCTTCTGCGACGCCTATCCCGAGAACGGGCACCTGCGCGAGGAGCTCGCGCTGAGCGATCTCGAGGACGACCTGATCCGGATCGACCCCGGTTATCCCAACCCGCCGCGCATCTGCCGCCTCGACGCGTTCCTCTCGGGCTACGAGGTCCGCTTCCTCGAGTTCAACGCCGACTCGCCGGCCGGCATCGGCTACACGGACGTTCTCTACGAGGGGCTGCGCCAGGCGATCGACCTGCCGCGCGTGAGGGCCGAGTTCGACACCGCGTACACGCCGATGCTGCCCGAGCTGATGGCCACCCTGCTCGACGCCTACCGGCACGTCCGCGCGAAGCAGCCCGACCTGCCCGAGTCGCCGCGCCTGGTGCTGGTGGACGTGTCCACCACGCCGTCGGTGCCCGAGTTCCGGATCGTTTGCGAGGCGGCGCGCGAGGCCGGCCTCGAGGCGCTCCACGTGACCCCCGAGGAGCTGGACTACGACGGCTCGCTGCTCCACGCGCGCGGCGAGCCGGTCCACGTGGTCTACCGGCGCGTGCTCCTGGAGGACGCCACCGGCCCCGGCGGCGAGCACCTGATCGCCGCCGCGCGCGACGGCCGCATCGCGATGGTCAACCCGTTCCGCTCCCGCGTGGCCAACAACAAGAAGCTGTTCGCCCTGCTCGAGGACCCGCGCTTCGCCCACCTGGTGGAGCCGGACGAGCTGGAGGCCATCCGCTCCACGATTCCCTGGACTCGCGTCCTGCGTCCCGGGAACTCCACCTATGGGAACTGGGTCGTGGATCTCCTCTCGTTCACATCGAACAACCGCGAGCGCCTGGTGCTGAAGCCGGTGTCCGACTACGGCGGCCACGGCGTGGCGCTCGGCATCGAGACCGACCAGTCGGACTGGGACTCGATCATCGAGACCCACGCCGACCACTCCGACTACATCGTGCAGGAGTACGTCCCGGTCCCGGAGGAGATGTTCCCGACGGTGGAGGACGGGCGGGTGCAGATGCGCCTCAAGCGCTTCAACATCAACCCGTTCGGCATCGGCGGGCACTACGCCGGGATGATCACGCGGATCTCCGACCGGGCGGTGATCAACGTGTCCGCGGGCGGCGGCCTGCTGCCCAGCGTGGTGGGCCGGCACAAGCGCCGCCTGCTCGCCGAGGACGACCCCGGAGAGGGAGAGATGGTGCATGGCAGCACTTGAGCCGCTGAAGCGCGGCTACGACGTCGACGAGAACGCGATCCGCTTCTCCAACTACTTCCACGTGCTGCGCGAGCTCGTGCACCTGAGCGCCGGCTGGCTGCCACACGAGCCGAGCTTCGAGCGCAAGTACAAGCTGGGCGACCACCTGCACGACGACGCCCGCGCGATCACGAAGGTGAAGCGCCGCCTCTACGAGCTGCGCCACCCGAGCGACTATCCGGGCGGGCCGGGCGATGAGCTCACGGCACTGCTCGACGAGCTGAACGCGGCCACGACCCCGCACGACTACGTGCTGGTCGCCTACGGCCAGGCCAAGCCGGCGCTGGTGCGCGCGATCGAGATCCACCTCGACACGCTCGACCCCGTGACCGACGAGCCGTCGCTGCGCCTGCTCACCCAGATCGCGGAGCGCCAGCGCCGCCACATCGCCGAGCTGGGTGGTGGGGCGACGGGCGGCATCGAGGACCTCGGCTCGCTGCCGATCAGGCTGAAGGACAAGCGCGAGCTCACGATCATGGAGCGCCTGCACGAGCCCGCCCGCGACGACTTCGTGGAGGTCACCGAGCACGGCGACCCCTACCTCGTGGCAGAGCTGTACATGAACGGCGACGAGAACCACGTGCCGATCGAGGGCGAGGAGCAGAAGCACTTCTTCCACGGCCTGATGGACGCCGAGCTGTCGGCCGCCGAGCTGATGGCGCGCAACATGCACGAGCACCCGGAGATGCCGTGGGACTTCCACGTGGACATGGCCCGGCAGACCTGGGACGAGCTGCGCCACGCCCGCGTGCACGACGTCCTCATGCAGACCGAGCTCGGCTGCCGCTGGGGCGACTACCCGGTGGGCTTCTCCTACTTCAAGTCGATCTACGCCTACGACCTGCTCGGCCGCCTGGCGCTCTTCAACGGCACCAGCGAGCAGAAGGCGATGTGGCGTCACTCCCACCGGCGCAAGGTGCTGGTGGAGCGCGGGCAGGAGCAGGTGGCGAAGGTGTTCGACTACCTGCTGGCGGACGAGGTCCCGCACGTCCACAACGGCACGCGCTGGGGAAGCTGGCTGCTCGGTGGCGACGAGCACGCCTACCGCGAGAAGGTGCGCGAGCTCAGGCAGGGCCTGGACAAGACGGGCCAGCCGACCGGCACCCCGTCGAGCTAGCCGAACGCTCACACGCCTGACTGCCGTATGGCCGCCCGCCCTCCGGGGCGCGACCATACGACCCATGACAACGCTTCTCTTCATCTCCAGCCACGACCGGCACTGGGACGCCCAGGTCGCGCTCCGGCGGCCGGACCTGGTGCTCGAGGAGAGCGACCGTCTCGAGCGCATGACCGACCGCTACTGGGAGCTCACGTCCTCCGAGTACGGGCCCCTCGGCATCACCCCCACCGACCGGGTCCGCGTCCTGCGCCACCTCATCAGCGAGGCCAGCCGCGCGCCCGGCCTCGTGAACGACCCCGTGGCCGCCGCCCAGCGCGAGCTGGCCGAGCAGCTCGGTGAGGACGGGGACTGGACCGCTGACCAGGCCGCACGCCTCGCGGCCCTCGTCGAGACCCGCGCAGGCGCGCGGCCGGACATCACGCGGGCCGAGGACGGCACGCTGCTCGTCGGCTTCGGCCCCCGCCGCCGCGGTGGGGTCTTCGCGATCGACCGGACCGGCCGCGCATCCTGGACCGAGCTGGCTGCGGAGCGGCAGCCGCTCGCCGCGTAGCGCTGCGCGCTACTCGTCCTCGTCGTAGCCCGAGCCGCCTTCTTCCTCGTCCGGCTCGAGCTCGTCTTCCTCGACCTCCTCGTCGAGACCGAGGTCGGCGTCGTCGGAGTCCGCCCGGAAGTGCCCGCGTCCGTCGCCGCCATGGAAGGTGGCCTGGAAGTTCTCGAGCAGTTCGTCGCGCGCGGACTCGTCGACCGGGAGCTCATCCGAGATGAGGACCCAGTCGGAGCCCTCGAACTCCTCCATGTTGAAGATGTCGGAGTCCATCGAGGGCGAGTCGTCCACCACGAGCATGACCTCCGTCTGGGGGTTGAAATAGGTCCCCGGACGGATGATCAGCTCATCCAGCTCGTAGCGGCGCCCCTTCGGCATGGGCGTATCTATACCCGATTGGGCAACGCGGCTACGTGCCCAGGTCGCGGAGCTGACGCTCGACCTCGGCATCCACGTCGAGCGGCGCCTCGCCGCGGCGGATGCGGCGCTCATTTCGAGCCTCCACGAGCTGGCGGACCTCGTCCCTGAGAGCCTCGTCCACGGGCGCCGCCGGGGCCGCCATCAGGGCCGCCACCTCGGCATCAACGTCGAGCGGCGGCTCCCCGCGCGCCTCCCGCCGGGCCGACTTCGCCTCCACGAGCTGGCGGATCTCCTCTGCCGCTTCGGCACGTCCCGCCGGGCTGTCCGGCGGCGGCCCCGAGGCCTCATCGCGGTCCAGCGAGAATGCCCCCCTGCCCACCTGGTCGTAGAGCCGCCCGCTGCCGACGGCCGCCACGAGGGCGCCGACGATGCCGACGAGCGACACCACGATCACGACCACTGCCAGCCCGCTGTCCACCTCACCTACAGTGTTCCCCATGTGGCGCCGACTGCGCCGCCGCTCCTTCGCTCCGAGCAGGCCGGCGCTCTTTCCCGATCAGATCGGGCTTGCCCTGATCACGCTGCTCGCGCTCGCGGTCGGCATCTACTTCGCCGTGCGCGTCGTCTTCGGCTGAGCTCAGCGCCGGGGCCGCTTGAGGACGAGCGTGGCGCTCGTCGGCTTCCGCCGGCCCCGGCTGTCGCGCGCGGTCAGGCTCGCCCGCGACGACAGCCGTCCGCGGCGCCGGAGCAGCTTCCGTCCCTTCTTCGAGACGTGCAGGTTCAGGACCGCGCGCCGCCCTGCCGGGATCCGGAACGAGACGTGCCCGAGCCCCACTCGCCCAGATCTCAGCACGAGCCTGCCAGCGCAGACCCCGACCGCCTGCGCGGGGCAGCGTGCGGCGATGCGCGCCACCCAGCTGCGCGTGACCCTCACCACGCGACCGGCCACGGCGACGCCCGCGAATGGAACGCCGTCGCTCGCGGCGCCGCCACCGCCGCCCGTCGATCCTCCGCCACCCGTGGTGGTGCCTCCAAGCGGAGGATCAAGCCCCACCGACACGTTCACGAGGCCGCCGCCGATGAGACCCGTCAGGTCTCCCAGCGTGTCGCCAAGCCCACCCGCGCCCTGTAGCGGCACATTGGTCCCGAACAGGCCGAGCACATCGCCTTCCCGCACCGGGATGCTCGTCGAGAACGTGCTCAGCTTGCCGGCGGGAATCGTCCGCTGCGAGCTCTGGGCCACCAGCGAGTAGTCGCCGCCGGCGCCGGGTCGCATCACCTGCAGCTGTCCCAGGCAGCCGCCGATCAGGCAGCTCAGCGAGCTCGGCGCGCCCTGCATGCTCCAGGACGTGATCGTCCCGCCGCCGGCTGGCACGACGTAGGAGGGAGAGGCGGCTCCGGTCGCCCGCTGGAACAGCGAGCAGCCCGCGCAGCCCACGGCGGTCCCCGCCGGGGCGGTCTTACCGAGCTTCACGGTGGCGGCCGACGCGGGCGAGGCGGCGGCCACGCCGAGCAGGAACAGCAGCAAGATCCTTCGCATTCATCCTCCCTTTGAACGCTTGTGCCGAATGAAGCTAGGAGGCCGGATAACGGCCGTCAACCGCTCTGGACAAAGGATCTATGGACAGGTGGTTGACCTGCCGGGCTTTGGGGTACCATCGACCTACGTCGTTGACTGACGAATCAATCGAGCGGGAGAACCGCTTGTTGCGCTGCTAGGCGCAGGGGTAAGACAAGGAGCTTCAGAAGTGGTCGATTTCACGCTTACCGACGAGCAGAAGGACATGCGCGAGATGGCGCATGACTTCGCTGAGAAGGAGATCCGCCCCGTCGCCTGGGACTACGACAAGGACGGCACGTGGCCCCAGGACATCATCGAGAAGGCATGGGAGGTGGGGCTCATGAACACCCACCTTCCCGAGGAGTACGGTGGCCCCGGCCTCGACTACCTCACGGGCGCGATCATCGAGGAGGAGATGGGCTGGGGCTGTTCCGGCATCGGCACGTCCCTCTCCTGTAATGGCCTCGCCACCGCGCCGATCCTGCTCGGCGGATCCGAGGAGGTCAAGAAGAAGTACCTCGGGATGCTCTCCGAGGGGCCGAAGCTGGCGTCTTTCTGCCTGACCGAGCCCGATGCGGGCTCCGACGTCTCCGGCATGCGCACCACCGCCGTGAAGAAGGGCAACCAGTGGGTGATCAACGGCAGCAAGTGCTTCATCACCAACGGCGGCTACGCGGACTACTACACGGTCTACGCCAAGACCGACAAGGAGGCGGGCCATCGCGGCATCAGCGCCTTCGTAGTGGACCGCAACCTCGACGGCGTCAGCGTCGACAAGAAGGAGGACAAGCTCGGCCAGCGCGCCTCGAACACCGCGACGATCTCGTTCAACGACGTCGCGATCCCCGAGGAGAACCTGCTCGCCGAGGAGAACAAGGGCTTCAAGCTCGCGATGATGACGCTCGACCGCACGCGGCCGGGCGTGGCGGCCATGGCCGTCGGCATCGC
>Ga0134126_10008894_pt1 | contig 12647 bp, 13 predicted proteins | sample KB31752_FD_96881 | JGI IMG/M metagenome (GOLD analysis project Ga0134126, IMG submission 96881) | Terrestrial soil microbial communities with excess Nitrogen fertilizer from Kellogg Biological Station, Michigan, USA - KB3-175-2 | ecosystem: Environmental > Terrestrial > Soil > Unclassified ...
CGAAGTGCTGGGGTAGGTCGCGCCACGGCGAGCCCGTGCGGGCGATCCACAACACCGCTTCGACAAAGAGGCGATTGTCACGCCCGGTCACCCCGCGCTCGCTGGCCTTGCCTGAGCACAACGAACTGGCCTAAAGGACGGGTGACGAATTACTTCCCGAACAAATCCATCTGTGTCGGCTGGGAGGATTCTATATTCAAAACCGGTGCGGCCGAGGTAGAAGCTGCGTTGGTTGGCTGAGTCGGTTTGGAGTGGCGGTCGAGAAATTCTTTCAGTTTCTTGAAATCCTCCTTCAGCGTTTCAAGCAAGTTGCCCTGATGGAGAGCAGCTGCTGGGTGGAGGAGCGGAAAGATGACGAAATTCTTCATGTAGAACGCTTGTGTCTTCACCTTGGTAATGCCGACTTTGCGTTCTAATAGGGTCTGAGTGGCCAAGTTGCCCAAAGTACAGACCAGCTTCGGGCGAATCAGCTGAATCTGCTGCATTAGGAATGGTTTGCAGGTTTCCACTTCGTCCTGCTCGGGGTCGCGATTGTTCGGCGGGCGGCATTTGATGACATTCGCAATGTAGATCTGATCGCGCGAGAGGCCTGCCGAAGCCAGGAGATCGTTCAAGAGTTTCCCTGCCGCTCCCACAAAAGGCTCGCCTTTCTGATCTTCATTGAACCCTGGCGCTTCTCCCACAAACATGATACTTGCGTGAGGATTCCCGACGCCAAAGACGACTTGGCTGCGTCCCAACTTGGCCAGCTTGCAGCGCTCGCAGTTGACGAGGGATTGAGCGAGTTCTTGAAGCGGAGTGAGCTCCATGAGTTGTGAGGGCGACGACATGAGTAGCGGTATCTTAAAAACGGAAAGTCGGGATGTCAATCGAGATAATGTGGTCATAGAACGAGGGAGGCATCTATGAAGCTCACGAGCATGGGAAGTATGCTCCTGATGATGTTGCCGGCGTTTTCTGCTGCAGCGTCGGTGGAACTGATGGCGTTTGCAGACAAACCCTTTTGTGAAAAAGTAGCGGCGCTGTTTGGAGAGCATCTGGACCTCAATGCTGAGCTATCGAAGACGGTGCAGTGGGAGTCGGTCCAGTTAAGAGGGCAGGGGCCGCCGACGCGGCGTTGCTCGAGCTTCGATCGGGTGAGAATGGACCTCGACAATGATGGGCAAGAGGATTTGGTGGTGAAAGCGACCTTCTGTATGAAAGGCGCTCCAAGCGACAGTCTCTACGTATTCCCCGCCGACAGCACGGTTCTTGAACAGGCAAACTGGCAAGACCTCAGTCCGCTGTTGGCAACTCGCAATAAGTTTGAGCGAACCGGTGGAACCTATCCGCTCACGATGCTCCAGATTGATAAAACCCCAGCCGCTCCTGCTTTGATGACATCCTTTTCACTGCAACCCTTTCTTCTTGATGAGACAGCCTATATTGGGCTGACGGATACCAGACAGGAGTGGATGGTCATCGCAAAATATCGTGGCGGCGAGCGGTTTAAGGATCTGTGTTACCTGCACGATGGTAGGTTTTAGAAGCAGATGTCCCTAGCCATACGGTCAAGCTGCGTGGCCGGCGACGAGCTGCGCGCAGCGATGGGCGCTGACGAGCGCGCTCTCCAGATTGGCAGGCCATCCGGTGTCGGTCCATGCCCCGGCGACGAATAAATTCTGGATGGGACTCTGTTGAAGCGGCCGCAGCCGCGAGACACCCGGTGTAAGCAACAGGGCAGCGTGGGGCTCACGAAAGACTGCTCGGACGATCACATCTTTCCTGGCCGTTCCTGAGAACAACTCGCACATCTCAGTCTGTGCTGCATCGACCAACTGATCGTTGTTCAACTCGGCGAGCGCGTTACCGACGGCAGACAGCCGATATTCGATCTCGCCGGAGCCGAGTGATGTGCTGGTGAGCTGGTGGAACGGTCGGCCTGGGAGAAGGAGCAGACGCGGCCTTTCCTTTGGAATCGGGCAGGTCAATTGAATAGTCACCTCGCTCAAGCTTTTGAGTTCAGTTATTTGCGCGAAATAGGCGTAGCGAGTCAGCAGCCGTTCCGGCAGTAGCTGCAGGAGGTTGTGATAGGACAGCGCAATGACGTACCGATTGGCCCGTAACCTGGTGTCGTCGTGAAGCCGGATTTCGCTCACGCCGGTTTGTCCAAACCGAAGGGTAGGCCGATGGGCCAGGGAGACGATCCGCACATTCGCCCGGTGGAGTGTCTGTTTCATGGGAATGATGAAGCGATGGTCGATGGAACCGGCCGGGTGTGTGAGCCTCGCGTCCGACGCATCACGAAGAAACACGGTTGAAAGCAGATGAACGAAGGTTGCTGCGGAGAGCCGTGCCAGCGCATTGCCGGTCAACCATTGAGCGAACGGGTCCCAAATCCGTTCTCTGGCTTCGGGACTTTGCCCGGCCGCCGTCAGCCATTCCTCCGCAGTCCGATTCTCCAAATCCGGCGGGAGGATTTGGGCTTGTTCCCAGATTTGCTCGACATGTGAGAAGAGCCTCCACCGATCCTGCCAGGAGAGGCCGTGAAAGCTGAAGAGACTCATCATCCACTGAAAGGCTCCGGGGAGGCGGGCCGACTGATAGGGGACGATTCGCCCATCAGGCAGCCAAAATTCCAGTGGAATCGTTCGATCGTCTTCCGAAGGCTGTTCTCGATCGAGCGTGCGAAGGACACGTCTCGTCTCATAGTGGCATCCCAGAACAATCGGGACGGGTTGGGATGCATCGGTCCGGAACTCATCGAGCCAGTCAGGATGATCGAGCAGGGTGATGTGGTAACCCTGTTGATGGAGATGGTACGCAGTGGCGAAGCCAGCCAGTCCAGCACCGAGAACAAGGACGGTGTGTGAGGGTAGCTCGGTCACAAGAATCGGGAGCGGAGCCAAATACGTAGGGCAATAACCACTCGTTGCGTTGTGGTGAGACTAATACGCGGTCCGAAGACCTGATAGTTCGACTGCTCGATCCGTTCTAAAATCCGACTGTAAATGCCACGCATGATTTCTGCCACCGTCAGCGCGCGGCGCTCCTGAGGCGATAGGCCCATGAGAGCCGCATCGGCTCGCTTGTAATAGTGGTGCGCTCGGGAGGCCTCATATTCCATCAATGCACGGAACTCCGGTGAGTCGCTTCGATTGAGGATGGCTTTTTCCGGATGATTCCACTTCCGTAAGTCGTCCAGCGGCAGATAAATTCGGCTTTCGGCGGCATCGGTTCCGACATCACGGAGAATGTTTGTCAGTTGGAAGGCCATGCCGAGCGCCACTGCATAATCCTGCGCGCGAGCCGATGTGACACCGAAGACATGCAAACAAATGAGCCCCACCACGGAGGCAACGCGATAGCAATAGAGCGACAGCTCATCGAATGTGACATAGCGATTGTTGAACAGATCCATCTCGACGCCTTTGATCAATTCCTCGAAGTATGCCTTGGGAATACCCAAGGTCTTCACGTGATGGGCGAGACTCACCATGATGGGAGTGATCGGGGCGCCTGAATACACCGCCTCAACTTCCTCACGCCAACGCTTGAGTTCGTCCTTCGGGTCGCTCCCGGCGGCCGGTTCGTCGACGGCACTGTCGACCGCCTTGCAGAAGGCATAGACGGTGTACATGGCGTCGCGTTTGGTTTTGGGAAGGAACAGGAACGAGTAGTAAAAATTGCTGCCGCTTTTCTTCGTGTAGGCTGTGCAGTAAGCTTGAGCTTCAGAGACTGTCATGACGCGCAGCCTGCGGTGAGGGTCGTGGCCTCAAGTTTGATCGCTTTGACTGGGTCGATAGGATGGTCAGGGGTCGGGTGCAGAATGGCTGCGAGCAGCTCCACGCCGTCGACGAGTCGAGGACCAGGGCGGCTGAAGAAAGATGCCGCATCGACGACGTAAAGATCCGGCCGTTGTCCGCAAGCCCGCCGCCATGCGTCTCGGGTTTGTCCGTCCTGCATGAGCTCGTTGACTGTGCGCTCAACGGAGTAACCGCAGGGCATTACAAGGATCACGTCCGGCTGAGCGGCCTCCACGGCGGGCCACGTCGTTTCATGCGATGGGGTATCCTGAGATCCAAGAGTATTGCGGCCACCAGCCAGCTCGACCATTTCCGGGACCCAATGGCCTGCAACATAGAGAGGATCCAGCCATTCAAGACACACCACGCGCGGACGCGAAGGCATCCGGCTGGTCTCTTCACGCACGCGGTCCACTCGACGGCGGAGCTCCTGAGTGAGTACCAGTCCCTTCGGAAGTACGCCTGCTGCCTCGGCGATGCGCTCGATATCATGGATCATGTCGTCTAATGTCGTTGGGCTGAGTGTGAGTACTTCGGGTCGATGATGAAGTGATTCGATCGCTCGTGTGAGTTGGTCCGGCGTGACCGAGCAGACGTGACACAGGTCTTGCGTCAGAATTAGGTCCGGACAGGCTCGGCAAAAGGCGTCCTCATTGAGTCGGTAGAGCCGCTGTCCTGACGCAACCAGTTCTTTGACCTGCCTGTCGATTTCCCTGCCGGATCCTCCATCCTTTCCAACGATGGGTTCGATCATGACGGGAACCTGTCGAACCGAGGCAGGAAAGTCGCATTCGTGGCTGATGCCGACCAGTCGGTCGGCCAAATCGAGAGCGGCGACCACTTCTGTGGCGCCGGGGATAAGTGAGCAGATTCTCATCGTTGTCTCGATCTCATGTCGGCCACAAGCGGATGCGGAAATCCTTGAGACTCGTTTCGCTCAAACTATAGCTGATTGCATCGGCCTCGTGAAGGTCTTGGACGGTGTGCGTATTGGCTACCGCCAGGACCTTCATTCCCGCTGATCGTGCGGCCCGGATGCCGGGACGGGAATCTTCGATGGCCAAGCAGGCACCCGGCAGGATCGGAGCAGCGGAATGCCAACGGTTCAATCCAGCCAGGGCTTGCAGGAACGGTTCCGGATTCGGTTTGCCACAGGTAACATCTTCCGCGCTGGTAATGTGACGAAATGCTTTTCGGATCCCGATTTGTTCCAGCACCAGCTCGATCTCAGCGCGCAAGGCACCCGAGGCGATGGCAATGGGGTAGGTGGCCGCGGCGTCTTCGACAAATTCTCTGACACCCGGAAAAATCACCAGGTGATCCTTGATCGAGGTCAAATAGGCGACGGCCTTTTTTGCCATCAATTCTTCGACCAGCGAAGGAGAGGCCGAGCGTCGATTGATTCGTAGCGCTTCCAGAATACATCCACGATCGTCGAAGCCGAGATAGTCGGCGTAATAGTCTGTTTCGGTCAAAACGATCTCGATGTCTGCCAGTGTCCAACGCAGACTTTCAAAATGGAGCGGCTCAGTGTCGGCGATGACACCGTCGAAGTCGAAGATCACGGCGCGCATGGATTCCTGAGGCTCGTGATGTCTCACCTAATGCGGTGGCAGGAACGGGCGGCATTATAACACAGAGGGTGGCGATCGTATCGCTGCCCTCTGTAGCTGATGAGTGTGGTACAAACAGGCGATCAGGGTTTCAATTTAAGCTGCTTCTCAGTCAACCACCCTTTTGTGCCGAAGTCACTGCGGACGGAATAGACCCATCCGCCAGCCTGCAGGTCGCCGTCGAGGATCGTGAGAGCGGTCCCCGGTGGAATGGCCGGCCCCGGTCTTGCCCCTTCTGCATCCTGAGCCAGGAGCACTTTTGCCCCTGGATTCATTGGATCTGCGAGTACGCTGACTCGCTGTCCTTCGCTGAATAGCGGAGTCGGTGAAGCGATGATGGGTGCAACGGGTGCCGGTGCTGGTGGCGGCGGGGCTTGTATCGGAGATGAGGCCATCGGTGTCGGCTGGGTCGATGGAGGTGGAGAAACGGGAGCTGTCGTCGGCGCAGCAGCCTGCGGTACCTCGACTGGTGCAGCAGGAGGTGGAGTCGAAGTAGCGGTTTGAGGCTGAATGGTCTGGACAGGCGGCGCCGGTTTCGGTGTAACCGGTTTTCGGGCCATAGGCGGAGATGGTTGCGGAGCCGGTGATTCGCCGAGAAGCGGACCGATATAGTCCATGATCATCTCCGGCTCCATCGCGACATAGACGCCGGTACCGATCATGAGCAATACGAGTACCCACAGAAGAGGGCGCCCACTCGATTTCTTTGGCGGCTTCATGGGCGAAGGTGATCGAATCGTGGTTGTCTGTTCCAGCTCCTCTTCCGTGAATTCCAGATCCGGTTCCGGCTGACGAGCAAAAAGTAGACTCCAATTCAGAGGACTGCCGACGAACGACGGACCCCCAGCGATAGCCAACATCGAGCACCTCCCTCTAGCGGACAGTATCGAAGAATATGGAAAGGTACTTATCACCAAGGCTGGTGGCTGTCAATTTTGTAGGTGTTTTCGACAGGGCTCAGTCCGTGCGGACGGCACTCATCAGGATTGCACGTGGGAGTTGGACAGTGTGTCTTCCTGCCACGATGGTCTTCGACCGGTTGGTGGACTCAGCATTATAATATAACAGGCTCTCCATCGGCTGCAGAACATGCAAGAGGAGAGAATCGCTCCGGCCTCTTGCATGTCTGTCGAGACGGCAGGCACAATACGGTGGTTAACGATCATGAAGTCCTACCGCGAAGAACTCTGGTTCGAGACAACGACCAGGCGGACCTACATCAATATCACGCCCCACGTCGAGGCAGTGGTAAAAAAGAGTGGGATACGGGAAGGCCTCGTCCTGGTGAACGCGATGCACATCACGGCCAGCGTGTACATCAATGACGATGAGCCCGGCCTGTTGCAGGACTACGACGATTTCTTGGAACGGCTCGCTCCACAGAAGGCGGTGTATCGGCATCACGACACAGGCGAAGACAACGGTGATGCTCATCTGAAGCGACAAGTGATGGGGCGAGAAGTCGTCGTCGCGCTCACGGAAGGAAAACTCGATTTCGGTCCGTGGGAGCGAATTTTTTATGGCGAGTTCGACGGACGTCGTCGTAAGCGGGTTCTCGTGAAGATTATCGGTGAATAAGGACATGTATCGATCATGTGCGTGGCGAGTCGTGAGTAATCGTCCTGAGGCTTGCATGGGGAGGAAAAGTTTGGCAACATGCTTTTTGAGTTGTCGAGCCATGACTGACGGCTCGTACAGTAGGGAGCCTCGATGTTAGGTTGGTCTCGCCCCGATCCACTCACACGGGATCTCATTCATCTCATCAATGCCCGTCGCCACGATCATGGCGACACCGATGATGCGGTCGATACCTTGCAGGCGTTTCTTGAGCAAGGACGGGAGCACGACCTACTGACCGTGCTTGCCGCGCTCGATGAGGAAATGGCCGAATGGCTCTTCGATCTAGTCGCCGAGGCGAGCTGCACGTTGCTATTGGACGGCCCGAATGATGAAAAGCCGACGTATGCTACGATGGCGGCCCTGGAACTTCCTCTGCAGGCGAACTTAACTGCTCCGCTCAAGCTGAAGATAGATCCAATCGCCACAGCCGATCTCCTGCACAAGTATCTTCATCTCCCCGCTGGAACGGTGGTTCGCGTCGAGTCTCGCCTCTTAACCGATGCCACCTTGGAGATGCTGAATCTTCAATTGTTCCATGACCACCTTGTGACGGTTACAGATTCAAGGCGTGTCCAATCCGTGGCGGCGCGGTTGCTTCCTCCAGTCGAAAATACCGCGTTCCTCCTGTTTGAGCTGATCGGCGCTCCGGATCCAGGATTGCCCGATGCGTGGGAGGATCGACAGCGTCGTGAGATTCTCGACGGGCTGGTCAAGCAATGTCCGGAGCTGGCCTGTGCGCCTGACACGATTGAGGCGCCGGTGTACGCTGCCTATGCCATGTTCGACGCGCAGAATGCAGTACGGCTCCATCACCTCGCCGATGAGACGGCCGCTGTGTGGAGGGAACTGGATTCGCTGGTGAGGTCCCGCACCATTGTGCACCTCCATACGCAATGTGGAAATGGAGTCTACATGCCCGTGTGGACAGACCTGTTCGATCCGGAACTACCGGACGAACACGGCCCTGTCTGGACCTCTCCCGATGTCTGGGTCTTCACCGCTGATCTGCCGATTGAATGGCCGGGTGAGATGTTGACCAATCGGCTATTGGCGGAAGGCTGTACCAGGTTCGAGAATCACATCGTCGAGACCCCGGACAACTAGTTTCCATCCCATTTCAGTCTCTTCGGTCGACAGCACTGTCTTGCGCAAAACTCCCCTTTCGGTGATTTTCCTGCAACTTTATTTTATTCTCAGCGTGATGAGGACTACTAACACTCAGAAACAGTCCGGAAAAACCGTCACGAACTCCATTTCAGCGGCGGGGTTGATCTTAATCTGGACCATCATCTGGGCGAATTTTCCGTCGAAGGAAGAGCTCTTCTCAGTGCAATCGGCTTCATCGATCGTTAAAGCGCAGCGCCCACCTGAGCTGGATCTGACGATCCCAGGCGTGACTAGTCGGTCGGCCGAAAGCCAGCCGGGAGCGTCAGACCCGTCATCTGTGGCCATTCTTGGCGGATTATCTGTCCCGCACGACAGGCGTGCTAGGGAAATCGCGGAAGTGAAGTGCGAAGCCGAAGTCCAGCAGTACTGCCCCGATTCCCTGACAGGCGAAGACAGGCGGCGTTGCGTGATACAGCGTCTCAAGCGGTTGGATGCGCCATGTCAACAGATCGTCCGGCAACGGCTGGTACGCTGGAGGGAAGCGGAAGGATATAGGCTTGCCTGCGTTGAAGATGTGAGGCGGGTCTGTCCGACAGTGCAGCCGGGTGATGGCCGCATTCTGCAATGTTTGCAGGAACACGAACAGGACCTCTCGGAAAGTTGTTACCAAAGCTTGCCCAAAGGCCGCCTTCATCTCCGAAACTGAAGATTCGTGCATCAGGCACGCCGCCGCACAGATTTGCTTGTGTCGCTTTCGATTGCCTGTGTGACGCGATTCATACACGGCGATCGGAAAGGTTGGTTAGAAAACGAAACTCTCGTGGAGAATGGAGAGCGGCAGCACCAGGGAGTATTTACGCGGCCAATCCTTCGAGGCAGGACCGAAGTTCCATGGCGAACTCGCCGGCGCGACGATAGCGGTGGACCGGGTCTTTCTGCAACGCTCGATCGAGGACTTCCTTTATGGTAGGTGGGAGATCGGGTCTGATCGCTTTCACGCTGAGATGCGGTGTGTGAGCGATGGCAAACAGCAGTGCCGAGACGTTATCAGCAATAAAGGGTGGACGACCAGTCAGGAGTTCGAACATCACGACGGCGAGCGAAAAAATATCTGATCGCCCATCCACCTTCTTCCCGGCGATCTGTTCGGGGGACATGTACATGGGGGTTCCCAGCACGATATTCGTCTGAGTTTTCGACGACGTCGCCATCTTGGCGATGCCGAAGTCCATGATCTTAACGACCTTATCGGTGGTCAGCATGATGTTTGCCGGTTTGATGTCGCGATGCACAACGCCCTGCTGGTGAGCATAGTCCATCGCTTCAGCGACGGTCGCCAGTATCGAGATCACTTTGCCGAGCGCCAGGAGATTCGGTTTCCGTGACCATTGTGTGAGCGTGGTGCCCTGGAGCAGTTCCATGGCGATATAGGCGAGGTCGTCTTCTTCTCCGGCGTCAAAGATTGTGACGATGTTGGAGTGAGACAATCGTCCGGTGGATTCAGCCTCTCGAAAGAACCGAGCCTTCACTTCCTGCAGTTTATCGCGGTCGGCGATCTCGTCGAGTCGCATAGTCTTAATCGCCACGAATCGTTGGATCGTCGGGTCTTTCCCAAGATACACCACACCCATTGAGCCGCGTCCTAACTCCTTTAACACTTTGTACCGACCGAGTGTACCGGGTGGACTGTTTTGTGTGGTGAGGATATGCGCTGCGGTCTCAGTCTCGCTACTCTCTTGTTCCGAATCGATTCCGTCGATATCTTCGGTCCGCAGTCCAGGTTCTTGGCGTCGAGTCGATTGCGCAGGCTTCACAAAAAAGCGGTGAAGGGCATCGAGATGCAGGAGCCATGCGGCGGTGATCCAGAGCCCGATCAGCGTCAATGCCGCAGCGTAGGCCATGGTATAGCGTGGGGATCCCACGCGGTCGAGAAGCGGAAGTTCGACAACTGGGAGAGTCTTATCTATCACGATCACAACGAACAGGGTCGTGACGGGAAGAACCAGCCGCCGTAAAAAGGAGAAGCCTCGTCCGTTATCCGGCATCCGTCGGAATGCGCGGAGCGAGAGCATGCAAAGAGCGACCAGCCCCGTGCCTTCAATGATGAGGTGAATGGTTTGAGAACCGGTCAAGCCGAACAACGTGAGGGGAAAGGATTGCGCCGCCGGTAGTTTGCTCAGTACGGGACCGGCAAAGAGCGCAGCCAGTGCGACAAGTACATATTGAACAGCCCAGCTCGACGCATTGACCATGGGTGACGAGATCTGAAGATGATCAGAGTCTAGCGGATACCGAAGAGGAGTCAATGGATTCAGGGAAATATGCGGAGGATGCTGCCCTAGAGCCGCCCGGCGGCTTCCTTCATCTTGGGAAGCAGTGCGGTTGGTATGTGCAGCGTGCCCTTCCCGATGCCGACTTCGATGTCGGGTTTCGTGAGACCATGGAAGTCGCTTCCGCCAGTGACCAATAGACCGAGTTGTTGAGCCAGGCTGAGGTATTCTCGAGTCTGTCTCGCAGCATGCGTACTATAGTAGACCTCTACACCGTCGAGCCCGTCGACTTTGAGCTGTCGAACCAGATCAACTAACGACTGCTCTGCCACCCTGACCCACGTCGGGTGGGCCAGGACGGCAAGTCCGCGAGCGGCCTTGATCCAGCGGATCGCTTCGGCAGGGTTCGGGAGTTCCCGGAGAACGTAGGCCGGTTTCCCCTCGGCAAGAAAACGATCAAAGGCTTCTTTGGCAGAAGCGACGACGTGTTTGTCCATTAAGACACGGGCGATGTGCGGTCTGCCGATCGAGCCGGTGCCGGCGAGTGCGCGTACTTCGTCGTACGTAATGTCGATTCCCAAGGTCTGTAATCGTTCGATGATCTGTGGATTCCGGCGATGACGACCGTCTCGCAGGGTCTTCAGATGCTCGAGCAAATCGGGATCTTGGCAATCAAGAAAGTACCCCAGAATGTGTAACTCCGAGTTGCCGGCAAACGAACTGATTTCCACTCCGGGTATGACCTCGATTCCACACTGTTGTCCGACCGCAATGGCTTCGGCGACACCGGTCACAATGTCATGATCGGTGATCGCCAATGCCGTCACCGCTGCACGATGTGCCATGTTCACCACCTCAGTGGGCGTGCAACTTCCGTCCGAATGGGTGGTATGCAGATGAAGGTCCAGGCGGCTCATATCGATGGCCCTGGAGCTGAGGGTTTCTGTGCCGTAAGTTGAGCCGTGTAGACGGACTCCAATCCGCTCGTTCCTTCGTGAAGCCCTTCGTCATAATGGAGAATGCGTAGGCCGGGCGTGAGGCTTAAGAGTTCACAGGGTGCAAGGCAAAACTCTCGACGCTTTGGATGCCGGTATTGGACATGGTTATCGACGGTGAAGGTTTCATACAGCAAGACACCGCCGGGTGTCAGCGCATCGATAAGATATGGGAAGAGCGGTCGGTTCAGGTAAAAGAAGACGAGAATGGCATCGTACGCTTCATGGCTGAGATTCGGTTCATGCGGCGGCTGCTCCAGATCAAGCACTCGCGAGCTGATGCCGGTGAGATATCGTGCGCGGGCGCCTGCAGAAAGCTGTGCGAGGGCAGGCTCATCACGATCGACGGCATCAACCTGGTAGCCCAGCGAGGCGAGGAACAGCGCATGACGCCCGCTGCCGGAGGCCACATCGAGAACCTTCCCTTTGGGAAGGCGATGAAGCTGTTGGACGAGAAACTTGGCCGGTGGCGGATCTGCGCGGAGAATCTGCTGCGCGAGCCTTGTGCGCTCAATGCAGATTCCAACGGAACGGGTTACGGAGGAGATCGGGGGATGCAGCTTCCGCAGCCATAGCTTGATACGACCGATCGGGAATTCATCGAACAGGGCTGCCAGGAGTCGCTCCGCCAACGCTTCCAGCAGCTGAGATTCCTGAACGGTTCCAATGCCGACGACACGCTGAGCCACTTTCGCGTAATCGATTGTGTGAACAAGATCGTCGGACAATCCTGCTGCCTCCAGCCGACCGTCCAATTCCAGATCGACGGCGAGCGGTTGCGGGCGAGCGCGCTCCTCAGGCGTCACGCCGCAGCGGCCGCGGAACTCCAATTGTTCGATGACGACGTGTTCCCCCATCGACACATTGTCGGAGATCGGATTTCAAGCTGTCAAGCGAGGGAGAGAGATGGGCTTTGGAAGCGACAGATGCGCCGTTTACGACGGCTAGAGGAAGTAACGGCTTGTATCGAATTTGTGCTCCGTATTGTCAATCAGCCGAATGATGCTGTGATGGTACTCGCCGATGCCGTCTTTCTCGGTCAGGTCCAACTCGGGACCGTTTTCGATGGGAGTACCCTGCGCATCGGTGATGACTTTGACGATCGGCCGTTCGCTCGCGCCCTTGTCGGCGGCTGGCTTGAGCACGACGGCGAATTCATCGGAGTCGAGGACCACCAGGCTTCCGATCGGAATGATTCCCACGCAATTGACGAAGAGTTTGAGCAGGGTCGCGTCGAAACTTTTCCCGGATTTCGCA
>Ga0134126_10008895_pt1 | contig 12646 bp, 15 predicted proteins | sample KB31752_FD_96881 | JGI IMG/M metagenome (GOLD analysis project Ga0134126, IMG submission 96881) | Terrestrial soil microbial communities with excess Nitrogen fertilizer from Kellogg Biological Station, Michigan, USA - KB3-175-2 | ecosystem: Environmental > Terrestrial > Soil > Unclassified ...
AAATAGATCTGTTTAATACCGTAATTAATGAAAAAACAAACCTGTTGCCCAAAGACGGAACAGTGAATTATTATGGAAGATTGTTCGATCAAAAAGAAGCGGATCATTATCTTCAAATGCTTTTAGCGAATGTTGATTGGCGAAATGATGAAGCAATTATTTTTGGAAAGAAAATAATTACGAAACGAAAAGTGGCTTGGTATGGAGACAAGCGATTTCAATACACGTATTCCAAAATTACAAAGCTGGCATTGCCCTGGACGAATGAATTGCTGCAAATAAAGTCTTTTACGGAAGAAAGAACCGGAGAAACTTTCAATTCCTGTTTGCTGAATTTATATCATAACGGAGAAGAGGGAATGGCATGGCATAGTGATGGCGAAACGGATCTGAAAAAGAACGGCGCGATCGCTTCATTGAGTTTTGGAGCAGAAAGAAAGTTCGCTTTTAAGCATAAGCAAAGCAAAGAAAAAGTGGAATTGGTTTTGGAGCATGGAAGCCTTTTGATAATGAAAGGCACCACCCAGGATCATTGGTTGCACCGGCTTCCACCAACAAAACAAATCTCAAAAGCAAGAGTAAATCTGACTTTCCGCACTATTATTAATTCTGATAAAAAGCAGGAGTTTCAAATAGACGGTAATAAATAGCAAGAGAAAATTAATTTTTTCGATTCATGAAAATATCTGTAATTCGTGCCTCATGAAATACTTCTGCTTTCTCCTGCTATGTTTCTGTCAAAATATTTATTGCCAAACAAGCCAGCTACAAGGGATGATTATCAATGCAGAAGATAATTCAAAACTGGCTTCTGCAAGTATTTTCATCAATAACTCATCGAAAGGAACCATGAGTAATGAGAACGGTACATTCAACCTGCAGGGAATAACGGAAAAGAGTTTTGATCTCATCGTTTCTTATACAGGCTTTGTTACGGTTTCAATAAAAATCACTCCTGAGAATATCGGGCAATTCCTTACGATTAAAATGCATCCGCGAAAGGAAACGATGGAAGGAGTCTCCATACTGGTTCCTGAAAAAGACGGCTGGCAAAAATGGGGAAAGTTTTTCAGCGAGACGTTCCTGGGAGTATCAGACTTCGCTAAAAACTGTTCCATAGAAAATCCAAAAGTGATGCGTTTTTTTAATGATAAAAAACACGACCGCTTTACTGCTTATTCGAATGGAAGTCTTGTTATCCGCAATAAAGCGCTTGGCTATTTGATCAAATACCAGTTGGAAGCATTTGATTATGATTTTAAAACCAAAATCGTAACTTTTAGTGGCTATACAGTTTTTGAAGACCTGAAAACCCATAGTTCGAAAAAAAGAAGCCGTTGGTTGAAAGCGAGGAGTGAAGCATATTACGGCTCTATGATGCACTTCATGAGAGCAGTGTTTTCGGACAGCGTTGCTGATCAGGGATTTGACGTACGTGAAAAGATACGCATCTATAATACCGATTCTTTATTTAAAAGAATTTACGTTCCCGGAAACATGCCCACCGTAAAAGACGGCGATGAAACGTATAAAGCGATAGCCGGCGAAATTCCTTCTTTTAAGAAAATACCGGATTATGTTGATCTCATTAACCTGAAAAATTTTTCTTTCAAAGATGCCGTCACGTTTGATTCTATAGCAAATCAAAAAGAATTTTATTTTGATAATTACATCCAGGTGATCTACAAAAATGCCGTAGCAAAAATGGATTATTTGCTGGCAAACGGGCTACCCAAATATTTAAAAATGAATCAAAGGTCGGACGCCCGGTTATTGTCCAATGATCCATTGATCATTGAGAAAGACGGCAGCTATTTTGACCGAGATGTTGCCATCAGATTATAAGCCAGCTGAGTAATTTTCATATCAGCAGATTAAAAATCATTCCAACACCTCACACATGTATCCATTTTCTTTTACAATCCATTTTATTTTTTCTGTTTCAAAAGCTAACCCTTCAATCCTCAAAATATTATCACAATCATCCAGGTCAAAATTGATTTTGCATTCGGGAAAATGCTTATAAAGCAATTTAATTATCTTTTCTGAATTGCTTTCCGCGTAAACATTTGTTTTAAAAACTTCTACCATTGTTCGATGTTTTATTGTACAGATGCAGCTTCTAAATGTTTTTTTATGTTCTTCATTTGCCTGATGTGCCTTTGGGTATGAAATGTAGCAAAACTGATCCATTCATGCCTGGTCAGTTCACCAGATTTCGGAAAAGGGATGGTAGAAGCAAAAGATAAATCCAAGCTATTTATTGCTTTGCTGATGGCATCAGTTATCTCTTTTAAATTTTGATAAACATCGTCTTTTTGCAAGGGCTGTTCCGATGGTAAAATGAATTCCGGCGCCTGCATTTTAATATCAAAATTTAAAAATACTGACTTCAGTTTTTCTACATGTTCATCCGGTTCTCTTTCCGATGGCTTTACCTCTCCATGCAAAGCATTGACAGTTCCTTTTAAAGATTTTCTAACATGATCTGCTACCTGCGCCGCACTCCAGCTTCCTTCAAAAGGAATTTCATTAAATTCCTTTTCATTGAATGAAGAAATTGTTTCCAGCAGATCTTTTGCCGTATTGTCAAAAGAAGTTGCTAATGCTGAGGTTAATTTTTTTGTTTTCATCTTAAAAATGTTTAAAGATTTTTATTTCTTTGGAATATAATTCAACAGCACATTCCCATTGCCAAATACTTTTGTTTTTAATAATTGCAGACCTATTTTCATTGTGATATTTTTAAACATTGGCGTTCCATTTCCTAAGATCAGCGGGTTGATCATGATCCTAAACTCGTCTATTAAATCGTGGTCAATCAATGTGGATGATAAATCTGCACTTCCAAAAATGAACACATCTTTTCCGGGAATGCTCTTCAGTTTTTTTACTTCATCCAACACATTTTCCCGGACCAATCGCGTATGATTCCATTCAGCTTTTTCCAATGATTTTGAAAAAACAATTTTATCAATCCGATTCATGAGATCTGCGACAACCGGGTCATCTTTTATCGCTGCCTCCGTTGGCCAATAACCCGCCATTAATTCGTAAGTTTTTCTGCCAAACAAAAGCACATGCGCGGTTTTTAGCTGGGCAATGGCAAAGTCATTAAATTCCTCATCTACATTGTGCCAGCTGATATCTGCATTCTCGCCTTCAAAGTAGCCGTCAAGCGTCATCAGGTTAAACAAAACAATTTTTCTCATGCATACAATATTTAATAATGATGATGCAAACGTAGATTGAATTGAAAAGTTTGAAAGGGTGCAAATACGCCAATATAAAGGGTTGATTGCGACAAAATAATCTGCTACATTTGCCTTATAAAAAACAGACAAATGAAGCATATTACCATTCTTGCCAATGTAGCAAGTAATCTGGGAAGTATCGATAATCCACGGCGCGCATTCCTTTCTGTCAATCATTATTTAGAAGAGAATGGGGAGGAGCCTTTATTTAAAGTAGAGATTGCAGGATGCTCAAGGTCGATTCTTTTGGAAAATGGCGTATGTACAATTCATCCGGATGTGGAAATAAAAGATCTGAAAAAGACAGACCTGATCATCATTCCTGCCATCGAAGGCGACATTAAAAAGGGTATCGAACAAAGCCGCGAATGCATAGAATGGATCGTGCAACAATACAGCAATGGTGCGGAGGTTGCCAGCCTTTGTGTGGGTGCATTTTTGCTCGCTGCTACCGGCTTGCTGAATGGTAAAAGTTGTTCAACGCATTGGCGTGCAGCAAATGATTTTGCCCAAATGTTTCCTGAAGTAAACCTGGTAACAGAAAAAGTAATTACCGACGAACAGGGAATCTACACAAGCGGGGGCGCTTTTTCTTCTGCGAATCTTATTTTATATATCATCGAAAAATACGCAGGAAGAGAAGTGGCGATTCATTGTGCAAAAAACTTCCAGGTTGACCTGGACAGGCATACACAATCCCCGTTTATTATTTTTGAAGGACAAAAAGGCCACCAGGATGAACAGGTAAAACAGGCTCAGGAATTCATTGAACAAAATTACCATGAACGGATCACGGTGGATCAACTTACTTCCATGCTGGCATTGAGTCGCAGAAACCTTGAACGCAGATTTAAAAGAGCCACTGCAAATACTTTGATACAATATATTCAGCGTGTAAAAATTGAAGCGGCTAAAAAACATTTTGAAGCCAGTGGAAAAAATGTGAACGAAGTAATGTATGATGTCGGCTACTCGGATACCAAATCTTTTCGCACCGTATTCAGAGAAATCACCGGGCTTTCTCCGGTTGAATACAGGAATAAATATAATAAAATGATGGCGATGAATTAGCGGAACGCTGAATACAAAGATTGTATAATCAAAACCAGGCCAATAAAAATTAAACCGGTATATAGATAATTGAAAAAAGAATTGCCTTTTAACCGGTGATTCAAATAACGTCCTAAAAAAATAGCAGGAATGATCACAGGCAGTGAGATAAGAAAATAATGTGTTACTGTATGAATCCAAAGACCTTTATACCAATAACCAAACATGCCGATCATGCTGGCTGGAAGAAAATATGCCTGAAGCGTAGCCCGGAATTGTTTTGAGCTCCAGTTTCGCATATTTCCGTAAACCACTAGTAGCGGCCCATTCAGGCCGTAAGCGCCACCGAAAACCCCGGAAAAAAAACCGCAAACGAAAAGCCAAAAGCGATTGTCTTTTTGCAGTACTGTTTTTTGTTTAGCAACTAAAGAATAGGTTGAATACAAAATAATAAGCAGTCCCAAACCCGATTTTACAAAATGCCCGTTCCCATAAACAAGAATAAAAAGACCTAAAGGAATACCCGGAAGCGCAAACAGGATCAGCCATTTGGCGCTCGAAAAATGTATTTGCTGATGATCCTGAACGACAACAACCGCGGCAATAAAAATGGATAAAAGCACTGAAAGAGGAACGGCAATTTCGACAGGTAGAAAAAGCAGGAGAAGCGGAACAGCAACCAGTGATTCGCCAAAGCCAAAAGTAGAACGGATTAAGGTAGCGATGAAGATGATTATTAAAATAAAAATTGTGTTTGCCTCCATATCATCTGTGATTCTTTCTTTTATAAACACGAATACAATTGCAAAAAACAACAAATAACGACGATTTTATTTTTTAAAAAAGCTAAAAGGAAATATTTATATAAAAATCTGAGTTGCCATTTCTTCTGCTTTCAATAATTCATCTTGATTGATATTTTGCAAAAAACCCAGTTGTTTAAAATAAGGGATCATCAATTCGGAATTCATGTTTCCAACGAGTTCATCATTGGCCATCGGGCAACCGCCGATTCCTTTTAAAGCGCCATCAAAGCGCCGGCAGCCGTTTTCCAAAGCAGCATCAATCTTTTCTTTCCAGTTAAAGTTTGTTGAGTGAAGATGAACACCTATGTCAATTTTTGGAAAATGTTGAATTACATTTTTTACAAGAGCATCGATTTGTGATGGTTGTGCAAGTCCTACTGTATCTGCAAGAGAAATGATGTTTATTCCTTCTTCTGTTATTGTTTTGATCCATTCCAAAACCATATTTTCATCGTATGAATCACCATAAGGATTTCCAAACGCCATGGAGATATACACAACCAATTCTTTATGATTTTTATCGCAGACATTCTTTATTTCTTTTACTCTTTCCAACGAGTCTTCCATCGTGCTATTGGCATTACGCATTTGAAAAGTGGGAGAAACAGAAAATGGAAAACCCAGATAAGAGATCTTTTCGAATTCCGCCGCGTCTATTGCTCCGCGCAGATTTGCAATGATCGCTAATAAATTTGTCCCGGTAATTTCCACATCTAATTTTTCAACTACCTCTTTTGTATCGGCCATCTGGGGAATGGCTTTTGAGGAAACAAAGCTTCCAAAATCGATGGTATCAAAGCCAACTTTTAGCAACTGGTTGATGTATTCAATCTTCTTCTGGGTTGGAATAAAATGTTTCCAGCCTTGCATGGCATCGCGTGGACATTCTATGAGTTTGATTGGAGATTTCATTTCAAGCATTGATGAGTTTTAATAAAATTATGAGAGAATTTTTAAACCATTTGTTTTCACAAAATATTATTTTTTTCCACGTGAACATTTTTAAAAAAACAACAATAAAATTTTGCAAAAAACATAACTGAATGAACATCGTTTAGTAGAATTTACCAAAAACCGCAAAAAGTATAATCCTTTTGAGATTAAATCGTTCCATAGGTTCCTGAAGGTCGCTTGTAGTGACATCTTTTACCGAAAAATAAAAACGACCTGCAAAAACCGATTAGCAACCGGCATTTCATAACAGTAGCTTTGAAGTAGCATAAAAAGAATACATGTGGCTTTGGAAAACAAACAAATGAATTGTCGCTTTTTTACAATGAAATCCAATCGCTGTATATGAATTTACACAGCCAATCAATTAGAAAATCAGCTCTGAGCACAAACAGATTTTTGTCTGAATATCTTAAACATACAATTATGAAAAAGTCGATGAAATTATTAATCCCAATGGCTTTCGGAGTGTTACTTCTTTGGCCAGGAATATTCTTCTGCAACAGTTTGAAAGCTCAGCAAAATAATGGAATCGACAGTCTTCAGTTAAAAGCAAGAATTTACAAAGCAACGATACGATTCAACAAAAAAAAATTTACAGCGGGATACCTTGCCAATTTATCAGATTCTGCATTACAATTATCCTCTTTTCCTGTATTCTTTCATTTAGATACCAGAAACCAATTCAGTTCTGCTTACAAATACAATCAGTTAGAACGGGTATTCATTCGGCGGAAAGGTGCGATAGGAAGAGGTGCGCTATATGGCGCTTTGACTGGATTATCTGTAGGCGTCAAAACAGGATTGGTGAGTGGAAATGATTCTCCGGAGATATTTTATTTGTCAGCGGGAGCAAAAGCCATTCTATTAGGAACCATCGGAATACCTGGAGGTGCATTAATTGGACTTATACTCGGGGCAGTTGTACATAAAACGTTTATCATCGATGGAAATAAAAACGAGTATGAAAATATGCGTGAAAGTATTTTCAATAATTTATTCAGGCATCGATCCAAAATTGATGATGGAGAAGAATATATTCCCAATCTTTGATAATTCCGTTGTTGTATCGCTTCTAATTAAATTGTGTTGAACCACTTTATTTGAAAAATTTCTTTGAATGAAACCGCTGCATCAACAAACTTTTGCGTAACAAAAAGAGCAGTAAAGCAACAAATAATGGACATTCTAATTTCTGGTTTTTCTAAATCCTTTCAAATAAAAATCATCATGAAAACAATCGTTCTTTTTTTCGCTCTCGTTATGGTAATCAATAAATCGTATTGCCAGGTTATTTCCGACACTGCTTCAAAACAGAGTCTTACAAAAGCGTATTTTCTCCAGAAAAGTAAAAATCAAAAGGCCGGCGCGTGGGTCTTATTGGTTGGTGGCGCGGCTATCTTTGCCGGAACAGGCCTTTTTGCATCACAAAATTTAGACTTTAACAGTCCTCGTAAACATCGGTATGTAATCCCAATCAGTCTAAGCATTGCCTGTGTTTCAGGAAGTATCCCATTATTTATTGCCGCAGGAAAAAACAAGTTAAAGGCAATAAAAGCCACCGCTTATTTTAAAATCGAAAAAATTCCGCTTCTACAAGAAACGGGAATCAATTTGCATTCATATCCGGCAGTTTCTCTAAAATTAAATTTGTAATTCTATGAAGGAGATTCAATCATTCTCTGTTTCATCGCTTCATACAAGATCATTCCTGCAGCAACAGAAACATTTAAAGATTCAAAATCTCTTTGCATCGGAATCTTAAATTTGAAATCGCACATTTTATAAAGTGAAGGATGAATTCCCTTGTCTTCACTTCCCATAATAATGGCACACGGTTCTTTAAAATCAATATCAAAAACTTTTTCCGTTGCAGTCATTTCGCTTGCAAAAACTTTGATGCCATTTAAATGCATTTCATCAATTGCACTATGTAAACTTTTTACCCGGCAAACAGCGATATTTTCAAGAGCTCCGGCAGATGTTGCTATCGCATCTTCGCCCAATGCTCCTACCCCTTTCTCGGGAATTACGATCGCCTGAACACCGCAACAGTAAGCCGTTCTGGCTAACGCACCAATATTCCTGATATCGGTAATTCCATCCAACATCAGCAACAAAGGCGTTTCACCATTTTCAACAATGAATGAAATCACATCTTGAAGATTCTGATATTTAATTTTCGATTTTATAGCGATACAACCTTTGGGATTGTCAAGATTGAAATTTCTAATTTTTTCAAAAGGAACTTTATTTACAGGGACTTCAAATTCTAAAGCCACACGTTTTAATTCGTTTGCCTCATCAGAAGAAATATTATTCTGCAAATAAATTCTTTCCAGTTGTTCGCCGTTTTTCATGGCATGAATAATAGAAGGGATACCGCCGATTAAAAGACTTTTTTTGGGGCGATGTTGTTGGGTAAAGGTTTTGTGTGGAGGTCTCAATTTTTAAGATTATTATTTATTCGAACAGTTAAATTATTTTTGAACTGATTCTATCTTTTTTGTTACAAAAATAATATATGTCCAGCTTAGAATTAGAAGTTTACGAGATATTTAAAAATCGCTTCACAGAAAAAGAAGCTGCAAAGGTGATAGAATATTTCGAAGCAAAAGCAGAAGAAAAATAAGCCAGAAAAAAGATGTCTTTATGACAAAAGATGACAAAGTGGAAATGATTAGCCGGATAGAATCTTCCAAAACAGACACCATTAAATGGATGTTTATTTTTTGGATAGGTCAATTGGCTGCTGTTGCAGGAATATTATTCGTTTTATTGAACGTCTATTTAAAAAAATAAAGGCGTTTGTACAACGCCTTCAAATTTATATAGTAATAATTCCTTCCTATTTTATTCCAAATGCTTTTTTCACTTTAGGAACATAATCCAGTTTCTCCCACGTAAATAGTTCCACTTTTACTGTTTTCGGAGCACCGTTTGGAAGATTAAAAGTTTTTGTAACTACTTCATTCTTACGTCCCATGTGTCCGTAAGAAGCAGTTTCCTGGTAAATCGGATTGCGCAGTTTCAACCGTTGCTCAATAAAATAAGGACGCATATCAAAAAGTGATTCTACTTTTTTGGCAATCTCTCCATCAGTCAAACCTACCTTAGAAGTTCCATAAGTGTTTACGTTGATGCTGGTTGGTTGAGCCACGCCAATCGCATAAGAAACCTGCACCAATACTTCATCACAAACACCTGCGGCCACAAGATTTTTTGCAATATGCCTTACCGCATAAGCTGCACTTCTGTCCACTTTGCTTGGATCTTTTCCACTGAATGCACCGCCGCCATGCGCGCCTTTTCCACCATAAGTATCGACAATTATTTTTCTGCCGGTTAGTCCTGTATCACCATGCGGGCCGCCAATTACAAACTTGCCTGTCGGATTGATGTGATATTTTATTTTATCATTGAAAAGATGCGCATACTTTGGATATTTTTCTTTCATGCGCGGAATCAGGATCTTTTTGATATCAGCAGAAATTTTCTTCAGCATTTTATCTTCTTTATCAAAATCATCGTGCTGTGTGGAAACAACGATCGCATCAATTCTTACCGGTTTGTTATCATCATTATATTCAAGCGTAACCTGGCTTTTGGCATCAGGACGCAAATATTTCATTTGATTATTTTCTCTTCTTAATGCAGCAAGTTCTATTAAAAGGCTGTTGGCAATATCAAGCGACAGCGGCATGTAATTTTCTGTTTCATTCGTAGCATATCCAAACATCATTCCCTGGTCGCCTGCGCCCTGTTCTTCTTTATTTTTTCTTACAACACCCTGGTTTATATCAGCAGATTGCTCATGGATTGCAGACAGGATTCCGCAGGAATTCGCTTCAAACATGTACTCACTTTTGGTATAGCCGATCTTCCGGATTACTCCTCTTGCAATTTCCTGCACGTCAAGATACGCTTTGGATTTCACTTCTCCTGCAAGCACAACCTGTCCCGTTGTCACCAGTGTTTCACAAGCGACTTTACTTTGCGGATCGAAAGCAAGAAAATTATCAATCAAAGCATCGCTGATCTGGTCTGCAACTTTATCGGGATGTCCTTCGCTCACCGATTCAGAGGTAAATAAATAGGGCATTTTATTTTATTTTTTGAGCCGCAAAATTAGAGTTTCACTTTGATAGGACAAAATGCAATTTTCTTTGTTTTTGCGATAAGAAGAAAGTTTTTAATTCTTTTAAAATGAAGTAAAACGGAGAAATAAAATTCGAGGTATTTATTGTTTTACTGAGAAACGTTTCAGAAAAATGTACTTACAATTTAGAATAAACCACCCGCAGCCTGATTCGCGTAGGCGTATTATTCGTCCCGTTTATTTTCACTCTTCCATCTCCCAGATTATTTCTTGGTGTTGAAAAGGGACCGATTGTTTGTCCGCACCAATCGGTATAAGTGGTCGTATTTGTTACAAAATCCGGCGCACTTAATCTAAGCTGAAGGCTCGATTTTCCTTTTGTAACAAGCGACTGCAAATAGCGTGAAATATTAAAGACATATTCGCCTCTTTGTTGACCGGACGAACTATCCGTTACTGTCTTTAATTGTCCACCCAAATATTGAAATCCTGTCTGCAATTCAGTTGCAGAAAAATCACACGGAATTGGTGTAAAACTTCCATTATTGATAGTAGAATCTTTTACATCCAGGTAAAGATTTATCGGCGGTTCAAAAATATCATTCAATGAATTGTCAGAATAAACCTGGTCAACAATTAATTCTGCACGATTGATTACCCTGTTTGATAAGCCATTAACACCTGGAATCGTAAGCAATGCATAAGTTCCGGGCGACGTTTGAATATAAATCAAACTATCGCCGGAGGCAGGATGAGAAAGATGCTGGGTGATTTCTGAAGTACCTCGGTCTCTTACCAGCGAATTAGATAGTCCGGATGATCCGGTAACTCCAAAAGCAACGACAGTCGTATCTGCCACACCTGCATTTTTGTATCTTAAATAAATTGACAACCGGGAACCCGTAAAATCAAAATAATTCAGCGCCTGTCCGCCTGTTGTTTCATCCGGCACGATTGCAAATCCTTTGAAATAATTGATAAAGTCGCTGTCGCTTCTGAATATCTGCGCAGAATCTGTTATGAATTTCTGAATAAAAGAATTAGAAAGAGGAATTCTTAATTGATTGGCAGCATCTTCCTGGTATGCGTGAACCGAATCTTTTAAAACCGATGGATAATAACTTTTTGTTCCTAATAAAACAGAATTATCATAACCCAAAACTTTACAGGTTGTATAATTATCTGCTACATGAAAACTATCTGAAAGCTGATATACATTCACTTTTGCCAGAGCATTTGTATCGCCGAAGGAATGCGAATAATTCATCACCAGGATGGCAGAATCTACTATAAAACTGCTCGCGTCAGCAGTTGGAAAAGTATAAGGAAAAGCATCAGGCTTCAACTCAACATAGATAGCAGCTTTGCTTGATCCAAATAAAGGATCATTTGAAATAATGCCAACAGGGATAAGGCTGCTTCTGTTAATTGTATCGCATTCAGTATCGTCATAATTGATGGCGATAACATTGAAAGTAGTATCGAAAGTGTTGATGTTATCTACTACCGGAATCAGATTTTGCCCAAGCGAAGTGGTATCGATTTTAGTACATCCAAATGCGAATAAAAATAAAATCAGTATTCCTGTAAACGCAGGCTTGTATTGGGTTTTAGACACTTGAAAGTAAAATTTGGGTAGATAAATAAGAAAGAAAATTATTTGCCGGCAAGGTCGGCATACAATTGTAAATAGTCTGTTAAATCTGATTCGGCATTATACTTCAAAACCTTTTTGCCACGCACTTTACTGAATTCTTCTACCAGCTTTTTATCTACCTTTTCTGCACCAAAAGTAATAGCATCTGCAAAAGTAGCACCTCCTCTGAACATAGCTGTATTGCTGCCTTCATTGAAAACTTCGATATCTTTTTCTTTAATATTGGAATTGATGGTGGCGATTTTTGCAAAATCACTACCCATTTTTTCTTTGTAAGTGTTTTGTCCGATGGTGTAGATCACTTTACAATTACTGAACACCGGTTCTTTCTTGTAAGCAGTTTTAATATACATCGGAATAAGTCCCGTCATCCAGCCACTGCAATGAATAATATCAGGTGGCCATCCAAACTTTTTCACAGTTTCCAAAGCGCCTTTGCAAAATAAAACCGTTCTTAAAGCATTGTCGCTAAACCATTTTTCATTCTCATCGTGAAACAAAGATTTTCTTTTGAAAAGATCTTCATTATCAAGGAAATAAATTTGTAAACGCGCATTGGGAAGAGAAGCTACTTTTATTACCAGAGGATAATCATCTCCTTCCACAGAAACATTAATGCCGGAAAGACGAACCACTTCATGAAGACGGTGCCTGCGTTCATTGATCATTCCAAAACGCGGCATGATGCATCTAACTTCCATTCCTGATTCATTCGATTTTACTGCAAGTCTGTTTACGATTTCTGCAAATTCTGTCATCTCAAGATAAGGAGACATTTCGTTGGCTATGAATAAAATTCTTTTCTTTGTCGACATTTACAAATGGTTAA
>Ga0134126_10008898_pt1 | contig 12645 bp, 17 predicted proteins | sample KB31752_FD_96881 | JGI IMG/M metagenome (GOLD analysis project Ga0134126, IMG submission 96881) | Terrestrial soil microbial communities with excess Nitrogen fertilizer from Kellogg Biological Station, Michigan, USA - KB3-175-2 | ecosystem: Environmental > Terrestrial > Soil > Unclassified ...
CCGCTCCAACGGTAACAACCGGCAATGTGTCGGTTGGTTCGCCCGTCATCACGAACATTCCAGACACCTCGGCAATTACCGCAGAAACCTTTGTCGTGACCGGCTCGGACTTGCCCGTCGCGGCGCGCGTTCTTTCGGTCGATAGCCCCACGCAAGTCACCATGGACATGGTAGCGACGGGGACGGTCAGCAATACGACGCTGACGTTTGCAAAGGATACTTATCCGGAGGCGACGGACTTTGACCGCTTCATCAACGGTACGGCGTGGGATCGAACTAACCGATGGGCGCTGCTTGGCCCTGACAGCCCGCAACTGGACGAATATCACCGCTCCGGAATTGTCACAACTGGCCCGCGTCGGCACTTCCGCCAAGTGGGTAATCTGGTTGCAGGGGCCTACCGGCTCTGGCCGCCTCCTGCGATTCAGGACACGCCGTTTCAGATCGCGTGGGAATACATCTCCCTGAATTGGGTGCGCGTCCACGGCAGTTCTACGCTCGCCACAAGCATGGTCAACGACGACGATACGCCGATCCTCGATAGTCAGGCGATCATCCTCGGAACGAAATGGCGGTTTCTAGAGGCCAAGGGCATTCCGACTGCCGCATCCATGCAAGTCGAGTATCGCGATTATGTTTCGCAGTTGATCGCGCGCGATGGTGGCGCTCCCACGTTGAACATGGGCCGCAGGTTTGAGCCTTATCTATTGTCGCCGTGGAACGTGCAAGACAGCAACTGGCCCGGTCCATCATGAAATATATGCGCGCGCCAGCGGAAACGCGATTCAATCGGCTCTATATCCCGGAGCCCAACAGCGGCTGTTGGCTTTGGTTGGGCAGCGTCGATAATTGCGGTTATGGGCGCTTCTTATTTGAAGGTCGCGCACGGCTCTCTCATCGCGCGTCTTATCAGATGTTCTGTGGGGAAATTCCTGACGGTCTTCAGGTTCTTCACCGTTGCGATAATCCGTCGTGCGTTAATCCAGATCACCTTTTTGTCGGAACGACAACTGACAATATGCGCGACATGGTGAGCAAGGGCCGGAACGCTTGCACAAAGGGAGAACGGCATCCCGGCGCAAAACTAAATGCATCAAAGGCTTTCGAGATCAAATGGCGTTCCGCAATGGGCGAGTCACGCAATTCTCTCGCTCGAGAATTCAGCGTCACCAAGCCGATGATTAAAAACATAGCTCTTAATCGCAGTTGGCAATTGGAGGTGCAGGAATAGTGCGCGCGACGGTCGCCATGCAGATGAACAAGAAAACCGCCAATGCATTTTTGGCGGGGACCGGCTCGGCTCGGCCGATGTCCATTCCGGCATCTGTTGGTGGCTGGGATCAGATTTCATCCCTCGCGAATATGGACCCGACGCATGCGGTCCAACTGGATAACTGGATTCCACGCCCGGGCTATCTCGAAATACGCAGGGGTTCAGAGGTTTGGGCGACCGGAGTAGGAAACGGGCCTGTCGAAACCGTGATGGCCTACAACTCGCCGAACATACTAAATGGCAAGTTGTTCGCGGTCGGAGGTGGCACGGTCTATGACGTGACGGCAGGCGGCGCAGCCACGGCAACGACCGTCACCGGTCTTTCAAACAACCGTTTCCAGTATTGCAATTTCACCAATGCTGCCGTGGATGCGTGGCTGGTCGCAGCGAACGGTGTCGATACCCCAATCATCTATAACGGCACGTCATGGGCCAACATGACGCTGACCGGTGTTACACCGGGTAATATCGCTTCATGGACCCCGTTCATGGGGCGGCTATGGTGTACGCTGGTCAATTCGACCGCCGTTGGATATCTCGGCGTCAACGATATCTCAGGCGCTGTCACCACGTTTGATCTCGGCGTGCAGATGTCCCGAGGTGGATTTATCACGGCCATCTCGACATGGACGCAGGACTCCAAACAGACGGTTGACGAATACATCGCGTTCATCACTTCGCGCGGTCAGGTCATCGTTTATCAAGGGACTGATCCAACCACGTCCACTACGTTTGCGCTGGTAGGTGTCTACGATCTCGGTGCTCCAATCGGCCGGAGATGCTTTCTTCGCATTTCGGGAAACCTCTGGATTATCTGCGTGGACGGCATTCTCCCGATGTCGGAGATGCTGACCCAGGATCGCGCGGCCTCCGCAAAAGTAGCGCCAACGACAATGATCCAGAACGCGATGATGAACTCAGCGCGGCTCTACAAGCAGAACTTCGGCTGGCAGTTCATCGAATATGCCAAGGGACAACTGGCAATTTTGAATATTCCCCAGGTCGAAAACTCGACCTCAGTTCAATATGTCATGAACACCCTGACCGGCGCGTGGTGTCAATTCACGGGGTTGTCGGCAAACTGCTGGGAAGTGCTGAACGATGTTCCTTATTTTGGGGACAACAACGGCAATGTTGTTCAGTGGGATATCGGCTCTGGAGACGGTCTCAACGCTATTACCGCGACCGTGCAGACGGCATTCAATTATTTCAACAGTCGCGGCGTCCTGAAGCGTTGGACGATGATACGGCCGATCCTGACCACGGATGGCTCGGTTACGCCGGGCGTTGGATTGAACATCGACTTCGGCACGGATGCGCCGATTTCCATTCCATCGACTTCAACCAGCGTTGCGGCGCTTTGGGATGTCGCGTTATGGGATCAAGCGCTGTGGCCGGCGAATTCATCGATCGTTGCGAATTGGACCACGGTTGAAGGCATCGGACAATGCTGCTCGATCCTGACCAAGGTTGCGACGGTTGCGAACGGTTCAGCCAATGGTGTGACGCTCCAGCTCAATAGCTGGGATTTGATCGCCGAGCCGGGAAAGGGGTTCTTCTGATGAAAAACCTGATCCTCGGTCGTGACGTTGAAATCGCCGCATGGGCCTTCAAGACCTTCGGCTTTCATCCGACGCAGTATTGCATGGCGGTCGGCATCGCTACTCCAGAGGATGGGCTGGTGGCCGCTTGTCTGTTTCATGCTCACAACGGGCCGGATGTGGAGCTTTCCTATTATGGCCCGAACACACTGACGCTCGATCTGGTAAAGAAAATCGCGAAAGTTGCCGTTGAAGTCCTCGGCGTTTCCAGGATCACCGCGCGCACCTCGCGTTCAAATAAAACCATGACGCGCGGCATCAAGAAAATCGGCTTTGAATACGAGGGTATCCGCAAGTGCGGATATGGCTCTCAGGATGCCGTCATGTACGGACTTTACGGCAAGAACCTTGCCAAGCTTGCTGGAAAGGTGATGCACTGATGAGCTTTTCCGCCCCGACCCCTCCCGATCCGACGCAAACGTCAAATACGCAGCAGCAGTATAATGTTGCGGCTGCCAGCGATCAGAACAAGGCAAATTCATATAACCAGAGTTCGGCTTTCGGCTCGATCAACTATGTTGCCGATCCGAACAGCCCTTCCGGCTATACGCTGCAAACCGCTTACTCGCAGCCCGAACAGAACCTGTTCAACCAATATACGGGTACGCAGGGCGCATTTGGCGCGGCGGCTCCCGGGCTTGTCAACCTAGGCGCGTCCGACCTGACGGCGCGCGCAAATCTCGATCCGACCGCAGTAACCAACCAGCTTAATAACTGGAGCCAGCAATATCTCCAGCCGATCTTCCAGCAGCAGCAGTCGAACACAGACGCCCAGCTTCGCAATCAGGGCCTTAACCCGGGATCGGCTGCTTACGGCAACGCCGAAAATCTGCTCGCCCGCAATCAGGGCGACGTGACCAACCAATACCTGCAGCAGAATGAAGGCCAAGCCTACAGCCAGGCTTTGCAGAACTTTCAGGCGCAACAGCAGCAGGGCCAGAACGAAGCCCAGCTTGGCGGGACGCTGTTTGGCGCTTCCGCTCCGACCGGCCCAACGCAAAACGCTACTCCGACTGCAAGCATTCAGCCGGCGAATTATCAGGGTGCGGTCCAGTCGAACTATCAGGGTCAACTCCAGAACTACCAGAACACCTGGAACAACATCGGCAAGCTCGCAGGCTCGATCGGCGGCGCTGCGATGAACTTCGCGCTTCCGGGATCAGGAAGTTTAGCTGGAATGTTTGGCGGAAGCGGCGTTCCCGGCGTGAGCAATGCTCAGGTGATGTCTCAGCCGAACCCCTATGGGTCCATGCCTCAAATCGGGGGAGGGTGGGGCTAATGGCTGATTTTTTCCAGTCGCAACCGAACTTCACGAACCCATCCTATGCGACGCCTGAACAACTTGCGACGCAGCGCGCCTATGCGGCTGAACTCAAAAGAGCAGCGGACAGGACGTTAATAGGCCTGCGGGGGCCGCCGCAAACTTCATCAATGCGCTAATGGCTGGCGTCATTCGCAACCGCGCCGACGCCACGCAACAGCAGGCCGCACAACAGAATGCCTCGGATCAAACGGCGCTGATATCCGAACTTCAGCGCGGCAAGGTCGATCCGGCTATCGCAGCGCATATTTACGCAAACCCGATGGCATCGCCGGAATCGCGGGCGCTGATTACTCACCTCATCAGTCCGAAGCCGATCGAGGATGTAAATGGACGGCCCGCCTATGCAAGCCCGTCCGCAGGCATTCAGGCCGCGCCAATCAATGGTCCATTTCAGCCGGGCATTCGTATTCCGGAGGCTGCTGGCGGTGCGTCTACCACGACGCCGTTGCCGGCTCCCCCGATGCCGAACCAGCCCGTTCCGACCCCGGCGCCTCCGCAAGTGGTACCGAGACCACCTGTAGCACCAACGTCGAAAGTCTGGGGCGATAAGGAGGGGGAGGCCGCCGGTATATATCCGCCGTCTGCCCCTGCCCCTGCGCCTGCTCCTTCGGCCGCAACAGATGTTCCAAATTTCAATGACAGATTTGGTGCCGCCAATTCACGGCTTAGTCAACTTGCGGCTATGGATCGGGATTTTTCTGCAAAGAAAGTTCTCACACAAGCCGGCGCAACCGCGCAGGGTGAGGGCAATCAAGAGGACGTGCGGTCAGCAACGGCTGCCCCGACCATCATCAAGGGCCTCGGTCTTATCAAGAGCACGATCCAATCCAGCCCCGGCGTTACATTCGGGCCGACTGCCGGATGGTCCGCGGACGTTAAGCGCGTCATTGCCAATTATGCCCCGGGCCTCTCCGATGAAAAGTCCCTTGCGGGCGCCGATGCTATCGAGAAGCTGAATTTCGGCTTGGCAAGCCAGCTTGCGAAAACCGTTGGCGGGACGCAAGGCGAGCTGTTCAAGGCGATCGGCTCGACCCCGGGCACCGAAAAGAGCAAGCAGGGAACACTCGCCCTTATCGACATGATGCAGCAGGACCAGCTTAAGTCCCAGCAGTTGGGGGGGGTATATCGCCAGTATGAACAAGCCGGCCGATTGCAGGATTATCCAGCGGCTCGCGAGCAATTCCTGACACAGCATCCGACGATCAATCCGCTCTCGGGACAGCCGATCGAAATGGATATCGCGGCGGCGCGGAAGGCGTCTGCCGCTAACCCGCCCGCTGGCGTTTCCGGTCCTCCCGTCGGGACGATGCACAACGGCTATCGATTCAAGGGCGGCAATCCGAACGATAAGGCAAATTGGGAGGCTGCTACCTGATGGCCGAGCCTTGGGAACAGGATTGGTCTCAGACGGGGCAAGCCCCCGCGCAATCGGCTGCGCCGCCGTGGGAGCAAAACTGGGAACAACAGGCACCAGTCAAAAAGTCATTTGTCGAGAAGCTCGGCGATACTTGGCCGGCCCGGCTCGCCAAGGGCATCTATAGCGGCGTTACGTTGCCGGGCGACGTGATGGCCGGAAAGATCGCAGTCGATCCCGAAGATCCCCAGTTTATGGGTCGGTTGATGGATCTGACCAGCGTTGCCGCCCCCATGTCCCCAAAAGTCGGGGCAACCGTTGAACCTATTGCGGCAGCCGCCGCACCTACTCGGGAAGCGCTGGATGCAGCCGCCAATGCGGGATATAAATCAGCGCGCAGTTCGCCGTTGGTAATAGATGCCTCAGCGGTAAAGGACTTGGCTTCGAACATTCAGGCCGGTTTAGCGGAAAAGGGCATCCTCAAAGAATTTGCGCCGGATACTCATGCCGTCCTCGACCACATCCAAACCGCCGAGCCAGGTGCCGTCGCAACCGGCAACAACCTTCTATCCGTCCGTGAAGCCCTCCGGAACGCTTCCCAAAACTTCAACAACCCAAGGGAAGCGAAGGCTGCAAACGAGGCGATATCTCAGTTGGACAGCTTTATTCAGAAACCTCCTGCGGAGAGTGTTCTGGCTGGAGACCCTGCCGAGTTCGCCAAAACTGCCGCCGATGCGAGAGGAAATTATGCCGCCGCTCGACGCGCCGAGCTTATCGAAGATGAACTCGAAACTGCTCGACGTAACGCCGCGTCCGCCAACTCTGGACGAAATGTCGATAACGCGGAACGCCAAAGATTTAATGCGATAACCAAAAGCGACAAGAAATCTGCCGGATTCAGCGAAGATGAACTCGGGCAGATGGACAAAATCATTTTCGGTACGCCTACGGGCAATGCTCTCAGCACGGGAGGCAATATGCTGGGCGGCGGCGGCGGTCTTGGAGCTGCTGTTTACGGCTTAGGCTCTACCTTCAATCCTTGGCTAGCTAGTGCGCCCGCCATTGGATGGGCCATGAAGAAGGGCGCTGACGCGATCACCACGCGCAATATCAATAAGCTTGATGAGATGGTGCGATCGCGTTCTCCGCTCGCTGAAGCGACTCCACCCTCAACCGCTCTCACACCTGTGCAGGAAGCGCAAAGAAGCTTGCTAATTCGTTCATTGATGAATCCCGCTTTGCTAGACTCGCAGCAGCCAAATCAAAGCGATTTGATTGCTCAGATGTTGCAGGGAGGCGGACGATGAGAGGATTTAAGAATCCAACACACGCTATTTGCGCTGGATGCAAACAGCATAAGGAAATGGCTGCATATCAAAAGGAACCGGGCGGAGAATATTATCGGCGTGAACGCTGTGTGCCATGCTGGTCTGCAAGTCGGCGGGATTACATGGCCGCTTGGCGTGAGAAGCATCATGCTCGTCTCAAGGTAGCTGATCGAGAGAAGTATCGGAAAAATCCGGAGTACCAAGCCACTATTCGGAAGAGGTATTACGAAAAGTGGAAAAAGGTCGTCTTCGATCACTATGGCAACGATTGTTCATGCTGCGGTGAAGATGAACCAAAGTTTCTGACTATCGACCATGTTGAGAACGATGGTGCCGCGCACCGCAAAGAAGTAGCACCAGGATCGACCTTGTTTCGCTGGATAATCAAAAATGATTTTCCGGAGACATTTCGCATTCTCTGTTTCAACTGCAATTCAGGTCGCTACCACAACGGCGGCGTATGTCCGCATGAGACAAGCCGACTGAATTATCTCAAGCCAAACGAGAGAGCATCGCTCTCTCTTGAGCAATAGGAGGTTACGATTCCCTTCAACGGCTCAGGCTCCTTTACTGTGGTCAACAACTTTGTGCCGAACACCACAATTTTGTCGGCTGCGGTCAACCAGAACTTCACCGACATTGCCACGGGACTTTCCGATTGTCTGACCCGTGACGGACAGGCCGGGATGACCGCTATTTTCAAGGCCGTCTCTGGTTCTGTCTCCGCACCTGGAATTACGTTCAATTCGGATGCGACTTCGGGGCTGTTTTTAAGCGCCTCGGGGATTCCCGGCTTTGTGGCGCATTCGCTCGGCATGCTGCTCAATACCGAGGTCTTTTCAGCGACGGCGGCTACGGTTCAGGCTGGTGGTTCCGGCTATGCGGTAGGCGATACCATCACACCTACTGGCGGAACGGCGGTTGTGCAGCCAGTGTTTACGGTTGCGACCCTTTCGGGAAGTGCGGTCGCAACCGTCACTGTGACCTATCCGGGCTTCATTACGGCAACCGCAAGCAATCCGGTTTCGCAGGGTTCGAGTTCCGGGATCGGCACGGGCTGCACGCTGAATGTAACCTATAACGATCCAACCAGCTCGGATTATCGGGCATTGTTCACCGATCAGGCCGGTGGCTTGCTCTGGCAGAAGTTCGGCGCTTCCTCGTTCATGTCTACCGCGATGAGCGCGGCGAACGGCCTTCAGCTTGCGACCGATATCGGAGCGTCGGCGCTTATCCAGGTTATTGGCGGAACATTCCTGATTCCGCCGCAGGGCATTCTTTCACCGATCAGCACCGCGCTTCCGATTCCGACCTCGGACCAAACCGCAGTCACGCGCATTTATTGGACGCCCTACAACGGGAATATCTGCCCGATATTTAACGGAACGTCCTTTGTCACGACGACCTCGGCGCAAATCGACGCTGACCTGACGGCTGGCGCCCAAGCGCTTGGCGGTATCTACGACGTTTACAAATTCCTGAATAATGGAGTGGTGACGCTTGGGCTGAGTCCTTCTTGGTCCGCAGGTACATCGGGCTCCGTTTCCGCCGGATCATGCGCGCGAGGTACGGGAACGGGCGGCACAGCACTTACCGTGTTGAACGGCATCAACGTCAATGCTGTTTCCATGACGGTAAATAACGGCTCCACTACGTTCACTGTGCCAGCAAATCAAGGCACGTATCTTGGAAGCGTCTACATCAATGCAGTGGCCGGACAATACAATTGCTTGATGAGCTACGGACAGTCTCGCGTATGGGGCCTGTGGAACGCCTATAATCGCCATCCGATCATTATGCAGGCCGGGGATCCAAACGGCTCATGGGTCTACAACACCACGAATGTTCCAAGGGCCAGCAATAATAACAGCAACAATACGATCACGACGTTTGTTGGTCTAGCCGAAGAAACGATTGCAGTTACCTTCAATCAACTCGTGATTGGGTCGCTGTCTGGCGCCAATGATACCGCATCCTGGAAAATTGGGATTGGTTGGAACAATACCAATGGATTTTCGGGAATGTCGATGACCGGATCGATTTCGGCCGGCGCTGCCGGAAATGCCATCGCCAGCAGTATTACTGGCCCCGCCACTTATATCGCTCCACCCGCGATCGGCATTAACGGTGCCTTTTCGGTTGAGGATACCACGACGGCTACCGGGGCCAGCATTACATATTCCGGCACGTCTTCCAACATGCTTCTCACCACACAGTACAGGGGCTGAGCATGGTCGACCTCGCAAAGCTCACGGCTGCCAACCTCGCCCGCTGGAACGCCTGCCACACCCTGCCGGAGTGGGAGCGCATCCTCGATACCGTCGCGCACCGGCTGCTCAACGCCAAATCACGTTATGAGAACGTCCGGACGGCCTCGGGCGTGCCTTGGCCGGTCATCGCCGTGATCCACCAGCGCGAATCCTCCCAGAGTTGGACGGCCTCCTTGGCGCAGGGTGACCCTTGGAACCACGTTTCGATCCACGTTCCAAAGGACCGGGGACCATTTCCGTCGTGGGAAGCGGCCGCAGAAGATGCGCTGGTCATATGTCCACCGCACGCTGCCCATTGGGATGATTGGACCATCGAAGGCGCTCTGACGCTACTCGAGCAATACAACGGCCTCGGCTATGCGGGCGGTCCGATTACGCACAATCCGAACGGCACTATCACGCAATATCCGCCGCAGGCATCCCCCTACGTGTGGAGTGCCACCGATCAATATCACCGCGGCAAATACATCGCCGACGGGCATTTCGATCCGGACGCCGTCGACCATCAGACCGGCTGCGCCGCACTTCTCAATCGCATGACACTAATCGATCCAACCATCTCTGGGGAATGGCATTCATGAATATGGGAATTGTCTGGGCCGTCTGGCTCGTCCTGATCGCCGTGAGTTTCGCGGGCTGGGAAACCTACGCGCTGATTACCAATCGCATGACCCTCTCGCGCTGGACGTGGACGGTCAGCAAAGCTTGGCCGCCATATCCGTTCGTATGCGGCCTGATCGTCGGATTTCTCGCGTGCCACTTCTGGTGGGGCGGAATCGTCTGCTTCGCACCAGTTAAATAGGAGACTAACATGAACTGGAAAGACATTGCGCATTACGGAACGGCCGGTCTCGCAATTATGGTCGGTGGCGTCACCGAAATGGGTATTCAAATCCCCGGCGTCGTGGTGAGCGACCCGAAGATGACGATTACCATCGGTCTCGGCGTGCTGGTCGCTGGTCTCAAAGGCGGCTGGACCACTGGAGACAAGAAATGAAGTGGCTGGTCCGAATCCTGATCGTTGCCTTTCTTGCTATCCCTGCTGTGGCAATGGCTCAGCCGAAAATCCCGTTCGATCCGCTTAAGCTTAACCAGAAGATCGAACAGGCCAAACAGGCATCGGCCGTACCACAAAATCCTCAGCGCCTTTTGGATTTTCTTTCGCAGCCGATGCAGGATCTGGCGAATTTCATCAACGGAGATTTTACCGGCGCTGCAACGCTTGCGGCGACGGGGATAGCGAACATTCCGGATGGCAACGGCAATTCATGCTGGAACATGCTCGCATCATCAAACGGAATTTTTAAAGAAGCCCCGCCGAACGGCCCGCTTCCCGGTCCCGCTACCGTCCTTGAACAATTGCGCTTGCTCGCTATCGTCGCGAACCGAGTTTGCCAGAATGCAGCATGCACGCAGGTTTTCACCGAAGCGGGCAACGCCCTCAACACGGTGGCCCCGATCAACGGCTTGCCGAGTTTGACGCTGCTTTGCTCAAAGGTTCCATCCGTAGCACAGGTCGCCATCACAACTCCGCCGACGCCGGCTGTAGCGCCGACATCAGCGCCTTCGCCGACTCCGGTAGTCGTGCCAAGCCCGACCGCGACGCCGAACTGAGCGAAAGCGTCCGATGGACCCGGAATGGATTGTTGCGATCTGCGCCGGGGTGACGTTGCTGATCCTTTGGACAACGACGATCATCGGGGGCGCTGTCTGGCTGATGGGTAAGCTGAAGGAGCTCAAGGAAGAAATCCTTGCCGACTTTGACCTGAAGCACAAAGCCAACGAGCAGACCGTGAAGGCGATCGAGGCGCTGGTCATGCGTCACGATATTCAACTCAACCCGGAATTCAACGGGTCCGGCAAGCATATTGCGCGGCACCAATGACCTTCCACCATCACTGGCTGCAATTCGGGACAGCGTTCCTGATCGTGGTAGCGGTACTGACGATCCTGAGCGCAATCAAGGAATGGTGGGACTGGCGGCGAGGGGCGTGATCATTGGCCAGGATCAAAAGAGCGAAGGTTCCGGCTTTCCGTCACCTACAACCCGTCATCGGTTTGCTCTGCTTTCGACGGCAGAGCCATACGCATTCCAGCGCAGGGCCGTTCGCATTACCGGCCTATGGGGCGCCCAACCGAAACCCTCGGCTCGTACCGCCTTTTCAGGCAGCGTCTCGTTCCTCGCTTAAGACCGAAGCAGTCCGTTCAGCATCTTCCGGCTGACGACCCGCTGCAATATTAGATCGGTTGCTTCCCTCAATGAAAGGCCATGTTTCTCGGCCTCGATCTCGATATCATTGAGCCAAGGCTTCCCCTTGGCGTCACGCTTGTGAAACCGGACGCGCTTATTGTCGTCGCTGTCTGCCATGGTCGTCTCTGTTTAAGATCGCCAGATGCTTCGCGCTATCCAGCCAGTCCAAAAAACCACTAAATAGGGCAGGTTCGCATTGAATAAGGTCATCCCGAGTGAGATGACGATGCACAGCATCACGAACCAATAATTACGAAGCCATGTTGCCATCATCATTTCCTGCTCATCACCGCTAGAGCGCGGCAAAATCCATGTTGCGCAAGGCGACGGCCGTTTTGTCGAAGCCCTCGGGATTTTCCGCGATCAACTCACTATAGAAATCGATCACAACCGGCGCGAATTGGCGGGCCACAAGTCCCATCCCGGCCACATCCGAATGGGTGCAGTATACGGCCACGTCGGCCTTGATCGTCCCCAGGAACTCGTCGGCGGCACCGAATAGGAAAGAGACGTTCTTGGGCTTGGTCTTCAGCAGGACGTTTGCGAAGGTCCAAGACCACATCGGGTTTGCCTCAATGCAATAGACCCGCTTGGCGATTTGGCCCATGTGGAGCGACAGCAGGCCGATACCGCCGCCAATCTCCACCACCGTCTTGCCCTCGATCCGGTCCGCGATGCGCTCCATAATCAGATGCGCGGTTTCGTCGTCAATAACGGTCAGGACGGCGGCGGCGTTGATATTGTGGCGCTCCGAATAGTCTATCGATGCGTCAGAACCTTCCATCGAATTGTAGACCTCGGAGAACATCTTGGCGAGCGTCGGGACGTTCTCTTCCGCAATCGAATTTCCCATCTTCATAATTGGTCCTTTCTGCCTCAGGGTTGGAGTCCTCGGTCAGGATGGCGCATATAAGGCGATGGCAGCGCCGCCAATCATGAAATAGGCGCGCCCAAACATCTCTCCTAGCGAATTGTCGAATACGTATATGCCGACCGGCGCGTATATCGCGCAAGCGATCAAGAGGCAGCCGAGCACGACGATATTCCGGTTCACTTTTGCTCTCCATTCGTCAACGCGATACCGCGTCAATCTGATCCGCAAGCTTCGCGAGGTCCGCGGAATGGTTGCGGCAGAGCTTCGCAAGGTCGGTCCAAATTCCCTCTTATAAGAACGTGCGCGGGTCCATCTTCATTCTCCTTGCGCCGCAGGGGCGGGGTGGTCTTACCGGTAGACGCTGAGCGAC
>Ga0134126_10008899_pt1 | contig 12645 bp, 9 predicted proteins | sample KB31752_FD_96881 | JGI IMG/M metagenome (GOLD analysis project Ga0134126, IMG submission 96881) | Terrestrial soil microbial communities with excess Nitrogen fertilizer from Kellogg Biological Station, Michigan, USA - KB3-175-2 | ecosystem: Environmental > Terrestrial > Soil > Unclassified ...
GTTCGAGAAAACGCTGGGACAACATCGCCCCGCCCACGAGCCAAATGTTTCGATATCGAGGTGCGAGTTTCTCATCAAGCAGTGTCTTGAGATCGCCCGAGTAGAACTCGATACTCTTCCTGGTCGACGGCAATTTCCTTCCTGTCACTACTACGGCCGGAGTATCGCCATATGGCCAGCCCAGTTCTAGTGCATGTTCATACGTGCGAGAACCGAGCACGTAACAGTCTATGGCTTTGACGAAAGCCGCGGCTTCTTCCTCCGAAACGGAAAGTCCAGGTTCATAGACGCTTCCATTGGCATCCAGCCAGGAGACACTGTTATCCTTCCTCGCGATGAACCCATCAAGGCTTGAAACCACGTGCAACGTTACTCTTGATACTGTTGCATTTCCGTCGCTCGACATAATTCCTCCTGAGTACTGAAATAGCGAGAGCGCCGAATAAACTGGCCACTGAGCTCAGGCGTCGACATTAAATAGTTACTATCCAAGGGCGAGTCGGACAATGGCCTCAATATGAATGGTTGCGCAGTCGATCAACGGGAATTCGGACGTCTGCTGATTGTAGACCAATGCAAGATCGGTGCCCCCCAACATGATGGCTTGAGCGCCGTCGTTGAGCAGTCGCCTGCTAACCCTATCGAACACTGATCGTTGAGCTTCATTCGCAACGCCGGAGGCAGCCATCGCGACATAGGCGTCATGTACATCGATCAGGTCTCGTCCACTCGGCGGAATGATGGTAGCAGTCGTTAGGCCTCCATAAAAGCGTGTTTCCATTACAGTTCGCGTTCCGAGAATGCCGAGCCGGTTAAAGACAGTCGCGGCTACTGCTCGGTTGACTTCAGTGATCATGTCGACAGCGGGGAGCGGCGATTTTGCTTTGAATGAGTCAATGCAGAAGTGTCCTGCTATTGAAGTAATGGCAACAAAGTTCGCACCGGCCGCAGCCAGCCGGCTTGCCAACCCGGCAAATATTTCGGCCTGCGCCGTTTTGTCGTTGCGGCCAAGATTGTCTACAAGCGTCGGTGTGTCGGCATGGGCAATCGTCAACTCCAGCGGCGAGCGCCTGGCTGCGAATGTCGCTATCAAGCGTCGGTAATAGAAGTCCGTAGCTGCGGGACCGATCCCTCCAATAAGGCCGATTTGCATGATTTCATTTTCCTAATCTCTCGCGACGATGCAAGGCGTTAGGAGAATTGAGCGGTTCGTTCAGGTGGGTTAGGCGCCAATTGGCTTCGACTGGTTGAGACTCGGAAAGTGTCCGTCAGCTACTGAACGACAAGTCGGCTTGCATCGGCTAAGCTCCAGAGGGCGCGCCGCTTGGAATCGATTCCGAGGACTGTTTAAGCATCTCGCTTGTCGTGTTTCTTATCGGTCTCCGGCGACTCAGAAGTCAATGCGCCCACTGAACTGGAGACGCCGCATCTGATATTGCGAAGCAAGGCCCGTAATCTGGCCCGCAAATTGATCGGTTACATTCGAGTTCGGCATGCCCAGATTGGTGTGGTTGAACGCATTCACGGCATCCGTTCGCAGCGTAAATCTCACGCGCTCGGTGAAGGCAAAGCTCTTGGCGAGCGAGAGATCCTGATTGATGAAATGCGGACCGTAGAGCGAATTCACGGGATAGTTGCCGAATGAATTCTGGGCGGGCAACAGAAACGTAGAGCCTAGTCCGCCAACGAACCATTGGTTGCGGTTGCCCACCGCGCCTTTGTAGGGATCGCCGCTCCCAAGGTCCGGGCGGTCGTTGGGGCCGACATCCGGACGGGAATAATCGGACGGGAATGTGCCAATTGCCGGCGTAAACGGCAGCCCGCTATAGAACGTGGTGATGCCGCTCACGTTCCATCCGCCGAGTGCGAAGTCGACGAATCTGTTCATGTTGGCGCCCCATTTGCGGCCACGGCCGAACGGAATATCAAAACTCTGCGACAACGTGAGTTGGTGATGCGCAATGTAATCCTGATTGCCCCAGCCAAGCGCCCGGTCATACAAGAACGTGTATGAGTTGGCGCTTCCATAACCATCGCCTTGAGCTACCTGATAGGTATAGCTGCCCTGAAGCGTGTAACCGGCGAGCTGACGCACTTTGACGCTGGCTTGAAAAGAGTCGTATCGGTTGTTCGCGCAATTGCAGTAATCGTCAATCGATTGGGTCCAGCCATAATTCGCATAGAACGGCCTGCCGTCGTTTACGTTCGGATTGCCTGGGAGGAATAGGGGCGTGTTTCTGTCGAAGCTTGGCCCGCTCGCGAGCAGCACGTGCCGTCCCGAATTGCCCACGTAACCTGCTGAAACAGCCAGTTTGCTCGTGAGTTGCTGCTCGACTGTCGCGTTATAAGCCCACACTCGCGGCATAACCATCGTCAGCGGACGTACTTTCGCCTCGACGCCATCCGGAAGCGGAATGAGGCCATACGCATCCGGCTGCAGGAAGGTCGGTTGCGACGGGCCATTGGCCAGATTGAAAACGCCGGAGAATGTCTGGGGAGAGTTCAGCGACTGAATGGCGAGAACCGGAAGATTTTGCGTCACGTTGTGGCCGAAAATCGATCCGAACGTGCCGAGGTTATATGACCATCCCGTCCCCATGCGCACCACAGTCTTCGGAGTCAGTTGGTAGGCGACCCCGAGCCGTGGCGCGAAGTTATGGTAATTCATGCTCTGAATACCGTGACCGGAAACCAGTCCCACGCCAAAGACGTTGATATCGCCTGTGCGGAGGTCTAGCGATCCGCCGTTTCCAGGCTTATTTACGGTTTCGGGAAACACCAATTCCCAGCGAAGTCCATACGTGATGGTTAGCTTCGGCGTGGCGCGCCATTGGTCCTGGCCGTAGAAGAACCAGCGCTTCTGGCGTTCCTCGGCGTCCGTCGTGGTGCTGACGTAGCGTCGAAAGCCAGTGGCTTCGCCTAGCAAAAACGTCGCGAGTCCGTAGCCTTCCGTGGCTGCGCCATTCACATTGTTTACCACGCCCGTATATCCGGGTGAAAACGTGAGTTCACCCGCGCGGTGCGCATCGCTGGGCACGCGTAGGTTCAGTGCGAATCGGATATCCACGCCAAATTTGAAGGTGTGATTTCCGGCAATTTTTGTGACATTGTCCACACCTTGGTACTGCTGCTCACGCTGCGCCAACGGACAGTTGCAGGAATTGATGTTCAGCGCATAACCCAGGCTCGCGTTGCCATTCCCCGCCTCGTCGCCATTGACAAAGAACGCGGGCATTCCGGAAGTGAAATAGTTGTCGAGATTGAGACCGGGAATATTGGCGTCTTTGGCGGGGCTTGTGCCGACTCCGTTCGGAACGGCATTGACGCGGTAACGCATATAGCCGAAGCGAAACTCGTTAATAAATGTGGAACTCGATGTGTGTGTCCAACCGGCGGCAAGGCTCTGATTCAGCACGTCGGAGTTTCCGGCGTATCCTATGTTGTCGAATGACGGACCACCGGCCTCCAGACCAAAAGCTCCCGGCGCCTGGATGTTGAAACCGGCGTAGCTATAGCGGCCGAAGTAGGTGTTCTTTTCGCTGCCGTAATAGTCCCAGCGCGTGTCCCATTGGTTCGTGTTAAATATCTGAGCTCCGGTCGTGGCATAGTTGTTCCGGTAGTTCACGCCGCTGTTCTGTTCCACTGTGTTCGGTAGCGGGAAATAGTTTAGAAGAGCAAGCGCTTGAGGGCTGAGCCGGTCGCTCGGAATCGTATTGTTCGGGAACGCAATTCGATTCCGGCCGTCGGCATCGCCCGTGCTCGGATCGTAGATTGTAGTTGGATACCCGCTCAAATTTCCGGTTCGCGCGGCGGCGGTCGGCACCGTCGTCTGGACGGACGACCCTTGCGTTCGGCGCGTTAACTGCGCATCGCCAAAAAAGAATAGCTTGTTTGGAATCACGCGCCCACCGATAGAGCCGCCAAATTGATTCCAGCGGACGGTGGGCGTCCCATGGTCCTCAGCCGAATTGAATGGATTTCGCGCAAAATCCTGAAACCCAGGCGTGTTCAGATAAATGTACTCAAACGCGGACCCATGAAATGCGTTGGAGCCGGACTTGGTCGAATACGTCATGATGCCGCCGCTGGTGTACCCGAATTCGGCATCGTAATCCTGCGAGGCTTGTTTCACTTCGTTCACGGCGTCCATGGGCGGGTTAATCAGGATTTCACCGAGGATGGGGTCCTGATTTGTCGTCCCATCCAGTTCGAATCCAGTTCCACTGAAAGCCTGGCCGTTAACCTGAATCTGCTTTCCGCCCTGCGGGTCCTCGGCGTTGTTCTGGTTCCAGCCGAACTGAGACGTGCCGGGGTTCAGGAGCATGAAAGTCTGCAGGTTCCGGCCGAAGTTTGGCAGATCCTGGAGTTGTTTCGATGTAAACGTCTGCGCCACGTCCGCACGATCCGTCTGCAGCAAAGGAGCGGCGGCGGTGACCTGAACCTGCTCGGTCACGTTGCCTACATTAAGCGCCACATCGAAACGAGCCGATTGATCGATGCTGACCTGGAGATTGTTGGAAACAACGTTTTCGAATCCAGGCGCTTCGATTTGGACGCGGTAGATACCCGGAATGAGTTGTCCCTTCGTGTAGTTGCCGGATTCATTCGTGGTCACCTGGAATTTCGTGTTTTTGTTTACATCCGTGATCGTGACCTTCGCGTTAGCCACCGCGCCACCGGATTTATCGGTGACCGTGCCATAGATGTTGCCGAACACTTGCTGCGCCGATAGAATACCCACTTGCGCGACTAAGAGAAGAACGACGGCCGCTGCCATCGCGCCCCGCAATCTATTGAATCCGAGTGAATTTCTCTTCATGACCGGACTATCCTCTCTGGGGAAGCAAAGCCGAAGCGGCGAGAAGTTTCCCTGGATGTTGCTTGACCCGATTACGAAGAATGATAGGTTGTTTCGGAACGCGCGGGAAGTGAAATCCACGTTTAACCGCGTATTATCCGCGCTAACCTACTGATTTACTTAGGCGGGTCGGAGATGCCGCCCCCGGTACGAAATCGATTGTCTATTGTAGGGGCGAGGCCTGCGTCGCGCTTTGGCTATTTTGCCCCGTGCGCTAACGAACTCGCCGCACCGATACGATGTCCGATTGGATGGGAACTCCCCCTTGCACTTTGATACGAAGGAGAGCCTCGAACGGAGGAATCGGGTCGCCGGGCCCGATCTTCAGCCGTGATATCAGCTCCGCAACGTGTTCCTCTTGACTGACGAAATCCGCCGCGCCCCAGGTGCCGAACTCTGTTACCCCTGCCAGCACCAAGGCCTCCCGCTGTGTTTCGAAAATCGGTTTGAGTGCAATCACCGCGTAATCAAACTGGAACGGGCGATCGCGCGGGCCGAAGTAAAGCGCAGATTCTCCGGAGTGGGGATGAACGTTGACAATCGCTCCCGGCTGAGGCGATGAGCCCGTTCTGCTTTCCTGAAATCGAAACTCCTTAAGGAAAGGAACATCCCGCAGCGGAGTGTTTGCCAGCGGCCCGCCTACGAAAATGAGGTCGCTTTCCTTCGCGTCGTCCCAGGTTAGTAGCTCGCTTCGTTTCACCCTTGCCGGCTTCTGAAACGACGATAACGTACGGGTCACGTCGAATACGCCCATCACTTCTCCGACTGTCGTATAAGTGTCGATCGATGGTCTGCCCTCGTCCGCGGGCACACGGAAGTGCATGCTACCGCTCCCGGTGTTGACAAACTCGAGATTGGAAAATACGATGAGCGGAGAATTGGCGTCAGCTAAGAATCCGCGCCAAAACTGTCGAAGATTTGCTGTTGCCGCGTGATTTGCGGCCGGGCGTCTGACGATATTCTCAACAATCGCCGTGCCAAGCGCCGTCACCGCCACAAGCAGCAGCGCAATAGCTACGGGAATAGACCTGCGCCGGCGCGGAGCGGCTCTTTCGGGAATCGCCTTCCCGGTATCGAGTTGGGGAGAATCCACGGTCTCCGCCGTCGGCGTACTAATTTGACGGTAATGCCAGGCGAGCGCATAACTGCCCTTCGGAATCGAGAGAATGAGCTCGTCCTCGGCGCCTTCGCTCATGTAGTACTCGGCCAGTTTGGAGCGTAAACGCCCCGTGTGGACTCGCACCACCGAGTCGTTTTGCGAATCGAAATTCTCCGGCCTGCCGAAAACGGCGGACGCAATCTCTCTCACCTTGACCGGTTCTGCGCGGCCCGCCAGCGCACAACTGGCAAGATACGAGAGCAGATTCCGCAGAATTCCGGAGCCATGGAACGCATCGCTGCGAAGCACCCGTTCGACCTGCTCCGACATCCGTTCATCCTGAGCCGGAAGTTGGCTGGTGATGGAATCGGATTTGGCAGGCATACGAGGCTACGAAGATCCTGGGAGCCGCTCGGGACTCAGGTCGTGAGTCGATTATATGTTAGTACAAAGGAGCTAGTTCGAAGGTTCGACCCCTTCGCCGAGAGCTTTTCGGAGCGAGCCGTATGGCACGAATGATAGTATTTCCGTGTCCCAACACCGCAATTCTGTTTCGAGGTCGCCATTATGAAAAGAGCCGCCGCCATCGGATTGGTCTGCATTGCCGCGGTAGTCGTTGCGGTGAGCACTACCGGGACAGGTTTCGCCGCCAGGTTAGGAATCTTTCAGAAGCATAAAGATATTGGCGTAACGCCGAAAAAAGGAAAAGCGAAGTACAACGCCAAGAAAGACGAGTATGTCATTACAGGCGGCGGAGCCAATATCTGGGCGAAGACAGACGCATTTCAATATGTCTACAAGCAGATCTCCGGCGATGCCACGTTGACCGCGGACGTTCACTTCGTCGGGCAGGGTGTTGAGGCTCATCGAAAGGCAATCCTTATGATCCGCCAGTCGCTCGATCCGGATTCGGCCTATGCCGACGTCGCGCTGCACGGCGTGGGATTGACTTCTCTGCAATACAGGCCGGCGGCGGGCGCGGATACGCAGGAAATTCAATCGAAGGTGAACGCCCCCGAAGAGATTCGGATCGAACGGCATGGAAATCAATTCACTATCGGGGCAGGTCCCAAAGGTGGCGAACGGACGGCAAGTGGGCCCGTCACCGTGAACCTGCAAGATCCGGTCTACATCGGCCTCGGCGTTTGCTCGCACAACGCCGGCGTGCTGGAGACTGCAATTTTTGCGAATGTGAAATTGGAGCAGCGCCAAGGCGCTTCCAGCGGCCTCCGTCTTCTCCCGGAGCCATCTCCGGCGGGAGGCATGTAGCGTGCTGTTCGTGAAAGGTGACGGCATCTCACGTCGAAGGCTGCTTAGCACGACCTTAGTTCCAATCAATCGGCAAGCCATAAACAGTGAAGCGGAGCGGCCCAGGGACGTGGCATCCTGGACGGGGAAGATACTGGCTTGATGCCCCCATTCCGGAACCGCAGCGAGGCCGGCAAAGTTCTGGCCGCTCAAGTCGTGAAAGCTGTAGACGATCCGGACACGGTAGTGCTGGCGCTGCCTCGCGGAGGCGTGCCGGTGGCGTTTGAGGTGGCCCAGGCGCTGAAGGCTCCGATGGATGTCTACGTTGTCCGCAAGCTGGGTTTGCCGGGCGAAGAGGAGTTGGCGATTGGCGCGATTGCGAGCGGAGGCGTACGAGTCCTCAATCGAGCGCTCATTGCACATCTGCAGACGCCGCAGGAGTTGATCGAGCGGGTAACCGCTGAACAGGCTGCCGAATTGGAGCGGCGCGAGCAGCTTTATCGTGGGAGCCGCGCATTAATTCCCATAAAAGGGCGTACGGTGATTCTTGTGGACGACGGCCTTGCCACGGGCGCGACAATGCTTGCCGCCGTTCGAAGCGTTAGAGCTCAGGAACCGCGGCAGATCGTGGTGGCGATTCCGGTCGCTCCGCCTTCCGCCTGTGAATCTATACGCCAGGAGGTGGATCAAGTCGTCTGCGCCGCCACGCCCGAGCCATTCCTCGCGGTCGGTTCCTGGTACGAAGATTTCTCGCAGACAAGCGACGCGGAGGTTCGTAGTCTGCTTGCTGAATCCCGTGGCGAATCGCCCAGCTAGCGCACCCGGGTTTCGGAGATTGCGATGATCTTTGAATCGGCCTAACGTGTCTGAATGCGAGTGACTCGATGGGATATTTCCTCTGTCGATTTGCGCTGTGCTTCGCGGCTTTCGCGAGCGGAGGCCAGTCAGTCCCGCAAAAGGCCAAAGCGGCTCCAAGTGTGCCGCAAGTCCTCCGCGTTGCGGTCGCCGGGTCCGAGCCCTTTGTTGTCAAAAAGGATTCTGGGCTCGAGGGCATCTCGGTCGAAATCTGGCAGGAGGCCGCGGCACAGGCCGATTGGCGTTACCGTTTTCACATGTATGAGAGTGTGCCCGAAGCCCTCTCGGCCGTTGCGGCCGGTGAGGCCGATCTTGTCGTTGGGCCAGTGAGCATCACGGCTGAGCGCGCGCAGCGAGTGCTATTCACCGAGCCCTACTTCGGGTCAAGCCTCTCTATCCTTTCTCGCACGGATGCGCCCACTATCTGGGAGAGAGTCAGGCCATTCTTCAGCGAATCGTTCTTTTGGGCAATAGCCGTTCTATCCTTCACCCTGGCGCTGGTTGGAACGTTGATATGGCTGGCCGAACGAGATGAGTCGTCGGATCAGTTTCCGCGCCGTGCCGCTCCCGGCATCGCGAACGGTATCTGGCTGGCGGTCGTCACCATGACGACTGTTGGATATGGGGATCGCGCGCCCAGGACGGTTTTGGGTCGCTTGGTGACGTCGATCTGGATGATCGTGTCGATTATCACGGCGACATCTCTGGTGGCGGGCATCGCTAGCACCCTGACGCTCACCGGTATGAAGACAGTCGCCATCTCTTCAGCCGCGCAGTTTCCAGGCAAGCGCGTCGCCGCGCTGGATCATTCGCCGGGGCAGGAACTTGCGCTTGAGTCCCACGCGAAAGTGCAGCCGGTCGAATCCATTCAGCAGGGCTACGATCTTGTAAAAGAGCGAAAAGTGGATGCCTTCCTCTTCGACAGGCCGCAACTTTTATATCTGTTGCAACAGGAACATGACTCCGATCTGGCGGTTTCCAAAGCCGAATACATGCACCAGGGCTACGGATTTGCGGCGCCACTACATTCCCCTGTGGTGCACGATCTGAATATCAATTTGCTTCGACTGCAGGAATCGGGCCGGGTAAGGCGGATCATCCGGGTATGGCTTGGGGAGGCAGAGGAGTAGATTGTTGTCCCGCCGCGCTCGCTTTTGCCCGTGTTTTGAGGGCCGGCTCCGCCGGAGTCGTGAAACAGAAAACGGACCCGCCGCCTGTGCCGGGCTCCACCCAAATGCGGCCTCCATACTTTTGAACAGTCTTCTGGCAAATAGCAAGGCCAATGCCTGTACCCGCGTATTTCTCAGAAGTATGGAGACGCTTGAAGAGACCGAAAATGTTGTCCTTGTAGCGCGGATCGATGCCGATCCCATTGTCGGCGACACGAAACGTCCACTCGTTTCCCGCTCGGGCAGCCGAAATGTGAATTCGAGGAGGTTCTTCGCTGCGGTATTTGATCCCATTGCCGATCAGATTCTGAAAAAGCTGTTCCAAATGGACCTCCTCCATCCGGATCGCCGGGAGCATATCGTATGTAACGGTTGCGCCGCTCTCGTCAATGGTTGCTTGCAGGTTCGATAGGACGTTCTGGACCACGCTGTTGGCGTCGATCGGGTTGGTCGCTTGCTCAGTCCGGTCGGACGCCTGCGTATACGCGAGCAGGTCTTTCAATAGCATCTGCATGCGCACCGCTCCATTTACTGCAAAACCGATGTATTGTTCGGCATCGCTGTCCAGCTTGCCGCTATATCTCCGGCCAAGGAGTTGCGTGTAAATGGTGACGTTGCGAAGCGGCTCCTGCAAGTCGTGCGAAACGGCGTAAGCGAATTGCTGGAGCTCTTCGTTTGTGCGCTCGAGCGACACGCGGGCGCGTTCGGCGGCCTGCTCGCTTGCACGGCACTCGGTGACATCGCGGAATATCAAAACGACTCCGGCTATTTCGCCGCTCCTGTCGCGAATTGGCGCCGCGCTATCGTCGATAGGGATTTCGCGCCCGTCCCGCGAAATGAGCAGAGTGTGATTCGCGAGACCCACCACCGCGCCGGTCCGCAGAACCCGGGCTACGGGATCTTCGCCCGGCTGCCTGGTTTCTTCATTTACGATTACGAATACTTCCGTAAGCCGGCGGTCTGAAGCTTCCGTCTGAACCCATCCCGTCAGATCTTCCGCCACGCCGTTCATGAAAGCGATGCTGCCGTCGCGATGCGTGGCGATCACAGCGTCTCCAATACTCGCAAGGGTGATCTCCAACCAAGTCCTCGCGCGCTCGAGCTCGGCTGTTCGTTCCTTCACGCTTTGTTCAAGTTTTTCGTTTGCCGATCGGAGCATCTGTTCAATACGTTTGCGGTTTTGCGCCACTCGGCTGATCAGGATGGAGATAAAGAACAGCACGGATAGGCCGACCGGATCTAAATGCGGCGGAAGAATCGTTTTGCCGCTGGTTGCCACAACCGTCAATACCGGAACCGTTGCGCAGCTTACCAGAATTCCCGCCCAGACTCCGCCCCACCAAGCGGCCACGGAAATGGTAGCCACGTAAGATGCGCTGATAATGGGACCAAAACGCGGATTAAGCTTGAGCGCGAAGGTAATGGCAGCCGGAATCGCCAGCATTGCCAGACAGATCAGGTAGCGCAAGAGCGTGCGAAGGAGCTTGTCCCGTCTCGCAGGTCGTGCAGGGTCCGCCACGCTCGGATTCGGTTTAGAAATCCCCGGAGTACGCGTCCTGGAACTCATAGACACTCAGGTTCTCTGATCGCGAGAGAACTGCGCCAACCTTCAGGAACTTGATGATTCAATGACAGTGTACTCCCGCCTTCTGTTGAATGATACTGTCAGGCTGTTGCTTCATTCCACTCAAACAGAACACTGATGAACAAAATCGGCTTGCATCTTGGCATTGCCCTGCTTTTGCTGGCGCCTTCAGGCTCAGCGCAGGCGCTTGGCTCTCTCGTCGGAACGGTTCGCGACGGATCGGGCGCAGTGATTCCCGGAGCGGCGGTCGCCGCCACGCAACAGGAGACCGGCACTACCTACGACAAACAAACGAATTCCGCCGGTGAGTATGTTTTCGACCATCTACCTGTAGGAACCTATACCGTTGTCTATAGCGCGCCACAGTTTGGCGAACTGCGGTTTCAGGGCATCCAAACGCACGTGGCGAGCGTCGTTCGGCAGGACGCCACGCTCCAGCCTGCATCACTCGGGACTAGTATTCAGGTGCAATCGTCCACTCCGCTGGTGAAGACGGAAACGGCGGAAATCGGTCAGCTTGTCGACTCGCGCCAAATTGAGGATTTGCCGCTCAATGGCCGGGATGTATTCAGTTTGCTGAGGCTAACGGCCGGCGCCGAAACATCGAGCGCGATCTTGTGACCTCCAGTTTCCGAACGACACCCGATCAGTTGCGTTACAACCAGTTCGGCGGCGCCCTCGGAGGCCCGGTCAAAAAAGACCGCACGTTTTTCTTCGGCAACGTTCAGCTCACCAGAATCCGAACGCGGTCGCAAGTGACCGGCATTTATCCAACCGCGCAGACGCTTCAGGGCGATTTCTCGGGAGTTAACCCTCTAAGCGGCAGCGCGATGCGGAACTTCGGGCCAGTCGTCGATCCGCAAACACTGCTGGCTTTTCCTGGTAACCAAATTCCCTCAGCCCGGTGGTCGCCGTTCGCCTCGAAGTTTCTTCCTGTCGCCTTTCTGCCCGCGAATTGCCTTGCCTGCCAGTCGCAAGGTCTGGGCTTCAATTTCGTCGGCGACCAGCCGGGGCGCACGAATCAGAACCAGTACATCGGCCGCATCGACCACCGCTTTAGCGACAGCGACACTCTCTTCGGCAATTTTCAAATAGAGCCCGCCATCGAAGTGTCAACCGCGTCGCCCAATCCGATTTCGGCGGTTGATGGCGTCACGCGATCATACCTTGCCGGGATCAATGAAATTCACGTGTTCAGTCCGTCCCTGGTTAACGAATTCCGGGTTGGCTACACGCGCTTGCGAGCCACACTGCAACAGCAGCAGGATGCCGGTGGAGCCTTCACCTTCCAAAACACCCCGACCAGTATCCCGTCTCTATTTCTTACCGTGGCGTTTGCCGGCTACACGAGTACGTTCGGCAATGGCGCAATCTCCGACCGGAACTTTTCGCTCGAGGATTCATGGGACTTCAGTGACAACCTCTCCTATTCGCGCGGGCGGCATCAATTTCAGGCGGGTTTTGAGCTGATTCGTGCGCATTTCTGGAATACGGTGAACCTGAATGCGTTCTTTGTGTATGTCGATGGCCTGAGCCCGCAATTCGGATTCACAGGCGCTGGGTTCGCGGATTTCCTTTTAGGCGTGCCGTTCGAGGGCTTGACGTTTCAAGGCACGGGCAAAGCCGACATGGTGGAACGTTCCGTTTACGCCGGCTATCTTCAAGACCATTAGAACGTGTCGCGCCGGCTGACGATCAGCGCCGGCCTGCGCTACGAATTTCCGCAGCGCTGGCACGACCGCGATACCGGGCTCAACCGCATGGGAACGTTGGATGTGAGCGCGGTCAGCCGCGCGATGGGCGGCCGTTTCCTGCTGGGCGGCAGCCCCGA
>Ga0134126_10008900_pt1 | contig 12644 bp, 9 predicted proteins | sample KB31752_FD_96881 | JGI IMG/M metagenome (GOLD analysis project Ga0134126, IMG submission 96881) | Terrestrial soil microbial communities with excess Nitrogen fertilizer from Kellogg Biological Station, Michigan, USA - KB3-175-2 | ecosystem: Environmental > Terrestrial > Soil > Unclassified ...
GCGACCGCGTCGTGACCAACGGAGCACACGCCGAATACGTCCGCGTCTCGCGCACGCTCGCGGCGCGCATCCCGGATGGCGTGACGTTCGAGCACGCCGCGTTCACGCCGGTCGCCGCCATCGGCCTGCAGGGCATCCGCCTCGCCGCCCCAACGTTAGGCGAAACCGTCGTCGTGTACGGACTGGGCCTCATCGGTTTGCTGACCGTGCAGCTCCTGCGGGCCAACGGCTGCCGCGTGATCGGTATCGACCGCGACGCCTCGCGCCTAACGCTGGCCGAGCGGTTCGGCGCCGTGGCGATCGACGGGTCGAGCGGCGATACGGTGGCGCGCGTTCTCGCGCATACCGCCGACGCCGGCGCCGACGCGGTCCTGCTCACGCTGGCCTCCGATTCCGACGAACCGGTGCACGAAGCGGCGCAGTGCGCGCGCCAGCGCGGCCGGCTCGTCCTCGTCGGCGTCACCGGCCTGGATCTCCGCCGCGACGACTTCTACAAGAAGGAGCTCTCGTTCGCCGTCTCGTGCAGCTATGGCCCCGGCCGATACGACCCGGGCTACGAGGAGCAGGGCGTCGATTATCCGTTAGGCCACGTTCGCTGGACCGAGCAGCGCAACTTCGACGCCGTCCTCGCCCTCATGGCCGACGGCCGCCTCGACCCGGCGCCGCTCATCTCCCACCGTTTCGCGTTCGACCGCGTGCACGGCGCCTACGATGTCGTCGCCGGCGGGGAGCCGAGCCTGGGCATCGTCCTCTCCTATCCGGAGCGGCGCGACTCGGCGCCCGCACCGGCGCTGCGCACCATCACCCACACATCTTCGAGCACAGCGTTAGGCGCAACGTCGGTCGCCATCATCGGCGCCGGCAACTTCGCCGTGCGCACGCTGCTGCCCGCGCTGCGCGACGACGGCGTCCGCCTCCACACGATTGCATCGGGCAACGGCACCTCCGCCGCCATCGCCGCGCAGAAATTCGGATTCGAGCGCATCACCACGGATCTCGATGCGGTGTTCGACTCCCCGGACATCGACGCCGTCTTCGTCCTCACCCGCCACGACTCGCACGCCGACCTCGCCGTCCGCGCGCTCCGCGCCGGCAAGCACGTCTTCGTCGAAAAACCGCTAGGCCTAACGGAAGAGAGCGTCGAGCGGGTGGCGGATGCGGCGCGGGAATCCGGCCGCATGGTGATGGTGGGATTCAACCGGCGCTTCGCGCCGCTCACGGTCGAGCTCCGACGCAAGCTCGCGGGCCGCGGTGGGCCGCTCGCGACCGTCATCACCGTCAACGCCGGCGCGATCCCGCGCGACCACTGGACCCAGGATGCGGAACAGGGCGGCGGCCGCATCGTCGGCGAAGCGTGTCACTTCATCGACCTCGCACGGGCCTTCACCGGCTCGCCCATCGTCTCGCTCCACGCGACCGCGGCACACGCCCGCGATGGCAGCCCGGTTGGCGACATCGCAACGCTCTCCCTCGGCTTCGGGGAAGGTTCGGTTTCCGCCATTCATTATATAGCGTCTGGTGCGCGCTCCTTCCCCAAGGAGCGGGTCGAATGCTTCTTCGACGGCCGCACCGTGTCTATCGACAACTGGCGCCGCCTCCGCGATTGGGGAACCGCCATGCCGTGGCGCGTCGGCGCCGGCAGCCAGGACAAGGGACACGGCGCCGAGCTCCGGGCATGGCTCCAGGCGCTGCGGACCGGCGGACCCGCGCCCATCCCGCTCGACGAGATCGTCGAGGTGTCGCGTTGGGCGGTGAAAGCGGCCGCACCGCAGGACGAAATCGATGGCCGCCTCCGTTAGGCCGACGGACGCGACGGCGATGCGCCTCTGGTGGAAGCGCGCGCTCGATGTCGCGCTCACCGTGCCGGCGCTCATCGTGCTGTCTCCGGTGTTCGCGCTCGTCGCGCTCGCCGTCCGCGTGAGCCTGGGCAGCCCGATCATCTTCCGCCAGCAGCGCCCCGGGAAAAACGAGCGCCCGTTCACGCTCTACAAATTCCGCACGATGCGCGACGCGCGCGATGCGCAGGGTACGCTGCTCCCCGACGCGCGTCGCCTCACGAGACTCGGTGCGTTCCTGCGTGCCACGAGCCTCGATGAACTGCCAGAGCTCGTTAACGTCTTGCGGGGCGACATGAGTCTCGTTGGGCCGCGCCCCTTACTCATGGAGTATCTGCCATTATACTCCCCCGAGCAGCGACGCCGTCACGATGTGCGTCCTGGTGTCACGGGCTGGGCACAGGTCAACGGACGCAACGCGCTCACATGGCGCGAGAAGTTTGCACTCGATATCGAGTACGTCGAACACGTGAGCTTGGGGCTCGACCTGCGCATCCTGATTCTCACGATCGTGAGCGTCGCGCGCAGCGAAGGCATCAGCCATAGCGGTCACGTCACCATGCAGCCGTTCCGTGGAGGACACGGACGCGACGATGCGTGAGTTGGTCCTGATCTGGGGGGCAGGTGGCCACGGCAAAGTGGTCGCCGACCTCGTCCGTGCCGCCGGTCACTCCGTGGCTGGGTACGCCGATTTCGATCAGGCCAAATGGGGCGCTGTGGTGGAACCGGGCGGCGCCACGGTCGTCATCTCCGAGGCGGATCTCGTCCAATTGCTCGACCAGGGTGGGTCGCTTCCGTGCCGCGCCACGGCCATCGCGCTGGCACTCGGTGATAACGACACGCGGCTGCGCAGCGCCAGGCGCGCCGCTCGCGCGCTGATGCCGGCGCTCGTCCACCCCGCGGCGACAGTGAGCGACTCCGCCCAACTGGGCGCCGGCACCGTGGTCTTTGCCGGAGCCGTGGTGAACGCGGCGGCCACCATCGGATGCGCGGCGATCATCAACACCGGTGCGATTGTCGAGCACGACTGCACCGTTGGCGACGCCGCGCACATTGCGCCGGGGGCGGTGCTAACGGGCGGTGTGAGCGTTGGGCAGTCGACGCTCGTTGGAGCGCGAGCGGTGGTGCTGCCTGGTGTGACCATCGAAGGAAGTGTTCTGGTAGGCGCAGGTGCCGTAGTGTCCGGCAATGTTGCAGCCGGCATGGTGGTGGCGGGCGTGCCCGCCCGTGTCTTGAAACAACGAGCGACATGAAACCCCGGAAAACGCACGGACGCATTTTCCTGTCGCCCCCGCACATGGGCGACCTCGAACAGAAATACGTTGGCGAAGCGTTCGCATCCAACTGGATCGCGCCGCTCGGTCCACACGTCGAAGCGTTTCAGCGGGAATTCGCCGCGACCGTTGGCGTGTCGCACGCGCTCGCGACCATCTCCGGCACCGCCGCGCTGCACCTCGCACTGCAGCTCGTGGGCGTTGGGCAGGGCGACGACGTGCTCGTCAGCACGCTCACGTTTGCCGCGAGCGTCAATCCTGTTCGCTACCTGGGCGGAACACCGGTGCTCGTGGACAGCGAGCGAGAATCGTGGAACATGGATCCGCACCTTCTCGCGCAGGCGCTGCACGAGCGCGCGAAGATCGGCAAGCTGCCCAAAGCAGTCGTCGTCGTGCACCTCTATGGCCAGAGCGCCGACATGGATCCGATTCTCGAGAGCTGCCGCGAGTACGAGGTACCGCTCATCGAGGATGCAGCCGAAGCCCTGGGCGCGACGTACAAGGGACGCCCCGTCGGGACGTTCGGACGCGCCGGCGTCTTCTCGTTCAACGGCAACAAGATCATCACCACGTCCGGCGGCGGCATGCTCGTGAGTGAAGACCGGCGGTTGGTCACGCACGCCTTCAAGCTCGCCACGCAGGCGCGCGATCCCGCGCCGTACTACGAGCACTCGCAGGTGGGCTACAACTATCGCATGAGCAACGTGCTCGCCGGCATCGGCCGCGGGCAGTTGCGCGTGTTGAGCGAGCGCGTCGCCGCGCGCCGCCGCAATTTCGAGTTCTACACCGCCGCCCTGCGCGACATGCCCGGCATCGAGTTCATGCCGGAAGCGTCCTGGGGAACCCACACCCGCTGGCTCACCACCGCGATCATCACGCCCGCAGAGTTCGGAATCGACCGCGATGAGTTGCGCCAACGCCTCGATGCAGCGAATATCGAAGCACGGCCGGTGTGGAAGCCCATGCACTTGCAGCCGGTGTATCGCGAATGCGCCGCCTTGGGCGGCTCGGTCGCGGAGGACCTGTTCCGCCGAGGTTTGTGTTTTCCGTCCGGTTCGAACATGACCGCGGACGACCTCGAGCGAGTCGTGTCCGTAGTGCGCGAAGCAGCCCGTCAGCCGATGCTTACCCGGGCGGTATCCTGAGCGCACACGCGGGCTTGGCCGGCGGCTGATCGACGACCCAGCGAGACCAGATGTCCGATCTACTCCCAAGCGGCACGCCGCACGGTTCTGCCCTCACGCCGGGCACAGCAGCGAGCACGCCCTCCCCCGCGACGCGTCCAGCGGACGACGTCGAGGGCGGCGGGGAGTCCATCGACATCAAGGAGTCGCTGGCCACGCTGCGCCGGCACGTGTGGTTGATCCTGGGCATCACCGCGGCGGCGATCGCGTTCACCGCCTACCGCGTCAGCAAACAAGCCCTCGAGTACCAGGCCACCGCCGTCATCCGCCTGGTCGATGCCCGCCGCGAGCTCGCCGGCAATCTCGACGACAACGCGGGGCAGGGCATGATGGGCGGCTACTGGACCGACCCCATCACGTCCCAGATGCAGGTGCTGCGCAGCCGCGGTGTCGCGGCCGCGGTGGTCGACTCGCAGGCGTTAGGCCTCCGCATCCAGAGCCGTGGCTTTCCGGCGTCCGTGCTGCGCAACGTCTCGCTTGCGTCGGAGGCCAGCGGCGACACGGTCCACCTCGAGTTCATGCCTAACGGTGTGAACGTCGTGTCCGCCGGCTCGACGAAGCTCGTGCCCTACGACACGAGCGTGCGCGCCGGCGGCATCGTGTTCACCGTCCACGCGCGTCCCGCCAACGCGCAGAGGGGCGCGCTCTACACCGTCTCGCGCACCGCCGCCATCGACATGGTGCTCGGCGGCTTGAACGCGCGACAGCGCGATCGCACCGACGTCGTCGACGTCTCGTTCACCGCGCAGGATCCGTACGTCGCCCAACAGATCGTGAATACCGTGGTCGATGTCTTCCAGGTGCAGAACGCCGCCACCGCGCAGCAGCAGTCGCGCCGCCGGCGCATCTTCGTCGAAGCGCAGCTGCACCAGACCGACTCGCTGCTGCAGATCGCGCAGAGCCGCTTGAGCGACTACCGCACGAACAAGCAGGTGTACGGTTCGTCCGACGCCGTCGTGACCGCCGAGCAAACGGGCCTGCTCAACCTCGACGTCCAGCGCTCGCAGCTTGTCGCCGACCGCAGTACGTATCAATCGCTGCTCAACGAGCTGGCCAAGGATGACTCGGGTCCCGCGCGACAGAAAACCTTGAGCGCGCTGGTCGCGTCGCCGGGCATCGCCGACAATCCGGTGGTCCAGGCGATTTACACGCAGCTCGTCGGCTACCAGGCGGCGCTCGATTCGATCTCCGTCGGCAAGTGGGGCAGCGCACAGAGCAACCCCGATGTCCAACGGCTGCACGCGCTCGTGGGCACAGGCCAGGATCAGTTGGCAGACGCCGTCGGCAGCCAGATCACATCGCTCGATGCGCGCGTCGCCGCGTTGGACGAGCTCCGCCAGCGCAGCACAGACGCACTCAAAACGCTGCCCGCCACGCAGGCCGGCGAAGCGCGCCTCATGGAGCAGGTCGAGTCCGCGCGCAACATGGCCGACGAGCTGCGCGACGAATACCAAAAGGCGCGCATCGCCGAGGCCGTCGAGGCGGGGCAGGTCGAGATCGTGGACCTCGCCACGTCGCCGTACGCGCCCATCGGCACGAGCCGCCGCACCAAGCTCCTCACCGGCATCATCGTCGGACTTCTGTTAGGCACCGGCGCCGCGTTCCTCGTCGAGCGGCTCAACACCGCCATCCGCCGCCGCGAAGAGATCGAGAGCATGCTGCAGATCCCCGGCCTCGCGATCATTCCGCAGATCGCGAGCCATAGCGCCGTGCGCCGGCTCAAGATGGGCAACATGTCGCTCCGGCTGCCCACCCCGCGCGCCTCGTGGGGGGTCGGCAACGGCGCGACTAACGGAGAATCGCTCGTCACCGTCTCGGATGTCCGGTCGAGCAGCGCGGAAGCGTTCCGCACCCTGCGCACCAACCTGATCTTCTCGCAGGCCGTGCAGTCGCTGCGCACCATCGTCATCACCAGCCCGTCGCCGCAGGACGGCAAGACCACCACCGCGGCAAACCTCGCCGTCACGTTCGCGCAGCAAGGCATGCGCGTGCTCATCGTCGATTGCGATCTCCGCCGCGCGCGCCTGCACAAGCTCTTCCGCTCTCCGCGCGAGCCGGGCCTCACCCAGCTCATGCTCGGCAACGCAACGCAGGAGCAGGTGGTGCAGAGCACGATGGTCGACAACCTGTCCTTCCTGCCCGCCGGCGCCCATCCGCCTAACCCGTCGGAGCTGCTCGGCGGCCCGCAGATGCGCGCGACGCTCGCGCGGTTGGGCCGCGAGTACGACATTCTCATTCTCGACACGCCGCCCATCCACGCGGCCGCCGACGCGCTCATCCTCGGCGCGCAGGCCGATGGCGTGATCCTCGTCCTGCGCGCCGGACACACCGACCGCCAGGTGGCGCAGGATGCCGTGCAGCGTCTGTCTTCGTTAGGCGTGCGCGTGGTGGGCGCCGTGCTCAACGACCCGGATCACAAGGTGCCGCAGTACGGCGGCTACTACTACTATGACTACTACGACAGCGTCGAGGCGTGACCGCGCCGCGGCGCCCGCTCGTGTCTGATCATGCCCGCGCGTCCGCGCGACGGGTCCTGCCGGTCGCCCTCACCTCTCTTCACGTGGTAGCTCAGACCATGCGCTCACTTCTCCTCGCCGTGCTGTGCTGCACTGCCATCGCGCTTCCGTCGCTGGCGCAGGATGCGCCGCCGCCGATCGACACGAACACCGTGCTGCACCCCGGCGACCTCGTCCGCGTCACCGTGTGGCGCAACGTGGAAATGAGCGGCGACTTCGCCGTCGGACAAAACGGTGCGCTGCTGCATCCGTTGTATCAGGCGGTTCCGATCGCAGGCGTCCCCCTGCAGGAAGTCAATCGGCGGTTACGGCAATTCCTCACCAAGTACGAGTCCGATCCGCAGATCGTCGTGATCCCGCTGCTCCACATCACCATCGCCGGTGAGGTCAGCAAGCCGAGCCTCTACAACCTGCCGCGTGAAACGAGCATCGGTGAGGCCATTGCGACCGCCGGCGGCCCAACGGAATTCGGCAACCTCGGCAAGGTGCTGCTCTTCCGCGGCGGGAAGGAATACAAGATCGATCTCCGCAGCCCGCTCAACGCGTGGGCCACGAGACCCATCGAGTCCGGCGATCAGATCATCCTCACGCGCCGCGGCTCGTTCTGGAAAGACATCTTCTTCCCCGTCATCGGCCTCGCCGGCTCGGCGGCCGCGATCATCAATTTGACTCGGACCCATTAGCGCCTAACGGCAGAGTCGGGGCGCTGCGCGGTTGCACCGTGGGCGCAGCAATGCAACTGATCGTGGCCGCGTGTCGTCGCGCGCTGGGCAATGACCCGGGCGACGACATCGCGGCCCTTGTGTCCTCTGTAACCGATTGGCCCGAGCTCGTTCGCTGCGTCGACGCGCACGCCGTCGCGCCGCTCGTCTATGCGCCGCTCGCGCAAACCGGCTGCGTCCCCGCCGAGCCGCTCGCCCAACTGCGCGCCGCAGTGGATGAGAATGCCCTGCGATCGATCACCCTCACGCGCACGTTGCGTGAGATCATGGTGCGGCTCGAGGATGAGCAGATTCCTGTCATCCCGATCAAGGGACCGCTGCTCGCGCGCGCTGCGTACGGCGACCTCGCGAGTCGCCGCTTCGCCGACCTCGATCTGGTGGTCCACCGGCGCGACCTCGATCGCGCGCGCGCCATCCTGGCCCAACGCGGATTCCAAGCAGCGATTGCCCTCCCGCGCGATGCCGAGTCAACGCTCCTCGGAGCCGACTATCACATTGCGCTGGTCGATCAAGAGCACGGCATCGTGGTCGAACTACACTGGGCGCTCATCCGTGCCGGCCTCGCCGCTCTGCGCGACGAAACGTGGGCCTGGACACACGCCTGTGACACCACATCGCTCGGCAGCCCGATGCGTACGCTCACGACCGACGCGACGTTCGTCTATTTGTGTGTGCATGGATCGAAGCACCTCTGGTCGCAGCTCGGATGGCTCTGCGATGTGGCTGCGCTCGCGCGCAACGACCGCACGCCGTCGTGGCCCGCGGTGCGTGAGCTGGCCGCGTCCATCGGAGCGACCCGTATGGTGGCACTCGGCTGCGCGCTAGCGTCGGAGATCCTCGGCGCCCGTGAGTGCGATGGCTTCGGCTCCGCCGATGCGCACGTTCGTCATCTCGTATCGGAGGTCCGCGCGAGACTGTTCGACAATGCCCCGACCATGTCGCTGCCTTCGTTCCAGCTCCGCGTGCGCACACGCCTCGGCGACCGCATCGCGTATCTCGCCGGAATCGCGGCATCGCCGCACGCAGCGGACGTCCAGTTCGCCGCGCTGCCGCGCCGCGCACGCGCTCTCTACTATGTTCTGCGACCCGCCCGCCTCGTCGTCAAACACGGTCGCCGCGCATTAAGACGGACAAGGCCGGACAGAGCCTGACACAGCCGGACATAAGACGGACAAATCCGGCTTTGTCGCTCTCGTCCGTCTTACGAGAGACGCCAGAATGAGTCACGGTGCTCGGTAGCGTACCGAGCGGTCGGAGACACGGCGACATATCGACTAGCGTGTGGTTAGGCAACCCGCGCCGGTAGTCGTCGAGTGTTGTCGGGTGAAGTACGCCGTGCTCGCCCGCCGCGCGCGACTGTTCCTTGCCGTCCATGCGCTCTTGCAAGTACACGGCGCGGGCCGCGGGCGCGATGTAGCTGAGGTAGTTCGCGACGACGCCGGGCTCCATCTCCTGAAAGCTGACAGCGTTCCAGAACAAATCGACGCGTCGCTCGCGGACCAACGGGAAGAGCCACGTGCCGCAGATCGCGACGGTGCCGGCCGGGAAGTCCGGCAGCGTACGATACGACCGGGTCGTCTCGTATCCGGCTAGTGCGTCCGGAAAGATCGTGGACAGAAACTGGTTGCACACGTAGAGCTGTGGCGGGATGTCGAACGCGAGGATGCGAGTCCGCGGATGCAGCTTCCGAATGATCTCGATCTGCCGTCCCATACCGGAGCCAAGCTCGACCATCAGATCGATCTGTTCGAAATCCACGAACTGGCAGCAATAGGCGTAGCGGAGATAGTAGTAGAGGGCGCGCATCGTGTAGGGCCGCCCTCCGATCTCGAACACATCCTCCGGGTTGCCGGCACACGACAATTCGATGGAGTCGAGCGGCCGGGCGCCCGCATGTTCGCCGTAGAGCTGCGTTAGGCGAAAGGCCGACTCCTGCAGCTCGCGCAGTCCGCACTCGTACACATCGAGTCGGACGGGCGACAACCCGTCGCGATTGAACAGGTCGCTCATGCGAGCCAGCAGGCGCTTCCAACCCGGAAGGTGCTGGGTCACGCGGTTGCCGAACACACGGCTTCGGCTCAAATCCAGATAGGCGCCGCGAGGCCGATAATCCGACGCACCGAAGCTGGTCAGCACCGTCCCTCGGCGTCGTCGAAAGTCGACGAGCCCCCGGTTCGTGAGCTCCGGCACGAACCGCTGTTCGTACACCGACCAATAATTCGTTGGCCTGAACGCAGCGGGCGCCGACGCGAGATCGTCGAGCATCAGTTTCAGCAAGTCCGGCCTGTCGGGCACTTGAACCGGCGTGGCCATTGCGAACTCTCGACTGATGCGGTGGATTCAGCCCCGTGCTCCACGCAGTATGAGCGTCACCGTCCCGTGAGACAAACGCAACCGTAAGTGCGTCTTCCTGTTCGGCTCGCCAATCGGCGATATTGTCGTCCCAGGCAGAGGAATACATGTCAGACCCGGTATTCGATATCAGTGATCGCGTCGTCGTGCTCACCGGTGCGAGCGGTCTCATCGGTCGCTCGCTCGCACGCGCGTTTCATGAGCGCGGGGCCCGCCTCGCGCTCGTGGACATTCCCGCCGCCAAGCCCGCCGGCCTCGCCCAATCGTTAGGCGAGCCGGCCCGCGCCTTCGAGTGCGATGTCTCGCGCCCCGAGCAGGTTGCCGCATTGCGCGATGCCGTGCTTGCGCACTTTGGCCGCGTCGATGTGCTCATCAACAATCACCAGTTCAAGCCACAGGGCTTCACCGAAGCCCGAGCGGAAACGTTCCCGCAAGAGCTCTGGGACGCGATCATCTCCGTCAATCTCACCGGCACGTTTCTCACGTGTCGCGACTTCGGCGCCGTCATGCTGCAGCAAGGGAAGGGCAGCATCATCAACGTCGCATCCACCTATGGTGTCGTCTCCTCCAACCCGGACCTCTACGAGGGCAACAGCCTCGGAAATCCGGTCGCGTACACAGCCAGCAAGGGTGGCGTGATCATGCTCACGCGGTACCTGGGCGCCTACTGGGCCGAGCGCGGCGTGCGAGTGAACTGCGTCACGCCGCACGGCGTCGCGAACAATCACGAGCCTGCGTTCGTCGAGCGATTCCGCAAGAAGTCGCCGATGCGCAGACTCATGACCGCCGACGAAGTGCTCGGTGCCGTGCTCTTCCTCGCGTCGGATGCATCGTCCTACGCCACCGGGAGCAACGTGCTCATCGAAGGCGGATGGACGGCGTGGTAAGCCGTCTCGCCGTGCACGGCACCGTGTATCGCGCTGCGCTCCGCTTCCTCGGTGACTGGTACGACTCCGTTCGCGCGCAATCGGATGCCGACTTCGACGTGTGGATCAGTCTCGACGACGTCTCCGAGCGCGAGGTATTCGAGATCATCGGCGAGCCGTCCCACGTGACCTGGCGCGTCGCACCGCCTAACGCCACGCCGTCGGCGGTGCGGCAGGACGCGCTCGCCGCCATGGTCGACGCGTACGACGGCATCGTTGCCGCCGACATCGACGACGTGATGCTCCCATCCCGCGTCGCCGCATCACGCGCTGCGATTGATGGCGCCGACATCACCGCCTGCGCCCTCGATGTCGTCGACGAATCCGGCCGGGACCTCGGCGTCGTGTTCGTGCCGCCCCAGGACCTGCGTCTCGACACGATGCTGCCGCGCTGGAACGTGTTCGGCTTCTCGAACGTCGTCTGGCGCACGGACATGCTGCGCCGCTGCCTGCCGATTCCGGCCGCGTGCCGGCTCTTCGACTGGCTGCTCACGACCCGCGCCTGGTCGTTAGGCGCGCGGCTCGCCTTCGACCGCACGCCGCGCATGCGCTACCGCCAATACGGCTCCAACACGGCGGCGGTGCTCCCGCCGTTCACCGACGAGCAGGTGCGCGTCGCGACGTCGCGCGTCCTCGGCCACTACGACTGCGTGCTCGACAGCCCGTGGACGCTCGCCGAACCCTATCGCACACAGGTCGCCGATGCCCGCGACCGCTGCCGCATATTTGCCGCCGCCGTTGGCTCACCCGAACGCCTCGCGTCGTACGTGCGCGCGCTCAACAGTCTTCCCCCGCGCTACATCTGGTGGTGGAGCGTGGCCAACCCGGAGCTCGAGAATCTATGGAAAAGCTGAACATCGCCGGCCGGTTCGTCGGTCCCGGCGAGCCGCCCTATATCGTTGCCGAGATTGGCGCCAACCACAACGGCGACATGAAGCTGTGTCGCACGATGATCGATGCCGCGCGCGAGTGCGGCGCCGACGCGGTCAAGTTCCAGTCGTGGAGCAAGTCGTCGCTCATCTCCCGCGCCGAGTACGATCGCAACACCGCCTACGTGAGCAAGGAGCGCAACCAGCCCACGCTCGAGGAATCGGTCGAGCAATATCAGTTGTCGCGCGCTCAGCACGAAGAGATCTCCGCCTACTGCCGCGACACCGGCATCACCTTCTTCTCCAGCTGCTTTTCGGATGTCGAAGTCGACATGCTCGAGGCGCTCGACGTGCCGGCGTACAAGGTCGCGTCGATGGACGTGAACCACCTGCCGCTGCTCGAGTACGTGGCCGCCACCCACAAGCCGGTGATCATCTCGGCCGGCATGGCGACGTTAGGCGAAGTCGAGCGCGCCATCGCGACGCTGCGCGGCGCGGGCTCGGGCCCCGTCGCCATCCTGCACTGTCTCTCGATCTATCCGTCGCCGCCCGCGCAGGTGAATCTGCGCACCATGGACACCTGGCGCGCGGCGTTCGACGTGCCGGTGGGCTACAGCGACCACACGCTCGGCTCCGCCGTCCCGATCGCCGCTATTGCGTTAGGCGCGTGCATGATCGAGAAGCACTTCACCACCGACAAGACCTTGCCGGGCTGGGACCACGCCATCTCCGCCGACCCGCCCGAGCTCCGGGCGATCGTCGACGGCGGCCGCGAGGCGTTCGCCGCGTTAGGCAGCGCCGAGCGCCGCGTGAACGCCGACGAGGTGGCGAAGCGGAAGGTGTTCCGCCGCCGCATGGTCGCGCGCCGCGACATGCGCAAGGGCGACCGCCTCGCCGCCGCCGACGTCGACTTCAAGCGCCCCGGCACCGGCATCCAACCCGACGAGCTGCGCTACGTCATCGGAC
>Ga0134126_10008903_pt1 | contig 12641 bp, 19 predicted proteins | sample KB31752_FD_96881 | JGI IMG/M metagenome (GOLD analysis project Ga0134126, IMG submission 96881) | Terrestrial soil microbial communities with excess Nitrogen fertilizer from Kellogg Biological Station, Michigan, USA - KB3-175-2 | ecosystem: Environmental > Terrestrial > Soil > Unclassified ...
CGGCCCCGGCCAGCAGCTCATCGGTGTCGATGGAGTCGTCCAGGATGATCCAGAACGCCATCAGGACGACCCACCACACCAGCCAGGTCCCCGCCCGCCGCGCGAGCGGCGTTCTCCGCTCCTCGGCCGCGGGCGCTGGCGCGGATTCCCCGCTCGCTTCAGGCACCGCAGCCAGCTTCCCGTGCGGCGATCATGCAAACGTCGTGATCTTGATGATGGCTCGCTGCAACCAGCCATCACGCCGCCCAAACTCGCGGCTCGCGATCAAATCGGCCGGTTGACTCACGCATGAGCGCCCGCAGCCGGGTAACAGAGCCGACAAGCAAATCCGGATAGCGGAGCCGGTATCAGGAGGTGCCGATACATGTCTGGTTCACTGCTCGCGGTCATCTTCATCCCGATCGTGGTGGCGATCGCGCTGGCGGGCTGGCTTTTCTCCATCTACTACGCCAACCGCCATCCGGACTCGGGCCCGGGCAAGATGCCCCGGCGCGAGGTCATCGGCGGCGCGTTCCGCACCAGCGGCGGACGCCAGCTCATGCCCCGCCGGGATGAGCCCGTCGACACCGGCGAGGAGGCTGCCTCGGCGGCGAAGGACGTCAGCTCGGCCGACCAGGATCCCAGCGGGGCCCGGAACGCGACGGAGGCCGACCGGCAGATCCGGCGGGACGCCGGGCGCCCGGCCGGCCTGTGAGCAGGCGTGCCAGGATGACGTAATTCGCACGTGCACCCCGGGGGGGCCGGATGGACAGTGCCGGAGAGCGTGATCTGGATGTGATCGCCGGGCAGCTGGCAGCGCGGATGCTGGAGCAGGCGCATCTGGTCAGCCCAGAAGAGATAGCCGACACCATTGCCGCGGCAGCACGCCCGCTGGGCGTCACGGGCGCCCGCATCTACCTGGCCGATCTTCAGCAGCAAACGCTGAGGTCCGTGGCCGGGGAAGGCGCGGCTGCTGCGCTGGCCATCGACGCGACCATGGCCGGACGGGCGTATCGCACGGTGAGCGTGCACTACAGCCCGGCCGAGGACGGCTCCGGCTGGCGGGTGTGGCTGCCGCTGATCGGCGGGATCGACCGGCTCGGCGTGCTCGAGCTGGACTGCGGTGACGTGAGCGAGCCGATGCGGGCCCGGTACCGGATGGTCGCCTCGCTGGTCGGGCTGATCGTGGCGAGCAAGAGCGCGTTCAGCGACGCGCTGGCCGGGGGCCGGCGATCCGGGCCGATGGCGCTGCAGGCCGAGCTGGTCTGGGGCTGCCTGGTCCCGCGCACGTTCGCGACCGACCAGGTCCTGGTCGCGGCAATGCTGGAGCCGGCCTACCAGGTGGGCGGAGACGCCTTCGACTACTCGCTGGCTGGCGATTGCCTGCACGTAGCGGTGTTCGACGGGGTCGGCCACGACCTGGAGGCGGGGCTGATCGCCAGCGTGGCCATGGCGTCGTGCCGCCGCACCCGCCGGGCCGGCCAGACGCTGGCGCAGACGGTGGCCGACGCGGACGACGCCATCTCGCGGCATTTCGGCGAAACCCGCTTCCTGACCGCCGTGCTCGGCGAGTTGGACGTCATCACCGGCCAGTTCAGCTGGATCTCCTGCGGGCACCCGCCCCCGCTCCTCATCCGCGACGGCAAGGTGGTCAAGGAACTGGCCCGCCGACCCCGGCTCCCCCTGGGCCTGTCCAGCCTGGACGCCGTCGCCGCCCGAGGGCGCCGGTCTCCGGGCGGGGCGCCGCCCGGCACCCCCGCCGCGGTGCACACCGAGCGGCTGCAGCCCCGTGACCGGATCCTGCTGTACACCGACGGGATCACCGACGGGCGATCCGCCGCCGGGACCCAGTTCGGGCTGGACCGGCTGGCCGACTACGTGATCCGGCACAGCAACGACGGAATCAGCGCGCACGAGACACTGCGGCGGCTCAACCACGAGATCGTGGCCTACCAGAATGACCGGCTGTCCGACGACGCCACGATCGTCCTGGTCGAGTGGATGCCCGACCGCCCAGAAGACATGCTGACCTCTCTCGGCTGAGCTCCGCTGAGCGGGCCGGACGCGTTAAGTCCTTACCTAGCTGGGTAACGCAGAGCGTCAAGCCAGACGAAGGGCGGACGCCATGACCCACGCCGGGGACCCAGCCCAGCCGGTCCCATCTCAGGAACGCCCGGTAGGAGATCTCGTCAGGCAGCTGACGGAGCAGGTCTCCGTCCTGGTGCGCGATGAGATCCGGCTCGCGCAGCTGGAGCTGACGCGCAAGGGCAAGAAGGCCGGCATCGGCGCCGGCCTGATGGGCGGCGGCGGCTGGAGGAAGCCGCCGAGAGCCTCAAGGCGGACGTGCAAGTAATCAAGGAAAGGGCCGGGCGATGACCAGCAGCGGACCCCTGGAGCCGGCCGCGCAGGCCGCTCCCGCCGAAACGGAACAGCAGCTCAGGCAGGAGATCGAGGAGAAGCGCGAGCAACTCGGCGAGACCGTCGAGGCCCTGGCGGCCAAGGCCGACGTGAAGGCGCTGGCCCGGAGCTGGATGGCCGAGCGGGTCGGCCAGGCGAAGGAAGCCGCCATGCGAGGCCGGACGGCCGTCGCCGCCCGGGCGGCAGCGGTGCCAGGTCAGCTCGCTGACACCACCACGCAGGACCGCCAGCAGGCAGCGGCGGCCGCGTTCATCACGCTGATCGTCGGCTACCTGGCCGTCAGGGGCCGGAGGAACCGATGAGCCAGGCCGACAGCACCCGCCAGGCCCAGGGGGAAGTGATTCCGCCGCGCAGCGAGGTACAGGGCGGTCCCGCGACACCGCTGGAACTCGGCCGGCGCGGCTGGCGCGACACCATCAAGCGAGCCCTGAAAGAGTTCACTGCTGACCGCTGCACCATGACCGCCGGCAGCCTGGCCTACCACTGGTTCCTGGCCTTGTTCCCGGCGCTGATCGCCCTGCTCGCGCTGGCCAACCTGATCCAGATCGGGACCTCGACCGTGCACCACCTGGTGAAGGGCCTCGGCAAGGCGCTGCCGCCCGGGGCCTCGACCGTGTTCACCGACGCGGTGCAGTCGGCGACCAGGCACTCCCCGTCGAGCCATGCCTCGGCCGGCGCGCTCGTCGTGGTGATCATCGGCGTGGTCGTCGCGATCTGGAGCGCCTCCTCGGCGCTGTCCGCCCTGCAGACCGGGCTCGATATCGCTTATGACGTGCCCAAAGACCGCAAGTTCCTGGCCAAGAAGCTGTGGGCTATCCCGCTGATGCTGGCCACCGTGGTGCTCGGCGGCGTCGCCGCCGGCCTCCTGGTCTTCGGCGCCCCGATCGGCTCGGCCATCGCCAGCCATATTTCCCTGGCCGGGACAGCGTTCACCATCATCTGGACCGTGGTGCGCTGGCTGCTCACCATCATCGCGATCACTCTGCTGTTCTCGGTCTACTACTACATCGGCCCCAACCGCGAGGCCCCGCGCTGGCGGTGGGTCAGCCCCGGCGGCCTGATCGGCACGCTCATCTTCCTGGCCGCGTCGGTCGGGTTCTCGTTTTACGTCGCCAAGTTCGGCCATTACGGCAAGACGTACGGCTCGTTCGCCGGCGTCGCCATCCTGATCTTCTGGCTCTACCTGGTCGGCATAGCGGTCATGCTCGGCGCCGAGGTCAACGCCGAGGCCGAGCGCGAGGCCGCCGAGCAGGCCGCCTGACCATCACGAGGAGCGCTGATCCAGCCGCTGGAGCAGGTCGTGGGCGGCAAGCTCGATGTCCTTGTGCCGCCATTCGGCGGCCCGGTACTGGCAGGCGATGATCCCCATCCGGTGCAGGCGGCGGAAGTCGCCGTAGACGAACGCGTACCGCGCCTTGGTCTCATCGGTGGCTCCGTCGGTGAGACCCAGGTGCCACCGGGCGTATTCCTCCCACGAGTGCGACTCCAGGAACGCGTTCTGCTCCGTCGCACGGGGCTGGACCCGGCCCCAGTCGCTGCTGAGCACGTACTGGCCGCGGTCAATGAGCTGCTGCGCCCAGGCCACGCCCTCTGGGTTGACCGAATAAGAAGCCATCCCGCCCTCCTGCCCTCGTGCGGCCTGCCTACCCGTGCTCCCGGTCCGCCCAGGCACGGAGGCCGCCGGCGGCCTCCTGGCGGAGGTCCTCGCCGGCCGGGTCCTCGCGCAGCGAGCGCTGATCGCGCGGCCGCGCGAGCTCCCGGTAGAACTGCAGGTCCTCGATGCCGCACTTGTCCACGTCACGGCTGGTGGCGCCGAATATCACTCGCGGCAGGCGGGCCCAGTAGCACGCGGTCAGGCACATCGGGCACGGCTCGCTGCTGGAGTACAGGACGCCGGTCTCGAACAGGTGCGTGCCCAGCGCCTCGCCCGCGGCCCGCAGCGCCATCACCTCGGCGTGCGCGGTCGGATCGTGAAGCTCGGCCACCCGGTTGGCGCTCTCCCCGGCAATCTGCCCGTCGATGACGACCAGGGCGCCGAAGGGCATCGTGCCGCCATCTTCCAGGGCGCGGCGGGAGATCTGGATGGCGCGCTGGAGGTAGCGGCGGTCGGCATCGTCAAGCTGGCCGGGCATGAGGGCGTATCCCGTCTGCTGATGGATCGGCATCGGCCGAACGGACCATGGAGGCCGTGTCGTACCCCCGGGAGCCTGACCCATGCCCCGGGGTTTGCCGCGTGACCTGGCGGGCAGGGCACGCGGATGTTCAAGGGACTGATGAGAGGTGCCGCCGCCGGGGCGGCGGGCACCACAGCGCTGAACGCCGTTACCTACCTGGACATGGCCTGGCGTGGCCGGCCGGCCAGCAGCACCCCGCAGCAGGCGGTCGAGGAACTAGCCAGGCGAGCTGACCGGCCCATTCCTGGTCAGGGGTCAGAGCGTGACAACCGGCTCGAGGGCCTGGGCGCGCTGGCCGGCGTGGTGACCGGGATCGGCATCGGTGCGGTAGCGGGCGGGGCACGGGCCGTCGTGCTGCGGCTTGGCCCGGTCGCCGGGCCGGTCCTGCTCGGGGCCGCGGCCATGGCGGCTACCGACGCGTCGCTGACCGGGCTGGAGCTGACCAATCCCCGCGAGTGGGACGTAACGGCCTGGCTCAGCGACGCCGCGCCGCACCTGGCCTTCGGCCTGGTCGCCTACGGCGTGCTGCGGGCCACCAGCCCGCGAGGGAGGTGACTGACGATGACCACGACCGATCAGGGCGGCGGCCGCCCTCGGCTGATATTCGTGCTGGGCGGCAGCGCCCCGAAGGGGGCGGTGCCGCGTGAGTTCACCTTGCGGGAGGGAACGACGACGCGGATCGGCAGCGGGGAGAACACCGACCTGCGGCTGGACGGCCTGGCCGAGCGGCACGCGGAGATCAGGTGCGAGGACGGCGACGAGTACGTGCTGGTTGACCTGGGCGCTCCGGGTGGCAGCCGGGTCGACGGGCAGCCGGTCGAGCGGGCATCCCTGCACACCGGCGACCGGATCGAGCTCGGGGGCTGGACGATGTCCTACCTGCGGGACGAGCACGCCGACCACGGCCGGCCGTTCGGAGGGCGGGAGGGCGGCGAGTCACTCACCGAGCACCCCCTGGACGGTAGCTGACCTGCCACTGGACGTGACTGCGGAGCGGGGACACAATGGGCGGACCAGGTTGTCGACCCAGCCGCCGCCACGAGCTGGACCGTGCTTGATTCCGTTGGTGACCGCGGCCCTGGGAAAAGGGAGTGGTCGTGTGACGGAGCCCGAGGACCAGAGCACTGTGACGCCGCTGGTCCTCCCCGAGATCGTCACCTTGCCGGCCGAGATCGACATCAGGAATGCCGAATGCGTGGCCAGGGACATGTGCGAGGCGCTGCGTCCGGGCGTCAGGGTGCTCATCGCCGACATGTCCCTGACCCAGTTCTGTGACTCCTCCGGCATCCGCAGCATCGTCATTGCCCACGACCGGGCAATCCGCAACGACGCTGAGTTCCGGCTGGTCATCCCGTCGGCCAGGGTGCTGCGCGTGCTGAGCGTGCTGGGCCTGGACCACCTGCTGCAGATCTACCCCAGCCTGGGCATGGCCCTGACCAGCAGCCCGGGCCGCTCTCCGCAAGCGCCGCTGACGAGGACCCTCCAGCAGGATGATCAGTGACGGGCTTCTGCTGACCCGGCCGGCGCCGGGGCCAGCTCCCTGAGCGGCTTGGCTAGCTCGCGCGCGAAGAAGTCGATAAAACCATCCGGGTCCGGGCCCATGTTCATCGTGACCAGGTGATCGAAGCCCGCCTCGGCGTACCGCCGGGCCACCCGGATGTGGCCCTGGTCGGACCACCAGGTGTGGATATCCCCGACTGCTTTGTCTTCTGCGCTGGCCATGCGCCCGCACTACCAGCGACCGGCGAGTTAGCCCCTGCCGGGCGGCATGCCTGTCGCCGACGGGGGAAGTGGGCGGTCTGTGAGTGCTGTCGGCTTTATCGGGCTCGGACGGATGGGACTGCCGATGTGCGCCCGGCTGGCCGAGGCCGACCATCGGGTGGCCGCCGCCGATGCGCGCCCGGAGAGGGTGGCCAGGGCGGTTCTGACCGGCGCACGGCCGGCTGGGAGCCCGGCCGCCGCAGCGGCCGGTGCCGACATAGTGATCACGATGCTCCCCGGGCCGCGCGAAGTCGGCGAGGCCATGACCGGCGCCGGGGGCGCTCTGGCGGCCATGTGCGTCGGTGCTGTCTGGATTGACATCTCCAGCAATTCTCCGGCCGCCGGCCGCGAACTGGCCGCGGCCGCCAGGGCTCGCGGCGTGGATACGCTCGACGCCCCGGCCGGGGGCGGCGTCGCGGCCGCCGAGGCCGGGACCCTGCATCTGTTCGCCGGCGGCGACCGCGCGGTGCTGGAACGCTGCCGCCCGGTGCTGGAGGCGATGGCGGCGCGGATCACCCACATGGGGGGCAGCGGCGCCGGCTATACAACCAAGCTGCTAGTGAACCAGTTGTGGTTCACCCAGTCCTTGGCCACCGCCGAGGCCATGCTGCTGGCCGGGCGGGCGGATATCAGCCTGGACACCTTCCGCGCCGCGCTGGCCGGAAGCGCCGCGGCCAGCACCTTCGTCCGCGAGGATCTCGGCGCCCTGTTGGACGGCGACTATCTCACGACGTTCGGGCTGGACCGATGCTGGGAGGAGCTGCGCGCTATCACCGCGCTGGCCCGCGAGCTAGGAGTTCCCAGCGGCCTGGCCCAGGTCACCGAGCGGACTTTCCAGCGGGCCCTGCAGCGGTTCGGGCCCGAGGACGGCGAACTGCTGGCGGTGGCGCTGCTGGAAGAGCAGGCCGGCCTGCGGCTCCGCCATGACTCCCCCGAGGCAGGAGGTAGATGATGCGCTGGAAGCTCGTCGGATCAGCCGGTTCCGCCACGTATGTCGTGGTGCTGGATCCCGGCGATGAGGTCATGACGGTGCTGTGCGCGTTCGCCGCTGACCAGCACCTGACCGGGGCGCAGGTCACCGCGGTCGGGGCGTTCGAGCGGGCCGTCGTCGGCTGGTTCGACCGCGAGGCCAGGGACTATCGGCCGATCCGCGTGGGCCAGCAGTGCGAGGTGCTCTCCCTGGTCGGCGACGTGGCCCTGGGCGCGGACGGCCCGCAGCCGCATCTCCACGCTGTGCTCGGCCTGCCAGACGGTTCTACCCGCGGCGGCCACCTACTGGAGGGCCGGGTGTGGCCCACGCTGGAAGTGGTGGTCCGCGAGACGCACGCCGACCTGCGCAAGAGCTACCGTCCCGAGATCGGCATCGCGCTCATCGACCTGGACTAGCCATGGGCAAGCGTGCTAGCTGTCGGCACCGCTGTGCAGGGTTTCGGTGGTCTTGGACGGGTAGGGAGCGCGGTGTGACGACACGGCGCGCTAGCTGCGGCAGCCAGACCGTCGCGGAGGCGATGCTCTCTATCCCTTCGATGCACTCGCCGGGCGCCACGGTCCGGGAAATCGCCGACTTCTTCAGTGATGATCACGTCCATGCCGCGCTGATCGTCAGCGCGGCCGGATACCTGGCGGCCGTTGTCGAGCGGGCCGACATTGCCGCCTACCCGCCCCCCGATGCCCCGGCTGTGCAGTTCGGCCGGCTCGACGGCCGTACCGTCCGGGCTGCGGCCGACCTGGCCGAGGTACACCGGGCGATGATCGCCGCCGGGCGGCGGCGGGCGGCGGTTGTCAGCGCTGAGGGTCGACTGCTTGGCTTGCTGTGCCTGAAGGCCAGCCGCGCGGGCTTCTGCTCTGATCAGGATGTACTCGCCCGCCGCCACGAGCTCGGCAGGCCGGGCGTGACCGCAGGCTAAGGGCGCGGTTCCACGGCGGCCGTCAGGTGGGCCGCCACGGCGGCGACAGCGGCGCGGAGTTCTGGCCCGCCCTCGACGCGGAAGGGAACCGGGATCGCGGCCAGCCACTCACCCGCGTACATCGCCGGGTTGCTGGTGGTCCCGGTCAGCACGCAGCGAGCGCCGCCTTCTAGAGCGGTCAGGCGGCCCATCTGCGGCCGGACGTACTTGGCCACCTCCTGGCTCGGGGCATCGAACACGACCCTGGTCTCGAACTGCCATCCGGTCGCCAGGTGCTGCTCCAGCAGGTCGGCGAAGTCGAGGTCGGCCGGGGCGCGGAACTGCTGGTCGCCCGCTTCATCAGCGGGTCCCTGGACGGACTGGATCCGGTCAACCCGGTAGGCGCGGATCGCGGCGGCACGGTGCGAGTGGCACAGCAGGTACCAGCGGCCGTACCGCACCACCACGGCCCACGGGTCCACGTCCTCGGCCCACTCCCGGCCCGACTCGCTGCGGTAGCCAATGCCCACCCGGCGCTGGGCCGCGATGGCGGCCACCAGGGCGCTGGTCGTCTCCGTGCCGGGCCGCACCGCCCCGCGGTCGCGCGCCGCTGAGGCGTGCCGGCGCATAGTGGCGGCGGGCCGGCCGACGTGCTCCGGCAGCGCCCGGATGATCTTGCCCAGGGCGGCGCCGACCGGGTCGTCGGCATCCGCGGCCGCGTGACTGCCGTCGAGGACGGCCATGACCAGGCCCAGGGCCTCCGCGGCGCTGAACACCAGCGGCGGCAGCCGGATGCCGCGGCCGACCCGGTAGCCACCGAACGGGCCGCGGGTCGACTCCACCGGGATGTCGGCCTCACGCAGGATCGCCACGTAGCGGCGGGCGGCCCGCTCGGTCACCTCCAGCTTCGCCGCGAGCTGGGCGGCAGTGATGCCGGGCTGGGCCTGCAGCAACTCCAGGGTTCGCAGCGCCCGCCCGGTCGGGCTCAGATCGGCATTCACCGCAGCAGGCTATTCCGGAACCGTATCGTCCGGAACCGTGCCTACCCTGGCCGGACCGATGGAAGGAGCATTGCGATGGACATCGTGCTGATCGCCGGCCTGTGGCTGAACGGGTCGGTCTGGGACGAGGTGGCCGCCCAGCTCGAGGCTCTCGGCCACCGGGGCGTATCGGTCAACCTGCCGGGCCAGGGTCACGGGAGCACCGCGGCGACCCTCGACGACCAGCTGGCCGCGGTGCTCGCGGCCGTGGACTCGGCAGCCGGCCGGCCCCTGGTCGCGGGACACTCGGCCGCCAGCAGCCTGGCCTGGCTCGCCGCTGACCGGCGCCCCGAGAAGGTCAGCCGGGTCGCCCTGATCGGCGGCTTCCCGTCCGCGGACGGCAACACGTACGCCGACTTCTTCCCGGTCAGGGACGGCGTGATGCCCTTCCCTGGCTGGGATCCCTTCGAGGGGCCGGACTCCGCCGACCTGGACGACGCCGCCCGGCAGGAGATCGCGTCGGCCGCGATCCCGGTCCCCGAAGGGGTGGCCCGAGGCGTGGTCCGGCTCACCGACGAGCGCCGATATGAGGTCCCGGTGGTGCTGGTATGCCCGGAGTACACCCCGGACCAGGCCAGGGAGTGGGTGGATGGCGACCAGGTACCCGAGCTGACCAAGGCCAGGAATGTCTCGTTCGTCAACATCGATTCCGGGCACTGGCCGATGATCACCCAGCCGGCCGAGATGGCCCGCGTCCTGGTCCAGGCGGCCGGGGATGCGTGAGGATGCCTGGGGCTACGGCGTATACGAGCCGCTATAACCGGGCCGCAAAGGGCATGACCGCGGCCGGCGTGCTGACCGGCCGCCGCTGGCGCGCCGCGGCCGCGACCGCCGGTGCCCTGCTGCTGGCCGGATCGGCGGCGACCCGGTTCGCGATCTTCCACGCCGGCGTCGGCTCGGCCGAGGACCCTAAGGACACCGTCATCCCCCAACGCCAGCGGCTCGAGGCACGCGCCGCCGCAGGAGAGGCTGCCGCCGGCTCGTGACCGCTGCTAGCGGCGGGGGGCGGTCTGCGCGGCTACCCGCGGTGGCCCCGAGCGTCACCACCACGTGCGGGGGATCGTCGTGCTGGCCTGCCATAGCTAATCCTCCCTGCGGCCGCTGCACCGTCAGTCGCGTGCATGCCTGGTCGGCTTCCCGCGCACGCACGGGCTCAGTTCTCCGTCGGCGGTCCACGTTTGAGCTACTCGTCACGGGTAGAGGCACGCGCCACAAGACGGCAGCGCAGCGAAGAGGACTCCATGATCAGCGACTACGGGCCGGACAACTCCGACTCTTTCGAGTTCGACGACTTCATCGCGCACGTCGGCAGCATCATCGACGGTCGGCTGGCCTTCTGTGTACAGGCCCCCGCGGTCTGCGCGACGTGAGAAAGGCCCATTCACGAACAAAGGTTCAAGGGAGGCTGTTATGAACGGTCCGGTCACGCCATCGGCTCAGACCCCGCCACCTCCGCAGGAGCAGCAGCATCCGGGCACCGCGGGCGAGATGGAGCCGCAGCCCGCCGACGAGATGCGCGAGTATCAGGGCCGCGGCCTGCTCAGCGGCCGCCGGGCCCTGGTGACCGGCGGCGACTCCGGGATCGGGCGCGCGGTCAGCGTCGCCTTCGCCAAGGAGGGCGCCGACGTCGCCATCGCCTACCTGTCCGAGCAAGAGGACGACGACGCGCGCCACACCGCCGACCTGATCACCCGGGCCGGACGCCGCTGCGTCACCATCCGCGCCGACCTGGCGGTGGAGGAGAACTGCCAGCAGGCCGTCAGCCGCACCGCCAGCGAGCTCGGCGGCCTTGACATCCTGGTCAACAACATCGCCACGCAGAGCCCCGTCGACGACCTGAGCAAGCTGTCCAGCGAGCAGTGGGAGCGGACCTTCCGGGTCAACATCTTCAGCTACTTCTGGACCACCCAGGCTGCCCTGGACCACCTCCCCGACGGCGGGTGCGTGATCAACACTGCCTCAATCAACGGACTGCGCGGCAACAAGACCCTGATCGACTACTCCGCCACCAAGGGCGCCGTGCTGGCGCTGACCTACTCCCTGGCGCAGTCCTTCCAGGAGCGCGGCATCCGGGTCAATGCAGTCGCCCCGGGGCCTGTGTGGACGCCGCTGATCCCGGCCACCTTCCCCGGCGACCGGGTGGAAAAGTTCGGCCAGCAGGTGCCCATGGGCCGGGCCGCGCAGCCCGACGAGATCGCCCCCTCCTACGTGTTCTTCGCCGCGCCGCAGCTGTCCAGCTACTACAGCGGCGAGGTGCTGGCCCCGATCGGAGGCGAGACGCTACCCGGCTGATCTCGGTGCCCGTGCTGCTGGGCGCCGAGCAGCGTCAGCCCCTTGTTCATCACCGCGCCCAGCGGGTCGGCTGCAGCTGGTCGGTATGAGCAGGGTCCACGCCGGGTAGTCAACCCTTTTCGCATGGTTGTCGGCCCAGCCGCGAACCGCGGGAGCATAGAGCGGAGCAGGGCGTGAACGGATCAGCAGAGCAAGCCGCGGATAGGGTGGCGAGCTGGTCGGGCCGCCGGCGACGGCGGGAGCTCAGGCGGATCGGGCGTCGGCTGGCCCGGGAGGAGCCGGGACTGGCGGCGGAGTTCCGTGATTTCAGGCGGGCCGCCCGCTGGTGTCCCGGCGGCGCGACCGGCTGGCGGCCGGAAGCTCGATGGGAACGGCGGCAGGCCTGGGGTGACCAGCCCTGGTGAGAATCCGCCGACCCGGACGCGCGGCGCGCTGGGCGCCTGCGGGCCCAGCGGGGGGATTAACATCCCACTCGCGCTCAAAAGGTTGGTTGTCGGTCGAGGTGGGCAGGCGGGAGCCTCCGGCTAGCGGGGCGGCTAAGCCCCGGTACTGCCGCCGTCGCGGTGCGTCGTGATAATGTAACCATCAGGTGCTTACGAAGAAGGCACACTGTTGCGCCGCTGCGGCGGTCCAGTGCAGGTGTGCTCGTAAGCACTTTTTCCTTGAATCCCTGCGCTACCACGCTGGCTGGCGATGGCATCAGGGAGTTCCCATCATGCTCAAGATCGCTCTTGTCGCCCTGAACGGCGACTGCGCCACGGCTGCCCGACCCGGCTCCGGGAACCGCGAGGTTCTCGGACTAGCGGACGCAATGGCGGCCCAGGGCCACCGGGTCACTGTCTACGCGCGCCGCAGTTCGGCGCGGCAACCGGGCGCGGTCACGCTGGATTCCGGGGTAACCGTCTCCTACCTGCCCGCTGGGGCCCCGGGCCGGCTGGCGGCCGACCAAGTCGGCCAGCAGATCCGGCCGTTCGCCGACGCCCTGGCCGACCGCTGGCGGCACGACCGCCCCGACGTGGCGCACGCCTGGTTCTGGACTAGCGGCCTGGCCGCCCTCGCGGTGGCCCGTGACCAGCACGTGCCGGTCGTGC
>Ga0134126_10008904_pt1 | contig 12641 bp, 8 predicted proteins | sample KB31752_FD_96881 | JGI IMG/M metagenome (GOLD analysis project Ga0134126, IMG submission 96881) | Terrestrial soil microbial communities with excess Nitrogen fertilizer from Kellogg Biological Station, Michigan, USA - KB3-175-2 | ecosystem: Environmental > Terrestrial > Soil > Unclassified ...
CGGCGGGCAGGAGCGCCTGGATGCGCGCGACCAGCCCGGTCGAGGCGAGCCCGCGGTCGCTGATCAGCAGCGGGCGGCGGATGTTCAGCGCCGCCAGCGCCTCCGGCAGAGTTGCAAGCGCACCCGGCGCGAATTCGATCGTCGAGAGATAAAGGATCGATGCCATTCGCGGGGCTCCGGGCCGTTGGAGGGAAGGGATGTTGGCGTTTGGCTATCCCGGGCACAGCAAGGACAGCCGCCCTACCAAAGCCGCTAATCGCGGCTTTGGCAATCCGCTTCCGCCAGCCTGGCCCGAAGCTGGGCGCTGGCGGTCAATGACCGCCGGCGCCCGCACCGGCCGGCGGGGGTTTCTTCATCACCAGCGCGAAGATGCCGAGGCTGGCGAACAGCACCGTCAGCAGCACGAAGACGTCGACGACGCTCATGAGATAAGCCTGCTGCTGGACCATGTTCACCAATTGCTGGGTCGCCGCGACGACGCCGTCGAGGCCGTGCGCCTGGTCGTTGGCCGTCATGGCGTTGAGCTGGCCGACGGCTGTGCTGTTGCTCCAGTTCACATGGTCGGCAAGCCGCTCGGCATGCATCGTCGTCCGGTCGATGAGCACCGTGTTGATCAGGGCGAGGCCCACCGCGCCGCCGAGATTGCGGGTCAGGTTGAAGAGGCCGGAGGCCTGCTTGATGCGGGCCGGCGGCAGCGTGCCGAGGGCGACGTTGTTGATCGGCACCATGCAGAGCATCAGCCCGACGCCGCGGAAGATTTGCGGCCACAGCAATTCGTAGAAGCCCCAGTCGGCGGTGAGCTGCGTTGCCTGCCAGGTGCCGATGGCGAAGCAGAAGAAGCCGACCATCATCATGATGCGCGGATCCATCTTGTTCGACAGCATGCCGGCAAAAGGCGCCGTCAGGAACATGCAGAGGCCCGAGATGAACAGCGTTTCGCCGATCATCATCGAATCATAGCCACGGATGCGTCCGAGAAAGAGCGGATAGACATAGGTCAGGCCGTAAAGCCCGATGCCGAGGACGAAGGAGAAGACCGAGCCGAAGGCGAAATTGATATTGCCGAAGGCGCGCAGGTCGACGATCGGGAAGGGCGCCCGGAAAGCGCGCCAGAAGAAGACGATGGCCCCTAGGATCGAAAGGATTGCGACATAGAGGATCGTAGTGTCGTTGAGCCAGTCATTGCTCGGGCCCTCCTCGAGAACGTATTCGAGCCCGCCGAGGAATGCGGCCATCGCGCCAAGGCCGGTCCAGTCGAACTTCTTCATCAGGCTCGGGTCGGGCTTGTCGAAGTCGATGAGCAGCCAGGCGGCGATGGACACGAGGATGCCGGGGCCGACATTGATGAGGAACAGCCAGTGCCAGGAGAAGGCATTGCTCAGATAGCCGCCGACGGTCGGCCCGATCGTCGGCGCCAGGGTCGCGACGAGCCCGATGATGGGCGAGACGATGTTGCGCTTGGACGGTGGGAAAACCGTGAACCCGGCGGCAAAGACGGAGGGGATCATGCCGCCGCCGATGAAGCCCTGGAGGCCGCGATAAATGATCATCTGGTCGATCGAGGTCGCGGTCGAGCAGAGAAAGCTCGCGAAGGTGAAGCCGGCGGCCGAGATCGTGAACAGCATCCGGGTCGACATCACCCGCCCGAGTGTGCCGGAGAGCGGGATCATCACCACTTCGGCGATGAGGTAGGCGGTCTGCACCCAGGAGATTTCGTCGGCGCCGGCGCTCAGGCCCGCCTGAATGTCGGTCAGCGAGGCGGAGACGACCTGAATGTCGAGGATCGCCATGAACATGCCGAAGACCATGGCGACGAAGGCGAAGATTTTCCGCGGCGGCAGGTAGTCGGCGGCGTGCGCCGGCTGGGCAAGCGCGGCAGTTCCGATGGTTGCATCGGCCATGATGATCTCCTCGCGGGCCTGGGTTCTCAGGCCCCTCCACTAACGGGATGGGATTGATGGGCGCCTCTCGGCGCCCCTGTCAGTTGGCGGGGTTGCCGGGGATCGTCCTGGTATCGGCGTCGACGACGACCGAGAGGCCGGCGCGCAGCTTGCCGCTGGCGAGCGCATCCTCAGGCAGGGCGATGCGGACGGGCACGCGCTGCACCACCTTGGTGAAGTTGCCGGTGGCGTTCTCGGCCGGCAGCAGGGAGAACACCGAGCCCGAAGCCGGCGCCAGCGACTGGATGGTGCCGACGATCGGATCGTTGTCCTCGGCATCGACGTGGATCAGCACCTTCTCGCCGGGCACGAGCCGGGCCAGCTGGGTCTCCTTGAAATTGGCGTCGATATAAAGCTTGCTCGAGGGCACGACGGCCATCAGCTTGACGCCGGGCGAGACGTAATCGCCGACCTGCACCGCGAAATTGCCGACGACGCCGTCATAGGGCGCGCGCAGCACGGTGAAGGAGAGGTCGCGATTTGCCTTGTCGAGCGCGAGCTGATCGGTCTTGAGGGTGCTCGCCGCCTCGGCGCGCTGGCCTTCGAGGACCGAGACATTGGCGTTGGCCGAGGCGATGGCGGCGTCGGCGGTCGTGACGGCGGCATCGGCCTGGTCGAGCGCGGCGTTGGCGGCGTCGAGGTCGGACTGGGTGCCGACCGCCTTGGCCGTCAGCGAGCTGGCGCGCTGCTGAACCAGCTGCGCATTGTGCTGGGCGGCGAGGGCGGCGGTCTTCTGCGCCTCGGCCTGCATCACACCCGCCCGGCCGCCGGCGATCTGGGCATCCATGCGCTGCAAAGTCAGCTTCTGCGTATTGATGGCCGCCTGCGCCTGGTCGCGGGCGATGGTGTAGTCGCCGTCGTCGAGCGTCACGAGCGGGTCACCGGTCTTAACGTGCTGGTTGGCGACGACGTCGACCCTGGCGACGTAGCCCGAGACCTTCGGAGAAATACCGGCGATGTCGCCGCCGATATAAGCGTCGTCGGTCGAAACCATGAAGCGGCCGGTCGTCCAGTAATCGTAGCCGTACCAGGCGCCAAAGCCCAGAACGGCGAGGGCGATCGCGCCGAAGACGACGCGACGGCGCCCGCCGCCCTTGGGCTTGCCCGCCGGCGGGGTTTCCGCCTTGGGGGCGGCAGCAGGGCTTTCGACGCGCGGCGCCGGCGCTTCGGCGGGCGGCACTTCGCGCAGGACGGGGGCGTCGCTGTTGGCGGCCTCGTGCTGGTCCTTGACCGGGAATTCCCGGACTGTAGCTTCGGCGGACATGACGCCCTCCTCTTGGGCAAAACTGAACTGAACCGTTCGGTTCGAATTGACTTAGCCCAGGGTCGAGCGCATATCAATAGCAAATCGAACCGGCTGGTTCGAAAATGGCATGAGGATAAGGAATGTCTGCATCCCAGATTGTGCATGGCGGTGCGGTGGAAGCACAAGACGCGGCGGAAGAAGATCGCAAGACGCCGGGCCGCCGGGTGGCGGGCCAGGACCCGCTGAAGCGGCAGCAGATCATCGAAGCGGCGAAGATCTGTTTCCTGCGGGACGGGTTCGAAGCGACCAGCATGAACGACATCACGGCGGAAGCCGGGGTCTCGAAGGGTACGATCTATGTCTATTTCGCGGACAAGGAGGCGCTCTTCACCTCGCTCTGCGGCGAAGAGCGGGGCAGGCTGCTCGATTTCGCGCAGCAGGAGCTGGCTGCATCGACCACGCTGCGCGAAGGGCTCACCCGTTTCGGCATCGCCCTGACCGCCAAGCTCACCTCCCAGCACGTGATCCGGGTACAGCGCATGGTGCTCGGCGTCGCCGAGAAGATGCCGTGGCTGGCCGCCAACTTCTTCGGGCCCGAGCCGTTTTCGGGTCTGGTGATCCTGAAGGCCTATCTGGAGCGGAAGGTCGCTTCCGGCGAGCTCGAGATCGATGACGTGGATCTGGCGGCGCGCCAATTCATGGACCTCGCCATGGCCGGCCTGTTCAAGCGCCGGCTTTACTGCATCATGAGCGAAGAACCTGACGCGGCGACGATCGGATACATGGTCGGCAAGGCAGTCGATATGTTCCTCGCCTATTATGGGCGCGACTTGTAATCGTCGTTTCCGGCCTTTGCGGAAAACTACGTAAGTCCCAAGCGCCTCTTAGTTAAAATCCGGAACTACTTTGCTAGCGAGCGCTTACCGCGATTGCGGATGATGCTTGCCCGTTAAGCCTCCGGAGTCGTTTGCACTTGAAAGTACGCCGTCTCCGATGGGGAGCGGTCCCCGTCACCGGCGGGAGGTGCATCGATGCGGCTGCTGGCCTGGTCTATTGCATGGGCCGTCCTTTTGACGATGGGCACGGCCCAGGCGGCCGACTGGACGGCGGTCAAGCTGCACGGCATGGTCTATGCCGATGCGGGCGGCGGCAACTGGGTCCGGCTGTCGCGCGGCGCCGCGGTCGCCGATGGACGCGCGATCCGCACCCTCGCATCAGGCAATGCGGTTTTCGCCCGGGGCGCGGAAACGGTCGCCTTCGGCCCCAATACCGAGGGCGAGATCACCGACCGGCCCGGCCAGCGGCCCTTCACCATCGTCCTCGAGCAGGCGGGAACCGTCGCGGTTTCCGCGGAGGCGCGGGCCGTCAGGCATTTCTCGGTCGAGACGCCTTATCTCGTCGCGGTGGTCAAGGGCACGCAGTTCACGGTGCGGACCACGCCGCGCGGCAGCCAGGTCACGGTATTGCGTGGGCTCGTCTCGGTGACGACGCGCCCGGGCGGCCGCACTGCGCTGTTGCCGGCCGGGCAAAGCGTGGCGGCGACGGCCTATGGCGACATGCTCGTTTCGGGCACCGCCATCCCTTCGCTGGTCCATCCCCGGATCGGCAATCTGCTCGAGGATGCCGCTGACGCCGGGGGGGACGGAAGCGAGCCGCCCATTGCCGGTTCCGCGGGTGTGACCAGTCTCGGCGAAGCGGCCGGTACCGTCGGGGCCACGCTCGGCGGAGCCATAGGCAGCCTCGGCGATACGGCTGGAGCGACGGTCGGCGGGCTCAGCACCGCGGTCGGGGGGACGGTGAGTGCGGTGGGCAGCTCGCTGGGCGGCATCGCCGATTCATCGGGCACGCTGGGCGGCGTCGGGACCATCGCGGGCTCGACCGTGACTGCGGCGGGCAGCGCCGTGAGCGGCCTGGGCGGGGCGGCCGGCAGCACCGTATCGGCGGCGGGCGGCGCGGTCGGCGGTGTCGTGACCGGTGTTACCGGCAGCGTCGGTGACGTCGTGGGCGGCTTGACGCAATCGAGCGGCTCGGTCTCGGGCAAGAGCCCGGGGACGGGGCTGCTCGGCCATCTTGGTCTTTGAGGCGGTTCCCGTGCGCAGGAACGGCGCCAGGGTGTTGGGCAGGCCGGGGGCCATCACCGGAGTCTTTTCGACGCTGCGTGCTGGCATTGCCGCGCTGATCCTGCTGCTGGTGCTCGGGGGCATTGCCGGTCATGTGTTTTCGCCGCTGGACAAGCGGCTGACCGATGCGCGCTTCGGCCTGGTGACGCGGCCACCGACCGGGGACACGGTCTTCGTCGAAATCGATCCGGCAAGCCTCAGGCAGGTCGGGGTCTGGCCGTGGCCGCGCACGGTCTATGCAAGACTTCTGGACCGGCTGATGGCGCTGGGCGCCGGAGAAACCGTACTCGACGTCGATTTCAGCTCGAAAGGCGAGGCGGGGGGCGACGATGCGCTGCAGGCTGCCCTGCGGCAGACCGGCGGCTACGCCGCGCTCGCCGGCTTTCGTGAGCTTGCCAGCCGCGGCACGCAACTGGTGGAGACGCTGCCTCTGGCGCGCTTCCGGGCGGCGGCGGATGTGGCGATGGTCAATGTGCTGGGAGCTCCCGACGGGGTGATCCGGCGCTATCCGGCGGGCGCCATTATCGGCGGGCAATACTATCCCTCGCTGGCCGAATTCCTGTCCGGTCGGCATTTGTCGCCCGGCGATGTGTTCGACGTGGATTACGGCATCGACGCCCGTGCGATCGATCGGATTTCGGCGGCGGACATCCTGGCCGGGCGGATCGACGCCCGCCGTGTCGCTGGCAAGCAGGTCGTGATCGGCGCCAGCGCCGAGGAATTGCGGGACTTTTTCACGACGCCCGTCTACCGGACCCTGCCCGGCGGCCTTCTGCAAATCCTTGCGGCGGAATCGCTGGCGCAGGGCCGCGCATTGCAGGAACTGGGCCCCGTGCCAGCCACCGGGCTCGCGCTGCTGGTCGCCCTGCTTTTCATCTTCGCGTGCCCGCGGCTGCCGTTCGCCGGTCGGCTGGCGCTGCTGCTCGCCGTCATTCCGGCGGGCGAAGGCTGCGCGCTGCTGTTGCAGGCGACAACGCCGCTTCTGGCTCCGACCGCGCCGCTCGATGCGGCGGCGCTGGCATTCGCCCTTGCCGTCGTCATCGAGGAACTCGTCCGCCGCCGGCGGCTGCATGTCGCGGCGGCCCGGGAACGCGACGCGGTGCAGCGCATGCTCGACCAGGTCATCGCCGACAATCTCGATGGAGTCCTGGTGATCGATGCCGACCGCCGGGTCGTCGCGAACAGTGCCATCACCGGAGCTCTCCTCGGGCAGGACGGCGTCCTGCACGGGCAGCGCGCGGCGGCAATATTGCCGGATACGATCGCCGGTGCGGTCGAGCGGGCCTTTGGCCTCGGCGCTCCCCTGCCGGACGCGTCGAAGCCGGCGGAAATCACGATGGGTGAAGCCGGGGCCCGGCGGACAATCGAATATGCGCTGGCCGTTTCGCAGGTCGTCGATGCGCGGGGCGACCTGCGTCCGGTCGTGTGCCTTACCTTCCGCGACATTACCGCGCGGCGGCGCGGCGAGGAGCGCCTGGCCTATCTCGCACGGCACGATGCCCTCACCGGCGTGCTGTCACGGCCCGCTTTCATGGAGGCGGTCGCTGCCATGGTAGCGAAGGACTCGAACCGCGATCGGGGCGTGACGGTGTTCGCCGTCGATCTCGGCGGCTTCGGCCGTGTCAACGAGCTTTTCGGCTATAGCGTGGGCGACAGTGTGCTGCACGAGGCGGCGCAGCGGCTGGAGCGGCTGGCGCCGCTGGCGGTCGGCCGGATCGGGGGCGACGGGTTCGCGGTGGCCAAGCCTGGCGGCCTGTCGGCAAAGGCGGTCGCCTCGTTTGCCGACGAGGTGGTCGCCACGCTCACGCGCCCCTATTCTTCGGGCGGCCATTCCATCAACCTTTCGGCCCATATCGGGATCGCCGGCTCCGCCACGTCGGACTTTTCGGGCGATCAATTGCTCGTCCACGCCGACCTGGCGCTGGTCAGCGGCAAGGCCGCGCCGGGGAGCTCGGTCTGCCGCTTCAGCCCCGCCCTGCTCGAGCGGTTCATGGCACGGCAACGGCTGGAAACGGCACTGCGGGACGCCATCGGGAGCAATCGGCTGGTCGTTCACTACCAGCCGCAGATCGAGCTGATGTCGGGGCGCCTGGCGGGTGTCGAGGCGCTGGTGCGCTGGAACGACCCCGACCGAGGGCTGGTGCCCCCGGGCGAGTTCATCGCGATCGCCGAGGAAACCGGGCTCATCGTCGATCTCGGACGCTTCGTGATGGCGCGCGCCTGTCGCGACCTGGCGGATTGGCCGGAAGACGTCCGGGTCGCCGTCAACGTCTCACCGGTGCAGTTCGAAACCGATGACGTTGCTGCCATGGTGCGTCATGCGGCGCAGGATGCCGGGATAAATCCGGCTCGGATCGAGGTCGAAATCACCGAGGGTGTGTTCGCCCGGCCCGGGGAAGCCATCACCGATGCGCTGGACCGCCTGCGCCTGTCGGGCATCGGGATCGCGCTCGACGATTTCGGTACGGGCTATTCGTCTCTCGGCCAGCTGGACAGGCTGCCGGTCGATACGGTCAAGATCGATCGGGGGTTCGTTGCGCCGCTGCCGGGCGATGCAGGGCGGCTGGCGATCGTCAACGCCATGCTCACCTTGGCGCGAACGCTCGGCAAGCGGGTGGTCGCCGAGGGAATCGAGACGGAGGCGCAGGCCAATCTTCTCAGAAGTCTCGGTTGCGCGATCGGGCAGGGTTATCGCTTCGACAAGCCGCTGGCGGTCGAGGAGCTGCGCCGGCGCTATCTGCGCCGCTCGCGCCTCACCCTTGTTGCGAAGAACGGCTGACCGGATCGCTCACGCCGTGCCGCTGCCGACCATCGGATCGGCACGCCACATCCGATCGAGCTCGCTCAACAGCGCCAGCGTGGCGTCTTCCGCGTCGACCCCGCCTTCATCGCCCGCCGGCGCGCCATCGCTCTGGCTGTTCATCGTTGCCAGAAGGGAGGCAATATCGTCTTCGATGGCGCTGATTGCCGCGCTGGTCACGGATTTCCGCATGTCGCCGATTGTGGCGACCGAGCCGCCCCCGGTCTCGGCATCCGATTCGGTGCCGTCCGCGACATTCTCTGTGTCGCCAGCGGTTATCCGGGCGAGCGGGCCGTCGCCGATGCGCTGGGCCAGTGCGTCCTCGACCAATGCTTCGACGGTGATTTCACTCGTGTTTTCATCGTCGTTCGATGTCGGCGACCACTTCCATCCGATCGCCCGTGCCAAAGCCAAGCCCCTGCTCATCGCTCAATCGCTCCGTCTCACTCCGCCCTTTGAGGACCGGAATGTCGCGAGGACCGGTGGCCGCTTGTAGTCGCCAACAAGGTGATTGTGGGGAGAAATTGTGATCCTTCCACCATCGCATCCGCTTCGAGCGGTTCGGCATTGATGGACAGGCGTTTTCCTCAAAACGCTTTCTCGGGCCACGCGCCGAGGCTAGAGTTGAGCAAAGGAGAAATCACAATGGCTTTCGAGGCGATCAAGGCGGAAATCCGGGCGCTGCTCGAGCAATCCATCGAGGAGCCCGAGGATGCGCACGAGATGCATCAGCAACTGCTCGAGCGGCTCAACCAGATGCGGGCAACGGGAATGCCGCTGCCGGACGATCTCGTCGAACTGGAACGCCAGCTGGCCGCGAGTTACGACGCGTTGCCGAAGGAGAGCTGAGCGCTCGGGGCCCGCGAACGCAACAGCTGCTGCAGATGAGAGGAGCCGGCGATCGAGCTCCTGATCGCCGGCTCCCTGCTGGCTTGGACGGCGGAGGACAGAGGGCCACCTCCACCGGCCGGCCATTGGTGCTCCCGTCCGCCGGAGCGAGCTGCCCCTAACGGCCGGGATGCGTCTTATTGAGCGCTGTTATCGTTCGAGCCGCCGGCCAGCGGCAGGCCGACATAACGCACCTGGCCATTCCGCTGCACCTTGATCAGCACCGCACTGCGGCCGCTGCTCTTGACGGCCTGCAGTTGCTGTTCGACCTGCTGGCCGGTCGAAACCTGCTGGTGATTCACCTCGAGGATGACGTCGCCCACAGCGAAGCCGCGGGTCGCCGCAACGCCGTTCGGGTCGACGCCCTGGACGACGACGCCGGGGCCGTGGCTATTGGGCACGAGGGTCAGGCCGACGCTCGACTGGGTCGGACCGGCCGGCTGAGCTGGGTGCTGACCCGCCTGGGCGGGCAAGGTCTCGAGCGTCACCGAAATCTGCATCTGCTTGCCGTTGCGGAATACGGTCAGGGCGACGCTGGTGCCCGGCGGGTTGCTGGCAATGGTGCGCGACAGGTCGAGGGCATCGGTCACCTGCTTGCCGTTGACGGCGGTGATCACATCGCCGGACTGGACTCCCGCCTTGGCGGCCGCGGAACCTTGCTCGGGCTGCGTCACCACCGCGCCATGGGTGTTGTTGAGGCCCATGCTGCTGGCGAGATCGGGGGTCAGGTCCTGGATTTCGACGCCGAGGGCGCCGCGTGTCACCTTGCCGGATTTGATCAGCTGGTCGGTAACCTGCTTGACGATCGAGGCTGGGATATCGAAGGCGATGCCGACGCTGCCGCCATTGGGCGAATAGATCTCGGTGTTGACGCCGATCACTTCGCCCTTGAGGTTGAAGGTCGGGCCGCCGGAATTGCCGCGGTTGACCGCCGCGTCGATCTGCAGGAAGTCGCCATAGGACGAGCCGCCGATGTCGCGGCCCTCGGCGGAGACGACGCCCTGGGTCACCGTGCCGCCGAGTCCGAAGGGATTGCCGATCGCCATCACCCAGTCGCCGACGCGCGGCGGGGTGTCGGCGAGCTTGACGAAGGGCTGGTTGGTGAGGCCGTCGACCTTGAGCACGGCCAGATCGGTGCGCTCGTCGGTGCCGACGATCTTGGCGGTCTTCTGCGTGCCGTCGTCGAAAACGACCGTCACCTTGTCGGCGTTCTGGACGACGTGGTTGTTGGTGACGAAGTAGCCGTCGGGCGAAATGGCAAAGCCGGAACCGGCGGCTTCGTAATGCTGGATCTGCTTGGGGGGCGTCGCGCCGAACTGCTGGAAGAAGTGATAAAGCGGACTGTCGGGGGGCAGGTTCTGGAAGCCGCCGCCGCCACTGTCGCCATTGCTTCCGTTATTGCCATTATCGTTACCGTTATTTCCGTTGTCGCCGCCGCCATTGTCGCTGCCGGGCGTCTCGTCGGGGTTGCCGTGCGCGCGCACATAGACGGAGACGACGGCGGGCTTCACCGCGTCCACGAGATTGGCAAAGCCCTGCGACAGCACGTCGTTCGATGCCGGCGCCTGGATCAGGGCCGCCGGCTGCAGGACCGCCGGCGCAGGAGCCTGCTCGACGGCCCAGCCAGCGCCGGCGAGGCCGGCAACCGCGATGGCAACGACGGAGGCGCCCACCCAGCGGCGGGCCCGCGCGGAAAATGTCTTGGACATAGGTTCGTTCTCCTTACAGTTTCGGCATGGCAAGAGCGAAGGCGGGGCCACGGGGCGAGCCAGCGCTCGAGCGGCACATGTTTCCGTATGTTGCGGAATAATGGCGCCGCCGCCGATCGATCACGTCCGCAACGCTCGCGTCCAGTTACGGTTTCGTACGTGAACGAAGCTTAATTCGCCCGCCATCCGGCCGTTAGGATTGGGGGCTCGCAAGGGCACTTCCTGTCCAAAATGTGGCCGGGCGCGATTGCCGACGGGCTCGCCGATCAGGCCTGGTCGGTCGGGGATCTTGCCTGCCGCTTGCCTGGCCGGGCCAGACGCCGGGCCGTATTGAGCAGCGCCACATGCGAATAGGCCTGCGGAAAATTGCCGAGCTGACGCCCGCTTCGGGCGTCGTACTCCTCGGCCAGCAAACCGAGATCGTTGCGAAGGCCGAGCAGGCGGTCGAACAAGGCCTCGGCATCGTCGCGGCGGCCGAGCATGATGTAGGCGTCGGCGAGCCAGAAGCTGCAGGCGAGAAAGCCGCCTTCGCCGCCGCCGATACCGTCCCGGGTCCGGCCGACATCGTAGCGGCGGACCAGTCCATCGGTAACCAGCTCGCTTTCGATGGCAGCGACGGTCGAACGGAAGCGCGGATCGGCTGCATCGAGAAAGCCGAGCGCGGGCAGCAGCAGCATGCTGGCATCCAGGTTTTTCGATCCATAGGACTCCATGTAGGCGCCGCGCTCTGGATCGAAGGCGTGCGCGTCGATGTCAGCCCGTATGGTGTCGCGCTGCCGGCGCCATTCATCCAGCGGGCCGGGGAGTTTGAACTGCTCCGCCGTGCGGATGCATCGATCGAAAGCCACCCATGCCATGACCTTCGAATGGGTGAAGTGCTGAGGCTCGCCGCGCACCTCCCAAAGACCGCGGTCCGGCTTGTGCCAGATCCTGGCAAGGTGCGCAGCCAGCGCGCGCTGCAACTCCCAGGCCGGCTCGCTTTCCGGCAGGCCTCCGACGCGGCCCTGGTGCAGGGCATCCATCAGCTCGCCAAAGACGTCGAGCTGCAACTGGGCGTGGGCGGCGTTGCCGATGCGCACGGGGGTCGAGCCGGCATAGCCCGGCAGCCACGGCACGGTCCATTCGGTGAGGCGCCGCTCGCCGGCGATGCCGTACATGATCTGGATCTGGTCGGGGCTGCCGGCAGCGGCGCGCAGCAGCCAGTCGCGCCAGGCAAGGGCCTCGTCGTAATACCCCGCATCCATCAGCGCCAGAAGGCTGATCGTGGCGTCGCGAATCCAGCAGAAGCGATAGTCCCAGTTGCGGGGACCGCCCGGCGCCTCAGGCAGGGAGGTGGTAGCGGCCGCGACGATGCCGCCGGTCGGGGCATAGGCCAGCGCCTTGAGTGTCAACAGCGACCGCAGCACGGCGTCCTGCACTTTCGGGCTGCGCTGGCCGGCGGGATGATTGCTGTCGCACCAGCCGGTCCAGAACTTCTCGGTCGCAGCGAGTGCCTTTTCGGGATCGGGGGCCGGCGGCCGCCCGCTGTAGGAGGGGGCATAGGAGAGTATGAAGGGGATCGTTTCGCCCGCCGAAACGTCGAATTCGGCGATCGTCCGCATGTCCTTGCCGCGCGTCTCGACCGGGGTGCGCAGCACCGCCATGTCGGGTCCAGCCACCGCGAGCAGCGCGCTGCCGCCATCCCCATCGCCGTCGATGCGTCGCATCCAGGGCAGGTCGTGGCCGTAGCCGAAGCGGATCACCAGCTCCATTTCCATATGGACGCAGCCGGAAAGGCCCTTCACCAGACGGATGAGATGGATGCCGTCGCCGATTGGCATGAAGTCGATGACCTCGACTTCCCCTTTTTTCGCTGTGAAGCGGGTTTCGAGGATCAGCGTGTTGCCGCGGTAGCGGCGTTCGCTCGCCTCTTCCCCCTCGGCAGGACCGATCCGCCAA
>Ga0134126_10008905_pt1 | contig 12640 bp, 8 predicted proteins | sample KB31752_FD_96881 | JGI IMG/M metagenome (GOLD analysis project Ga0134126, IMG submission 96881) | Terrestrial soil microbial communities with excess Nitrogen fertilizer from Kellogg Biological Station, Michigan, USA - KB3-175-2 | ecosystem: Environmental > Terrestrial > Soil > Unclassified ...
GGAGTCGCTCGGCGGGGTCGAAAGCCTGATCGAGCACCCGGCCATCATGACCCACGCCTCGGTGCCGCCCGCCAACCGCAAGCGGCTCGGCATTAGTGATGGCCTGATCCGTCTTTCGGTGGGCGTCGAGGACGTGAGCGATCTGCGTGACGAACTGGCCAATGCGCTCGCGTAGGATTGGCAGCCGGCCGGTACAATCGCCAGTCAGCCAGACTTCACGATAATCCACCGCCTTTCAGTTCGAGCCGTGCGGCACGGAGCGCACGTTCGTCATGTCGACATCCTTATATCGCCTGATCGATCCCCTGTCGCCCTACATCGCACTGAAGCGGCATTTCACGCTCGTCGTGCAGATGGCCAAACGCGACGTGATCAGTCGTTATCGGGGATCGTTCGCTGGCCTGATGTGGTCATTCTTCAACCCGCTGCTCATGCTGGTCATCTACACCTTCGTGTTCGGGGTGATCTTCAAGTCGCGCTGGGGCAACCAGACGTCCAACCAGTTCCAGTATGCGATCGTGTTGTTTGCCGGGCTGAACATCAACACGTTCTTTTCGGAATGTGCCAATCGCGCAACCACGGTGATCGTCGAAAATACGAATTTCGTGAAACGCGTGGTATTCCCGCTGGAGACCTTGAGCTGGACCGTCATCGGTTCCGGCTTGTTCCATCTGTTCGTCTCCACGCTGGTATTGTTGGTGATCTCGCCGTTCATCATGGGTCACATTCCGTGGACCGTGGTGCTGTTTCCCGTCGTGGTGGCGTGCTTCCTGCCTTTCGTCGCGGGGACGGTCTGGTTGCTGGCGTCGCTGGGGGTGTATTTCCGCGACTTCAAGCAGCTCATCGGTATCGTGACGATGGCGCTGATGTTCCTCGCGCCGATTCTGTACCCCATGTCACTGATCCCGGCGCGCTATCGGGTTTTCGTATATTTGAATCCCCTCACCGTCATCGCGCAGGCGTCGCAGGACGTACTGATCTGGGGCAAGCTGCCGCGCTGGGACCACCTTGGCGCTTATGCCCTATTGGCATCCCTGTTCGCATGGTTTGCGTTTGCATGGTTTGAGCAGACACGCAAGGGTTTTGCCGATGTCGTCTGAGGATTTCAGCATCCAGGTCGAAGGCCTGTCGAAGCGGTACGAGATTTACTCGCAACCTGCCGATCGCCTGAAGCAAATGGTCCTGCCACGCATGCAGCGCGCGATACACCGGTCCACGCGTGCCTATTTCAATGAGTTCTGGGCACTCCGCGATGTCAGTTTCGAGGTGCGTCGCGGCGAAACCGTCGGCATCGTGGGGCGCAACGGATCCGGCAAGTCGACGTTGTTGCAGATGATTTGTGGAACCCTCACGCCGACCTTGGGTGAAGTTGCCGTCAAGGGACGAATTGCGGCATTGCTTGAACTTGGCGCCGGCTTCAACCCGGAATTCACCGGTCATGAAAACGTTCGATTGAGCGGCTTGCTGTACGGCCTCTCGGAAGAGGAACTGCGGGAGCGCTACCAAGCCATTCTTGATTTCGCTGAAATCGGCAATTTCGTCGATCAGCCCGTCAAGACTTATTCAAGTGGCATGTACGTGCGACTGGCATTCGCCGTCGCCATCAACGTTTCACCGGATATCCTGGTCGTGGACGAGGCACTGTCCGTGGGGGACGAGGCATTCCAGCGCAAATGCTTTGCACGGATCGATGCGATTCGCAAGGCGGGTGCCACAATATTGTTCGTATCGCATGCTGCGAGCACGGTGAGCGAACTTTGCAATCGCGCGCTGTTGCTCGATCATGGAGAACTGCTGACACAAGGCTCGCCGAAGTACGTCGTATCGCGCTACCAGAAACTGTTGTATTCCCCGGCGGACAAATATCCGTCCATACGCGAGGCGATCCGAGCGAGCAACGAGGACGATGTGCGATCGGAAGTGGCCGCGGCGCTTTCGACCGACCCGTTGGGACACGGCGAGTCGAACCTGGACGCCGACCCCGTCGGCGGGCAATCGCTCGATCGCGCGACGGCCGAGCACACATCCGGCGCGGCCGGCGTGCGCGCGGTGGGCAGCGCCATTCCCGAGGAGGCGTACTTCGAGGAAGGGTTGGTACCCCGCAGCACGCTGCGTTACGACGCATCGGGGGCCGAAATCATCGATCCACACATCGAAACGCTGGACGGACGGCGGGTGAATATTCTGCAGCCCCAGCATGAATACGTTTATACCTACGGCATCCGGTTCGAAAAGGTTATCGCCGCGGTGCGTTGCGGCATGCTCATCAAGAGCGTCACCGGCCTCGAACTTGCGGGCAGTGTCACGTCCTGGCACGGCGACAATCTGCCGATCGTGGAGGCCGGAACCGAGCTCGTGGTGAAATTCCGATTCCCCTGCCTGTTCGCGTCCGGAGCGTATTTCATGAACGCAGGCGTGCAAGGCATGATCGGCGAAGAACATGTCTATCTCGATCGCTGGATCGACGGCATCATGTTCAAAGTCATGCACGAGTCCGGAAGGCTTGCAACCACCACCATGGATCTGGATATCAGGCCCGACATCCGTGTCATGCATGGCGTGACGGCGCAATGAGCAAACCAGTCGATACAAAACCCCGCGCGTTGCTCATCCTCGGCATGCATCGCAGCGGCACGTCTGCGGTAACGCGTGTGGTGAACCTGCTCGGCGCGAAGATTGGCGATCGGCTTGTGCCACCCGGATACGACAATCCGTCGGGGTTCTGGGAGAACGCGGCGGCGGTCGAAATCAATGAGCAACTCCTGCGTGATCTCGGCCGGACTTGGTACGACATGCGCGAAATGCCCGACGGCTGGATGGAAACGGCGGCGGCGGCAAAGGCGCTCGACCTCGCCAGGAAATTCATTCGTCGTGACCTGGGCGAGAGCACGCTTTGTGCTCTCAAGGATCCCCGCATATGTCTCACCGTGCCGTTGTGGATCAAGGCGTTCGAAACGCTGAAATTCGAGGTGAGTTGCCTTTTCGTCGTCAGGGATCCGCGGGAGGTGGTGGAATCGCTCCATCGTCGCAACGATTGGCCGCGTTCTCCGTTGTACCTGATGTGGGTGCAATATTTGCTCGAAGCTGAAGCCGCGACACGGCGGTGCCGCCGAACCATGGTCGGCTATGACCAGGTGCTCGATGATTGGCGCGCCTGCATGGAGCGTGTCGCGAAAGAACTCCATTTGGCATGGCCCGTGAAGCCCGACGATGCGGCGACGGCCATCGATGCCTTCCTCGACCGGGGCCAACGTCATCATCGTGCGGATGACAAGCTGGGGGCTGCCAGCGATGGCGTACCCCTGTTGGTGCGATCGCTCCATGACGCGTGCCTCGAAATGACCGAGGGCGAGCAGAGATGGAATACGATCGCCAAGTTGCACTCGAACTTTCGCGAGGCCGCGGAGTTGTACACGGAACGCGTGGATGCCGTATTGACCGAGAAGTGGAGTGCGGAAGCCAGAGCGCAGACCGCCGAATCCCGGCTGGCTGAATACGAATCCATGGAGCAGGTATTCCAGCAATTGACGCAGGGATCGCGCGAGGTGCTGGGAGTTCGCCTTGCTCGATTGGACGGACATGTCGCGAGCCTGGAAAAGCTCGTGCGAAGCGAGAATGCCGAACGGACCGCGCAGCGGAACGACCAGGCAACACTGATTGCCGGTGTACGGCAGTCGTACGAGACGCTGGAGGGCCGTATTCTCCGGCATCAGGAGGCCTTGCAAGCCGTCGAAGCGCGGTTGCAGCGTCAATACGCGCTGCTGAACACGGTATTGCTGAGCCTGGAGCAGGCCGCCGGCGACCGGTTAGTCGACCGGATCTCGGCCTTGAACGCGAAGGTGGATGCAATACATGGTGCGGAGGTGCAGGCCTTGCGGCAGGATCTTGAGAGCAACAAAGCGCGTTTGGCGGGTCTGCTCCGGTCAACCAGTTGGCGTTTGACCCGACCGCTGCGCTGGATCAGCGCGCATCTGCTGCGCAGGCCTCCGGCGAATGAATGAACGCGGTTGAGCTCGGGTTGAAAGCGGAAGATTGACGCGGTCGACTGAGTCGCGCAAAGTTGGAAGTAGGGTCGCCATTTCACGGGCGATGGGGGGTGCTACATGCGGAGATGCCAAGGGGGTCGCACGGGGCACGCATGATTGGCCTTCAGGGGGAACACCGTGCGGGCAGGAATAGGGTTGAATAGTGAACGATGAAAATTCGAGCAGGCACCTTGCCAGCAACGAGTCGCTGAGTAGCAAGGACACGCACGGCGTAGCGCGCGTGATGGCTGACCTGATCGCAACTGCACGCGGGGACCGCAGCTTCGAATACGTGCCGATGGATGGCGAGCCTGTCGATGCTGCACAGGTTGACGTGCGGGCCATCGCGTTTTATCTCCCGCAGTTCCATCCGTTTCCTGAAAACGACGAATGGTGGGGACGCGGATTCACGGAATGGACGAATGTGTCCAAGGCCGTACCCCAGTTCGTGGGGCACTATCAGCCCCGGTTGCCCGGTGAGCTCGGGTTCTACGACTTGCGGGTGGCGGATGTCATGCGCCGGCAAGTCGAATTGGCGCAGCATTATGGGCTCGCCGGCTTCTGTTTCCACCACTACTGGTTCGGCGGCAAGCGCCTGATGGAAAGGCCATTGCAGCAGTTCCTTGCCGACAAGGACATCGATTTTCCGTTTTGCGTGTGCTGGGCCAATGAGAACTGGACGCGCCGCTGGGACGGTTTCGACCAGGATATTTTGATCGGCCAGAACCACTCGGCCGAGGACGATCTGGCCTTCATTGCATCACTGGAGCCCTCGCTGCGCGACCCACGCTATATCCGTGTCGATGGGCGGCCAGTCGTTGTCTTGTACCGGCCGTCGATCCTTCCGGATGCGAAGGCGACGCTCGAACGCTGGCGGGCGCACTGCCGTGCAGTCGGCATTGGCGAATTGTTCCTTGCAATGGTCCAGTTCGATATCGAGGATCCGCGAATTTACGGCTTCGACGCAGCCATAGAATTTCCCCCGCACAAACTGGCTAGGGGTCTCGAGCCGATCAACCACGAGCTCGAGATCGTCAATCCGGCCTATCAGGGCAATGTCATCGAGTACGGTGAGATCGTTCAGCGCGCGCGAGAAGAGCGAGTTCCCAATTACGACATGATCCGCGGGGTGTTTCCGTCCTGGGACAACGAGGCGCGCAAGCCCGGCGCCGGCTACACGTTCGCCAACGGCTCGCCGCGCCGGTATCGCGAGTGGCTGGACCTGTCGATCGATTACGCCCGCAGGCATCCCGTCGCCGGTGAACGGCTCGTGTTCCTCAATGCGTGGAACGAATGGGCCGAGGGCGCCTATCTCGAGCCCGATCGCCGTTACGGCTACGCATACCTCGACCAGACCCGCGCGGCGCTGGCGCAATCCACGGAGCCGGCGTCACGACCATTGCAGCGCATCGTCATCGTGTCGCACGACGCGCAGCCGCATGGCGCGCAATACCTCGCCCTGAATATGGCGCGTATGTTCAATGCGGTCTTCCATCTCAAGGTAGACGTCGTCCTGCTGGGCGAAGGCCGGCTGCGCGACGAGTTCGCGCGTTGGGCCACGGTCCATGATCTGGTGGGAGTCGATCCGCTTGGCGTCGAGGCACGAGGGCTTGCCCGCAAGCTGCTCGCGACGGGCGCGAGCCATGCGATCGCCAATACCACCGTTTCCGGCTTGTTCGCCAAGACGCTCAAGGATTGCGGGTTCGGGGTAATCAGCCTGATCCACGAGCTGCCTGGAGTCATCAAGGGCTTCGGAATCGAGGAAAACGCGAAGGCCCTTGCGGCAACCGTGGATTGCGCCGTTTTCCCCTCCGACCATGTGCGAAGAGGGTTCCGGGAATGCACGGGAACGGAAGCCGTTGCGACCGCGGTGCGCGCCCAGGGCCTGTACAAGCTCAACCGGTTTGCCAGCACGCAAGGCATCGGCGAGGCGCGGGAAAAGCTGCGTGAGAAGCTCGGCATCCCAACAAAAGCCGAAATCGTGCTGTGCGTAGGCTACGCCGACCATCGCAAAGGCATCGACCTTTTCACCGACATCGGCAAGCACGTCATGCGGGCGCGGCGCAACGTGCACTTCCTGTGGGTGGGTCATTTCGATCCGGCGCTCGAAGAAGGTGTCCATGCCGCAATAAATGACGCGGGCCTCGAAGGTCGTTTCCACTTTCCCGGAATCGATCCCGATACGGATCTGTACTACGCCGGCTCCGACGTCTATGCACTGACGTCCCGGGAGGATCCGTTCCCCTCCGTAGTGATGGAGGCGCTGCAGGTGGAAGTCCCGGTGATCGGCTTTGCCGGGGCGGGCGGCTTCGTCGATTTGCTGGAGCGCGGACCCGGTGTGGTGGTGCCGGCGTTCGACGTCGAGGCTTTCGGCAACGAAATCGTGCGGTTGCTCGACGACAACCAGCAAGCACGCGCCATGGGCAAGCGCGGACGCGCCATCGTCGATGAAGAATTCGATTTTCGCAAATACCTCTTCGACCTGCTTGACCTGCTCGGCTGCCCATTGCCGAGGGTTTCGGTGATCGTCCCCAATTACAACTATGCAAACCATCTGCGCGAGCGGATCGGGTCGATCGTGCGGCAGACATTTCCCTTCTACGAGCTGATCGTGCTGGACGATGCCTCCGGTGACGACAGCATGGAGGTGCTGGAACAGCTGGCCGTCGAATACGAGGTTCCGCTTCGGTTGGTCCGCAACGAGGTGAATTCCGGCTCGGTCTTCAGGCAGTGGGCCAAGGGTGTCGAACTCGCGCGTGGCGAATTCGTCCGCATCGCCGAAGCCGACGACCTGAGCGAACCGGAGTGTCTTGAGCGCCTGGTAGCCGCCATGCCCGACAAGGCAGTGGTCATGGCGTACTGCCAGTCCAAGCAAATCGATGGCGAAGGCAACACCTTGGCCAGCACATACCTTGAATACACCAACGATGTGTCTCGTGACCACTGGTTGCGCGCCTACCGCCGGCCCGGCATCGACGAGATAAGGGAGTGCCTCGCCATCAAGAACACCATTCCCAACGTCAGCGCAGCATTGTTCAGACGCGACGCGCTCGTGAATGCCCTTCATCGAGAGTTCGATACCATATGCAGCTTCCGCATCGCGGGAGACTGGGTGACCTACATCGCGGTGCTGGCGCAGGGTGACATCGCGTTTGTGCCGGAATCGCTCAACCTGCACCGTCGGCACACGTCGAGCGTGACGCTTGGCAGCGACAAGAGGCCGCACATGCTTGAAATCCTGAGGGTTCAACGGATGGTGGCGGAGCGCTATGGTTTGCAAGATGCGATTGCGGCGAAGGTCGCCCGCTACGATGAGCATCTGCGCGGGCACTTCGAACTCGGTGCCGACACCTTGACGCAGTTGATGGCTGAGTTCGGCCCGGCGACAGCCGGCACGAGGAATGCCGCCGTGGGCAGGGTGCCTGAGTGAGCAACCGCAACTCCGCAGGCATTCAGGCATCACCGCCACGCACCGCCGAGCCGCGACGACTGGATTTCCTTGATGCATTGCGCGGCCTCGCGGCCGTCTACGTCATTGCCTATCATCTGATCTACATTCCATCGCCAAACCTCGCGGTGCCAGCTTGGGCGCGGCTTTGGGCGGTCAACGGTGGTACAGGCGTTACGCTGTTCTTCGTGATCAGCGCGTTTTCCCTTTTCTACACGACGCCTGCGCGCTTCAAGCAACGCCTGCCATGGGTGAGCTATGCGATGCATCGCCTGTTCAGGATCGCGCCCTTGTTCTATCTCTGGATCGTGCTCACGATCGTGCGCGATCATCTCGTCTTTCACGCAGCCCATCCATGGTGGGAAATAGCCACCAGCGCCGGGTTTGTGTTCAACTTCATTCCCACGCATCAGGAAGGCTTTGTGTGGGCGAGCTGGACGATCGGCGTGGAGATTCTGTTCTACGTCGTGTTTCCATTCATGTACGTCCGGGTCAAGAACGTCGTCGGGGCGGTTGCGCTGATGATTGGCTGCATCTTGGCGTGGATGTTCATCCAAATGATCATCGACTATCTGGCGATCAGCCCTGCGGCTGCGGCGTCGATGCACCAGTGGTTCTTCCCGAGGTTTCTCCCCGAGTTTGCCGTGGGCGCGATCGCCTATTTCGTGCTCAGGGACTTCGTGCCGCGGCTCAAGCAACATGCTCAGACCGCGGGCGCGCTCGGCCTGTTGCTGGTGCTGGCGGCAACCTATCTGTATGTCGCCATCATGCAGAACGTGGGGCAGCTTGGCCTTCCCGACAACCGCTACGCCAAGGCCATATGCTGCCTGCTATTGGTCGTCGGCCTCTCCTTGCGGACTTTGAAACCGCTGGTGAACCGGTTGACGGTGTTCCTGGGGAAGATAAGCTATTCGGTGTATCTCGCCCAACCGACGGCGATACTGCTGCTCGAGCCCGCCTACAAGAAAATCTACGCAGCATCGGGCGGTGGCATGGGCATTTCGATCGCGTTCGTCGGTTGTTTCCTGCTGACTTGCGCGGTGGTCGTTCCAGTGGCCACGTTGAGCTACTTTTTGATAGAAAAGCCGGGAATCAGGCTGGGGAAGCGCTGTTATGCGTGGCTTGAATCGCGCATCAAGTCAGGCAGCCTGACGCCACAATCCGAGTCGAGCTGTTGAGCTCGGCTCGTCACCTACCTGAGGTATGACTCGATGCGCAGCAGAAGCAGATTGGGGGGCCGCGCCGTCACGGCTGTGGCGCTGTTTGCGTCACTTGCGTTGGTTGGTTGCCACGAACCGGCTGGTCAATCCACTGCGAGTTCCGAAACCGCGTCCGCGACGGTACCCCAGGCGCCTGCAAACGCCGCAACGGCCACCGATCGATTAAGCGCCTATACGCCCGTGAGCAAAGTCAGTGGGTTGTCGACATGCAACCTTGAACGTGTTGACGATCTGGTATTTCAGGCAAAGCCTATCGAACGTTCGACAACTCAGGCGCATAGTTTTTCCGGGTGGATCGCAGCACCATCCCTCAATGCCCCAACGTTCTGGCTGCGGTTCGACGACAAGCAGGCAAACCGCAGGTTGCAGGTTCGCCTGAATCCCACTGGCGCACGGGAAGATGTTGCTGAGCTGATAGGTAAAGCAGCGCTGAACTCCGGATTCAAGGTGAGCCTGCCTGGCGACTCGCTACCAGTCGGAAAATACCACGTTTATCTTGCGGCGCAGTCTGGCGGCATAACGTACATTTGTGACAACGGCCGCTATGTCGATGCAGCACATTGAAGCGCAGGTCACTCGACGGGGCGCCCATTCAAACTCGCGCACGCGCCAAAATTCACAAGGAAACAGGTATGGAATCGACAAATCCAAAGATGAGCCGGGAGGAATGGTACGCGCTGGTCTGCCGAAGTCTGGCTGACGACAAAGTAGTTTCGCCGTTTGGAGATCTGCTGCCTCGCTTCCCGAGTGAGGAATTGCAGCGCAACACAACCAGTTTGTCAGGCGAGCAAGCACTGTCTCAGGCAAACGGATTCTATGGGGACATTAGTACGGCGTTAGAGTCGCATGACATTCGTATTGAATCTGATTGGGCGATCCTTGACTTCGGCTCGTGCTGGGGCCGCATCTCGAGATTCTTCATGCGCGATGTTCCAAAGAAAAATATCCACGGTGTGGACGTCGAGAAAACGTTTGTTGACACCTGCAATAGCTTGTTCGACTCCGACAGATTCTCGGTTTGTCCAGCGATTCCGCCATGCGGATTCGCTGATTCCAACATTGATTTGATCTCTGCCTATTCTGTATTTTCCCACCTGTCTGAATCCGCTTTCAATGCGTGGATGCGTGAATTCAGCCGCATCCTGAAGCCGGGCGGCATCGTTGCCTTTACCACCAGAAATGACGGTTTTCTCGATTATTGCTCAGAATTGGGAAAGCGCATACATGAGCTTTCTGGCTACCCGAGGGCTCTGGCGGCGATGTTGGGTGACGATCCTCAGCTTAAAAGCAGATATCTTTCAGGCAACTTTGTTTTCGCTGGCGGCAAAGGTGTCAGTGGCGGTGGTTCGATGAATGATTCGTTCTATGGAGAAGCATTTATTCCGAGAGCATACGTGGAAGAACGTCTCCACGACGATTTCGAGATCCTTGATTTTAAGCGGATTGGCCAAGCTTATGATCAGGCGCTTTTCGTGTTGAGGAAGCGGGCTTGACTGATCGCAGTTTGTGAGCATAGCCGAAAACCTGCTGTGTTCGATATCTTAGGGGCCTACGCTTATCATGATCTTTAACTGGCCTGCCTGTGGTCGTTCCAGGTTTTGGACGATGCTACCGTCGTTGCGCTTGCGCAAATACCTTGCTGGTATCGTTGCCGGATCAGCCGTGGCTGTGTATCTGTTTGTGTACATGTACACGCCTCTGGTAATCATGGTGTGGCAGAACTATGACGACAGCCTCTTTGTAAAACTCGGACAATATCTGGCCAAAGGTCACTGGCTTGGACCCTATAATCAATTTACCTTGATGAAGGGCCCGGGATACCCCCTGTTCCTTGCTGCGAGTTATTGGTCTGGATTGCCAATAACGTTCACTCAGGGGGTGTTCTGCTGTATCGCGTTGGGTGTCCTTTCGTTGGTGATATTTAGAGCGACGAGATCATATCTTGGCGCGCTGATGGTTTTTGTTTTGCCTTTGCTTGACCCAAATATGTTTGAGATAAATCGCACGTTGCGTGATTGTATCTATTCCAGCCAGACTGTTCTGATCATCGCCGCATTCGCTTATTCGTTACTGTTGGCTGGAACACGCAGACGGCGCCTCCTGAGTGCTATCGTGGCTGGTGCGTTGTTTGGTTGGTTTTGGCTGACCCGTGAGGAGGGAGTTTGGTTATTGCCACCTCTGATAGTTTTGGTAGTGTTTGCGATTCTTGGTAAGCGGAACCGCCGTAGCAAGGCCCACTGGTTGTCTTCCTCGCTAGTGATGATTGGTGTATTCATAGTGGTAAAAGTAGCGTTTGCTACGCTTAATTTCATTAACTATGGAAGCTTTGTAGGTGTTGACTTCAAGGAGAGAAGCTTTCAATCGGCGTTGTCGGCTTTGGAAAGTGTGCGGGTAAGTCGGCCGATCAGCTATGTGAATGTTCCTCGCGCCGCCAGAATGCAGATTTATGCAGTTAGTCCGCACTTTGCCGTATTGCGACCCTACCTTGATCCAATTCCTGGTCCCTCACCGTGGGAAGCGGGTGAATGTATGTTTCACACAGAAGCTTGTGGGGATATCGGTAACGGGTTCTTCATGTGGGCGCTTCGCGATGCGGTGGCTGACGTCGGTGCTTATAAGTCGCCGGGGCGTGCGTCTGAGTTTTACAAGGCCATGGCGAAGGAAATTGACTCCGCCTGCAAGGCAGGACGCCTGCGATGCGAGAAGCGACTCATACCCTACATGCCACGCATGACTTCTGAGCAGATCAGAGTTATTCCGCGCTCCGCTCTCACTTTGATCCACGACGTAGTCGTACCTGGTACGGATCCGACACCAAGAGTTCAGAACGTGACGGGTTCCCAAGAGCAGTTTGCCGCCACGCTTGATTTTTTGAATCATCCGTCGCACTTCCCGTTATACGACGATTCACCGACAACACAAATTGACTTATCCGGGTGGTTCCATAATCCGTCTGCCGGCGCAGGGTGGTTCAAATTCACTGTCTCGGACCGGCACAGCAAGAGTCTGTCCTACAACCTGATCAGGGAAAGCAGCCCTGATCTCGTGGAGAGCCAGCACGACCCGGCTGCTACAAGGCAAAGATTCGTTCTTCGGACGCAGTGTGGGCCGGGGTGTGTCTTGCATTTTTCTGACGAGACCGGGAGTAGAGATATTCCTGTCACTGATTCCACTGCATTCTATAAAAAGTTCATCAACTTGGGTCGCGGTTTGCTGGCGTTTGATTCTGGGAAGGTGGTGTATCCAACGCCGACAGCTAAAGATGTGCGTGTCATAGTCGCGGGCAAGGTGCGCGCTGGCTTGTATGCAATTTATGATATTTTACTACCCATTTTGTTGAGTATTGGGGTACTTGCGTTTTTTGTAAACTGCTACTTCGCAATTAGAGAGCGCAGTTATACGATTGCGTTTGTTATGGCTACTGTGTGCTGGACGGGGATTATTACTCGTTCAGTAATACTCGTACTTATCGATGTTTCGTCATTCCCGGCCATGATCACGCCTTATCTACTGCCCATTTACGTGCTGTCGGTGATCGCTTCAGTCTTATCTCTCATCGCGCTTCGCGAGATGGTGTTACGCGCCAGCCAGCCTATTGTTGAGTCACCCCTACCGGCTTGGACAAATTGAAAGTATCCCATAATTATTCGATTTACGAGAGATGACAGAGGTAGCCTTGCATGACCGAGCTCACAATTCTGATGCCGTGCCTCAATGAGGCTGAGACTTTGGCGATTTGCGTCCAAAAAGCGCGCATCTTTTTGGATTCCCACCAGATCTCTGGTGAGGTAATGATCGCCGACAATGGCAGCACCGACGGGTCGCAGGATATCGCCAGACGGGAAGGGGCCGTTGTCGTGAACGTTCCCACGCGGGGCTATGGCGCAGCGCTGCTGGGTGGTATCAAGGCATCCCGTGCTAGTTACGTGATCATGGGCGATGCCGAC